>Ga0224534_1001621_pt1 | contig 11639 bp, 11 predicted proteins | sample 714E12024metaG_FD_172012 | JGI IMG/M metagenome (GOLD analysis project Ga0224534, IMG submission 172012) | Peat soil microbial communities from Stordalen Mire, Sweden - 717 E1 20-24 | ecosystem: Environmental > Terrestrial > Soil > Wetlands > Peat | place: Sweden: Norrbotten County, Stordalen... | reverse complement strand
AGGACGCCGCCGCCGGCAGGGTGAACGTCGTCGTGAAGAAAAATTCCGATGGCACGATGAACGTCCGGCGCGAGACGATTCCCGACATGCCGGCGGAATTGAAACAGGTCATCGAGGAGATGAAATGAAATCGGTCACTTTCAGAATCTGGCGCACCGACGAAAACGGCGGCGGGAAGTTCGTGGATTACACCACGGAGATGGATGAGGGCATGGTTGTGCTCGATGTCGTCCACAAGATTCAGGCGATGCAGGCCAACGACCTCGCCTGCCGCTGGAATTGCAAGGCCGGCAAATGCGGCTCGTGTTCGGCGGAAATCAACGGCATGCCCAAGCTCATGTGCATGACGCGGATGAACACCCTGCCGGTTGACAAGCCCATCACCATCGAGCCGATGCGCTCGTTTCCGAATATCCGCGACCTGACGACGGACGTTTCGTGGAATTTCCGCGTCAAGACCCAGATCAAAAAGTTCAACCCGCGCAAGCCCGACGCCCCGGACGGTTCCTGGCGGATGCAGCAGGAGGACATTGACCGCGTGCAGGAATTCCGCAAGTGCATCGAATGTTTTCTCTGCCAGGACGTCTGCCACGTCTTGCGCGAACATCACAAGCACGAGGAATTCATCGGCCCGCGTTTTCTGGTCTATACCGCCGCGCTGGAGATGCACCCGCTCGACACGGAAGACCGGCTGCCGGAACTTAAGCAGGCGCAAGGCATCGGCTTTTGCAACATCACGAAATGCTGCACCAAGGTCTGCCCGGAAAACATCACCATCACCGACAACGCCATCATCCCGCTCAAGGAACGCGTGGTGGATGAATTCTACGACCCGCTCGGCTGGCTCTGGAAAATGCTGCGTCCGAAGGCGTGAGCTGTTGCGACAAATTTTCAATACACCAGCGCCAGCACCGCCGCCGGTTATGGTTTTAACAACCAAGTAACAAGGCAACCAAGCCGGTAAAACCTTGTTTCTTCGTTCCTTTGTTGTTCAATAAACGAGGACGGCGGCGTCTTGGGCGGATTCAATTTGCCGCAAATGGTGGACCGCCATCGCCGGTTCAGCGACAAAATGGGAGTGCCCAATTTCCCGGCCGCTTGGTAGTTTTGGGGAGTTCCATGCGCATGCCAGCGACGAAATCCAATCCCGCGCCGACGAGGGCGGTTGCGCCAGTCATGGCCCGGTCGCGTTTTCCGGCGTGGCTGATGGCTGCATTGCTGGCGCTGGTGACGCTGGCGCTTTACTGGCCGGCGACGCGCCATGACTTCATCAGCAACTACGATGACGGATTTTATGTTACCTCGAATGTTCACGTCCAAAACGGGCTGACCGTGGAAAGCATCAAGTGGGCATTCTTAAATCCAGTGGCGAGCAACTGGCATCCCCTGACGATGTTGTCCCACATGCTGGACTGCCAGCTTTTCGGCTTGAAGCCGTGGGGACATCACCTGACAAGCCTGTTGCTCCATGCGCTCAACACGGTTCTGGTCTTTGTGCTGCTTCGCAGCCTGACCGGCGCGATGTGGCGGAGCGTTTTGGTGGCGGCGCTGTTTGGGCTGCACCCGTTGCACGTGGAATCGGTGGCATGGGTGTCGGAACGGAAGGATGTGTTGAGCACCTGCTTTGGCTTGCTCGCGCTGCTGTTTTACGGTCGTTACGCGCAAGGGCAGGGGGCGGAACGGCGCAGCGGCGCTTCCTCCTTTCACCTTTCCCCACTTTACTGGCTGTCTTTGTTGTTCTTCGCCCTTGGCTTGATGAGCAAGCCGATGCTGGTTACGTGGCCGTTCGTCCTGTTGCTGCTGGATTACTGGCCGCTGGAGCGTTTCAAACCAGGCCGCGTGTGGTCGTTGGTGATGGAGAAAATCCCGTTCGTTGCCCTGGCGGAGGCGGCGTGCTTCGCAACTTTCGTGGCGCAGAAGCACGGTGGCGCTGTGATGACGATGGAAGACTTGCCACTTGGCGCACGCGTTGGGAACGCCTTGATTGCTTGCTGCCGCTATCTCGGGAAAATGTTCTGGCCGACGGATCTGGCCGTTTTCTATCCGCATCCCGGGTATTGGCCGCCGGCGAAGGTGCTGCTGGCGGGCGTGTTTTTATGCGGCATTTCGGCGCTTTGTTTTGTGAAGCGAAGGCATTATCCCTTTTTGCTGATGGGCTGGCTGTGGTTTCTGGGGACGCTGGTGCCCGTGATCGGTCTGGTGCAGGTGGGTCAACAGGCGATGGCGGACCGGTATATGTATATTCCGTCCGTCGGAGTGCTGGTTCTGACAATCTGGGGCGCGTATGAACTCACCAGAGGCTGGCGTTACCATGAGATTGCGCTGGCGCTGGCGGGTTCGGCGGCGATCATCCTGTGTCTGGCATTGACGCGGCAGCAGCTCGGGTATTGGCAGGACAGTGAAACCCTTTTCCGGCACGCGCTCAAAGTCACGGAGAACAACTACGTCGCGCACGATGGCCTCGGTGACGCCCTCTTCAACAAAGGCCAGACCGACGGGGCGATCGGCCAGTTTCAGGAAGCTCTCCGCCTCAAACCGGATTACACCAGCGCGCAACACAATCTGGCGAAGGCTTTGGCAGTGAAGAGCAAATCAAATGCGCGGACATCCGACCCCGTGGAGCCGTAAGCCCTGCGATCGCTGTATAAAATCAACCATACTCAATGGCATCGCATGAAAACCACATTCCTTTGCATTGTCGTTCTGGTGCTGGTCCCGGCATCACTTTGGCACCGGCTCAAGAGGATGAGCGGGTTAAGCAAGAATTTGGATGAGCGGTTAAGCAAGAATTTGGTGGTGCATCAGGTTTTGCCATCTGACACAGGTAAGCGAATTAGAACCACTCGTAGCGAGTCTGGCTATCGGTGGTGACCCAGTCCATGTCCTGAAACAGACGCCATTCCGCATGGTTGTCTTGAAAGTATATGTTGCCGCCCTGTGGCCGGTTGCCATTCAAGTGGCTGGCCCGGTAACCATTCGGCAATATGCTGGCCGGGGCCGTGGAGGGCACATTGACAAATTGGTCGGTATTTTTGTCCCCGGAACCCGTGGAGATGGTGATGTCGGCAATGATTTCCGTTTCAGCCGAGTTCAGATTGGTGGCAATGGTCGTTGTTCTGGCGATGAGCATCCGCGGCCGGTTCGGATTGGGATTCATGGCGGGTTTGTTGGGGTTGGCGGCGTCATTTCGCTTGATCATCCACCAATAACCAAGTGATTTGTATTCGCCTTCCGTCAGATAAGTAACCGTATCCAGTGAATTGAAGTTCCAAAAATAATTCAAAATGGTGGGGTTGTTTGGATCCCTGGAGGCAAAACTGCTGGGGCAAAACATAAACTCCCGCTTCCCGCCGACATTCTTGACAATTGTCCAGGCCGGGGAATTCGGCAAATCCCAAAGGTCGGAGCCAGCGGTGGCTGCATATGACACATATCCGGTCTTGGTCGGATCCGGAGCCTCCGGAAAATAATCGTTATTTTCACCGGCATAAACCATCATCCCCACTCCAAGCTGCCTGAAGTTTGACATGCAACTGGTGCGTTTGGCCTTTTCCTTGGCCACCGTCAATACAGGCAGAAGCAGTGCCGCCAAAATCGCAATGATGGCGATGACGACAAGCAGTTCGATCAGTGTAAATCCGGTTGGTTTTTTTATTGTCATTGGGTTTTCAGATTTTCAGTAGTGGCCTGCCGGCCCCGGCGGTTGTTGCCAACTGGCAAATTCGCGTGATAAAACCGGGTTGAATTGAGTGTGACAAACAGTAATTGGACACAGACAACATCAAGCAGGAAATTGTGACATTTTGATCACTCCACCGTCACGCTCTTGGCCAGGTTTCGCGGCTTGTCCACGTCGCAGCCGCGTGCGACGGCGATGTGATAGGCGAACAGTTGCAGCGGCAGGGCGGCCAGGACCGGATAAATCGGTTCGAGCGTCTTCGGCAGGTAAATCACGTCGTTGGCAACTTTTTTGATTTGTTTGTCGCCCTCGGTCGCCAGCGCGATGATGGGGCCTTTGCGGGCGCGAATCATCGCCAGGTTCGCCATCGTCTTGTCATACATCGAATCCTGCGGCACGACGAAAACCGTCGGCGTCTGCGGGTCAATCAACGCAATCGGGCCATGCTTCATTTCCGCAGCCGAATAGCCCTCGGCGTGGATGTAGGAGATTTCCTTCAGCTTGAGCGCGCCTTCCAGCGCAAGCGGAAAGGTGTAGCCGCGGCTCAAGAAAAAGAAATCGTCGGCTTTCGCGTATTTCTTCGCGAGCTTCTTGAACGCGCTGTTTTGCGCGAGGATGGATTCAAGCTGTTTGGGCACGGCTTCGAGCGCGTGCAGAATTTCCCCGGCGCGGTTCGCGGAAAGCCGGCGCATCCGCCCCAGATGAACCGCGAGCAGCGACAAAACTGTGAGCGTCGAGACGAAGGCCTTCGTCGAGGCGACGCCGATTTCCGGCCCGGCGTGCATGTAGATGCCGCCGTCGGATTCGCGCGCGATGGTGCTGCCGACGACGTTGACGATGGCCAACGCGCGACGGCTGCGGCGCCTGGCCTCGCGCAGCGCGGCGAGCGTGTCCGCCGTCTCGCCGGATTGCGAAATGACCAGCAGCACGGTGTTTTTTTCGAGCGGCGCATTGCGGTAACAAAATTCATGGGCGAACTCCACCTCCACGGGGATTTCCGCGAGTTCCTCGATCAAATACTCGCCGACGAGCGCCGCGTGCCAGCTCGTGCCGCTGGCGGCAATGACGATGCGTTTAATCGAGCGCAGTTCGGCGGGCGTCATGTTCAGGCCGCCGAACTTCGCTGTCGCGCCCTCGAAATCAATGCGGCCGCGCAGCGCGTTCAGCACCGTCTGCGGCTGCTCGAAAATTTCCTTGAGCATGAAATGCTCGTATTTTCCGCGCACGGCGTCTTCCTGGCTGAATTCCAGATTGCTGATTTGGACGTTCGCGGTGTCGGTGCCGAGATTCAAAACGTCAAAGCGTTCGGGCGTGATGGTCGCCACGTCGTAGTCGTTCAGATAAACAACCTTTTTGGTGTGGGCGACGATGGCGTTGGCGTCGCTGGCCAGGAAATTTTCGCCCGCGCCGATGCCGATGATGAGCGGCGAACCGCGCCGCGCGCCGACGATGGTATCGGGCTGGTCGGCGGAAACCACCGCAATGCCGTAGGTGCCGATGACTTCGCGCAGCGCGTCGCAAACGGCCTGGGTGAGTGGGTTGGAACCATTCTTCGATTCACTCCCCTCATTTTTGCCGCGCCGGTTTTCGTAAGAATCACCAATCAAATGCGCCAGCACCTCGGTGTCGGTGTCGGATTTGAACTTGTGTCCGGCGGCGAGCAGCTTTTGTTTGAGCGCGTCGTAATTTTCAATGACGCCGTTGTGAACGATGGCGATTTTGCCGGATGCATCGAGCTGCGGATGGGAATTTTTGTCCGACGGCGGACCGTGCGTGGCCCAGCGCGTGTGGCCGATGCCAAGGGTTCCCTCGACCGGTTCGGATTTCAAAAGCCGCGCGAGTCCCTCGCCGATTTTCCCCTTTTTCTTGCGGACGAGCAAATCGCCGCCACACACCAAAGCCACGCCCGCGCTGTCGTAGCCGCGATATTCCAGCCGCCGCAATCCTTCGAGCAGGATGGGCGAGGCCGCCTTCTTTCCGACGTATCCAATGATGCCGCACATAAATTTTCATTGGTAGGGCGCGTCACTCCGTGCGCGCCGCCGGCCGGCTCGGAGAGCCAGCCCTACCTTGTTTGTTTCAAAATCCACTCCGCCGCGCGGTTCAAATCATCCACCACCACGGCGCGCGTCAATTTGTCCGGCTCCGTGCGTTCCAGTTCCGCGCCGTAGCCGGTGCGGACGAGGATGGACTGTTTCACGCCGGCGTTCCAGCCGCATTCCAAATCAATCAGCTTGTCGCCAATCAGATAGCTTGGCGTCAAATCCAAGCCGAATTCGGCGCGCGCGTCGAACAAAAACTGCGGCGACGGTTTGCGGCCGCGGCTCGGGTCGCCGGGTTTTTCCGGCGCGATGTAAATTTTCTCAAACCGGATTCCGTCGCGTGCCAGTTCGCGGCAAAGGTGCGCGTTCACACGTTCCACGTCCGCCATCGTGAAGTAACCGCGCCCGACGCCGGACTGGTTCGACACGATGAACAGTTTGAAGCCCGCGCCGGCCAGCCGTTTCAAGCCGATTGGTGTGGCGGGAAAGATTTCAACATCCTCTGGCCGGCACAGATAATTCTTTTCGGCAATCATCGTCCCGTCGCGGTCAAGGAAAACAGCCCGGTTCATTCGGACAAATTGTGGTTGGTTTTTGGCAAGAATGGAATTGAATTTTTTCCGGCGCGCGCGCATCCTGCACGGAATTTATGAGCAACAAAGGCAAATTGGGCATTTTAGTCGGTGGCGGCCCGGCCCCGGGCATCAACGGCGTCATCGCCGCCGCCACCATCGAAGGCATCAACAACGGATTTGAAGTCATCGGCTTCTGCGACGGCTTCAAGTGGCTCGCGCAGGGCGACGCGCATCAGTGCAGGCCGCTGACCATCCGCGACGTGTCGGGCATTCATTTGCGCGGCGGCTCGATTCTCGGCACCGCGCGCACCAATCCCACCAAGTCCGTGGAGCAGATGAAAAATGTCTTCAAGGTTTTTGAAAAGCTCGGCATCACGAATCTGGTGACGATTGGCGGCGACGACACGGGATTTTCCGCGAGCGTCGTGGCCAAGCAAAGCAAGGGGAAAATCAAGGTGGCGCACGTGCCCAAGACGATTGACAACGATCTGCCGCTGCCCGGCGCGACGCCGACATTCGGCTTCGAGACCGCCCGTCATTACGGCGTCAAAATCGTGCGCAATCTGATGGAAGACGCCCGCACCACCTCGCGCTGGTATCTCATCATTTGCATGGGCCGCGCCGCGGGACATCTGGCGCTCGGCATCGGCAAGGCGGCGGCGGCGACACTCTCCATCATCCCGGAGGAATTTCACAAACGGCAGGTGACGGTGAACGAAGTGTGCGACATCATCATCGGCTCCATCATCAAACGCCGCGCCGCAAACTCGCAATACGGCATCGTCGTCCTCGCCGAAGGTTTGGTTGAGGCGATGGGCGAGCAGGGTCTGGTCAAGGCGCTGCACGAAGGGGAATTGAGCCGCTACGGCAAGGTGCTGCGCGACGAACACGGCCATTTGCGCCTCGGCGAAATTGAATTTGGCCGCCTGATGAAGGACCTTTTGACCGCGCGCCTCGAAAAGCTCGGCCTCAAAACGACGTTCATTGACAAGGACCTCGGCTACGAGTTGCGCTGCGCCGACCCGATTCCGTTCGACGCCGAATACACCCGCGACCTCGGCTATGGCGCGGTGAAATTCCTGCTTTCGACCGAGGCCGAAAAATACGGCGCCATCATCAGCTTCGTGAACGGCAAGATGAATCCGCTGCCGTTCGAAAAGATGCTCGACCCCAAGACCGGCCGCATGCAGAACCGCAAGGTGAACGTGGACGGCGAGGCCTTTGAATGCGCCTGCGCCTACATGATCCGGCTGGAACGCGAGGACTTCGAGGACGCGAAAAAACTCGCCAAGCTCGCCGCCGTCATCAAGGTGACGCCGGAACAATTCCGCGCGCAGTTCGGCTACGTTGTCGGCTTGAAGTAAAATTTGCAAACGCACGCGGCGGCGGGAGAAATCCTGCCGCCGTTTTTGTTTTGACAATGAATTTTGTAGCGGCGGTCTATGACCGCCGTGTAACTTACGAATGCGACGCTCGCAGAGCGCCGCTACAAAATGAAACCGCTCGCGGATTGCAAGCTCTACACTTTTGTGGATACGGCCTATTTGAATGGCCGCGCACCCGAACTCATCGCCCAACAACTCTGCGACGGCGGCAGCGACTTGATTCAGCTCCGCGCCAAATCATCTTCGCCTGCCGAAATCCGACAAATGGCGGAAAAAATCTTGCCCATCACGAAACGCGCGAACGTCGGCCTCGTCATCAACGACCATCTTGAAATCGCGCGCGACCTCGGCGCGGAATTCTGCCATTTGGGGCAGGAAGATTTTTTCGACGCGGGCTTCAAAAATGTTTCCGAACTCAAAAAAGGTAGGGACGGCTCTCCGAGCCGTCCGTTGGGACACGGAACTTCCGTCGGCGCGCTCGGAGATCACGCCCTACCTGAAATAAAAATCGGTCTTTCAACTCATTCGCCGGAGCAGGCGCAACGCGCGCTGGCTGCGGGCCCGGATTACATCGCCATCGGACCGGTGTTTGCGACGGGCACTAAACCGACCGCCAAGCCCGTGACGCTGGAATACGTCCGCTGGGCGGCGGAGAATGTGACCATTCCGTGGTTCGCCATCGGCGGCATCAATCTGGAAAATCTCGGCGACGTTCTGGCGGCGGGCGCAAAACGTGTTTGCGTCGTCTCCGCCATCCTCAACGCGCCGGACGTGGCCAGGGCGTGCGCGGAATTCCGGCGGCTTTTGGAATCTTGAATCGCGGAAGCTGCCAACGTAGATGACTCGCTGCCGGCCGTCGTTCTCCAGCTTTTCAACCACTTGCCGGTGAAGTTTCCCATGTGTCCGATGAAACTCTCCATGCGTCGGACGGCGCAGAACACCTGTCGGACCACGCGCGACGTTCGGTCAACGACGTGCAACATGCGTTCCACAACGTCCGACGAACGGGAAACGTCGCGGGACACACGTCGGACAACGTGCGACGAACGGGAAACATCGTCCGACGAGCGTCGGATGACGTGGGACGAACGGGAAACCTTGCCCGACACACGGGAAATTTAATTTCCGATGTGGGAAATGAAGTTTCCGACACGGGAAAAGACTTTTCCGACATCGGAAAGAACATCCGCAAGTCGGGAAACGCCGTGGAAATGAAGGATTTAGGCCAAAACCAGCCCGAAATCGGCATTTTCAACCACGGATGGGCATGGATGAACACGAATTGCGCGCTACAGCCGGGGAAAAGCGGCGGAGGGCCGCCGCAGTCCAAGACCTGGCGGAAATTCGGAGCGGCCCGGCCAACGCGAAGCGTCTTGGAGTGCGCCAGCCCTCTGGCGCTTTGGAACGGCGCAACGGACATGGAGTGCGATGGCACGACATCGCTTTTGGAGTGCGGCGACATATCGCCGCTTTCCTCGACGCGACATGTCGCGTCGGACCAAAGCGCGGACATGTCCGCGCACTCCAAAGCCGAATGCCGCCGGGGCAACGGGGCGCGGGGCGCGGCGCACGAGGCTGGGCGATGACGGAAATCAAATTGGGGCGCACTCCGCACTCCTTGCCGCGTCGAAGCAACTCGCCGCGTCGTAACGCAGTCAAGACGGGAGCGAAGACGGGCGCATTCCGCACTTGAACACTCTTTTCCAGTATTCATTTTGGAATGGACGATTGGGGCAATTGGCGGTTGAAAGAAATCGTGAATCTGATTGAAAAACAATGAGAATCATGCCACAATTGACGACGCAAAAAATGATTAAGCGGAAACCCATTTCGGAGTTCGTGAATCAGGTTATCAAAGGGGATTGTTTGGAGGTCTTAAACAATTTCCCGTCAAAATCCGTTGACATGATTTTGTGCGATCTGCCTTATGGCTTTACACAAAACATTTGGGATAGCGTTATCCCGCTAGACAAACTTTGGGTTAGTTATGAGCGGGTCATCAAAGACAGCGGGGTTATCGCCTTGACGGGGCAAGGGCTGTTTACGGCTAGACTCATGCTGTCCAACCCGCGCTTGTTCAAATACAAAATCGTTTGGGTAAAATCCAAACCGACAAACTTTTTGAACGCCAAAAAACAGCCCCTCCGAAAGCATGAGGACGTTTGTATTTTTTACAAGCAACCACCCGCTTATCACCCACAAATGTCAATTGGCGAGCCATACAACAAGGGATTTAGAAAAGACCAGTTCACCGGCAGCTATGGCGACTTCAAAACGGTCGAGGTTAAGAGCAACGGCGAGCGTTACCCAACCGATGTCGTTTATTTCAAGACAGCCGAAAGCGAGGGTGAAGTGTTGCACCCAACTCAAAAACCCGTCGCACTTGCTCGCTATCTAATCAGGACTTTTACCAACCCAGGCGACATCGTGCTGGACAATGCCTGTGGCGTTGGCAGTTTCTTGGTTGCCGCAGTTTCAGAGGGGAGAAACTTCATCGGAATTGAGAAGAACGAGGAGGTTTATTTGCACAAGAAAAAGCGCATGGATTACATTCAAGTCTGCAATCAAAGAGTCTTGTCCGCAGAGGCTGACAGGGCTGGCCAGTTACTTTAGATTCCGGTGAACGGCTCCTCTTTTAGAATTGTTTTCGCCTGTTCTATTTCTTTAGTGGAAACGACGCCCTTTTCTGAAAGCCATTTCAGCAGATGAAAGTATTGGTTGGCGTGTAAAATCGGCTTGGGAATCTTACCCTCAATGCCGGTTTCTTTTTGGACAAATTTTAGATGTTCGCGGGTGAGAATCCCGCGCCCAACCAGATCGTAAGCGATTCTGGTTGCGTCAACTGATGTCAGGTTCAAATCTCCAATCCGTTTTTCGTCATCTTCAACTGCTTGTTTTGTAATCGTCTGTAAATCTGTAATGACGTTCAAACCGATAAGATTGCGATGATAAAATTCAATTTCTTGCCCGCGATAAGCGAACCAAGTGTTCCCCTGTTCCGTGATGGATCTTCGCGGCAAATAAACACCCTCCCGCAGAACACGCTTTTTAGAAACCCATCCACAAACGTATAAATTCCAATTTCGTTGTCTGGCTGTTCCAGGCAAAACCCCCTTGCCGGCAAACCGAAGGTGTGTCATTAGATAAATATCAGCATCCAATTTTTCATCATAGAGCTGTCTCGCAAAAAAGTTGTGTTTCGCTTCCCGGTCAATTCCATCATCGCTGCCATATTTTTCAAGGAATGGCATTTTCCCTCCTCGGCATTTCACGTCCACTTTGATGCCAGAGTCCAATAAAACATCATATCCGAGTGGGTGGTCTGCTGGGTTAATTTCTGGCATCCCAAGTTTATTACGAACGATAATTTCGGCCAATGCCCCGTATCCCTGTTCGTTCGCATTGCCGCGCTCTGCGCCGGTGCGATTCTGATTCTCTAAAACATATTTTGCCGCCTTTTCCCTTAATTGGAATCCGAGAGCATCAGCAAGTGGAACAGTGATTGGTGTTGGCACCGGGAGAAATTGTGCAAATCTCCCGATTTGGTCAATTTATTTCAAACGGACCAGTCCCCATTATTGATTCGAAATGGCCGCACCGGCACGGGCTTTTTCATCACAGACGACGGTTATTTGATTTCAAACTATCATGTGGTCAAGGATGCGACGAAGGTTCGTTTGGTCACGGGCCTTCGCCGCGACGAAGTGGCTACGGCCACGCAGGCGGGCGCGGGTTTGATTGACGCCAAGGTGGTTCAGGTGGATGCGGCCAATGATCTGGCTTTGTTGAAGGCGGACGGGCGGTTTGCGTGCTTGCCCAATATTGAGTAGCAGCGGACGTGAGTCCGCTCATTACAAGCCGGAGAAGTTAGAGCCGACTCACGTCGGCTGCTACGGTGGCGACGGTCGGTTTTCCTGACATCGGTTTGCAGGGGTTCGCGCCCAAGGTGCTTGCGCAC
>Ga0224534_1001618_pt1 | contig 11663 bp, 7 predicted proteins | sample 714E12024metaG_FD_172012 | JGI IMG/M metagenome (GOLD analysis project Ga0224534, IMG submission 172012) | Peat soil microbial communities from Stordalen Mire, Sweden - 717 E1 20-24 | ecosystem: Environmental > Terrestrial > Soil > Wetlands > Peat | place: Sweden: Norrbotten County, Stordalen... | reverse complement strand
TCTTTCCAGTTGGTGGCGGAACGCGTGAGCTTGCCGTCGTACTTGCCCTGCGGGTGACTCACGAAGAGGTTCTTCCAGACGTCCAGGCTGCCAGGGATGTGGGGCTTTCCGCCGGCGTCGACCTGCAGTCGCGTGGTCAGCAGCATCATATCTGTGTTGGAGCGGAACACCGGCCGCGCAGGCCCCGGACTGGTGATGCGGCCGCGCACGGCCGCATAAAAACGCTTCATGCGGACGGGGTCGGTGAGATAGTCGCGCACGGGGCCGTGAATGCGGGCCAGGGCGTCGTAAAGGCTGGCCATCCAGCCGTCATCCTTGGCGATGAGCTTGTCGAAGAAGGTGGTGCCCTGGTCGGGTGAAACTCCCACCAACTCGGCCCACGCGCTCGCGGAGCGCTGACCGCCGGGAGTCACGGCCTTGCCGCCCCGAAGCTCGAACATGCCGCCGAAGAAATCGAGCACGTGCGAATAGGCCTTGAGACGCGCAAACGGAACCGCTTTACGGAGGCTCTCGGCGGTCTCGCGGTCCAGCTTGGAAAGACCCAGATAGAGCCGGCAGACCGACGGGTCGGAGATAAAGCTTTCGATGAAATCGGCCGGGGTCTTATCCTTCACACCGGTCATCCAGTACTCCCACCCGAACAGCACCGGCGCCTGGGCGGGGTGGAAATCGTAGGAAAAGGGGCGGTTGGCTTGCAGCGCCTGCTCCAGGTCGTTCAGGGGGAAGCCCGAGTCGGTCGTTAGGAAGGCGCGGGGAGCGTTGACGGTTTCCAGCACCACCTCCGAGCCGCAGCCGCCGCGCATGCGGTAGCCCAGGATGCGAAGCAGGTCGGCCACGTTGGGCGAATCGCAGCTTGCGATTTGGATGACCTTCCCATCGCCGGCCAGCTTATCCAGTTCGCGCGCCTGCGAAAGATAGCGGTGGACCAGCTTCAGGTACTCGGTCGGTTCGAGGGCCTCGTTGCTATGCGAAGCCTGGTAGCCGTTGGTCACCACGTTGCGCGCCAGTGCGGGAAGGATCTCGCCCGCGCCGGTTTCCGGAGAAATGGCCGCCATGCGGGCAAACGGGCGCATGGGCCCGGGAATGGGGGCGGTGGGCCAGTTCTCCGCGGGCGCCGGAGTTGTGGAACCGGAGGGCGCCGCGGGCGCTGCCAGGCTCTTGCCCGTGGCCGCGCGGTAGGCCTCGAGGTCGCGCGCGGCGGCGGCGCTGTCGCCGGCCAGCAGGTCGATGGCGGCCAGCCGCCTGGCGATGACTCCGGCGCGCGCCGTGTCGGGCGAATTCCGGAGGGCCTCCAACAATCTGGCGTAGGCTTCGCGGCACGCTGGATCGCCGTAACGTTCCAGGAACTCTGCGTAGCCGGTCAACGCGGAAACATCGTTGGGATTGTTCTGTGCGGCGCGGGCGAGCGCGGCACGCGCGCCGGCGCTCTCGCCGGAAGCCTCCGTCTGTGCCACGACGCGAACGGCCGAGAGGACAGTCAGGACAGCTAATGCAACAACCGGCAGCACTTTCATACAGCCCTCCGCCACTGGTGAATCACTGTACCACGTTCTGGCGTGGCCTGGTGAGTCTAGGACAAGCTAAATCTGGTTATGACCCTGGGGATGTCAAAACACCGCTGGAGGATTCAAGAAACAGCGCCCTTGCGCCACAACCAGAGCGGATCTGGCCCAAGGTGAATAGCTGGGGGGTAGCGCCGCCGGCGCTACGGAGCAGGCAGCGAAAATGGCACGCGGCGCTCGCGGTTCAGTTGCAGGCTGAGATCGCGGTCCACGGTGTCGAGCGGCGCCTGCTTCTGTTCGTACTCGAGCGTGAGGTAGTGGAGGGTCTTGCCATCCACCCAGTACGCCGCGGCCGCGCGAATCACGTGGTCGGTGAACGCCACCAGATAGATGGGTGCGACGCCGCCGGAGGAGGGCTTGATCTCCTGGCCGTACTCATCGTAATTGCGAACGACGGGATTGGCGCGCTCCGGGTACACTCCGCTGGGAGCGCTCTGGGCCGGCGCCGGATAGATCACCGTCACGTTGGGTGACGGATCGTAGCTGTAAGGATAGTAGCCATAGGGAGAGTAAGAGTCATCGTAGTATCCCGGCCAGTCGGAGTAGCCGTAGAGACCGCCGTAGAAACCGCCGTAGTAGCCGGAATAGCCGTAGGAACGGTAGCCGGATCCGCCGCGGAAGCCGGAGTATCCCCATCCCCCGCCGGGCCCGGAAGGCGCTCCCATGCCGCCGTGTCCGAAACTCCCGCCGCCGTGGAAGCCGCCCGCCCCACCGCCGCCTCGCCGCTGTGCCGTGGCAGTTGCCGCCACCAGGCAAGCGCATAACGCAATTCGCAGAAGAACCTTCATAAAATGTCCCTCTACTTGGGAGATTACTCCCGCGGAGTGGGGCGCCGCAACTCCCTCTACGCCTGAGCGAGGCGGCTATTCGTCGCGAGTGTTCACCAGCTTGCCGTTTTCATCCAAGTGCGGATAAGGGCCGCCGGTGCGAAATTCGTCGAGAATGTATTTGTCGTACTGCGGTGTGGGCTCGAAATACCCGGGCACCCGGAGGTGCTCCTTGCAGGCTTCCTCGTTCAGTTCCACGCCGATGCCGGGGGTATCGGGCACCTGAATGTAACCGTTCTGGATGATGGGCTTGGGAACGCCGGTCACCAGGTCGCCCCACCACGGGATATCCACCGCATGGTTTTCCATGGCCACGAAATCCTTGAGGGTGGAAATCATATGTACCGATGCCATGCAGCCCACCGGCGAGCCGGCAAAATGGATGGCGGTAGGGATGGCGTACATGGACGCAAAATCGGAGATCCGCTTGCTCTCGCGAATGGCGCCCGAGGACAGCGGATCGACATGGATCATATCGACGGCATTGTTCTCGATCAGGGGGCGGAACCCCTCTTCCAGGCCAAACAGGCTCTCGCCGGTGTTGATAGGCGTGACGGTCGCTTCCTTAATCTCCTTGTAGGCGCGCCAATTCCTGGGGGCGTCTCCGGTGCCGAGAGCTCCCACTTGGAGCAAATCCTCGGCCCAGGCCAGCTCATACTTCTCGAAGAAACGGGCGTGGCGGATGGCGTCGTTCACGTCGAGGGGGCCAAAGTGGTCCGCGGCCAGGGGTTGGTCCCAGCCGATCGCGTCGCGCACCGCCTGGATGTGCTCGCCGTACATCTCGAGTCCCTTGGCGGTGGCCACACCGCGGGTGTTGAGCCCGCCGGGCCGGTTGGCTATCATGCCTGGCCGGATGTCCATCTTGAAAAAGGTGAACCCCATCTTCTGGCGTTTCGTCATGCGCTCGGCGTAAATCTTGGGATTGGAACTCTCCGTGGTGTCGCAGTAGCAGCGAACGCGGTTGCGATACTGGGAACCGATCAGCCGCCAGACGGGCACGCCATAGACCTTGCCTGCGATGTCGTGCAGGGCGATATCCAGGGCGCTGTAACCGCCGCCGAACCGCCGTTGGTTGGTGAAATTGCGGACGCTATCCAAAATGGGTTCGATATTCAACGGGTTCTTGCCCAGGATGTGCGCTTTGAGAACCAGCGCCATCCCCTCATTTCCTGCATCGCGAACCTCGCCCAGACCATAGACGCCCTGGTTGGTGTCGATCCGGATGATCGGATAGTCGTAGTTGGTGGCGATCCGGATCGCCCGCATATCCGTAATCCGCAATTGGCTGGGAGCGGAATTCCTGTTGACGCCCCCGGTCTGTAGCGGCTGCCCGTCGGCGGACTCGCCGGAAGCATTCAGCATCGATCCGAGAGCCGCCGAGCCGGCCACCATCTTGAAGATGTTGCGCCGTTTGATACCCCCACTCGCGTTAGGCATAGCCAAACTTCTCCTCAGGTTAAAACTATCGGGCCGCCAGCCCCCTGTCAAGTCCGGTGGGGCAGGCGGTACCCCCGTCTTCAGCATGTATAATCTCAGGTAGGCGCAGAGCCGCGGACAGGCTGCTTGGCCTTCCAGGAACATGGACCAACAGCGTGAGAGGGCCGAACTCGAGATCGTGCTCGCCTCCACTCTGTTCTTGCGCGCGCCGGACTTATGCGGTCCTGCTGGCGGCTGGCCGCACTTTGACGACCAGGGCAAGTGGTGCGACGACTGCGTTTCCTATCGGTAGGGCGCGGACGGATAGACTTAGCTACCAAGACGGAAAGGAGCGATTCTATATGAAACGTGTTCAAGCGAGAGATTTGAGCCGGCGCGCGATGCTGTGCCGGGCCGCGATCGCCAGCGGGTTGGGCGGGATCTTTACGATGTCGGCCGCGGGGCAGCAGACCGGCGGCGCTGGCGGTCGCGGAGGCGCCGCGGGCCAGGGAGGCCCTCCGGGCGGTGGTTTTGGAGGACGCGGCGGCGCTGTCCACTACGGGCCGTTCAACAAGTTCTCCTCGCCCAGCAATCTGAGGATCACGGACATACGGGCTCTCAGAGTCGCGGCCAATTTCGACTACCCCATTATCAAGATCTTCACCAACCAGGATGTCTACGGGTTGGGAGAAGTGCGCGATGCCGGCAACGAGAATCTGGCCCTTGCCATGAAACCCCTGCTGGTTGGAAGAAACCCGCTGGACGTCTCGTCGATTCTCCAGAACGTACGCCCCTACGCCGGTCCCGGCCGCCAGGGCGGCGGCTACAGCGCCCTCGATATCGCGCTCAACGATATCTCGGGCAAGGTCTTCGGCGTGCCCGTCTGGCGCTTGCTGGGCGACAAGAGACGCGATCGCGTGCGCATGTACTGCGACACCACCGGCACCTCCGACCCCAAGAAGTACGGGGATCGAATGGTGGAGCGCATGAAGAAAGGGTTCACCTTCTTCAAGATGGATGTGACCACCAACTTCGTGGGCATCAAGCCGGGGTATCTGGATACCGAAGGTGTCCCGACGGACAAAGGGTTGGAGTACGGAGCCGAGTTGATCACGGCCGTGCGGGATGCCATCGGCTGGGATAAGCCGCTGGCGGTGGACGCCTCCAGCCTCCGCTGCGGAACGGTCCCCGACGGCATTCGCGCCGCCAAAGCGTTCGAGAAGTGCCGCCTCTCCTGGCTGGAAGATCTGTTCAGCACCGGCGGCTTCTGGCGATGGCAAGACTTCAAGGAAATCAAGGCCCATACCAGCACGCCGCTGCTCACCGGCGAAGACGCCTTCGGGTTGGAGGGGGCGATCGGTTTTCAGCCACTCATCGACAATCGCGCCGTGGATATCATTCACGCGGACCACGGCACCTCGGGAGGCTGCCGCGAGACGAAACGGATTGCCGATTACGCCTGGAGTCGGGAGCGCATCCCGACGGCCATCCACATGGCGGGGTCGCCGCTGGCCACTATGGCCGCGGTGCACACGGCGGCCACGCTGGACGCTTTCGTGGCGATGGAATGCCACGCGGTGGATTTCATCTCGTGGTGGCAGGAGTTAATCACCGGAGTCTCGCAGCCGCTGATTAACCAGGGCTACATCACGGTTCCGGACGCGCCGGGTCTGGGCGTGGAACTGAACGAGAAAGTGGTGAGAGAGCATCTGCGTGTCCCAGGCTACTTCGACCCCAGCACGAAGTGGGACGACAGCTTCGTGGGCCGTGGTGGCGGCGGACCGTGGCCGCACTTCAACGTGGACGGCGTCTGGGTCAACGAGCGGACCTCGGATTACTAATCATGACTAAACTAGCGATTCTCCTGACCGTATCGAGTTGCCTTTTTGCCGCGGATCCGATCTTTCTGCGGCGCCAGGTATCGGATGTCAAGCCGGTACCGGACGACCTGACCGCGAGAGCGGCTTCCTACAAGCCGCTCTTCGGCATCGGTGACCAGGACGTGGATCAGCTCAAGGGCGTGGCCCGCTATGGCGAACTGACTGTCTCGCCCGGCGGGACCAGCGCGATCGTGAGTTACCCGGCCGAAGAGCAGCTCTATTTCGTCGAGGAAGGCAGCGGGACGCTGTTGTATGGCGATGAGAAGGCGCCCATCAAGGCGAATGACTTCATGTATCTTCCCGTCGGGGTCAAGCACGGCGTCGCGAATTCGTCGGGCGCGCCGGTGAAAGTGATCGTGATGGGATACAAGATTCCCGCTGATATGAAGGTACAGCCTACGCCGAAGCTCATGCTGGCCAATGCGGATGACGTACAACTCCAGATCCTGGGTCAGCATGGCCCGACCTCGCAGTTCAAGCTGATGATGGGCACCACTTCCAGCCAGCGCGATAAACTGGCCGCGGCGTACCTGATGGACAGCCTGTTCATCATGGACTTCGCGCTGGGCGGGACGAACATTCCGCACAATCACCCGGCGGAGGAGGAGATCTACTTTCTGCTGAGAGGGTCGGGCGACATGGTGGCGGGACTCGACGCGAATGGGAAAGAGGTGCGCCACCCGGTGACGCAAGGCGCCGCGTTCTTCTTCAAGCCGGGCACGCAAGTGGGCTACTACAGCAACGCGAAAGAAGGCCAGCCGCACGATCTGATGCTGGCCGCGCGGTCGCGGGTTCCGGGCATGAGCATGCGGGGTCCGGGCGGCGGCAGGGGAGGTCCGGAAGGCTGGGGCGCCCCGGCAAACCCGCCCGGGCGGCAACAGTAGGCGTACCAGAGTGCTCGCCACGCCCCCCGGTCGAGGCGGCGTGGCTATTTTGCTTGCAGCAGCGTGATGCCGTTCTCGTTGCTTTTTCGGGTTAACGGCGGTCCCGTGTACTTGATGATCGTCAGTTCGGCGAGGTAGAGCACCCGGCAGCCTTTTTCCAGGTGGCCTCCAAAGCCCCCCTGTCCATTGTGTGAAAGCGCGATATGGATGTGCGGCTCTCCGTCGGCAATAATTCCCGAGGCGGCCAGAATCTCGTAAGGCCCTTTGACCGTCTTGTACACATTCTTCGCTTTCATTTCGGTCGTCGCCACATAGTGGTAAGTGCACTCTTGTACCGAGCCCGCGGAGACGAGAACCTCGCCGTCCTGAATATTCTTCTGCTTGATGATGTCGATGACGGATTCGAGCAGAAGATCGTCACGGTCCAGCAGGACGCGATAGACCTCCTGTACTTGCGCGCCTCCGAATACCCGTGGCTCTGGTGGCTTGACGTCGGCGGCGCGGCTGGACACTACCGTCAGGAGAGCCGCCATGACTGTGGCGGCATAGGTGGAGTAGGTTTGTTTCATAGCTTAGAATCTCCCTCGCTGCTCGACCTGAGAGCCGAGGTTAGTGAATGGATACCGCTTGGCGAGTTGCGCGGCATCGAATTCGATGCCGAGTCCCGGCTTGTCCGGCAGCGTAAGATAGCCGTCCTTCTGCACCGGATAAGTCCCATTGGTCGCCTCCTGGAACAACTTGTCGTCAGCGCCTTCCCATTCATGGATCAGGAAATTGCGGCAGACCGACATCGCTTGGAGCGACGCCACGTGCGCCACCGGGCCGTAGCACATGTGCGGCGCGACCTCGACTCCGTAGCATTCCGCCAGGGCGGCGATCTTGCGAATCTCGGTGATGCCGCCGCACTTCACCACGTCGGGCTGGATGATGGCCACACCCTTGGCTTCCAGCAAGGGCCGGAAATCGTAGCGCGAAAGGATTCCTTCACCCGTGGCGATGGGCACAGCGCTTTTCGCGGCGAGTTCGCCGAACGCCGAAGGCGGGTTCTCGCGGGGAAGCGGTTCCTCCATAAACAGCGGGTGGTAGGGCTCCAGCGCGTGTGCCATGCGGATAGCCGTGCGGGTAGTCAGTGACTCGGAGAATTCCAGCCCGATATCCAGCTTGTCCCCGACCGCTTTGCGCATGGCCGATAGAATCGCGACGCCGGCCGCGATCCGCTCGCTCTCCGTGCCCCTGTTCGGGACGCTGAACTTCACGGCGGTCCAGCCGTTCTTCACGGTCTCCACCGCGCGCTCGGCAAAAGCATCGGGATTGGCGGACTGCACGACCGCATCCCAGTGCGTGTGATAATTGCGGAACCGGGGGTGAATCGACCCGCCCAGCAACCGCCACACCGGCACTCCCAGACGCTTGCCCTCGATATCCCAAAACGCGATGTCGAGCGCCGAGAGCGCCGTGCGCGGAATGATGCCGCTGCTCCAACGGGTAAGGCGGTATGCGATCCGCTCCCACTGTTTTTCGGGGCCCACCGGATCCATGCCGATGACGTACGGTTCCAGCCACCGCAGCGCCGCCTCGACCACGTCCACGCGCCCGTGGCAGGTGCCCTCGCCCAGGCCGATGATGCCCCCGTCGGTGTGCACCTCGACGAAGAGCAGGTCGCGCCACCGTATACTGGAGCGGTAATAGACCAGCTTGGTGATTTTCAGTTGCCCCGCGCGCTGCGGTGCGGCTGAGGTCTGCGGCAATGCGGCGGACGCCGCCAGGGGCAGGCCCCCGAGTAGGGTTCTTCTGTCAATCTGGCTCATCGATCTTCCATTCTATGGCGTAATCTACCACAGAAGCCGCAGCGAGATTGGTATCCTGCCGAGCGAGGGATGGGATACCGCTTATATTTCAGTCGCGCTGGTCCTATTATTGCTGGTGTCGCCGTAGCACTTCACTCCCCGTTTCGGTGGGGACTCCTGGGCGGCGTCGATTCCGCCCTTGCCAACCCGGTGAGCGATCACGCACCTTTACTGAGAGCCGGGAGTAATGAGTACACGGCGCGGGCCATGCCGTGGTCGCTACTGGTAACGTCTGGGCTGGCGAGCGGCTATTTGGATCTGGCCGACAAATATGAAGCCGGGGCCAAAGCCAATTCCCGGCCGGGACCACCGGGGAGGTGCCGCAGCTCGCCGCCGTCGCTCAGGGGGAGCTTCTGCCTGTGGCGGCTGCCGACGCTGCGGAGAAAACCGCGCTCTGGCACGGGGCATCCTGTTGGCCACCTGCCGCGCGGCCGGCGCCCCGGGCGATGCCGCCAAAGCCGAGCAGATTCTCAAATCCAGCGGGGGCAAAGTACCGCGGGCCACTTTTTCCATGGCCATGACCAGGACCTTGTTCGAATCGGCGCAGCTTTATTCGCGGCAAAAAATGAACGACTTAGAGAAGATGACGATCTTGTGCCAGCGTGCCCTCGCTGTGCTCAGTTCGCTCCCGGAAACGTCGGAGACGAAGGACCTGGGGGCGTCCATTCGGCTGGCCCTGAAACCGCCGAAGCGGTGAGCGCCATTCAACGTGCTACGCTGTGCGAGCAAAGGCACGCAGGCGCCTCCTTCTTCTTCAAGTCGGGCACGCAAGTCGGCTACTACAGCAGCGCGAAAGAAGGCCAGCCGCACGATCTGATGCTGGCTGTGCGGTCGCGCGTCCCAGGAATGAGCATGCCGGGCCCAGGCAGCGGGAGAAGCCCCGCAAACCAGCCTGGGCGGCAACAGTAGACGCCATTTCCTCGCTGATGTGCACGCCTACGCCCCACGGTAGCACGAGTGGTAGGAACGTGCCACCGGGCTGGCCAATTCCGCCGGTGCACGACTCAAGTAATGGTAGCGGCGCTCATTGGCGGGTACCTCTACGCCAGACCCGAGCCACCTTTGGCAGCGGCGCGCATGGTGCAGGCTCCGGTTGCGGTGAGGCCGTTGGAACGAAGGTAACGCCAGTACTAGAGCACCCCGCGAGGAATATTTTGAGTTAGGAGCAGAATTGTCTTGCTTTCCTGCAAGAGCGCTCATATACTTTTCGCAAGGGATGCCGCCAATTAGGCAGCCACTGGAGGAGGATCCATGCAACAAGTGTTTCACCGAGTTTTGTTTTTCTTCGCGCTGGCGGCGCTGTGCGCCACAAGCGCAGCCGCGGGAACCGTCGCTGTCGGGTACGTCTCATGGGATGTCAACTTCCCCGGCAATGCGGGCCAGTTTGACATCGTGAATTTAACGGGGCCAAACGTGGCGGGGCCGACTTTCCCGATCACCACGGAATTGAGCCTGTCCAATCTCACCCTAGTAGTGGACTTCGTGGGCGGAGGCACAGCGACTTTCCTGCCGGGGTCGGGGTATTATTCACTAGCTCCCGATGGCGAATCCTATAATGGCACCGCCATTCCGATTGGCGGAACAAACCCAGAACCGATTGACGCCACTCTGACGGGGACGTTCAGCCCAACGTCGATTTTAGACCCTGGCGCCGATTCAATCCTGTCGAGTTTCTCCGTGTTTTTCTCGGATGCTACGAATGGGAATACGAATGGTTTCCTGGTGGATGGGGACCTAGGAGTCATCCAAGCGACGGAGGGGACTGGAGGCACCAGCACCCCGGAGCCGGGCACCTGGATGTTGTTGGCGATGGGCTTCGTTGGTCTGATGATCATGAAGGGCATGAAGAGAAGGAGCGTGAAAACTATGTGTAAGACTGGGACGTCTGTGATGCTTGGCGGGCTGCTGCCGGTTTTGTTCCTGGTTGTCGCTCAATCCGCTTTTGGTCAGGCGAGCCTGGCGTCGTGGACCTCTCCGAGCAGTGGCGTCGCGGGCGCTTTCAATGTGAATGTCACCGCTTCGTATGTCCCCGCGGGAACGATCCATGCGGCCAACATTACCGCGACTTTCGCCGCTACGTGCGGAGGCGCGGCTGTAGTGACGCAGCCCGCGAACACCATCAAAACCGTTATTGGAAGCACGGACCGGGTGAATGTGAATGTCCCGGCCGGCCTCGCTACAGGGAACTACTTTGTGACGATTGCAGACTCAGCCGGCGGTGACGCCAATTTTACGACGAATGCCGGCAGTTGCTCGGAAGTATCGGTTACCGCTTCCGCCGGTATCCTGAATGCCTGCGTTGCCGGCAGTTCAATGGGGGTTCTGCTGCCTTCCGGCGGCGCCGCGGGGAACGTGACGGCCTATGTGCCGAAAGGTTATTGGTCTAGCTCTACCACGGGCGTCTTCGCCCAGAATATCGAGGGCAGTATTGGGGCAACCACTTCAATAGGCACGCCCCACGTAGCCAATTCGTGCTCGTCGAACCCGGCGACCGGCCAAACAGTTTGCGTGGCGAATAACACCGATGTTTACTTGATCACCGGAACCACCCTGAACACCACCCTGACTAGCGGCAGCAACACCACCGCCAGTTTTTCCGGTGGAGCCTGCAACAATTGTGGAGTGGCCCTCAACGCGAATAATAATTCCGCGGTGATCAACATGGGTGTATCTGGTGGCACCGACGGCGGCGTTCAGATCCTGAACCTCAACACCAATACCTTCAGTACTCCTTTCCCCATGGCCCAGGACGTTTCGGAGAATATCTCGGTTGACCCCACGCGCAGCCTGATTCTGTCTGCCGGCGAAGGTCAGAACTTTGATCTGCTCCAGATTCAGGCTGGCGGCTCGCTGAAGGAATTCGCCGCCACCTTTCTTTCCGGTGTCGAAGACGACTCGTCCGCTGAAGACTGTTCGACTGGCGTAGGGATTGCACCTGGGGAGTTTACCAACAGCGTGCAACTCGTGAATCTGAACAACATCTCGTTTGGGGCAACCACCTACACGGCGCCTAACGCACTCGCGACCCTCAGCACTTCGCTCTACAGTTTCTCCGCTGGCTTGTCCGGCTCCGCGGTAGCACAGGGGTCCGGGCACCTGGCTGTTGTCACCGGCGAGTTCGGCGGCAACACGTTTGCAGTATTGCACCTTCCGGCCTCGCCAGGGGCAGGCGTTCCGGCGCTGGTGGACTACGCCATCGCGCAGATTCCTCCCAGTGCGGTATGCGGCGGGACCTTCAGCGCCGGCT
>Ga0224534_1001616_pt1 | contig 11683 bp, 16 predicted proteins | sample 714E12024metaG_FD_172012 | JGI IMG/M metagenome (GOLD analysis project Ga0224534, IMG submission 172012) | Peat soil microbial communities from Stordalen Mire, Sweden - 717 E1 20-24 | ecosystem: Environmental > Terrestrial > Soil > Wetlands > Peat | place: Sweden: Norrbotten County, Stordalen... | reverse complement strand
CTAGCGCCGCGATGCTGCTCACGATGAGCACTGGCAAGCCGTGAACCGCTCGGGTCCCCGATACGAGTCGGTTGATCGCGGCCACAGAGACCAGGAGCGTCAGCGACAACAACCAGCCGCTGTTCACCAGCGCCGCCCACGCCGTAGCTTTTGGGTAGCCGTGCGGCCGTGAGGGGGTCGGCGGCCGTCCGGCCAGCCAGATGGCCAAGAGGGCTACGCCGATCCCGGCGGCGTCGGCGAGATAGTCCGCCCCTTCGGCGAGCACGCCCAAGGAGTGGGAGGTGACCCCTACGGCTACGAGAATCCCGACGAGGACCACGTTGAGTCCCAGGACCACCCATAGACGTGTCGTCCGAGTCAGGCCTTCGGTGATGATGGCGGACAGTACCTCAGTGCTCGGCGTAGTAGCCGCGGAGGTGGCAGGGCTGTGCTGCCCCGTTACTGAGCAGAACGTTCAATCCCGCGTCACACCACCGCTGTTGTATGTCGCGTCGTTCGGTGCGCGATCGCTAAACGCGTAACGCCGATTTCGTGCTCCATTCCCGGCCTGTCGAACCGCGGTGTGAGCGTCGTTCTGGCGCGTCACGTTTACGACGGTTGGGCGACCTGCTTTCGATGCTGGGGTCCACCTTCACCCGTCAGATCGGCAAGGTGAGGCTCTCGACAAGGTTGCTGGAGAGCCCAGCCAGGCTCTCACAGGGGTTTGCGATCCCGTCGCAAATCGCAGGCCGGGTACCTATAGTTGCCACCGGCCGAGCGACGCTGCGTCGCTAGCCGGGAGGAGGCAGGGATGTCCGACGCGACCGATGTCGTCGACGTCCAGATCGAGGCTTACCGGGCCAAGGACGTCGAGCGGTTCCTGTCCTATTACGCCGACGACGTGTCGGTGGTCCTGTTCGACGGTACGCCAACGTTTAAGGACAAGGAGGTCATGAGGGAGCAGTACGGGAAGCTCTTCGCCGATAGTCCCGATCTACGTGTGACCATTGCCAACCGGGCGACCGCGGGCGAGTTCGTGGTCGACGAGGAACACCTAACCGGCTTCCACTTTGACGGCATGCCGACTGAGATGACGTCCCTTTCCGTCTACCGGGTCGTGGAAGGCAAGATCGCTCGACTGATGCTCCTATTCTGACCCGAAGTCGCCTGCGCCCTGGGGAAGCGAATCGTTCCGCCTGGGACCGCCAGAACGTGTACGCAGATCGCCCGCGCCGAATCACGGAGCGCGCTACCGGCTGGGCCGAGCAGACGGATAGGTATCGGACTCGCCGACGCAGAACAACACTCGCCAACTTCCGAAGTAGGCGTCACCGCGACACCGGCTTCGAGTGACATTCCATCACTCTGGCAGTGGCGAGGCTGACCTCGCCCGGACGCATCCACGACGAGCCGCCGCCTACGAGCGCCGGTGCCGAGATCCCGTGGTGCGGAGCCCGAAAAGGGGGACGGCGCTCGCCCGCCGGCGGCAACGGCAACGCAGCTGCGGAATGGACCCGATAGGTCTCCAGGAGCTGAGCCTCGTCAAGGGGAGGGAGAACGCTCGGTAGTCGCTCGGCCAGCATGGTCTTGCCCGAGCCTGGCGGCCCCGACAGCAGGAGGTGATGGCCACCGGCGGCTGCAACTTCGATCGCGAGGCGCCCCATCGGCTGGCCCCGCACGTCCGCGAGGTCGAGAGGCCCGGCACGGCCCTGCCCGCACGCTTGGTCGGCGGTTGTAGCTCCTGGCACCTTGTGCGCCTGTGCCGGGCCCGCCGGAGAGACCGTCCTCAAGTCGGGCCAGGCGATCCGTCCCGACAGCGCATCGACGAGCTCGCGGAGCGATCGTGCCGTGCGCACGACCGGCTTACCGACGAGCAAGGCCTCGGGAACGCACGCCGGCGGCATGACGACGGCTGACGAAGTGAGGGCATCGGTCAGAGGTAGGGCCCCCGGCACCGAGCGGATCGTGCCGTCGAGGCCGAGCTCTCCTACGAACCCACAGCCGGCGATCGCGGCCGCATCGAGCTCACCGGTCGCGACGAGAAGCCCGACGGCGATCGGCAGGTCGAGACCCGCGCCGGTCTTTCGGACACCCGACGGCGCCAGGTTCACAGTTACACGCCGCAGCGGCCACGGAAACCCGCTCGAGAGCAGGGCGGCCCGGACCCGGTCACGGGCCTCCCGGCACGCCGCGTCGGGCAGCCCCACGACGGTGAAACCGGGCAGGCCGTTGGACACGTGCACCTCGACGAGTACGGGACGACCCCGAACGCCGAGCAGTGTGGCAGATGGGATGGAGGCGATCACGAGCGGGCTCCCGGCAGGGCGGCTGTCTGTCTGCGGAGCGCCCAAGGAGTGGCGCGCTCGATAGCTCTTCGGACCGCACCCTACCGACGGGATGTGTCACACATCTCCGGCCAGGAGTCACCTGTCGGCGGCGTATGTGAGCTCCGCCGACTGTGAGGTTGAAAGCCCCAGTGCCCAGGCCGTGACGTCAGGTCAGTGCCGTGGCGTCGGGTCGGGCACGGGGTTGTGCCAGCGCCCGTGGGGCCTGATGAGCCTGTCCGCGTGTTTCGGTCCCCAGCCGCCCGGCGGGTAGGGGTGGGCGCTGCCGTGGACTTCGAGAACGGGGTCGACGACCGCCCAAGCAGCCTCGACTGTGTCCTCGCGGGTGAACAGCGCCCCGGCGCCCGCCATAGCGTCGCCGAGGAGGCGCTCGTAGGGTTGTTCCTCGTTCGGCTGCGCGTTGAGCAACAAGAGCTCACGCTGATCACCGACGAACTCCTCGCCCGGATGCTTGACCCGGGCCGCGAGCGCGATCACCGGGTTGGGCGCGAGCCGGAAGCGCAGGTAGTTGGCCCGACCGTCTGCGGGCACGGAGTCAGTGAACAAAGCCTGCGGCGGCTGCTTCAGCTCGACTAGCACCTCCGCGGCTGTCTCGGCCAAGCACTTCCCCGACCGCAGGTACCACGGGACACCCGCCCAGCGCCACGAATCGATGAACAGTCGAAGGGCGCAGAAGGTCTCCACGTCGGAGTCCTTCGCCACGCCCAGCTCATCGCGATAGCCAGTGAACTGACCCCGGACCACGTCGTCGGCGCTCAGCGGTCGCATTGCCTTGAACACGTTGAACTTCTCGGACTGCACGGCGGCCATGCCCTGGTACGCCGGTGGCTCCATCGCGAGCAGCGCGACGACCTGGAACAGGTGGTTCTCAACAACGTCCCGTAGGCAGCCGGCGGTCTCGTAGAAGGCGCCCCGACCCTGCACACCGATCTGCTCGGCCAGGGTGATCTGCACGCAGGCGACGTAGTTCCGGTTCCAGATCGGTTCGAGGAAGGAGTTGGCGAAACGGAAGTAGAGGAGGTTCATGATCTCCTCTTTGCCGAGAAAGTGATCGATGCGGAAGATCGCGGACTCGGGGAACGCTGACCGCACTATGCGGTTGAGTTCCCGCGCCGAGGCGAGATCGCGCCCGAACGGCTTCTCGACGATGGCGCGCGCTTCGTGGGTCAGTCCTGCGCCACTGAGTCCCTGGATCACCGTCGCGAACAGTGAAGGCGGAATGGCGAGGTAATGTGCCGGGCGGCGCGAACCGCCGAGTGCCCGCCGGAGAGCGTTGAACGTGCTGGGGTCGCCGTAATCGCCATCGACGTAGCCCAATAGCGACAGCAGCCGCTCGAGGGCGTCGACGTCGTCGACACCTGTGTCGGTCCGCGCAATGCTGTCCCGCGCATAGTCACGAAGCTGCGGGAGACCCCAGTTCGAGGACGCGACCCCGATCACAGGGACATCGAGCATGCCGCGCCTCACCATCTGGTAGAGAGCAGGAAAGATCATCTTGTGAGCGAGATCGCCCGTGGCGCCGAAGAACACGAACGCGTCGGCCGCGGCCAGACCCTCATCGCCATCGCCCATGATTACCCCCCAGCAATGCCCGTCGCGTTGCGGGCACGAGTCTTGCACGCAGTTCTGCCCAGCGGTGCCCCACCACCCAGACCCACGACGAGCCGCCGCCGGTTCAGGCATACGATGACCGTTCGGAAAGCTCCGTGACCTCCTCCAGATAAGCCGGCACAACGCGGTACCCCCACGGTGACCGATGCTGACGACGGCCACATCGTCGAGAGCGCGCAACGCGCCCGTCGGAAACACGGGCAGCGCGAGTACAACTGCTTGGATCGACCTTGGGGGCACAAGTGGCGACGTTCGAGGTAGTGCTTCGACTCAGCCTGGCGGTGGTGTACGGCGTGGCGGGGATCGGGAAGCTCCTGAGCCCACAGAGCACGGATCTCCTGATCGAGACTTTTCGGCTGAGTCCTCGGCTCAGGCCGGCGGTGAGCGCGTCCGTAGTGGCGACAAACTCAGCCGGCCAGATAGTCACCATGGACATACCTGTCAGTCCCGTGCTGCCGAGTCGTGCCGCGGTGCGAGGAGTCTCTGTGGACGCGGGTGCGCAGTCAGCCATCGTCTCCGGTCATGCATACGACGAACTTCGACTCAAGTCCAACGCCTCCCCAGAGCCGGAGAGGACCGCCGTCAGTGCCGAGGTCGCGAGCTGCGAGGAGGTATGCAGTGCTGCTTTGGCGCTCATGATAGGAGTCCTCACTCCCTTGCGGCCGCGGGAGAGGCAGCCTCGATCACAACGATCAAGCTGGCTCTTCCACTGGTGAAGGGCATGCTCTCGGCCGCTATCGGCGGCGGATTCGAGAACGACCTGGCACTGACGACAATGGGTGCTACCTACACCGCTGCGTCGCTCATGAGTCTCGGCGAGGAGAGCGAATTCAGCGCGGACATCGTGAAGGACAACATAACCTCAACGGCCGAGAAGATCATTGTTCCACGCTCGTCTGCACCGTAAAGCTCGAGGGTTGTCGTAATTACACCGGGACGTGCTACGACCTTGACTCGGTATGTGAGAGAAACTGCCCTGGCGGCTTGAAGCATCCTCTCGCGCACTGCGACGTGTACCTGACGCGACTCGGGAAGAAGATCAAGACTTCATCCCTCTTACCGGGACCCTGATGAGTTGTGAGGTCGGCAGAAGGCTAGCTCGGGGCAGAGACAGCGTCGTGGGCCAGGTACCGCGCCGCTCACAACCCGGGGGTGCTCAGCCCTGTGAGGTCGGTTCCTCGCCAACGGCACGTCTTTCGACGAGCACGAGGAAATCAGCGACCCTCAATAGCCGGAGGATCTGCCGCTCGACCGGGCGGGTGCCGTGGCGCATCGGGTCGTGTACCACCTGTGGGTTCGTCAGCGACAGCTTCTGGCCCCGGGTCCGCAAGCAGCAACCGTCGGCAGCAAGGACGTTCTTGACCCAGTCGCTGTGCACGCCGTATGTGAGAGCGATGCGCACCCCGTCTGAGGTCGGGAACACGTTGACAGGGGTCTCGTAGGCCCGCCCAGAACGCCGACCCTGGTGCACGACTACTCCCAACCCTGGGGCCCAGGGAGCGACGTGCCGGGTGACCCGGTTGAGCCCCACCCGGTTCAGTCGTGCGACTGCCCTGGGGAATGGCACCAGTTCCTCCGATCGATCGTCCGCGGGATTCGCACCGATTCTCCGGTTCAGTGAGGTCCGGGTGACGACCTAGGTCGTGTGACGGTACCCGGAGCCAAAGGGGGAGCTCCAGGAGCGGACTGCGGCGAGATGCCGACCGGCTTGTTCATGTGCGAGTACTCGTGAGCCCTAGCCGGGTTGAATGTCTCTTTGATCGATCTCGGGCTCGTCCAGCGGAGAAGGTTCAGCTCCGACCCGGCCTTGTCGTTGGTGCCGGAACCGCGGGATCCGCCGAAGGGCTGGCGGCCGACCACAGCACCAGTTGGTTTGTCGTTGATATAGAAGTTGCCTGCGGCAAACCGGAGCGCGCGTTGCGCTTCATCGATCGCTGTCCTTGAAGTGGCGAAGACGGAACCAGTAAGCGCGTACGGGGTCGTCGTATCGATGAGGTCGAGCACCCTCGCGTAGTCGTCATCGGGGTAGACGAATACGGCCAGAATGGGGCCAAAGAATTCGGTCGTAAAGATCTCATGGTGTGGATCGGAGCCGAGAAGAATGGTCGGCTGGACGAAGAAGCCCTCTCGATCATCGGTGACGCCGCCTGCAAGGATCTCCACTGACTTCTCATGGCGTACACGCTCGAACAGGTCGCTGTGTTCGGCGAGAGAGCGAGCGTCGATTACGGCGCCGCCGAAGTAGCGGAAGTCGGTTACATCGCCATAGGTGACAGTCTTGGTTGTGTCGACCAGTGCTTCGCGGAGCCCGTTGTCCCATAGCGAGAGAGGTAGATAGGCGCGCGAAGCAGCGGAGCACTTCTGGCCTTGATACTCGAACGCGCCGCGGACCAGTGCAGTGACAAGGGACGCCTGGTCAGCGGATGGGTGTGCGACCACGAAATCCTTGCCACCCGTCTCACCCACGACGCGCGGGTAGGCGCGGTAGCGATCCAGGTTCTCACCGATGATCCGCCACATCGAGTTGAACGTCGAGGTGGATCCGGTGAAGTGCAAGCCGGCGAAGTCGGGGTCAGTCAGCGCGACCGTGCTCATAGCAGCGGCGCCACCGGTAATGAGGTTCATCACACCGGGGGGGAGACCGGCCGCCTCCAACAGCAACATGATGTACTGCGCGGCCAGCAACTGGGTGGAAGCGGGTTTCCACACCACGGTGTTGCCCATCAGCGCCGGAGCGGTGGGCAGGTTGCCGGCGATCGCGGTGAAGTTGAACGGCGTGATCGCGGTCACGAAACCATCTAGTGGTCTGTGGTCGGTGCGGTTCCACTCGCCAGGGGCCGAATTGGGCTGCTCAGCAAGGATGTTGCGGGCGAAGTGCACATTGAACCGCCAGAAGTCGATCAATTCGCACGCCGAGTCGATCTCGGCCTGCTGCACCGACTTTGACTGGCCAAGCATCGTCGCCGCGTTCAGCGTGTCTCGCCACGGCCCCGCCAGCAGGTCAGCGGCGCGCAGGAAGATCGCCGCACGTTCGTCGAATGGGAGATCCCGCCAGCAAGGCGCCGACTCCTTGGCCGCGCGCACCGCTTCGGCCACGTCCTGGTGGGTGGCTTGTGCCGATTCACCCAACAGGTGACCGTGGTCGTGCGGTTGAACCACGCCGAATCGGTCGCCGCCGGCCATCCGTCGCTCGCCGCCAATAGTCAACATCAGCTCATGGCGATCGCTCTCGAACTCGGCAATCCGGCGGTGCAACGATTCACAGTGGGCGCTGCCCGGCGGGTAATCGCGCACCGGCTCGTTGTAGGGAACGGGTACTGACGTGATGGCGTCCATTGGACGATTCGCCTCCTGCGGATCCGAGCCTGTCTATTTCTCTGCGCTGCCCACGACGACGGTGCTCATGGACAAACCGAACGCACAGCTAAGAAGGTCGAGAAGAACCCATTTGTCGGCGACGCTACTAGACAAGCTCGCCACCTGCTCTGGTGCACTCGTTGTCAGGAGAGATCGCCATGGATGCGGACCCGACAGGGGGTCGAGCGCGATAGCGACCATCGTTCGGCCTCCGCCTCTGAGGGTGGATTGCCTTCCGCATCTGTTCTGCCCTTGCGAGCACTGCATCCCTGGTCGGTTCCAGGTGCCCAAGAGCGGTGGCACGGAACGTCCCTCCGGCTCGCAAACGAGGACATTTGACAAAACCGTCCTCGGGTATCCTGTCGTCATGACAGAGAGCTTCGCGCGGCAGGCCGAAGAGATCGCCAAACACCAAGCCCAGGTGATCGCGAACGAGGCGGAGATCACGAAGCGGTGGGCCGAGGAGCTCGTGAAACAGACGACTGAACCGCTTGCCAAGCCTGTGGTTTACGTCCGCGGGCGTTACAAGTACACCGTCCAGCTTCTCAACCACCCGTTCAACCATGGCGGCCAGTTCGGCAGATTGGCCGTTGAGAACCTTCTCAACGACATGGGGCAGAAGGGTTGGGAGTTCGTGGAGTCGATGCCTCATGAGGGTGGGCGTATGTTCGTGTTCCGTAGCCTCGGGGAGTAGGACCGACTCGAGAAGAACGCCCTGGTCCGGACTCCAGCGCCACCATCGGCAACTCTCCGGTCGATGTGTTGGCATGATCTTGGGCATGGTCGCCATGCCTGTCGAGCAGTTCGAAGAGCTCGTGGCTAATGCTCTCGATGGAATACCTGCCGAGCTTGGCGCGGCCATGGAGAACGTCGCTGTCATGGTGGATGATCACAGCCCGCCTGGACGACTGCTCGGCCTCTACCAGGGAGTCCCGTTGACGAGCCGTGGGGCTCACTACTCGGCGACCACTCCGGATCGCATCACGATCTTCATGGCCACGATCTGCCAGACGTGCCAGACGGCGCAGGAAGTTGTCGAGGTAGTTCGCCGCGTGGTGATCCACGAGGTCGGGCACCACTTCGGTATCGATGACAAGCGACTCGAAGAACTGGGGTGGGGATGACGCGTTATGGGTCGCTGCGTCTGCGGCCCCAACACGCCCGTACGTCAGGAAAACGTGTAGTTGGGGATCCCTACTCCTGAGTGGACCGGGAGAACGTTCATGGACGACTGGTGGGGACAGACATGCACGGAGAAATTCTCCACCTCGTCGCCTTCACCCGCCGGCTTGGGAAGGTTCTGGCCGGGCGGGATGACCCTCAACCCTGCCGCCGCAACGCCCGGGCCGGAACACAAGGTGCCAGTATCCACGACTCCGAGGATCGCATGCGCCGTCGCGCCGGGCTGGAGCGTGACCGTGCTCGGGACACCCCTGTGCGATGCGGGATCACCTATCTGAAGACCGGTCAGGCTGACGGCCCACACGCTCGGGTAGCCGTGCAATATGCAGGTCTGGCGCCCGACGTTGCTGAACTCCAACTCGTAGTAGATGGTGCCGGCGGTGCCGGCGCCTTCAACCGCCGCCCAGACTTCAGTGCTGGCAGCGCGGCAACCCACCACCGTGGCCCGCGCTCCCGAGGTTGCCGACGCGACCAGGGTGGCTGCCGGGAGCAGGATCGCCCCGCAAGCCAGAGCGGCACCGACAGCGAGCCGCCGGCAATCACGCAGCGTCAGTTTCATGATGGTTCCTCCTTGGTGGGTCTTCCTCGACGCATCGCAGGTCCGCCATGAGACCTCCCTACCTACTACAACGCCTGAGCCGAGCGTCGCGCTGCACCCAACATTGTCGAATCTCTCGGCTGGCAACCAAGAGGCCGGGTGAAAAGTCCAGCCGGCGCGGCCGAGCGTGACACCTACGGCGCCCGTGTCACGCTCCCGCTGCAGGACGCCCCCACAGCACTAGCGTCGCGTGAAGCTTGGCCACCATGACAGAGTCGCCGACGATTGCCTGCACCTGGTCGCTTCAGCCGGCACGGTAACTGTCTTGATGCCGAGCTTGAACAGTGCGTGAGATAGAGGGGGTTGTTCGCCAATGACTGACACCAGATTTCTCGGATGCGACAGGACGCGTTCTGCGCGAGCGTCGCCCGGCACCTCAGCGAGTTCGAGGAGGCTTCAGGGCACCGGGTCGACGTGCAGCTGATCGACAACGACGAGTACTTCACAAACGAATTGGCGCCTTATCTCGATGGCGAGGATCCGGCCGATGTCCGAGCTGACCGAATGACCGAGGCTTCCTCCGGGTTCAACGACGTCGTGTGCGGCCTGCTGCTGAGCTCGGGGCGAATTCTGCTCGTTCACCGGAACGCGTCGCGGGTGTGGGCTCCGAACTGCTGGGACGCGCCGGGTGGTCACATCGAGCAAGGCGAGTCGGATCGTGATGCCCTCGCCCGCGAGCTGCTCGAAGAGCTCGGAATCGTGGTCGCTTCCGATGCCGCTCGTCTTGTCGCGCGGTTGACTGGAGTTCAGTTCGACGCTCGTGTCTTCGTCGTCGACTCCTGGTCTGGAGAACCGCAGAATCAGGCGCCTGAGGAGCACGATGATCTCGCATGGTTCGAGGAGGAGCAGGTTTTCGGTCTCGTCCTCGCCGACCCGGACCTTTTCGACATCATCGTCGAGGCACTCCATGATGCGCCAGGGCCCGACGCCTGACAACCGTCACCTAGAGGGAGAGCCGCCGGAGACAAAAGGGGGGCCTCCTCGGATACGGTCGAGAAGGTGATACGTGCAGCGACTCGAGCCGACATCCCCGTCCTGGTCGAGCTGATCGGTGAGCTCGCTGAGTACGAGCGGGCACGCGACCGGGTCGAGATCGACGACACGATGCTCGAGCTCGCGCTGTTCGGGCCGGAGCCGAGCGTTTTTGCGCGGGTCGCGACTGCCGGCAACCTCGTCGTCGGCACGGCCTTGTACTACCGGAGCTTCTCCACCTGGACGGGACGACCCGGCATCTATCTCGAGGATCTCTACATCCGGCCCACGCATCGCGGACTCGGGGTGGGAACGGCATTGCTCGCGTCGTTGGCTCGTCTCGCCCTCGACGGGGGCTGCCGTCGGCTGGAGTGGTCCGTTCTCGACTGGAACGAGCCGGCGATCGCGTTCTACCGGTCGATCGGTGCCGTCGCGACGGACGAGTGGACCCGGTACCGCCTTGATGGATCTGCGCTCGAGGACTTCGCGAGCTCCGTCTGATCCTCGCCAGCCTCTCATCCCGCAGGCTCCGCGCCCGACGGGTCACTGAGAGCATCGACAACGGGCGCGACCAACGACCGCGCCGAGATGCCCAGGAAGTTTCTCTGGCTAGCGTCTTCGGCATGACGATCGAAAGACGCGTCCTCGGACGCACAAGAGCAGACGTGACCATCCTCGGGTACGGCGCCATGGAGTTACGGGGCCAGCCGTGGGGACCGGCGATCCTCGACGAGGACGCGGGCCGGCTCCTCAATTCGGTGCTTGACGGCGGCATCAACTTGATCGACACCTCGATCGACTACGGGCGCAGCGAGGAACTGATCGGGCAGTATCTGGTCAATCGCCGACATGAGTACTTCCTCGCGTCAAAGTGCGGATGCCTTGTCGGCGATCCGCCAGCGGGTTCAACCCCGCCGTGGCCGCACGATTACGGCGCGGACAACATCCGGACGGGGCTCGAGCAGAGCCTCCGCAGGCTCAAGACCGACCGGCTCGATCTCCTGCAGGTCCACATGTCGCCGAGCCTCGCCCAGATGGAGGCTGACCAGACCATCGAGACGCTCATGGCACTTCGGGATGAAGGCAAGATCCGGTTCCTCGGCATGTCCGGAACGCTTCCCTACCTGCCCGACCACATCGCCATGGGTGTTTTCGACGTCTTCCAGATCCCCTACTCGGCGATCCAGCGCGAGCACGAGGACCTCATCACCGCGGCGGTGGCGGCTGGGGCGGGCACGCTCATCCGGGGCGGCGTGGCCCGCGGCGCCCCGGCGGAGGACAAGGACTGGCGTCAAGGGCCGCTCGGGCTGGCCGAGGGTGAGGGCAAGCGCCGCTGGGAGCTGTCCGGAGTCGAGGACCTTCTCGGCGAGATGAGCCGCCACGAGTTCGTCCTGCGTTTCACACTCAGCCACCCAGCCCTGTCGAGCACAATCGTCGGCACGTCCAACCTCAACCACCTCTGCTCGAACGTGGCGATCGCGGAGAAGGGCCCACTGCCCGCCGACCTCTACGAAGAGGCCAAACGCCGCTTGGAGGTGGCGTCCTCGTAGCCCGCCCAGGCAGGACCATCACTCCGACGAGTTGATCGTCCGCCGAAGCCGGGGCGCTCAGGACGACAACGACGCCAGGCGGGAGAAGA
>Ga0224534_1001613_pt1 | contig 11703 bp, 16 predicted proteins | sample 714E12024metaG_FD_172012 | JGI IMG/M metagenome (GOLD analysis project Ga0224534, IMG submission 172012) | Peat soil microbial communities from Stordalen Mire, Sweden - 717 E1 20-24 | ecosystem: Environmental > Terrestrial > Soil > Wetlands > Peat | place: Sweden: Norrbotten County, Stordalen... | reverse complement strand
GTTACGACAATTGCGAATCACCCGACACACAACCCTCCCAAAGTGGAACTACACGATCACCCCTTCCAATGGGAAATAATTCTTGCGCCGTCCCTAAGATTGAGGAGCCCACGCGCGAGGAGGCGCTGACCGAGGTTCGTAACAGCCTTCGCCGGCTCCAGACGGACCACCTCGACTGCGTCCTGTTCCACAACATTGCCCGCGACGACCGGTGGCCCGACCTCGACAAGTTGCTGGCCAAGGGCGGCGCGCTCGAGGGTCTGGTCGAAGCCAGGAAGCAGGGTATGATCCGTCACATCGGTTGCAGCACCCACACCAGCCCCGCCCGCGTGATTCGCGCCTTCGACACCGGCGAAATAGACCTCATGCAGGCCATTCTGAATTTCGTGGACCACCAGATCTACCACCTGGAGGAACGGCTGCTGCCCGAAGCGCGCAAGCGGAATATGGCCATCGTTGCCATGAAGGTGTTGGGGGGGCCGACCGGCAACACCGCCGTCTGCCGCATCGGCGCGGAAGACCGTGTGGCCAGCATGAGGTATGTCTGGGGAATCCCGGGAGTGGCGGTCTCCATTGTCGGCTTCCGCAAACCGGCCGAACTTCGGGAGGCACTCGACGCCGCCCTGGCGTACCAGCCGCTCAGCGCCGCCGAACTCACCGCCCTCGAGCAACGCGGCAAGGCGATTGCCGAAAAGTGGGGACCCAGCCGCGGTCCGGTGACGTAACGGCTCGACTGCTTTCGACGCGTCCAGCTTCAATTACACGTGCAATTCTTGTGGCCAGTGCTGACGATACACCTTGATTTTCGACTCATCCTTCCGGGCGGCGGCGAGGTCGTAGGCAACCTGCATTCGCAACCACGTTTCCGGCGTGCTGCCGAATGCCTTGGACAACCGTATCGCCATCTCCGGGCTGATGCCGGACTTGCCGTTGATCACGTTGTTGAGAGTCTGACGGGTGACCCCGAGAACCTTCGCCCCGGCGGTAACGGACAACCCCAAGGGCTCAAGACACGCGGTCCTTATGCTGCGTCCGGGGTGTGGCGGGTTCTTCATAGGCATTGGCGGCCCTCTTTCTCTTAGTGGTAGTCGATCAGTTCAACGTCGAATGCATCCGCACCTTGAAAGCGGAAAATAATACGCCAGTTCGCTCGCACGGTCACGGACCAAAACCCCTGCAAATCGCCTTTCAGCGGGTGAAGACGATAACCGGGAAGATTAAGCGCCTGCGGCGTAGCGGCCTCATCGAGACGGGCAAGAAAATCTTCAACGGTCTCCAACAAATCAGGCCGAATCCCGCTCCGGTCGCCACGTTCATAGAGACGTTTTAGGCCGCGGTGCTTGAAACTCCTGACCATCAGTATACAACGTAAAGTGTATCTTGTCAGTTGTCAAGCGTGTCATAATCGCCCCTTCGGTTGGCTTGCCCGTGGCCTGCACCGTACCGGGATCGCCCCCCGCGCCGTACAATGATCTCTTGGCCCGGCGAAGATTCTTCGTGGATGCCGTGCGCGGCGGCATGGCGGAACTGCGCGGCGAGGAGGCTCGCCACCTCACTCGCGTGCTCCGCGCCGAAGCGGGGCAGCGCTACGAAATCTCCGACGGGAACGTGGCCTATCTGGCGGAAATCGCGGAGGCGCGCGGTCTCCGCGTGGTCTTTCGCGTCATCGAGCCTCTCGCCACGCCGGCGACGCCCCTCCACATCACCCTTTGCGCCGCGCTTATCAAGTTCGACCGCTTCGAGTGGATCGTCGAAAAGGCTACCGAGCTGGGCGTCGAGCGCATCTTGCCGGTGGAGGCGGAGCGCAGCGGGAAGGGGCTGCTGGAAGCCTCCCGCAAGCGAACCGAACGATGGGCCCGCATCGCGCGCGAAAGCAGCCAGCAATCGCGCCGCGTGCGCGCTCCGGAGATTCCGCCGGCGGTTCGCTTCGAGCGATCGCTCGCCGAAGAGGCGGACTATCGCTACTTTCTGGAGGAGGACGCCGCGCCTCCCTTGTTGCGAGTGCTGCGGGCGCTGCCGGCATGCCGGGCCCACTCCAGCCGCGCCGCCATGCTCACCGGCCCCGAGGGCGGCTGGACCGATGCCGAGCGGCAGCTTGCCGCCGCCGCTGGCTGGCAGCCGGTCTCGCTCGGTCCGCAAGTGCTGCGCGCGGAAACGGCCGCCGCGGCCGCCATCGCGGTGCTCGTCAACGCCTGGATCGCGTAAGCCATTACAATAAAAGATGGGGATCGGGGTTCGGGAGTGGGCTTGGCGCTGAACTTAATCGTAACCTTCGTTTTTGTTGCCGTTCAATGGCGCATCGCGGCCATATTGCTGCGCGCGGCCGGGCGGCTCTTCTCGGGATGGGCGCGCACCGCTGCACGCGGCACGGTCTTTCTTTTCGACGCCGTGTTGCTGGCCGGGTATTCATTCAGTTTTTCGGAGTTGGTCCCCCACCTGGGAATCCCCGGGCATATCGCCCTGATCCTGGGCGCCGGCATCCTGGCCTATCTCATCACCGCCACCGCCGCTCTGGCGGTGTACCTGGCGTTCAAGGCCATTGGGAAGCAACTGGGCGCCGACGTTAACCCGGGCCGCCGGCGCGCGCTCAACGCCGCCGGTAACGTCTTGATGGCCGCTCCGTTCGTGGTGATGGGTTATGGAGCCATGATCGAGCGCCTGGATTTCCGGGTGCGGGAACTGGACGTGCCGCTGCCCGGCTTGCCGCTGGACCTCGACGGCCTGCGCATCCTGCAGCTCAGCGACATCCACCTCAGCGCGTTCCTCCGCGAGTCCGAGCTGGCGAGGGTGATTGACATGGCCCTCGAGCTGCGGCCGCACTTCGCCGTGGTCACCGGCGACCTCATCTCGTCTCGTGGCGACCCATTGGATGCCTGCATCCGGCAGCTTGCTCGCGTCAAGTCCGACGCCGGCACATTCGGGTGCATGGGCAATCACGAGCGTTACGCCCGCGCCGAGCGCCACGTTGTGGAAGCGGGCGCGCGCGCCGGTATTCGCTTCCTGCGCGGCCAAGCGCAAACACTTCGTTTCGGGAATTCCGTCGTGAACCTGGCCGGCGTGGACTATCAATCCCTGGCCGATCGAGGGAACTATCTGCGCGGAGCGGAGCGCCTGGTAGTCCCCGGCGCCGTGAACGTGCTGCTCTCGCACAATCCCGACGTGTTTCCCGTCGCGGCCCGGCAGGGATATAATCTTCTCCTTGCGGGCCACACCCACGGCGGACAGGTCACCGTCGAAATTCTGGATCAATCCATCAATCCCGCCCGTTTTTTCACTCCTTATGTTTACGGGCTCTTCCGCGCCGGAAGTTCGGCGGCGTACGTCACGCGCGGCATCGGGACCATCGGCATCCCGGCCCGTATCGGAGCGCCCCCGGAAATCTCCGTCTTGCGGCTGAGAAAGGCTTAGTCCAACTTCCCGTGCGTTATCTCATTGTGAGCGATCTTCATGCCAACTGGCAGGCGCTGGAGGCCGTGGTTCGCGAAGCCGCCGGCAGCTATGACCAGGCCCTCTGCTGCGGCGACCTGGTAGGCTACGGCGCCCAACCTAATCTCGTGGTGGATTGGGTGCGCGCCAACTGCTCCGTGGTCGTGCGGGGCAATCACGACAAAGTCTCCACCGGCCAGGAGGATCTGGAATGGTTCAACCCCGTGGCGCGCGCCGCGGCGCTCTGGACACTCAACAACCTGACGCCCGCGAATATCGAGTATATCCGCGGCCTTCCCAAAGGGCCGGTTCTGCTGGACGGCTTCCAAGTGTTGCATGGCTCGCCGTTCGATGAAGACGAATACGTGATGGCCGCCGGCGAAGCCGGGCAGGCTTTCGAATACCTCGAGAGCCGGCTGGCCTTTTTCGGACACACGCACATGCAGGGCGGCTTCATCTGGAACCGAGCGCGCGTGGAGACCATCCCGCCAACGTCCGCGCGCAGCCGCCGGCAGAAAATGGAGGTCGACCCCGAATGCGGTTACCTGGTGAACCCGGGTTCGGTGGGCCAGCCGCGCGACGGCGACCCGCGCGCGGCCTACCTGCTCTACGATTCCGGCGCGCGCCTGGTCGCCTATTGCCGTGTTCCTTATGACGTGGCGGCCGCGCAGCAAAAGATCCGCCAGGCGGGCCTACCGCCGATTCTGGCGGACCGGTTGAGCCTGGGCCGGTAGGGGCGCGGGTCCGAAACTGCTACAATTCTGGTTCTGCATGGGTAATCGGGTCTCGTTGTTCGTCACCTGCATTGTCGACCAGCTTTTTCCGAAGGTCGGCATGGATATGGCCGATGTTCTCGAACGCCTCGGCTACCAGGTCGATTTCCCGGAGAACCAGACCTGCTGCGGACAGCCCGCTTTCAACAGCGGCTACCGCGACGAGGCGCGCACCGTGGCGCGCCATTTCCTGGACACCTTCGAATCCTCGGAGTGCATTGTGGCCCCTTCGGGCTCCTGCACGTCGATGGTGGCGCATCATTACGCCGAGCTGTTCCAGAAAGAGCCGGAGACGCTCGAACGCGTCCATTCCCTGGAGAAGCGGATCTGGGAGTTCTCGACGTTTCTCACCCATGTCGCGGGCGTGGACGACGTGGGGGCGCGCCTGGACGATGTGGTCACGTTCCACGATAGCTGCCACGGATTGCGCGAGCTGGGCATCAAGGACGCGCCGCGCCGTTTGCTGGCGCGCGTGCAGGGCCTGGAATTGCGGGAAATGCAACCGGCCGAAGAGTGTTGCGGGTTCGGCGGCACATTTGCAGTGAAGTTCGCGGAGCTTTCCGGGGCCATGGCCCGCACCAAGATCGACGCCATTCTGAGCACCGGCGCCAACACCGTGGTGGCGCTCGATCTGAGTTGCCTGATGCAGATCCAGGGTGCGCTCTCGCGGGCCGGCTCCAAGGTGCGCACCATGCACCTGGCCGAGGTCCTGGCGAGCCGCTGAGGTCATATGTCGGTCGAATTCGATCGGAAGATCCACAACACGCTGGCCGACGCCAATCTCCAACTGGCCATCTACACGGCTACGGCGCGGCTGAAGGAGAAGCGCATCGAGACCGTTGCGCCCGATGCGCTGCCCGATTACCAGGAGCTGCGGACCCAGGCCAATGCCGTCAAGAAGCACACCATCGAGAACCTGGATTACTATCTCGAGGAGTTCGAGCGCAACGTCGAAGCCCATGGCGGCAAGGTGGTGTACGCCAAGGACGGCACGGAAGTCGCCGATTTTGTGCTGGCGCTCGCCAAAGACCGCGGCGCGCGGCTGATCGTCAAATCCAAGTCCATGACCACCGAGGAGCTGGGCCTCAACGAGCGCCTCGAACACCAGGGCCTCGAAGCGGTGGAGACCGATCTGGGCGAGTTCATCGTGCAACTGGCGCACGAGCGGCCCTACCACATCGTTGCGCCGGCGCTGCACCTGACCCGTTACGATGTGGCCGATCTTTTCACGAAACGGCTCAACGTTCCCCGCGAGACGGTGATCGAAAAGCAGACCGCTATCGCCCGCTCGGTGCTGCGCCAGAAGTTTCTCGCGGCCGATATCGGGATCAGCGGAGCGAACTTCCTTGTCGCCGGCTCCGGCGCCGTGGTGCTGGTGGAGAACGAAGGCAACATCCGGCTCACCACCTCCACGCCCAAGATCCACATTGCCATTGCGGGAATCGAGAAGATGATTCCGCGCGCGCAGGACCTGGCGACGTTTCTGAAACTCCTGGGCCGCAGCGGCACCGGCCAGTTGCTCACCGTCTATACGTCTTTCCTCAGCGGCCCGCGGCGCGCCGGCGAGATCGATGGTCCCGACGAATTCTACGTGGTGCTGCTGGATAACGGCCGCACGCGGCTGCTGCCCGACCGCGGCAAGCGCCAGTCGCTCTACTGCATTCGCTGCGGCGCCTGTTTAAACGCCTGCCCGGTGTACCGCAAGATTGGCGGCCACAGTTTTCCGTGGGCCTACTCGGGGCCCATCGGCGCCATCATCACGCCGCAGTTCATGGGGGTCTCGCACGAGCCTGGTCTGCCGTTCGCTTCCAGCCTGTGTGGCGCGTGCGCCGAGGTGTGTCCGGTCAAGATCGATATCCCGAAGGTGCTGCTGGAGCTGCGCTCGGACGTGAAAAAAGCCGAGGCCCGCGACCAGCGGAACCGTCTCGAGAAACTGGCGTTCCGCGCCTTCGCCTGGTTGATGACCCATCCGCGGCTGTACGAAATGGCCGGAAAGCTTGCGGCTTCCGCAGCGCCGCCGGACGGCTCCGGATGGATCCGCGGCGTTCCCGCTCCCATGAACATTGGGCCTCTGCGGGCGTGGCTGAGCCAGCGCGATCTGCCGCCGGCCCCCGCCCGAAGCTTCCGCGAAATGTGGAGGCGCCGCTGATGTCGCGCGACAACATTCTGCACCGTGTCCGCACCGCCCTCGGCCGCAGCGCCGGGCAAGGGGTGGCCGATCCCCCGCCGGTGCGCATTCGCATCCCCGATGTCGATATGGAGCAGCGCATCTCGAGCATGTTTGCGGCGATCGAGGCGCTGGCCGGGAAGGCCCATCGCGCCGCCACGCCCGAGGACGCGCGCGCGTTCGTGGCCGCGGCTATCGAGGGCAAGAGCGCCGTAGCCTCCAATGCGCCCTTCCTCGCCAAGTGCGGAATTGCCAGCCTGGGCGGCGTGCGCTCCGGCATCACCGATCGGGAAGAGCTGCGCGGATTGTGCGCCGCGGCGGATGTCGGCATCACCAGCGCGGATTACGCGCTCGCCGACACCGGCTCGCTGGTCATGATTTCGAGCCCGCACGAGGCGCGCCTGGTTTCGCAGTTGCCGCCCGCCCATATCGCGGTGGTGCCGCGCGACCGCATTCTGACGGGCCTCGATGAACTGTTCTCCGTCCTCCCCGACCCCGCCGCCGCGACCAGTTCGATGGTGCTGATCACCGGTCCCAGCCGCACCGCCGATATCGAGCAGATCCTGGTCCGCGGCGTTCACGGCCCGGGCCAGATTACGGTTGTGGTGGTGGGTTGAACCACTTGGTAAGATAGGCGTTTCCCATGTACGAACATTCCAAATTCTTGCTGTCCGATAGCCAGATCCCGACGATCTGGGTCAACGTGCTGCCGTCGCTTCCGGAGCCGCTGGCCCCGCCGCTGAATCCGCAAACCCGCGCGCCGCTTGCCCCGGAGGACCTGGCTCCCATCTTTCCGATGGAGCTGATCCAACAGGAATTCTCGCCCCAACCGGAGATCGACATTCCGGGCGAGGTGATGGATATCTACCGGCTGTGGCGGGCCACGCCTCTCTATCGCGCGCGGCAACTCGAAAAGGCGCTGGACACCCCGGCGCACATCTATTACAAGTACGAGGGCACCAGCCCCGCGGGCAGCCACAAACCCAACACGGCGGTGCCGCAGGCGTACTACAACAAGCGCGCCGGCATCAAGCGGCTGGCTACCGAGACGGGGGCCGGACAGTGGGGCAGCGCCCTCGCTCTCGCCTGCCAGCTCTTCAAGATGGAATGCACGGTCTACATGGTGCGGATCAGCTACGATCAAAAACCGTACCGCCGCATGTTGATGCACGCCTGGGGAGCCGAGGTTTTCCCCAGCCCCAGCGATCACACCAATTGCGGCCGCGCCACGCTGGCCGCGTCGCCGGATTCGCCCGGCAGCCTGGGCATCGCCATCAGCGAAGCCGTGGAGGATGCGGCCACCCACCCGGACACCAACTATTCGCTGGGCAGCGTGCTGAACCACGTCATGCTGCACCAGACCGTGATCGGCCAGGAAGCCAAGCTTCAGATGGAGCAAGCCGGCGAAGAGCCCGATGTGGTCATCGGCTGCTTTGGCGGCGGCAGCAACTTCGCCGGTCTGGGGCTGCCCTATGTTCTCGATCGCTTCGCCGGCAAAGGCCCGCGCATTGTGGCGGTGGAACCTTCGGCCTGTCCCAGCCTCACCAAGGGCACCTTCACGTACGACTACGGCGACACCTCCAAGCTGACCCCGCTCCTCAAGATGTACACGCTGGGGCACGATTTCGTCCCGCCCGGCATTCACGCCGGCGGCCTGCGCTATCACGGCGCCTCGCCGCTGCTCAGCCACCTGCTGAAACTCGGCTACATCGAAGCCAAGGCTTACTCGCAGATACCCGTATTCGAGGCGGCCATCCAGTTCACGCGCACCGAAGGAATTCTGCCGGCGCCGGAATCGGCGCACGCCATCCGCGCCGCCATGGACGAAGCCCTCGCCGCGCGCGAAGAAGGCCGAGCAAAGGTGATCCTGTTCAATCTCAGCGGCCACGGCCATTTCGACCTGGCGGCCTACGAGAACTACCTGACGGGCAAGCTGCAGGACTACGAGTATCCGGGGCGGGACGTGGAGCGGGCGCTCGCGGCGCTGTAGCGGGGTACGCTCCGAAGCGACCACCTCATCTGAAAAGGCTGCCTACGAGCTGCATAGGTAAGAGCTGCTCGACTACCCGCGGGTGATCGCAACTGCCACATGTCAGCAACAGGCGTTTCCCGGCGGGGAGGGCGGCGGACCTCACGAACTGGCTCGCTTACGTAACGCAGGATCATCGGAAATTGAAGGTCTATTGTGGTTATGGGGCCAGAAATCGGGCCAGAATTGCGCGGCTGAAAAAGATGGGCTCGTGAAGTAAGTCAGACGTTTGCAAAAGTGTACCTCTTGCAAATCAGCATCTGCCTAAATAGGAGAGACGGCTTCGTTGTAAGCTCGCGACTTCAGATCATAGTGAACTGGTCAATGGCACAACGGGTTCGTCTCGGGAGACAAGATGAGTACTATTCATAAGGGCATTTCGCTGGAAAGCATAAAAGCTGGAGACGTCTTGCTGTGTTACATAGCAAACGATCACCCGGTCTTCGAGAGGATCAGAGAGGCCACGGGAAGCAAATATACCCATGCCGCATTTTGCGTCGGAGACGGAATGGTCGGGCACGCAACACCGCCCCGCGTTGAAATAACGCCGCTGAAGCACGTTGTTGAAAGCGCCGATCACGTTGCGGTGTTCAGGCAGCCGGACGCATGGGATCCCATTAGAATCAAGCTGCTTTCGGTCTTCGTGAATGAAGCGGTAGCAAGGGGTGCAAAGTACGATTCCGCCGGGCTAAGGCATTTCGAGGCCAACAAAGAACTTCACGAGAAAACGCTCCATGACCGGCTCACGCAATTACATGAGGGCACGCTGCCGCCAGAATCTACGGAAGATAAAGCCTATACGTGCTCGGGGTTTCTGGCGGCCGGTTTCAGGGCCACAGGTTTTTTTGAGCGAAGTGCGTCGCTACTCTATAACCCTGACACAACTGCGCCCGGCGACCTCGGCAAAGATCCAAGCTGGGGCACGTTTGTCGGATACGTTTCGCTGAAGGACGGCTACGAAATTCCGCTCGACGACGAGTTCTACAACGAGAGTACGTTCGCTGAGATTTGGGAGGACGCAAGCGAGGGAGCCTAATCGGTCCGCGCTTCTCGCATGGCGATTCGGGGCAATCCTCGGCTTTGGTCCGGTGGAGCTTCGGCGAGTCCACCGGCTAGTGGCGGAGAATCGCAATCTCTTGTTGGAGAAATGGCATGAATGCTTCCTATCTTAATTCCGGAGAACGTGTACGAGACGTACACGTCACTGAGGACACACTGGCGGTGGACCTCGCGGACGGGCGCACAATCATCGTTCCCCTGACCTGGTATCCGCGGCTTTTGAGCGCCACCATGGAACAGCGATCTCGCTGGAAAGTGAGCGGAGCAGGCTATGGGATTCACTGGCCGGAGATCGATGAAGACTTGAGCACGGAAGGCCTGCTCCGCGGTGCGCCTGCCGCCGCAGAGCCCGCTCGTCTTAGCCGCTAGACCAGGTGGGTCGCGCGGATCGCGGATGTCCGTAGAAAAAGGATGTCATGACCAAGCAAGTGGAGGCCATTTATGAAAATGGAGTGCTCCGTCCTTTGGAGCCGCTACCGCTTGCCGAACGCGAGCGCGTGGCCGTGACGATCGGCATCGGCGCGGACCAGCCCAGACACAGCCACCCGGACGTGGAATTCATCGAGCGGGCCAGGCGCGAACTGGCATCGGTGGACTCGATTCCGACGCTCGAAGAAGTGCGCCAGATGCTGTCCAAGGACAAGAGCTCATGGGCCGATTACATCATTGCCGAGCGCGAGGATCGGCTCTGAGTGGCTTCCTACCTTCTGGATTCCAGCACCGTCATGCGAGCCGGCAAGAGATCGTGTACTATTTGAATATGTACAGCAGAAAGGAGCCGGGCGATGCCCAGACTCGCGGTTGAAGACAATAGCCGGATGTCGCTGCGGATTCCGGCCGGGGAGAAAGCTATCCTTCTACGGGCTGCGGCGCTGCGGCGTACCGATCTGACGGATTTCGTCCGCCAATACAGCTTGAGCGCCGCCAGGGCAGTCATCCAGGAAGCGGAACATCTGGAACTCTCCGAGCGGGACAGTCTGCGCGTTTTGGCCGTGCTGGAGAACCCGCCCAAACCGAACGCGAAGCTCCTGGCCGCGGCAAAGTCGCTGCCGAAGCGGAAATGAACATCACGGCCTGGCACGAGGAGCCGATCGGCAAACGGCATGATCGGGAGGCCTTCGACTGCGGCGAAACGGCGTTGAACGAATTCCTGCAGCGCTACGCCCGTAAGAACCACGAAATGGGCGGCGCAAAGACCTTTCTTGCAATCGACGACGCCGGCCACAAAACGATTCTCGGCTACTACAGCCTGAGTCCCTCCTCGATTGCGTATGCCCGCACGCCGGAGCTTGTCCGGCGCGGGCTGGCTCGCCATGACGTGCCGGCATTCCGGTTGGCACGCCTGGCGGTGGATCTCAAAGTACAAGGGCAAGGGCTTGGCGGGCAGCTTCTGCTCGCGGCGGGTAAGAGATGTCTACTGGCATCCGCGGAGGTGGGGGGCGTGGCGATACTCATCGACGCCAAAAACGCGAGGGTAGCGGCATGGTATGCGAGCTACGGCGCTCTACCGCTGCTGGATGCTCCGCTTTCCCTGCTGCTGCTGCTGACGACCATTGAAGCGGCCCTCAAGGCGGCCAGGAAGTAAGGCGCCTCTTTAGACACGCAGGGATCTGTACCAGTCTGGCTACCCCTTTCTGAGCTGACTGCGGCCAGAAGTTCGGAATCCGAGAGACACCGATTATAGTAAAGACTGGTGAACGCGAGGACCGATGGCGAAACCGACAAGCCAGGAGCGCCGCAAGCAGATACTTAAGCAGCGCCAGGCCGAGGAACAACGGGAAGCCGACCGGCAAGAGTTGGAGTTCATGGTCCGAGCGGCGCTCCAGGCGCATAACACGGGCGATGCGCCGGCCGCCGGAACATTGAAACCGATCTACGCAGCTTGAAGAGCACACTGCAACTGGAACAGCTCAGTTACGTCACACCGGAGATGGTGGCCAAGGAACTGGATATGGCCATGGCCGCCTACAACCTGGTACGAGCTGTCACTTGGCGGCTAGCGCCATGCCGCACGACACTCAACAAGCATGCGGCATTGGGCAAATGGGCCTGCGCCACGGGACCGCTGGGTTGCGTAAAGGCGCCAAACTACCCGGCCGTAGACTTGGTATCCCATCGGGGAGTTCGGCTCGCGGCGCCAGCCAGCCGGCCAGCATATTCTAATCGAACAGTGAGCCTGGAGAAGGAGCGAAGCTCCGCCGCCAGGCCCTCCTTTCTGAACTTGGTCATCCAAGGCAAATCGTAGGCAG
>Ga0224534_1001611_pt1 | contig 11704 bp, 10 predicted proteins | sample 714E12024metaG_FD_172012 | JGI IMG/M metagenome (GOLD analysis project Ga0224534, IMG submission 172012) | Peat soil microbial communities from Stordalen Mire, Sweden - 717 E1 20-24 | ecosystem: Environmental > Terrestrial > Soil > Wetlands > Peat | place: Sweden: Norrbotten County, Stordalen... | reverse complement strand
CCCGGCGGCTGGAACGCATTGTCATCCTCGTAGATGTTCACAAGCTGATAGCGGCGGAAGTCCACCGGGTCGGGGAAGAAAGTCCACGTGCCATTGAAGAAGTCCGGATGGAGCACCTGCAGCGCCAGCGATTCCCATCCGCCCGTGGAACCGCCCGTGAGCGTGCGGGCGCGCGGCTCGCGAATCATGCGGAAGCGCTCCTCGAGGTAAGGGACGAGCTCTTGAAGGAGCGCGTCGCCGTACGGGCCGTTGTTCGCCGAGTTCACCGCGTAGGAGTCGTCGAAGTACGGCGTGGGGTGTTGGAAGGTAACCGCGATCACTCGCGGAAAGCTATCCGACATCCACTGCTGCACAAAATCCGCGTCGCCCTGCCCGCGGCCGCCTCCAACCGGGCCATCGCGGAAGCCGAACGGCGCCATCAGGCCGAAATGGCCCTGGCTGTAGATGACCGGGTATCGTTCCGTCGGATGTCCGTCGTATCCCTTGGGCAGCAGCACCGTGGCGCCCAGGTACATGGCATGCCCCCAGAACTGGCTCAGCAGCTTGCTTTGGATCTTGACGCGCTTCACCCACTGGGTGTCCGGCGGCGCCTCCACCGGCGGGATCACTTTCGTCAGTTCCAGCCTGATGGCGCCGCCTTGCGAGGGGTCGAAGTGCACGCGCTGGGCCTGGCTGTACAGGTTCCCCGGCGAGCGGTTGAACTGCTGCCCTTCCCACTGGTCCATGTGCGCCCAAATGGTATGGCCGTCCGCGCGGTCGAACCGGGTGTAGACGTCGATCACCGCCTGCGCGTAGTAGTCGCCCGTGGCAACGTCCTTCAGGCTATTGGCTGGATAGCCCAGGGTGCTTTCGCCGATCGCCGCCGGCTGTCCGGGCCGGAGCTGATCCACGTCAACGCCGAAGAGCAATCCCGCCGATCTCCAGCCGCCGGCCTGCAACCGCGGTTCCGGCGTCTGGTTGTGGGAAAGGATTACGAACACCCGGCCGGTAATCGGTTCCGGGTGGGCGGAGGCGGGAAACGAAACTTCAAATCTGGGAGCCGCCGGCGCGCACCAGCACGCGGCGAAGATGGCAATCAGGCAGCAGGCAGGTCTCTTCATGAGGTCCACGCTTTCCTATCCAGTCTAACCCGCGGCGAAAACCGGACAACGTTCCGTCTGTCGCCGGGTTTATGATGTCCAAAGATAGAAGACCGTTTCTAGAAAGAAGAAGTAGAGCATGATCGTGAGGGGTGGCATCATCCTGATTGGCGCGCTCGCCGCCACGGCGCTGCGCGCGCAATCGCTGGAGGTCTATTCCGAGTTTCAGCGCGTGGACCCGTTTGGGAACGTCGTCGCTATCGATCGGGCGGAGCATCCCCGTGAGATTCTCTCACCGGCCGTCCCGCGCAACGGCTACGCATCCTTTCATGTCGTGGTGTCGATTCCACCCAAAACCAATTACCTGCTTTACGTCGTGACCAACCCGTTGGACGCCTGCCGCGTGGCATTGTACAAGGAGCATTTCGTAAAGGCGGGTGGTGGCTGGATACCCGATACTCTGGCCGAAGTACACCGGCTCCCCGATTTCGGCGTCATGCCCGATCCCGACGAGGACATCCCCGGACAGAACACGCGCGTGTACCTGCTGGATGTCTGGATTCCACCCGAGGCCAACCCCGGCCGCTTCCGTCTCGAAGCGCAATTGAAGGTGGGTTACTGGATTGTCCGGCCCATGGAGGTGCGCGTCATTCCGGCGCTCGTCCCCAACCGGTCCGGCGGCCGGGAGCCGGGCCGGGCGGCGACTCCGCCGCGAATCGAGGAGGGCGCGGACGCCGCCGCCGCCGCGGTCCTCAACGACTACATTTCCGGCGCGTTCAGCCCCACGCCGGTCCAACCGCTTACGGTGCGCGACATCGTTCGCCGAAACGCCATCCAGGACATGGCGCTGGCCGGTTCACCCGAAGCGCTGGAGAAGCTTCGGAAGGGCTTACCATCGCGCAAAATCCTGGGTGCGGAATGGTATCTGCGAATTCGAGACTTGGTGTACTCGGAAGCGCAGCGGGCGGGGCGGTGAATGCTACAATCCACGCATGACCGTTTCGCGAAGAGACTTAGCCCTTCTGCTGCCCGGCCTGGCCGGAGCTGCCACCGCGGCCCAATCCGTCTCTGGGCTGCCCGTATTGGTATCCAAGGCCTACGAGTTTAACGATCTGCCGGTGCGCAGCAGCGCCAATGGGGGGAAATCGCGCCAGGTTTTCGACGGCCTGACGATTAGAGGGCAGCGGATCACCATGCACATCAGCGAACTCCCGCCCGGCGAAGCGCCGCACCCTCCCGCTCGCCAGCCTCACGAAGAAATCATCATGATTCGCGAGGGGACGCTGGAGGTTACGCTGAACGGGCAAACCACGAGGTTAGGGCCAGGGTCGGTGATCTTCTCCTCTTTCAACGACCTCAATGGCTGGAAAAACTTAGGGACGACGCCGGTTCAATACTACGTGGTCTCCCTGGAAGGGCACTCGGCCTGAATTCATATGCGCACCTACTCCATCGGACTCGATCTCGGCGGAACCAATCTCCGCGCGGCGGCCATTGACCGCGCGGGCAAGATTCTCGACAAAATCTCGGGCGCCACCAACTTCACGGAAGGACGCGAAGCCGTCCTGTCCGATATCGTTGCGGCGATTGAGAAGTTGCGCGTGAGGCACGGCGCAACGCGCCTGGCCGGCATTGGCGTGGGAGTGCCCGGCTTCATCCGCATGCAGGAAGGCTTCATCACCGGCTCGAATAATATGCCGTACCTCGAGAACTTTCCGGTGCGCGACGAGATCGGCCGCCGCCTGGGCACGCCGGTGATTCTGGAAAACGACGCCAACGCCGCCGCGCTGGGCGAGAAGTGGATGGGGGCGGGGCGCGAGGTGGACGACCTGGTGCTGCTGACCCTGGGCACCGGCATCGGCGGCGGAATCATTTCCGGCGGACGAGTGTTGCGCGGTTACGTGGGAATGGCCGGCGAACTGGGCCACATGACGGTGGTGCCGAACGGCAATCCGTGCGGCTGCGGCAATCAGGGCTGCCTGGAGAAACACGCTTCGGCTACGGCGGTGGTGGCGATGGCGGACATGCTGCATATCGGCGAGAACCTTACCTCGAAGGATGTGTGCGACATCGCCAGGCAGGACGACGAAGCCGGCGAAAAAGCGCGCGCCATCTGGCGCGTGATGGGTGAATCGCTGGGCATCGGGCTGGCCACGCTGGTGAACGCGTTTAACTTCCCGCTGTATCTGTTGAGCGGCGGCATGTTGCCGGCGTGGGAATTCTTCGCGCCCGAAATGCTGCGGACCGTCGAGCAGCGCTCCTTCACCTACCGCGCCACCAAGGCCGGGACGCGCATCGCCCAGGCCACGCTCGGCAACGAAGCGGGGCTCTACGGCGCGGCGTACCTTCCGTGGGTCGAGAAATAGGGCCGCAAGAAGCGATCAAGACTCCTTAAGGTAAGTCACGTCGGCGGCCACCGGTCGAAGGCGCCCTCGTCGCGCACTGGCAGCCGTGCGGCGGCAATCGCGGCCTCGAGATCATCGACAGCCGTAGCGCTTGGATGCGGTAGCTGCCGGACGGCTCGCAAGACGACTTCAGGGGAGATCGCTCCTTCGAAGAGAGAGAACAGACTCTCCAGAGCCGCCTGCTCCACGCTCTTCTGCTGCGCGGCGGCAATCCCCTCCAGGCCACATGCGAGGTCATCCGGGATTCGAATCGTCATGGTTTCCCTCGGCATCATTTCTCTCAACACCGGGAGCGCCTTGCATCAGGCGGCGGCAGGACGGGGAGGCGGCAGTTGGCCGGGTCGTGGCAAGCGCCGGCTGAAAAGCCGGCTGCAGCCAGGATTGGCTGCCCCACGGGCGCTACAATCGTCATGTATGCGCCGCTGGCTCGTTCTCACGCTGGCTTCGACGGCGATCGTTTTCGCGCAGAAGAAGCCTTTCGATTTCGCCGCCATGATGGAGTTGAAGCGGATGGGCGATCCGCAGATCTCTCCCGACGGCAAATGGGTGACGTTCACGGTGCAGACCGTGGACGTCGCGGCCAACAAGAAGCCGTCGCAAATCTGGATGGCGCCGCTCGCCGGCGGCATCCCGCGCCAGATCACGCATGACGGCGAAGCCAACCAGCGCGCGCGCTGGTCGCCAGATTCCAAGCGGGTCGCGTATATCTCCGACCGCGGCGGATCTTCGCAGATCTGGCTGATGGATATAGACGGGGGCGACGCCCGGCAGGCCACCAATCTTTCCACCGAAGCCGGCGGCGTGCTGTTCTCCGCCGACGGCAAGAACCTCCTGTTCACCAGCGACGTCTACCCGGAGTGCGGCGCCGACGAGGCCTGCAACAAGAAGAACCTGGACGCGGAGAAGAACAGCAAGGTCAAGGCGCGCATCTATACCGAGCTGCTCTACCGCCATTGGACCGCGTGGCAGGGCAAGCGGCGCAGCCACCTGCTGGTGGTTGGGGCGACGGGGGGCGCGCCCCGGGACCTGACGCCGGGCACGCGCGACGTGCCGCCGTTCTCGCTGGGCGGGTCCGACGATTACGACATTTCGCCGGACGGCCAGGAAGTCTGCTACTCGATGAACGCCGACGCCGTGCCCGCTGCCAGCACCAACTCCGATGTGTACGCGGTCTCGATTGCGGGCGGCCAGCCGCGCAAGATCACCAACACCCCCGGCGCGGACAGCAACCCGCGCTATTCGCCCGACGGCAAGTACATCGCGTGGCGGGCGCAGTTCCGCGCGGGATATGAGAGCGACCGCTGGCGGTTGCTGGTGCTGGAGCGCAGCAGCGGCAACGTCGTCAACCTCACCGACAACCTGGACCGGTGGGTCAACAGCTTTACCTGGGCGCCGGACTCCACCGGGTTGTTCTTCACCATCGACGATCGCGGCCGCCAGACCATCCAGTTGATTCCGATCGCGGGCGGCGCCGCGCGCATCGTGGCCAGCGGGGACAACGAGCTGGACGATATGCAGTTGACCCGCGACGGCAAGACCATGGTCTACACCCAGCAGAGCGGCGTCTCGCCGGCGGAGATCTATCGCGCCTCCTCGGCGGGCGGCACGCCGGTGGCGCTCACGCATCTGAACGACCAGACCCTCAACACCTGTCAGCTCACGCCGCTCGAGGAGTTCTGGGTGGATGGCGCGGAGGGCGCGCGCGTGCAAAGTTTCGTGGTGAAGCCGTATGGCTTCCAGGCGGATCGCAAGTACCCGGTGCTGATGCTGATTCACGGCGGCCCCCAGGGATTCTGGGGCCACAGTTGGACCTATCGCTGGAACGCGCAGGTGTTCGCCGCGGCCGGCTACGTGGTGGTGATGCCCAATCCGCGCGGCTCGACGGGCTACGGGCAGAAGTTCATCGACGAGATCAACGGCGACTGGGGCGGCCGCGCCTTCGACGACATCATGGCGGTGGCCGACCACATCGTGACCGACATGCCTTATGCCGATGCCAGCCGCATGACGGCGGCCGGCGGATCGTACGGCGGCTACATGATCGACTGGATGCTGGGGCATACGCAGCGATTCAAGGCCCTCGTCACCCACGCCGGAGTGTACGACCTGGAGAGCGAGTTCGGCGCCACCGAAGAGCTGTGGTTCCCCATGTGGGAATTCGGCGGCACGCCGTGGGACAAGCCGGAGACCACCGCCAAGTGGTCGCCCAACAAGTACGTTGCGGATTTTCACACGCCCACGCTGGTGGTCACGGGCGAGCTGGATTTCCGCGTGCCGTACAACCAGAGCCTGGAGCTCTTCACCGCGCTACAAATGCAGAAAGTTCCTTCCAAACTTCTGGTCTTCCCCGATGAAGGCCACTGGGTTTTGAAGCCGCAGAACAGCCTTCTGTGGTACAAGACCTTCATCGACTGGATGGATTCCTGGGTCAAAAAGTGAAAACGATTCTGGTCATAGTGATAATCCTGCTGGCGGTGGCGGCGGCAGCCGGGCTGCTGGTGATGTCCACCCACACGGTTCTGAGCCTGGCAGCCCCGGTCAAGATCATCGGGATCTGCACGCCCGTCGCGGTGCGGATCGCAAATTCGCACGGCGTGCGGCGCTTCAGCGCGTACGCGGAGCAGAATGGACAGCGCTATCTTCTCTTCGAGCAGAGCGCGCCCGCGCACCGCTGGTGGTGGCGCCGGCATGAGCCCGCCCGAACCGTGGCTTTCGAGGCGGGTAAGAACAAAGCGCCGAACCTGAAAGAAGGCCCGGCGCGGCTGGTGGTGGAGGCCGTCTCCGACGACTTTCGCGGCAGCGCCGACACGGCTGCTTACGATGTCAGCGTGGTCCTCACCGCGCCGCGCGTGGTGGCCGACAACGCGCAGCACTACGTCAACGGGGGCGGCATGGAGCTGGTGACCTTCACCCCCGGCGGCTCGTGGAGCGAAGCCGGCGTGAGGGTCGGTAAGTACACGTTTCGCAGCTTCCCTTTGCCCGGACACGCGGACCAGCGCTTTGCCATGTTTGCCTATCCGTGGGACCTGCCGCCCGACGTGACGCCGGTGGTCTACGCGCGAAACCTGGCGGGCACGGAAGCTACCGCGCACTTCTGGTTCAAGTTGTTCCCCAAGAAATTTCGTCTGCGCGATTTTCCGATCGACGATGCCCTCATGGAAAAGCTCGTCAATTCAGTCGACCCCGCGGGCACGCTGGCTCCCGGACCGGACCTGCTCTCGCGCTTCCTCAAGATCAACGGCGAACTGCGGCGCCAGAACAACCAGCAGCTTGCCGATCTCCGTTTCAAGACCGAAGAGAAGATCTTGTGGAGCGGCCCGTTCCTTCACTGGGGCAAGGAAGAGTCGATGTTCGCGGACGTCCGCAAGTACATTTACCATGGCAAGCAGATAGACCAGCAGGTACACTTGGGCTTCGATCTATCGGACGTCCAGAACGAACCGGTGAATGCCACCAACGACGGACGCGTGGTTTGGGCCTCGGACCTGGGCATCTACGGAAACTGCATCGTGGTGGACCACGGTTACGCGCTGCAATCCATTTACGGGCACCTGAGCCGCATCGATGTGAAGGTGGGCGACATGGTCAAGAAGGGGCAAACCATGGGCATTGCCGGCTCGACGGGCCTCGCGGGCGGCGTTCACGTTCATTTCAGTATGCAGATCGACGGCGTGCAGATAAACCCGCGCGAGTGGTGGGACGACCACTGGATCGAGGACCGCATCCTGAGCAAGCTGAAATTGGGGGATCTGCCGCGTCCATCCTCGCAACCGTCTGGAAGGCGGCGCGGTGCTGCGGCTCAGCCGAATAGCTCGCTATGGAAGCCGAGCCGCGCCAGACGCAGAGTGTCCGGGTCGGGCTTGCGGTAGATCAGGAGCAAGTCGGGCTTGATGTGGCATTCGCGGTAGCCCAACCAACCACCGCTTTGCCGTGGCGCGGCGTTGCCTTCGCGCGCTGGTAGTCGCGCTTGAATGCCGATGATCGTTCAATCGTCCGCTTATTGTAGTCACATTGCGACTACAGCGCAAATCACCCCGGTCCATCGGCTCGCGGGTGTAGGCGCTGAAGTGCCTATACTCAAATCATGCCCCTGGGCCGCCTGCTCATCGCGCTCGGCATCGCGCTGGTCGCCGCGGGCCTGCTGGTTACCTTCGCCGGGCGGTTGCCTGTCAAGCTCGGCCGCCTGCCCGGCGATATCTACATGCACGGCAGGAACTCCAGCTTCTACTTTCCAGTGACCACTTGTATCCTGCTGAGCGCGCTGTTCTCGCTGGTGCTGTGGTTCTTGCGAAGGTGAGTAGGAGCCTGACCGCTCCCTGACGGTCGCGGCTCGGAAACGTCGGCGAAGCTTCGGCAGGCGGTTTGCTGAACTGGCCGCATCATTTGCTGACAAGTTCTTACCTGAGACGGCCCATCTTGTCCAGGGGCCAGTAGACAAATACGGCTTTGCCGTAAATGTCTTTCCGTTTGACAAACCCCCAGGTGCGGCTGTCGCTCGAGGACATGCGGTGGTCGCCCAGAACGAAATAGCTGTCGGGAGGCACCCGCTCGGGTCCCCACGAGACGCGGTCCCGGTATTCTTCCGGGACATAATCCTCCACCAGCGGGCGGCCGTTCACAATCACCTGGCCGCCGTCGATTCTCACGGTGTCGCCAGGCAGGCCAATGGCCCGCTTGATGTACGATTTGGCCGGATCGGGAGGCCACCAGAACACCACCGTATCGCCGCGCTCGATGCTGCCCAAACCGAAGCGATAGGTGAACTTGTTGATGAAGATGCGCTCCTGGTCGGCCAGCGCGGGCATCATGCTGGTGCCTTCCACCTTGACTGGCTGGTAGATGAACACAATCAGAATGACCGCGATCATCACCGAAAACGCCAAGTCGCGCACCCAGGCAAGCGCGTTCCAGAGGCTCGAGTGGGCCGGCGTCGCGTCAAGGTGAAAATCCGGGCTATCGTTTTCCTGCATCCCTGGTTCTATTTTACGCCAACCGCTCTCTGACGTTCGCGGCTCGGATGTGCAGCATTATGGCGTCAGCAGACGGGTCAGGGCCGGCAGCGGCACAGCCCCTTGTTTGAGCGCCCAGTCGTTGAAGCCGGACTGGCTCGACGATGCGTGCTTCCGCTGGTATTGTTCGCGAACGCGCTGCCAGCCGCTCCAGCCGACAAAATACATCGGCAACTGGCAGGAGGAGAGCTTGGCGCGCTGCAGCTTTTCGGTGGCCTCTTCCGCTTCCTGGAACGTCTGCTTCTGCATCAGGTCGAGGGCCTCCTGATCGGTCATGTCGAGCATGTGCAGGCGGACGTCCAGAATGGCGTTGGCAATCACCCGCAGTCTTTCTTTGGCGAAGGTAAGCGCCATTTCCGGCGAGCGGCCCAGGAAACCTTGGTCGAGCATTGTCTGGGTGGCATACTCGCCCCAGCCTTCGATATAAGGGCCGTTGCCGAACACCGATCGCAGCACGCGCCGGCTCTCGGGCTGTACATTGTTGGCGATCTCCATCTGCACATAGTGGCCGGGCATGGCTTCGTGGATGGTGAGCAGCTTGAGCTTATAATAGTTGTATTCGCGCAGCTTGGAGTCCGCGCGCTCCTGGGGCCAGTCCGCGGGAATGGGCGTGACCCAGTAGAAAGCGCCCAACTGCGGTTCGAGCGCCGGCGCGGCCGAAAAACCGCCCACGGAATAGACGCCGCGCATGAACTCGGGCGTCGGGATCACCTGGAGATTCGCTCGCGGCGGAAGCGTCAGCAAGCCCTTCTCGCCGACGAAGGCGCGCGCCTCGGCCAGATCCTGGCGCGCGTCGTCCATATAGGATTCGCGCGTGGAATGGCGCTCCGCGATCCTGGCCAGCACCTCGCCGATCACCTGGTTCTCGCGGTCCGCGCCCGAAAGTTCGGCGTGGTCCTTGTGCGCCGGCGCCAACTGCCGGTGGAGCGGCAGGGCCAACTCGAGCATCTCCGCACGCACGCGTATCAGCTCGCGCTCGGCCATCTGCAACATGGTGTCGGCCTCGACCCCGCTTTCCAGCGCGAACCGGAACTTGCGCATATACTGGTCGCTCGTCATGCGCCAGCCGGCATCGTCGCGCCCGGAGAGGTTGTTCTTGAGAAAATCCTGGAACTTGCGCATGGCGTCCAGCGCCGACAGCGCAGCCAGGTTGTAGGCGTCGCGCAGATCCGGCGGCACGGCGGCCCGGATGGTCTTGTCCACCAAGCCGATGTTGCCCTGGTTCTCTTCGATCGCCACCTTGACCCATATGTCGGGCGAGGAGGTCAGGTTGGTGCTGGCCTGGTCGAGGAAGAGAGGCGCCTTCTGCATCCGCGCGATAATGTTGCGCATCCGCGCCGCTGGGGGCGCATACTCCAGAACATAGGGGCTGAACAGCGCGTTCCCCAACGTCTCCACATAAAGAGTGGGGTTGTGCAGATGGCTGTGCAACTCGTTCAAATCCAGCAGAGCCAGCGAAACCTGATCCTGCAGAATGTCCAAATCGGCCTGGTCCTGGGCCGTGAGTCGTTTGCCGTTGAGCGCGTCCAATTGCGCGCGAAAATGTTCGTAATAATGCCGCTGCCTGTCGAGATTCTCCGGACTTGTGTCGTCCAGCAGGTTGTCGAGATTCTGGCCCTGGTAGCGGTGCAGGCCCACGCTGGTCGCCATGGCGGGCGAGAAGGAAAGTGTGGTGTGGACAAACTCATCCGAGAGACGGGCGAGTCGATCGGAAGAACTCCGGCTACAACCGGCCGCGAACAAAACTAGGGGAAGGATGAGTGCAACAAGTTTCGCCATTGCTGCAATTGTACTGCTTATCCCGCCGCCACGCGCGCGCGATGAGGGAGGAACGGCGCCGGCGCCGAAACCGGTTGGGATCGCCGCCTGCGCTGCATTCGTGAGATCTCGCGCAGTATCTTGGCCCGCTCCGAGAAGGCCCGCCGCGCCGCTACGCGCTCGCCCATGACGCAGCCCCAAAGGAGGGCGACCGATAGCGCAATCGCCGACAAGCCCTGTCCTGTAATCCTAACGATCGGCATCAGCCGCTCCTCCTTCGGTCAGTGTCCAGTGCAATCGGCCTGCCAGAGAAGATGTTCTTTGTTATCAGAGGGGTCTTGCCGCGAAATGTGGGGCGGCCACGGCACATCCGGGTAGAAGTGGCACGTAACCGCCACCCGGGGGGTGGCAATCAGCGACACCCCAGGTACGGAGCGGACCGAGCACTCGAGATTATCGGGCGGCCATCAGGGCGCGCAAGCGGCGGGCGCGTTCAGGGGCGCGCAACTGCCGCAACGCTTTGGCCTCGATCTGGCGAATCCGCTCGCGCGTGACGTCGAATTCCTGTCCGATCTCTTCCAGCGTGTGCTCGCGCTCGCAGCCGATCCCGAACCGCATCCGGATTACCTTCTCCTCCTTCGGAGAAAGCGTTTTTAGAATGCCGGCGGTTTCGTCGCGAACGTTCGATTCGATTACGGAATCGACCGGTGAACCAACCCAGCGGTCCTCGATCAGGTCGCCCAGCGCCGATTCACCATCGCGACCGACCGGGGTCTCGAGCGAAACCGGATCCCTGGAGATGGTCTTCAACTTCTGCACCTTCTCCACCGGGATGTCCATCCGGCGCCCAATTTCGTCATTTGTAGGAGTACGGCCGAGCTCTTTCTCTAACTCGCGCGTCGCCCGCAGGAACTTGTTCATGCTCTCGTTCATGTGGACGGGAATACGGATGGTCCGGGACTGGTCGGCGATGGCGCGGGTGATGGCCTGCCGAATCCACCACGTGGCATAAGTCGAGAATTTGTAGCCACGCCGGTATTCGAACTTATCGGCGGCGCGCATCAGGCCGATATTGCCTTCCTGAATGAGGTCGAGCAGGTGAAGTCCGCGGTTCACGTATTTCTTGGCTACCGAAACCACCAGCCGGAGGTTGGCTTCCACCAAGTCCTTCTTGGCGCGCTCAGCTTCGGCTTCGCCATGACGGATCACCGTGAGGGTGTGCTTCAGCTCGGGCAGGGTGGCGCCGGCCATGCCTTCGCGTTTCCGCATTTCGCGTTTCAATTCCCGCGCGCGTACCTGCTGCACGGGGTTGTTCCTGGCTTCCAGTTTCTTGATCTCGCTATCGAGGTGGCTGATTTCATCCACCGCACGCTCGATTTCGCGGGAGAACTCCTTCCATTTGATGAGCCTGAACGGAACGCGGCGAATCGCCAGGGAGGTTTCCACTTTGGCG
>Ga0224534_1001610_pt1 | contig 11704 bp, 9 predicted proteins | sample 714E12024metaG_FD_172012 | JGI IMG/M metagenome (GOLD analysis project Ga0224534, IMG submission 172012) | Peat soil microbial communities from Stordalen Mire, Sweden - 717 E1 20-24 | ecosystem: Environmental > Terrestrial > Soil > Wetlands > Peat | place: Sweden: Norrbotten County, Stordalen... | reverse complement strand
CACCCTCTGCGCCGCGCTGCCTGTCCTGCTGCACAACTTCGGCGGATGGTCCGCCGTCCGCGCCGCCCTCCCCGCCACCCACTTCCAGATCTTCGGAGACCTGCATCCCTTCAATAGCTATTACGGCCTCAACCTCCTCCCCGACGGCACGCACGAGCGCATCTCCTCCGCGCTGGAGATATTCCTGCCCACCTGCCTGCTCATGCTCGGCAACCAGTCCATGTATCAAAAGTTTTTTTCGGCGAAGTCCGAAAAAGACGCCAGCCGTGCTGTCGCCGGATGGATCGTCGGCACCGTAATCCTCGAAACTGTAATCGTAGCCCTGGCCATCGCCGGCTCCGCCATCTTTCCCACCGGCGATGTCCACGACCACCCCCGCGAGATTCTCGCCTACACCGGCCTCCACGCCTTCACCGGCTCCAGCCCCCTCATGCTCCTTGGCGCGCTGCTGGTCGGGGCCATCTTCGCCAAGATCGTCTCCACCGCCAACAACTATCTCTTCTCGCCCGCTGCCAACCTGGTCAACGACATCTTCGTCCGCTACCTCAAGCCCCGCGCATCGAACAAAGAAATCCTCCTCGTCTCCCGCCTGATGGTCGTCCTGCTCGGCCTCTGGGCGCTCTATCAGGGCCTGCACACCGAGTCCGTCCTCAAAAAATCCCTCTACGCCTACACCATCTACTCCGCCGCGCTCACGCCCGTCATCCTCGCCGCGTTTTATTGGAAGCGCGCCACCGCCTCCGCCGCCGTCGCCTCCATCTTCACCGGCACCTTCGTCACCGTCTTCTGGGATACGGCCTTCATCCACGCCCACTTGCCGGCCGTTATCAGCGACCGCGACGCCATCTTCCCCGCGCTCCTCGCCAGTCTCCTCTGCCTCATCACGGTCAGCCTGCTCACCCCGCGCCCCACCGAGTCCCACCTCCGCGCCTTCGCCGAAAGCTAGTCGCAAAGCACTTTGATGCCGTCATTCTGGCACCCCCACCAACATCCGTCATCCCGACCGAACCCTGAGCGAGCGCAGCGAGTCGAAGGGGGAGTGGAGGGACCCCCGCATTTAGTCGTTGCTTGTTCCACGTCGTTGCTTGTTTTTGCTGTCATCCTGAGCGCAGCGAAGGACCCCGATACATCGAAAGACGCCACAACCGCCCGCATCTTTCTCCCAGAAAACTCCAGCCCAAGTTCTTGCCGGATGCCCCATCCATCACGCCTTTGTCTCACGCGATGGGAGGGCATCGTGCGAAGCACAATCGTCTTTCGGGCCACAGCAAACGCGGAGCTAATTCTCCTGTGGCCGCTCGATGTGGTCGATGACGATGACGGTCGTGTCGGCTTTGCCCGATTCCAGCCTGAGGCCAAGGTTCTTGACTCCCTCGATGATCCCGCCGAAGTCGGTGTTCTCTATGGTGGATGTCTTGGGGTCGTAGTGTGCCCCTGGCAGGGGCTTCACGTGGAAATCATATCTGCCGGTTAGGCCGGTCTTGTTGATAACATCGCGGTCGAGCCGTGCGGCAAGCCCATCGACGAGATCTGCCATGGAGCAGTTCGTGTAGGCGGCCTCGTCCATGCCGACCCATTCAACACTCCCTCTGACAGGCGTCTTGGCATCGCTTGGGGCGTTCGGGTCAGGCTTCGTCGGGGTTAAATTGGGGCCGCCCTTGGCAACCACAAGATTGTAAACAGGTCGAGTCTGAATCTCGATATGCACTTTGAGGTTGAGGGCATCGGGGAGCGCGGCGCGGACCATCAGCCTCTTGGTGGGGTCATCCATCTTCTGCCAAACGGCGACATCCTCAGGTGCTACCTTGGCCACAAAGTCATAAGGGTCGGTGTCGACCCAGTCGGGCTCTCCCTTCAACAGGTAAGTGGGGCCGCCACCGTACGCCAGATCGAGCAGGCCCCTGATTGGCCGACAGTGTCTCTGCCAGGAGTCGCCAGTAGAAATCGTGTTGTAGGCAGCGAGGTCGCCCGGTGCACATCGCTTCAGGAAGACCACATCAAATTTGATAGTGGGCGGAGTGGGCTCGGTCGGTGTTGCCGCGGACACAACAGCCCCAGTTGCCGCAGCACTCCCCGCCGCCGGAGCACTCGCCGTCTGCCCTACCGCCATCCAGCAGCTCAGCAGCCCAACAATACAGATCTTCGCAGTCATCGCTCGCGCCTCTCGGAAAATAGTACACTTCGATTTCTTCGCAGCAGGAAATCGCACGATTTGAGCGGTCTTTGCGCCTCGACCCAACGAATCCGGTTGACAGTCCCGCCCCAAAAGCTAAGACTTGAAGTGAACCCCCAAGGAAAACTACTTCACTCCTATGACGACAAAGCCCGCCGCCGCTCCCCCGACCACCAACACCCATCTCATTCGCTGGGTCGAGAAGATGGCCGAACTCACCCAGCCCGCGCACATCCACTGGGTCACCGGCACGCAGCAAGAGTACGAGATGCTCTGCGACAAGCTGGTCGAGGCCGGCACCTTCTTCCCCCTCGACGATAAGAAGTGGCCCGGCTGTTTCTATGCCCGCTCCACGCCCACCGACGTCGCGCGCATCGAGGAGCGCACCTTCATCTGCTCGCTCTCCAAGGACAACGCCGGCCCCACCAACAACTGGGAAGACCCCGATGTCATGCGCAAGCGGATCAAGCAGCTCTTCACCGGCAGCATGAAGGGCCGCACCATGTACGTCCTGCCCTTCTCCATGGGGCCGGTCGGCTCGCCCATGTCGCAGATCGGCGTCGAACTCACCGACTCCGCCTATGTCGTCGTCAACATGCGCATCATGGCGCGCATCGGCGCCCCCGTCTTCGCCGAGATCGACAAGGGGACCCATCGCGTCATTCCCTGCATGCACACCGTCGGCGCGCCGCTCGAGCCCGGCCAGAAGGACGTCCCCTGGCCTTGTAACGACCTCAAGTACATCGTCCACTATCCGGAGACGCGCGAGATCTGGTCCTACGGCTCCGGCTACGGAGGCAACGCCCTGCTGGGCAAGAAGTGTTTCGCCCTGCGCATCGCATCCAACATCGCACGCGACCAGGGCTGGATGGCCGAACACATGCTCGTCGTTGGCATCGAAACACCGCCCGACGCCAACGGCCGCACCGAGAAGACATATATCGCCGCGGCCTTTCCCTCCGCCTGCGGCAAGACCAACCTCGCCATGCTCATTCCCCCCGCCGGCTTCGACGGCTGGAAGGTCTGGACCGTGGGCGACGACATCGCATGGATCAAGCCCGACGCCAGCGGCCAGTTGCGCGCCATCAACCCCGAGGCGGGATTCTTCGGCGTCGCTCCCGGCACATCCGACAAGACCAATCCCAACGCCATGAAGACGCTGGCCCGCAACAGCATCTTCACCAACGTCGCGCTCACCGTCGGCGCCAACGGCAAGCCCGACGGCGGCATCTGGTGGGAGGGCATGACCGACACTCCGCCCGACCGCCTCATCGACTGGTGCGGCAATCCCTGGACCCCGGCCAACAAAACCCCCGCCGCCCATCCCAACGGCCGCTTCACCACCCCCGCCAGCCAGTGTCCCTCCATCGACCCCGACTGGGAGAACCCCGAGGGCGTCCCCATCTCCGCATTCGTCTTCGGAGGCCGCCGCCCCACCATCATCCCGCTCGTCTTCCAGTCCTTCAATTGGTCGTCCGGCGTCTACATCGGGGCCACCATGGGGTCGGAGACCACCGCCGCCGCGGGCGCGCCCGTGGGCAAGGTGCGCCGAGATCCCATGGCCATGCTCCCCTTCTGCGGATACAACATGGGCGACTACTTCCGCCACTGGATCAACATGCAGCGCAACCTCTCCTACACGCCGCGCATCTTCCAGGTCAACTGGTTCCGCAAGGACGCCAACGGCCACTTCCTCTGGCCCGGATACGGCGAGAACATGCGCGTCCTCAAGTGGGTCGTCGACCGCATCCACGGCCACGCCAACGGAGAGGAGACCGCCATCGGCTGGGTCCCCTTCTTCGAAGACATCAACTGGGAGGGCCTGGACATTCCCCGCGACGAGCTGCGCAAACTCTTCGACCAGCTCCAGCACATCAATCCCGACGCCTGGAAGCGCGAGGTCATGGACCACGAAGAGCTCTTCATCGCCCTCCACGACCACCTCCCCGCCCAGATGGTCTACGAGCGCGAGCTCCTCATCTGCCGCCTGTGACTCCCGTGGGGGAGACTCCGCGCAATGCTAAGGATTGACAAAGTCTGTTATTGGCCTCAGCATCGAAGCAGGAGGTCTCTCTCATGAACGTCTCTCTCACCCCCGAACTCGAACGCTTTGTTGACCGCAAGGTCGGCTCCGGACGCTACAACTCCGCCAGCGAGGTGTTGCGCGAGGCCCTCCGTCTACTCGAAGAGCACGACCAGGCGCGCAGCGCGCAGATCGCCGCCTTCAATCAGGAGCTTGGCCACCGGCTCGCCTCGCTCGACCGCGGAGAGCGGGTCGAGCCAGCCGCGGCGCACCAGCGAATCCTGTCGAAGTCCCGGTCGCGCAGAAAGCTCAGCGCATGAAACAGTTCGTCCTCAGCGTTGCCGCCGAGCTCGATCTCAACGAAATATGGGAGTTCATCGCGCAGGACAGCCTCGATGCGGCGGACCGCTGGATCGGCAAACTCTTCGACGCCTTCCACTCGCTCGCTCAGACTCCTGCCATGGGCCATCGGCGCGAAGACCTCACCGCCTACCCGATCCTCTTCTGGCCGGTAGGGGCATATCTGATTCTCTATCGCGTGCAGGAGGAGTGGATCGAGATCGTGGCAGTCACCCAGGGCGCCCGCGACATCCCAACATTTCTAAGTCAACGCACCCAATAGCCGGCAGAAGCCTCGATCTGCAATCCGCAGTGATATGTTTTCGCAAGCCCATGCAAATCTCTGTCATCCTTGCCCATCCGGACCCGCGCAGCTTCAATCACGCCGTCGCCGGGTACCCCCACGTTTCGCTTCTGAGACGTAGAAGTTTCGGCGGGTGAGTAACGGTCAGATGAGGCCCACCCGTCGCTACATCAGGTCACAACTTTTCAAACCGGAGATACGGCTCCATCTTGTCCTCCAAAGTAGGCATTGAGTTCAGAATCCAATTCTGGTGTTCAATTTTCTTTTGGGCCAGTTCCCCTATCTCGCGGTTCATTCCTTGCATCGAATCACGCGCCTCCTCAAACGTGACGATGTAAAACGAATGTCTTTGAAACTCTTCCAGAAATGGCAACACACCGGATTTCTTTGGGAAGATGAAGCGTGATTCACTAACGGCTTTGATGAATGGGGTATAAAGAGCTTTTTGTTCCGCTGACCCCTTCCAGGTCAAAAATTCCTGGTGGAAGTCGAGTACACACTGAAATATATCGAATCGGCGATTGAACAAGTCGAGTCTGAGTTTCTCTCGACTGATTTGCAACTGACTCCAACTGATAATCGCTACCGCTATCGATACGACGCTTGCAGCAAGAGGTATTGTGATTCTCAAAAGCACATCGGGAGATATTGTCATATTTGCGTCTGCTCCTGTTTCGCCCAAGCGTACCTCAACTACCAGCCGGGTGCCCCCTTCATCGCGCTTTTGTCTCACGCGAATCGGGGTCCCCGCCGCTTTGCGGGTGGGACGAGATGAGTGGGTCTTTGTCCCAACGTCCGCACACCCCATCGCGCAGAATCTCTGCTAAACTGCTTATGTCGGCACTGCGGTCCAGTGCGCCTCTCGGCTCACGGATTGCATCCCACACGCCGGCATCCACTCGGCCACAGTTCGTGGCAGATTGCTCTATCTTGTGGCACTTGGCATCATGAGTGGCTCTTGGCAACAAAGTTCGGGGCGTAGCGCAGTCTGGTAGCGCACCTGGTTCGGGACCAGGGGGTCGGAGGTTCAAATCCTCTCGCCCCGACCATTCCTCTCCATCCTTCAATCCCTATTGAATCCTGCTTCGCTGTCGGCGTGCCCACCGCGCCAACTCAGTTTTCTGCATCTCTCCTTCCATCTCCTGCATCAATAGGAAGTCCGGCAGAACGCGCATTGGGCCCATGATCGCCATCTCCATGCTCCCGAGTAGCCCAGATGCACCCCTCCTCGCCTGCATGGTTGCAACCTCACTTCCACGGGAGAGCATATGCAGCGTAGAGAGTTTCTCAAGGCAGCCGCCGTTGCAGGAGTGGCTGCTGCGGCAACATCGAACCTTCTTGGTCAGGCGCAGACTGAAACGGCGCCCTCCTCTTCAGAGATGCAGTACCGCACCCTGGGCCGCACCGGAGTGAAGGTCTCCGCCATCGGCCTGGGCGGCTACCACGTCGGCATACAGCCCGATCCCGCAGAGAGCATCCGCATGATACGCACCGCCATCGACCGCGGCATCAACTTTATGGACAACAGTTGGGACTACAACAATGGCGCCAGCGAGTCGCGCATGGGCGACGCCCTCAAGGACGGCTACCGCAACAAAGTCTTCCTCATGACCAAGATCGACGGCCGATCCGCCCAGTCCTTCAACACGCAACTCGAGCAGTCCCTCGCCCGCCTCAAGGTGGACACCATCGACCTGATGCAATTTCACGAGATCATTCGCATGGAGGACCCCGACCGCATCTTTGCCGCCGGCGGCGCGCTGGAAGCCGCCCTCGCGGCCCAAAAAGCGGGCAAGATCCGCTACATCGGCTTCACCGGCCACAAGGACCCCGCCATTCACCTGCGCATGTTCGAGATCGCCCAGCAGCACGGCTTCCACTTCGACACCGTGCAGATGCCCATCAATGTGCTCGATGCGCAATTCCGCTCGTTCTCGAAGCAAGTCGTTCCCGTGGCCAACGCCCAGGGAACAGCAGTCCTTGCCATGAAGACCCTGTGCGCCGGCATTCTGCTGAGGAGCACTAACGTCAGCGCCGTCGAGGCGCTGCACTACGCGCTCTCCCAGCCGGTCGCTGTCGTCATCGCCGGCATGGACACCGAGAAGATCATGGAGCAGGCCTTCACCGCGATGCGAACCTTCAAGCCGCTGACCGAATCCGAGACAGCCTCGCTCCTGGCCCGCACCCGCGACGCCGCCCTCAGCGGCCAGTTCGAGCCCTTCAAGACCACCGCGCGTTTCGACGGCTCGTCCCGCAATCCGGACTGGCTCGGTTAGTTGTGTAGCTGACGTTCGCAGGAGTCGCTCAGAACCGCTTGATCTCGATCCCATGCTTGCGCAGCGCGTAGCCCATCTGCCGCGGCGTCAGGCCAAGCAGCCGGGCCGCCTTGGCCTGCACCCATCCGGCCCGTTCCATGGCATCCACCAGCCGCTCCCGCTCGCTGAAGCCGCCTTCGCCCGCGCCCTCCGCGGCGGCCACGCCCTCCGTCTCCGCAAAGCCCGGCCCAGCGGCGACCTGTTCAGCTCCATTCGGCTCCGAAGCAGGAAACACCATCGCGCCTTTGCCCGAAGAGCGCGCCTTGCCCATCGGCTTCCCCATCGCCGTCGGACCGCTCCTGCTGCTCAGGTCGAAGTCCTCCGCCTGCAACACCGGGTTCTTGGTCAGAGCCGCCGTGCGCCGCACGCAGCTCTCCAGCTCGCGCACGTTGCCCGGAAAGTCGCACGCGCTCAGCACATCCATGGCGCGCGGCGAAATGCTCAGGCTGACCCCATGCTCCTTGTTGAAGCGCTTCAGAAACTCACGCGCCAGCAGCGGAATGTCTTCCCGCCGCTCGCGCAGCGCGGGCAGAAAGACCGGCACCACGCTGATGCGGTAGTAAAGGTCGGAGCGGAAGTCGCCGGCAATCACCGCCGCCTCCAGGTTCCGGTTGGTCGCCGTCACCAGCCGTACATCCACCTTGATGGTGTGGTTTCCGCCCACGCGCTCGAACTCCCCCTCCTGCAGCACGCGCAGCAACTTGGCCTGGAAGGTGGTCGAAATCTCGCCAATCTCATCCAGAAACAGCGTCCCGCCGTCGGCCATCTCGAAGCGCCCCTTGCGCATTCCAATCGCGCCGGTGAACGCCCCCTTGTCGTGGCCGAAGAGTTCCGACTCCAACACCGACTCCGACAGCGCCGCGCAGTTCAACCGGATATACGGCTGCTCCTTGCGCGGAGAGTACTCATGGATCGCGCGCGCAAATAGCTCCTTGCCTGTGCCCGACTCGCCGCACAGCAGCACCGGCAGATTGCATCGCGCCACCAGTTGCACCTTCTCCGTCACCTCGCGGATCGCCGCGCTCACTCCAATGATCCACGAGATCCCCTCATGCTTCGCCGGGTTCCGCTCTTCCAGCTCCTGCTCCAGCCGGTTGCGTTCGGCCATCAACCGCTCGCGGTCGCGCTCCACCATCGTCTGCAGCGCCACCGTCTGGCCCACCAGGTTGGCAATCATCGTCAGGTAGCGCACGTCTTCGTCGAGTGTGCCGGGAGAAGACTGGCTGCCGACGCGCTCGATCGTGATCGTCCCAACGGTGCGGTTCTCACCCTTGATCGGCACCCCCACAAACGACCGCACCGCCGCCGCACCCTCGGCCTTCAGCTCGCTCCACTCCGCGAACAGCGGGCTCCGCGCCACATCGCGCACCACCAGCGGCATCCCGGAGACCACAATCTGCCCCACGGCCTGCTCCGGCAGCCGTTCAAAGTGTTCTCTCGCCTCGGCCTCGTTCCATCCCGCGCCCACCACGGTCGTCGTCAGGTCCTCTTCGTCCAGCAGCGCGATCAGCCCGCCGCTCATGTCCATAAAACTGTGCAGCAGGTTCACCACGCCAGCCAGCGCCGTCTCCAGCCGCGCCGGCCGCGTCAGCACCTTCGATATCTCATAGATGCCCATCAACGCCGCGTGCGTGCGCACCGACGCCGGCTCAATCGCACTGGCTCGCGTGGTGGACTCGGTTTCGTTCAACACATGCCCCTTCTCTCGATTCACGCGCAAGACAAAATTGAGCCAATCCACTGGAGGAACTCCAGCAGAACAGACTCGCTCATCCATAGTGTAGTGCGTCAAGCGGGTGCCAACTACTTCCCTTTGCGCCCAGCCTCCGACATCTTGTAGACCTCGCTGCCTGCCATCAGGAATCCGCCGACCCCATAGTTGTAGCTCGCCGCAGGCTTGAACGCCGTCGGCTCCGCCCCGGTCTGCTGAATGTCTCCCAGCCGCCCGTCCGCGTAGATGTGCTTCAGCATTCCGTCCCACGCCTTCGTCACCACCGGCCCATACACCGCGCGGTCCAGAATCCCGTTGTTGATCCCCCATGCCATGCCGAACGTAATCAACGACGACCCCGACAACTCCGGCTGGTCGTAGTCCGCCGGGTCCAGCAGCCCCGCGCGCCACAGCCCGTCCGGCCCCTGGATCTTGGCCAGCGCCGAGGCCATCTCCTTCAACTGCGTCTCGTACTTCGCCCGCGCCGGATCGTCCTTCGGCAGGTACTCCAGCGTCCGCGCCAGCCCGCCCATCACCCATCCTTCGCCGCGCGACCAGAACAGCTTCTGCCCGTTCTTCTCCGTCTTCGCGATATACGACGCATCGCGCGAGTAGAGGTGCGCCTGCTGGTCGTACAGCAACTGCGATGTCTTGGCCCACTCCTCGTCCAGATAGCCGATGTACTTCTTGTCGCCGGTCGCCGCATACATCCGAGCCCACACCGGCGGCGCCATGAACAGCGCGTCGCACCACCACCACGCGATCCTCCGCTGCGTTCCCATCTCCACGCGCGGCGCCCCCAGAATCCCGTCCAGCGCGGCCTGGATCGTCGCAATCTGCTCCGGCTTTTTGTCCTTTAAATAAAGCTCCAGGTACATCTGCGCGATGCTCTGGTCGTCGCCGCTGGGCATCTGCGTCGAACGCAGCCCCCAGTTGTAGCTCTTGCCCACTTGCTCCATCGCGTCGCGGTACCTCGGCTCGTTCAGCGCGTCCGCCGCGGCCATATACCCCGCGTACAGCACGCTCCAGGTCCATATCCGCCCGTCCATATTGCGCGCGCGGTCCACCACCGAGAAGTACTGCTGCGACCCGGCAAGCTCCGAATCCGCCACCTTGCGCATCGCCGCGCCCACCGCCTCGGGGGTAATCGCCGGCGACAGGTCTCTGTCCAGCGGCCCGCCATCGTCCGGCGAGGAGCCGAACCCGCGCGAGTTGTCCCTCGCAATCCCCGCCAGGCGCATCGCCTCCGTATTCGGCGGGGCCACCGGAGTGTCCGTCAACTGCGACGGAAACTGCTGCGCACCCGTCTGCGGAGTCTGCTGCGCAGCCGTTGGCGCAGTCTGCGGTGTTGCAACCTGTGCTGCCTGAGGCGTTGCTGCCTGCTGCGCCCATGCCCCGTGCTGAATTGTCCCCAACAAACAGACGCCCGCCGCCATGGCAAGCAATCTCGTCTTCCGCCCAACTACCATCGCACAACCTCGCTCTTTAACCCTTGAAAGAGAATGACAATAAATGACACCGATGAAAGCCGGTGCCGCGAAACCACCCCTGCCTCCGGCAACAGGATCATACCCGAACCACCAACCGATAGTTAACTCTGCCAGAGCAAACAAATCGGAAGGGCACGGGTTCACCCGTGCCGATAAAACTTCCTATTTTGAGAAGTGCCTACTCCTCGCGCAGCACCTCCAGCGGCTTCTGCTCCAATATCCTGTAGCTCGCCATCCAGCCCGTCGCCACGGTCAGCGCCGCCACTCCCGCCAGAGCGCTGAAGTTCAACAGCAACTGCGCCTGGTACGCCACATTCATCTGGTGCAGTATCGTCCGCGTTATCAAATTGGCAAAGCCGATCCCCACCACGCCCGCAACCAGTCCCAGTACCGCAAACTCAATGGAAAAGATCGCCGCAATCCGTCCCCGCGTCGCGCCCAGCGTCTTCAGCACCACCACCTCGCGGATGCGCCGGTACTTCGTCCCCGCAATCGACGACGCCAGGATCACCACGCCCGCGAAGATCGAGAACGCCGCCAGGAACTGGATCACGTACGTAATCTGGATCACCACCGCGCGCACCGTCTCCATCGCCTGCGCCACGTTGATCACCGTCACTGTGGGATACGCCGCGTACAGCGCGCGCTGCAACTCGCCCACGCGCTCCGGCGTCACATGCACGCCGCCCGACCACACCACCGGCAGCCCGTCCAGCGCCGCCTTCGGCAGCGTGAACTGCGCGCGTCCGAAGAGGTGCCGCCCATCGTCTTTGGTCAACGCCACCACGGTCGCCGCAATCTGCTGGTCTTCGACCGCAAACGTGATCGTCGATCCCAGCTTCACGCCCAGCCAGTCCGCCTCCTGCTGCGAGATCGCCAGCTCCGGCCCGCGTTCGCCCGCCTTCCACCACTCGCCCGAGACCACCTTCGTCCCCACCGGCACAGACTCGGCCCAGGTCAGATTGACCGAACGCGGCATCCGTCGCCGTCGCACGTTCCTCGGCGTCCCCTGCGCCTGCTCCTGCGCCCTCTCTTCATCCGCCTTCGCCCTTGCCTCCGCCGCCGTCACGCCATCGATCGCCTCCACCCGCGCCCCCACCATCGGCACCAGCTCCGGTTGGGTCGTCACTCCCGGCTGCGCCTTTAGCACCCTTTGAATCCCATCGATCTCGCTATTAGCAATGTCCACCAGAAACACATTGGGCAGGTTCGGCGCGGACGTGATATGCAGCTCGTTCACCACCGCCCGCTGCACCAGGAACACCAGCATGATCTGCATCACGCCCATGCCCAGCGCCGCCAGCAGCGCCGCCGAAGGATTGCCCGGCCGGTACAAATTTGCCAGCCCA
>Ga0224534_1001604_pt1 | contig 11722 bp, 12 predicted proteins | sample 714E12024metaG_FD_172012 | JGI IMG/M metagenome (GOLD analysis project Ga0224534, IMG submission 172012) | Peat soil microbial communities from Stordalen Mire, Sweden - 717 E1 20-24 | ecosystem: Environmental > Terrestrial > Soil > Wetlands > Peat | place: Sweden: Norrbotten County, Stordalen... | reverse complement strand
TTGCGAGGAATCCGACAAGGATCGCGTCCGCCGCGAGATAACGTACTATGCGTGCCATGTCGAGAAACATGCCGCTCCCAGTGCCGCCCGCCAGAGATCCGATCACATATACGTTGCGCTTGCTTACATCAAGGTCTGCCGCGTAGTTCAGCCGCTGCAACTTTGGCGAGTTAATGATCTTTTCAATGGAGGCAGGGTTCTGGATCTTGGCAAGCGCATCAATGATCGCCTGCTTCACGCTTGATTCGGCGCGTGAGTAGTGATTATACAAGCCAAGTCGGCTATAGGGCCGATACTGTCCAGCGCCATCGTCGAGGCGCGGAATGATATTCAATCCTGTCGGCCACCACGATGCAATGTTCCGATACACGGCTTTGTCAAGGTTACCGGTGATCGTTCCCGTATCCGCTATGGTCACCAGGTGCTCTTCTGTCCCAGAGAAGTCCACCTTGCGCGCAAACTGCTTTGCCCCAACATCCTTGTAGTTTTTGTCGGTGTCGAACCACAGGTAGGAAACGATAGGAAATTCGTCGATGCCACCGAACTTCTCGAAGAACTTCTTTCGGATGCGCAGCAAGATGTCTCCGCCTGTGCCGCCGAGGCCAATGATCAGAGTGGGGCTGAGATGCTGGGCCTGTGCCCGTACAACTGCGTCAACTACCGATTCGTTGGATCCCATAGAGTTAGCTCCTTGCCGCGCGTGGACGTGTCATCAGCACCATCACGATAGTGCCGAAGAAATAACAACCGATAAACGTAACAATGAGGCCGATGTATGTATTGACAGCCTGCTGTGTCAAGAGACTGGGGTTCAGATAGGCAACGAGCACCGTGCAGGAGGCAAGAATCAGATAGAGCAATGTAATGATGCTGCTCCAGGTTACGGCGCCAGCTACTTCCATGCGGCGGTTAAACAGCATGCGGCGGAAAGCCAAGTAAAAGAATGTGGCAAAAATAAGAACAACGGCGATCACAGCGAAGCAGATGCCGCCGTACATTTCGTTGTGGGTTACCGGTGCCCGCATTCTCGCACGGAGGTGTACAACCCGCGGCATGGTCGCGTCCACATCGACCGGAGAATCCGTGACATATACTGCGCCGTCGCCACCCTTAGCGCTGAAAATGTAATTGAAAGGCTGCGATTGCGCGTCACCGGGAACGAGCAATGCCACATTGCTGCGGCCATCCTCAACCGGATACGACTTACCGTCAGGGTCGCCAACGCTAAACTGCACCGAACCACTAGAAACGGATTGGCCCTTCTGGTAGCCCGGAGCAGATGCAAGCGTGACGCTTAAACTTGCAGTTTCAAATGGGCGATCCGCATCGTCGCGCAAGTCAACTGCCAAACTTCTGACCCCGAGAGCGTTGTTACCTTCGGGAGGTGGATCCTGTGCATAGACCATTTGGCCAAGACAGCCAACGAACAGCATGAGGAATGCGAATACTCGGATACTTACCTTCATAGGTGCCTCCTGTGGGCAGCGGTCTTCAACGACGCAGTTTCCTCGCGCAGCTGATATTGGCCCCGGTCCCCAGATTTCATATTGCAAAGCTCGAATCGAGTTGGATTACCTACTACATTGGTGGGTTCGGCGCGGAATCCGGGTTCCGGACGGATCAAAAAGCCTTTACCCGATCTATGTCTATGCATTATTGCGACTTTTCGGCCGTTCCAAATTAGAGCGGCATCTCGGCTCATGAGGGAAAACTTGAGCTTCCTTGAGCGCTCACCCGGTTCTGTGACAATGTAGATCTTGCCGCGGCCGAAGAATACTAGAGCCGCAATCGAGGCCAACAGCAGAACGGGAAGGCCGAATTGGATCAACCTGACCAGCAAATTCTTTAGCGGATTCGGTTTCACCCGGATATGGATCTCGCGGTTCACTGGAATTACGCGCTCCATGTCGGATGCCGTCGAAGCGATGTCCGGCTGGAACGTCATCAAGTTCATGATCTCGGGCAGATTCTGTACGGCCTCGATTCTGCGCTTCAATTCTTCATTGAATTCGGGTCGTATTCCTGAATCGCCGGGAGTGTTCGAAACATGGATCACTGCGGAAAGATGAATTCTCGCCGTTATGTCTGGCAGGCTAGTTTTGAATAGGTTGGCCCGAACCAGCGACACGCCTTCATCAGAGATGTTGCTGAGAGGCAGTGTGTAGACTTCGGCCGAATCGCCTTCTGGAGCGACATCTATCTTTCGGCCCCCGGAGACGATCAGGGGCAATTTGTACTCCCCGGAGGTTGCGTATTCAGTCGGAACATCGAGGCGCACCTCGACTTTGCGCAATTCCCCATCACGAATCCGCCAGTTCTTCAAGTTCGAGTGAATGCGAAACTTAAGCGCGCCGTCGACCGAGTGGCCCTCGTCATAACGCACGATAATCGCATCGCCTTCCATGGTTGCCGGTGATTCTTCTCCGGTGTCGTCAGCTCGGATCACGCGTTGGCCGAAGCTCAGAGATTCCTGCTCTCTGTCGTCGTAAATGCCACGGAACTGAACATAATCTGTTTGAGTTGCCTTTGCGAATTCAGTAACTATGTGGCGTAACACCGATCGGTGTGCTGAGCCGCACGCTACCGCATAAAGCACCAGAGAGTCTTTGATACCCGATCGTGCCAATGGAACGAAATACACAGTGTGAATCGCTGGGCTCTTCGCCAGGAGATCATAAAATCGGTGATCGTTTTTGTTACCTGAAAAATCATTTTTGTTATCCGTCAGCATAAACAGATAACTGTTGGGGCGATCCTTCATCCCAAGCAGGAGGCCTGCATCTAATTCTGTCTCCTGCGCATTCGCGGTAGTCGGTAGCGCACTATGAATCTGTGAGACCGGCACCGGACCACGCAGGGCAAAAGTCTCATGTGAAGACGAGAATGGTTGAACATATATGGAAGGGGTATCGTCTGCGGATGCGATCGAGCGGCTAAGCTGTTGCACTATTTCGCTAATCTGACCTGAAGAATACCGTGAGTATCGCACCGCTCCTTCGCGCTCCATGCTCCCCGAAACGTCCAGCAGCAGGACATAGGGCGACTTGGCATCGCTGGCAAATGCGAACGCCCAGTTGCCAAGCATAAAGAACAGCACGAAAATGATCTGCCTCCGAAGCGAGTTCGCCGGGATCATCTTTTCTCCACTGCAATGCTATTGAGTTGACGACCGTTCCCGGCAACTAACCGGTTACCTGCGCATACAATCTCGGAAAAGCTAAAATCTCCGATGCGTCCAGCGGATCCAATGTTACCGGTTAAAAGGTTGATGGACAGAGCTTCTGAGCTGACGGCGTCTCGAGCGATGGCGTTCGCGTACCCATTCGAGACAGATGGCATTCCGATGTTGCCGTTCTCCTGGTACTGACGATGGCCGCGATTTGTATGCAAAGTTAATGAGGATCCATTGCCCGAGAGAAAGAGTTCCGGTGATGCCCCACAAAGAATCCATGTGGTGTCTGCTGGCACAGATGGTACCAGAATCGTTACACCGGACGAGGTGAATTCTATGATCCGTTTTTTGTCGTTACTTTCGACCAAGCAAGCGACACCATTATGGCTTGCTGTCGTGTGCAGACACGCACCTCCCAGGTCTTGTTCCTTCACCATGCAATCCTGCAAAACGCAGACCGTACCTGCATTACTCGAACGCTGCGTAACGAACGCGAATTCGGAAGTCACCACGGGAGCAAAAGTATATAGATCTTGACGGAATCCTGAAAGAGGAATCTGCGCCGTGACGGACTGGCCCTTCCAAGACATCAATTGGATCGATCCATCAACGCTCACAACGGCAGAAACATGGTTTCCTGAAGCCAACATGCATTGAATTCTTTGAGTTGGGAGCAACAGTGTTGCCTCGCTCTCCCGGTCCTGTACCCACGCCACCAAATCCACCACAAATAAACCTTGAGAACGAGCAAAATACAAGTAGCCTTCAGCCGCTCCGGGAGCAATTTCGCTTAGGAGATCCGGGCAAGAAAGGGGCTCCGCCAAGTCGTCCAGGTTGGCATCCAATGCATGCACCATGCCAGAGCAATCGCAGACGAAAAAAACCTCGCCGTAGCCAACGAGAGTGCTGTCGCGATATGGCAACAGACGATGTATCGGCTCCTTGTCGATCGTTGCAAATGCAAGTGAAGCGCCGCACTCCGGGCAATATCGGGCGAGCGGTGACTCCATAGCGCCATGCTGAAGACAATCCACAATGCTCCTTCTTGCTGTGCACATTTCTTGGAAGCGAAGAGAGTAACCGATCTTAAGCCATTTTCTTGACTGTGACAACTTTTGGGCCCAAGCCCGTGAGATGAGCTTCTGGTGACGAAGTTACCGACACATCCCGACTTTCTGTTGAAACGCTGTAATCCACTTCATGCAGCATCGAGGAGGATAATCCAAGACCCACAGCGGATTCCGGCACAACCAAAATGAGAGCCGATTCCGCTGGCCTATGCTCCTCTGGCTGGGATAACGGCATTTTCACATCCATATCGGAACAGCTAAGAGCCGAAACCTTTTTATCAGGTGTTTGCGGTGCGCTCGGAACGGCAGCTTGTGGAGCTACCTCTGGCAGACTCGGTGTTTGCTGAATTGGTTCAGTGTCCGTTGGTTTACCTGTGACCTCTGGCGACAGCACCGGTTGGGCGGTTGGCTAGCCGCACTTGCCGCAGAACCGCTTTCCGACGATGATCGGCGAACCGCCCTTGGTGCAAAACTTACTTGCCATCCTTCCTCTCTGAATTTTCCGTAAAGTCAATCCATCAACAGCAGAGAAAAACACAACTTAAACAACTGATGGGCGCTACCGTATCACATGTGAGGCGGTAGCGCCCTCTGAGTTGCATCACTGAGGCAAATTTGCCTGAGCTGTCACATCCTGCTCGGACTGGTTCGCAGCCTGCAACTGTTGATTGATATCGTTGGCCGTATTCGGATCTGGCGGTGGTGCCAATTGTGCAAAGGCCATTGTGGTAGGCGCTGCGGTTGCCGACGGTGGTGCAGTCGGAAGCCCTCCTTTCCCTTGCTGTTGCTGCAGTTGCTCCATGCCGCGGTCAATCGCCTCACGCATGTGGTTCTGCATCTCCTGTAGGTCATCCAGGGCCACGGTAACCGTGGAGGTCCTGGCGCATTCATTGTGACTCTTGCTGGAAAGCACAATCAGGGAAGCGGCCTGGTCAGTGGGTGCAGGCGGGGCTGCCAACTGCAGCGCGTCGCCCTCACTCACCGAGCACTCCGCTCCTGAGCTGTCCACCAGGTCCAGCGGAGCGCCAACCACAAACACGTGATTCCCTCCGTCGCCCAGCATTCTTGCAATACCGCTCGAAGCAGGGTCCGGATCCTGGTTCTGGGAGTTCTGCTGTGCTTCGGCGTTCTCCAACGCAATCTGGCTCTGCACTTCGTTGGCGATCATCTGTTTTACCTGCGGTGTCATCGCGAAGGAAGGATCACCAGCCTGGGGGACTGGATTCTGCGATGCGGACTCCTGGCCAGCCTCGTAGGCGGACTGTAGATCGTTGGAGATCATGTAGTCCGTAAGCCAGAGCGATGCGCTGTCATACGCAGGATATGGCGTGAAGTAGTAGCCGTAGTAGCCGTACCATGGACTGGGCCCCCATCCCCATGAATAGACGATCGGCCTGGCCCATGGATGATAGGCCCAGCCATAGAACCCAACAGAATAGTAACGTGCGGGCGCATATACCTGAATGGCAACTCCATGAAAGGAATATCCACGATAGAAGCGTTGATAGACTTGGCCGTGGTAAGCGTAGGTGCGCCGATCAAAGTCGTGCCCGCGAAAACTGTAGGGCCGCTCGACGAAGCCGGCACGTCCCCGCTCGACAACGATCCGCGAGTGGTCGGCGCGCATCACGGAGACTCGTGCAATTCTTCCGTCCGGAGCGTGGTGAATGTCCATTCCACGCTTGACGTCATGCACATCGGTGATCCGGCCATCCTGGCGACGAACAACTGAATTGCCGCCTCTCAGTACCGACTCATGATTTCCAACGGGTATAGCTCTGCCCGTGACGCTTCTGGCTAGAGCCGGATGAGGAGCCGGTACGCCCATTGGCCTTGTTCCATTGACCTCTGGTCTAGCCGCATTGAAAGTCCCAGGTGTTGCGGTCGATGGACGCGGGCTGCCGACTCCGCCGGGTGAGGTCGTGATTGCAGGCCGGGTCGCATATGGCCCATTCGGTGTTGAGGCGGTACGAGGAGTGGATGTTGTAATTGGCCCGTTCGCCGTCGGCGTGGTACGCGGAGTGGATGTTGTAATTGGCCCGTTCGCCGTCGGCGTGGTACGCGGAGTGGATGTTGTAATTGGCCCGTTCGCCGTTGGCGTGGTACGCGGAGTTGATGTGGTGATTGGTGCACTACGGGATACAGGCACCGATGTGCTGGGTGTTCCATAGGATTGTGGCGCAGTTCTTGTTTGCGGCTGTGCCTGTTGCTGAGGCGCAGGCCGGGCTGCTGGAGCAGGTGCCGGTGCGGGACGCGGTGGCGGCGGGGCAGGACGCGCTGGTGGCGGCGGTGGCGGCGGGTTCTTCTTCGGGGGTGTTTGGGCCAGCAAGCCAACGGTGCCTAACAACATCATCCCTACGACAAGTCTTCCCTTGAAAATACGCGATGACAACATAAACTCTCCTTTTTCCCGACTAAAGTTATGGTTCGTGATTGCACAAGAGTTACTGGATATCCGTGACCTTGCCGTTGGTGTAGACAACCTTCATGTCCGAGTAGTAATCAATCTCTTTGGTCCCCAAGTTGGCTATCTTAGTTGGCTGGCCCAGAATTGCCACGACCTCGTCCTTCGTCTGGTCAAGCGCAATGGTCTTGGGGGTGGCTGGTGGAGGAGGAGGTGGGAGGATCGGTGCCATGGCGAGCTCGGGTGGAGGTGGCGCTGCATCGGTGTTGTTGCCGCCGTCCAGCACTGATTGATCAATCATTTCCTTGGAATGTACTTCCGTTGCAGTGCTTGGCGTTTTGGCGACAGCATTCATTTCGATCGCTTTTTTATATGCAGTAATGGCGTCGTTATATTTCTTCTCTCCAAAATCGGCATCTCCTAATGTTGCCCACAAAAGTCCTTCGGTGGGCCTTATTGATATAGCTAGTGACATCAGCGCGGCTGCCTTTTCATAGTCGGGGGGCGTTGACTTCATGGCATCGCGAGATTGCACTATGAATGAATTCATTTCTGCAATTTGTTCATTATCGCGGACTACATTTGTCTTTGTGGGCAGTACTGTTGCGGAAGGGGACGGGGGTGGGATAATCGGTGCCATGGCTAATTCGTGTGGCGGCTCCGGCGCGGTAGAGACAGGTGGCGGCTCTGGAGCGTCTTCTATCCGAACCCCTTGTCCTCCGTGGAGTTTAGCCAATAAAACATAAAGGACGTCCATCGAATCATCACAACCAGTGCAGATAAACGACGTGCCTTCTCCGCCAGGAGCTTGCGCTCCGGTCGCTATGGCTCCGGCGTTGTAAAAGTAGTAGTCGTTCTTTTCTTCCTTGTCGCCCTTCTTATTTTTAATAGCCACCTGCAAGTGAAGTCTAGAAGCCCGTTCCGGCTGATTCTCTAACCCAATAATCTTGCTCAGCGGCACCTGAAAATCGCAATCCTCCGTGCCTCTGAACCCCCTCATGATGCGACATCCTCCGCTAAAGGCAAACGTGGTATTGCTCAGCTTCACAACTGCGTCGGACAAGTTCACCGCTACGCTTTGTGGATCCCCACACTTCGGACCGGCGAAGCAATAGATTCTGGAGTATTTCGAATCATGTGGCTCATTATTTCGGAACTTAATTTGGATGCTGACTTCCTTTCTGGCCTCGATATCACTCTCAAGGCCCGCAGTCTGATCGTTCCCCTGGGCCTGTATTGGCCGAGACATGAACATAAGCATGCCTACGGTTAAAAGAGCAATTGTGATTTGCTTCGCTATTCGCATGTTTCCCTTCATTTTCCAGACGTTTTGCCTGAATGTATGATAGCGCGAGTTTGGTGGGATGAGCTATAGGCGACAGTCTAGGTATCTGTTCGATTGAACGGATGAGGAATGGCAAGTCTTATCTTGAAAATACGCGATGACAACATAAACATTCCTTTTCCCGACTAAAGTTATGGTTCGTAATTGCACAAGAATTACTGGATGTCCGTCACCTTGCCATTTGCGAAGATGACCTTCATGTCCGAGTAGTAATCAATCTCCTTGCTCCCCAAGTTGGCAATTTTGTCCGGCTGGCCCAAAATCGCCGCAACCTGATCCTTTGTTTGACCAAGAGCGATGGTCTTAGGAGCGGCTGGCGGAGGCGGTGGTGGTGGGATTGGCGCCATGGCTGGCTCTGGTGGCGCCTCTGGCGCGGCAGGGACTGGTGGTGGTTCTGGCGCAGCTGTTGCTCGGAACGGTTTCTCATAAACAGTTCCATCGACATCGTACTTAATCGTATTGCCAATGATATGAAAAGCAGGATTACCTTTGATGTGTGGTGATGACAGGATGAGGGCGACGCCCTCTACTGTATAGTTACCGTTGTACATCTTACCGTCCTGAAAGAGAAAAAATACTCCATTATTGGCAAGCTCGATATAATTGCTGCTCTTGCCTCTCTCAACATACTTTCCCAAAGCAGAATTTGATGAGTCCACACCCGGGCCGGCATCACTCACGGGGACTGATTGGGGTGGAGCACTCTGAGCGGCGGGAGCGGCCTGCGCAGGAGTATCCGCATCCAGCACCTCAGCGAGGGTCTTCATCACATCGTCCGCCGGAGGAACCTGGTTCTTGGCAAAAGGAATTTCCAACCACCCCCAGTAGCGGACATTATTGGAATCTGCATCAGTCCATAATTTAAGCTCGACTCCGTTTTTTTTAACGGTGTAGTTAACGACCCAGAATTTTTCTCCTGGCAACAATTGCCTCTGTGGAATTGTATTTGGGTCTATCTTCGATATACCTAAGCCCAATTTCCACATAAACATTCCAGCCGAAAGCTTTCCATTCTTATATGTATTCGCAGGAGCACCCGCGTTAACCGGAGCACCCGAGTTGGGAGTGGCACACATCTGTAGAGAGTCCTTTTTCAGAGTCAGTACTGAACCAGCGGTGACAATATCTCCGTTGCCATCCAACTTGGCTAGAATGATCCCCTCATTGAGCTTCTGTTGAACGGCTATGATCGGATCGGTTCCCTGGGCTTGCATTGCCTGAGACACGAACAGGAACATGCACACTACTACTCCGGTTGTAATCTGCTTCACAATTCGCATGTGTTCCTTCACCTTCCAGGCGTTTTGCCTGAGTGTTTGATAGGGCGAGTTTGGTGGGATGAGCTACAGGGGCAGCCTGGGTATCTGTTTGATTGAACGGATGAGGAATGGCAAGCCTTACCTTGAAAATACGCGGTGGCAACATTAACTCTCCTTCTTTTTTCAAGGTTATGGTTTGTGTTGCTCAAAAAATTACTGGATGTCCGTTACCTTTCCTTTGACGAAGGTGACCTTCATGTCCGTGTAGTAATCAATCTCTTTGGTGCCCAGGTTGGCTATCTTGTCCGGCTGACCTAGAATCGCCGCGACTTCATCCTTGGTTTGGCCAAGCGCAATGGTCTTTGGAGCGGCAGGCGGTGGAGGCGGGGGAGCGATCGGCACCATGGCTGGCGGTGGCGGCGGCTCCGGCGCAGCGGGAGGTAGGAATGGAGCACTCTGGACAGCAGGAGCGGATTCCGCAGGAGCATCCACCGTCACGACCTCGGCGATGGTCTTCATCACATCGTCCGCTGGTGGAATTGGACCCTTGGCGAACGGTATCTTCAGCTGCCCATAGTAACGAATGTAATTTGCATCAGCATCTGAATAAAACTGCAAGGTAACGCCGTCTTTCTGGGCAGCGAATGCGGTAATCCAGACTTTTTCTCCAGCCACATATTTGCGCTGCGGATAACTGCTGGATGTTCCACCTCCGGGAGTCAGCATACTGATTGCGAAATCTCGTCCGAAGCCGCTAGCGCCTTGCGAAATCTTGCCGTTCTTATATGTGTTTGTCGGCGGTAGCGGGGAATTCGTCGCGTACATCGTCAGTCCGTCCTTGTGCAGAATCAGCACAGCACCCGGAGTGACAATGTCGCTTCTATCCGCCGTTACCTTGGTAAGAGCGAACTGCTCCTTAAGCTTTTCTTGAAGCGCGGTCCTCTGCGCATCATCCTGGGCCTGAATTGCCTGAGACATGCACAGGAGCATGCCGGTTGCTAAAAAAGCTGCTGCAATCTGCTTCACAATTCGCATGGGGTCCTTCACCTTCCAGACGTTTTGCCTGAGTGTTTGATAGGGCGAGTTTGGCGGGATGAGCTGCAAGGGGCAGCGTGGGGGCCGTTCGATTGAACGGATATGGAATGGATTAGGCTGAACTGTCGAATCACTGTGCACACGTCCTTTATGCGTCAGCCGCCAAAGATGATTTGGGGACGCACAGAAGCCTACAACTATCTGAAAAGACGGCGAGACCAAGCTAGCACAGAAAAACCGTGAAAAATAAATATTTTCATCTTCTCGAAGAAATTTCTGAGACGCTTCTCTGTTTCGGGACTGAGTGATCGGGCGTTTGCTGAGCTGAAGAGTAGTGAGGAAGTCGTGATTCTATTGTAGTTAACGATATGTGATTAGCGTCACATGCTCGCTTGGAAAGTGTGGATGGAGATTCCATCAGGAGATGTCGCGTTGACAAGAGAAGCTGACACCACGACGGATTTTCGGCTTATCTACGAACTTTAAGGTAGTGAGGATGTTGTTCGGCTCTGCTGGCGTTTAGCCCATGGGGCGAAGCGGAGGAATGGCTGTGGGTTCGGCCTCGCTGCGGCGATCCTTGGCGGAAATCCTGGCGTTGTGCCAGAAACGGACGGCACGAGGATAGATAGCTTTCGCCGTTTGCTGGAGAGACACAAGTTGGGCACGTAGATGTTGGACACGGTGAACCATCATCTGGAGAGCCTGGTTTTCAGGGACAGATGAAAGTGGTTCGCGGGGTCGCAACGCATCTGTAGAACATGACCTGTCGCAGGACGAGCGCCAAAACTATGGCGTAGAGCGTATTTCTTGGTGCGCCCCAACGGCGCAGATCAGTGCCGAGACCTTCGGCTGGTTCACGCCCAGTAGGCGCGCCGCCGCCGCCTGTGTCAGCTTGCGCGCCGCCAGAATCGCGTTCAGTGAGACCGCCATCGTTAGACCCTGCTTGATTGCTTGGCGGCCGGCGAGATTGAACTCGGCTCCCCACATCTGTGGATGACACTCCTTGAGTATTCGCCTATTCTTCTCCCATGTCAATGCACTACTGCCAACAGGGAGCGGTCAAGCCAAACGTCTATGTGGTGACGTGCAAGAAATGCACCCGCAGCATCCCTGCCGGCGCTCAGGAGTTCCCCAGAGGCAATCTGGTGGTCCAATGCCCGCTGTGTGGTGAGCTGCGCCGGTACAGGCCCTCAGAGGTGTATCTGGGCTTTCCTGACAGTCATCTCGTACAGCAACAGGTGTCCATCACCCGGAGACGGAAGGGCGGCTGGTGAGCAGTGCCACGGGTCTTGCTCAACTTCCAACACTGCGGGGGATGGTGGAGCATCCATTTCATCGAAGCCCACTGCCGGACGCTGATCGCCCGGGCTCGGGTGGGGATCCACCAGGGCCCCACTGTGGTACGCTCTCGGCATGTGCGGGCGCTACTACCGGATC
>Ga0224534_1001597_pt1 | contig 11744 bp, 5 predicted proteins | sample 714E12024metaG_FD_172012 | JGI IMG/M metagenome (GOLD analysis project Ga0224534, IMG submission 172012) | Peat soil microbial communities from Stordalen Mire, Sweden - 717 E1 20-24 | ecosystem: Environmental > Terrestrial > Soil > Wetlands > Peat | place: Sweden: Norrbotten County, Stordalen... | reverse complement strand
AACTGGCCGACCCGTATGCCACCGGCCAGGCCAATGGTTCCGTCATGCCGCAGGTCACTTGCGGCGGGATTGACCGGAGCGCCCTGGGCACCTTCCTTGAAGGACGCGGCTCGCCCATTGAACAATGCGCCCTGCTGGTGTATCTGCTGCGCCAGGCGGGCTATTCGGCGGCTTACGTGTTTCCCACGAACAACAACCTGTTCATGTCGGCAAACCATGTCAGCCAGCTTTGGGAGGTGCAGGTCAACGGCGTATTGTATCCCGATGGCATTCCCATCATTACGAACAGTATGCTGTCGCTTAATTATCCCTGGGTGGTCGCCAATATCGGCACGAACACCGTGAATATTTTCCCGTGGCTCAAAGATCACGAAATTGTGGAGGGCGTCAATCTCTATGACTACATGCCCGCCAATTACAACACCGCGCTGCAATGGGTGGAACAATATGTGCGTGGGAACACCAACATTCTGAATCTGGACAGCGAAAACGTCGTTTCCAAACTGTTCCCGGAATTCGTGCAGCAATACTTGAGTCCCTTGGGGCCTTCGTTCTCGATGGACAATCTCGGTGTCCGGGCCTTCAACCGGCAGCACCAATTTCCATCCTGGTCTTACCTGCCGCAACCCGACGCGGTGACCAACTTGAACACGCTGGCCGTTGTGGACAATCTGAGCGACACCGGCAGCTTTCCCTTTTTGGCCAACGTGTTCAATACCCTGCGCGTCCAAGTGTATAACAACAGCGTGAGCGGCAGCCCGGTGCTGGACAGCGGCACTTGGGATTCATGCGATTTGGGCGACCGGAAATTTCTGGTGTTCACGAATGCCGGGCAGTTGTCGTTATGGCTGGCGCCCTACCGGCCGGGTGTGACCACCGTCCAAGCCTTTGCCGGCCCAAGCTCCATCGCCCTGCAATCCAATTCGGTGCCCGTTGGCTCGTTGAGTTACCTGGCCATTCAAAGCATCCACCACCGACAGGTGACCAGTTTGACTTCGCCCTATGTTGGGTTTCCGTTGACCGAGGTCGTCGGCGCTACCAACCTTGCCCATTGCAATCTGGGCGACATGGCGGCCATTGCGCTGGATTTTGGACAGGTCAGCCCGCTCATGTTGCAACAGCATGAGGAAACATATTGGGCGTTGGAGCGGCAGCGTGCCACCAATTCGACCCTGGTCCCCAATCCGTGGGATTATCAAGGCACCGCCGCGTATTTGCTGGGCATGGGCTATTTCCAAAAGTTCGATGCCTTTGACGTGAACAACCAGCAATGGCATAAAGTGCGCGACTTGATCAAATTTTCCTCCGGTCTGGGCGTCATTGGCGCAACCGGCAATGCCACGAACATGCAGGCCAAGGTGGACATGTTCAATTGCATCGAGTTGAGGTTGGGAAATGGTAGCTTGCACACCGACAGCGGCGTGCCCGATTTCACCGCCTTGCAGAACTATTACACCCTGTTCATCACAGCGGGTTCGGCCCAGGAACATGACACGATCCAAAGCATGTTCCCCGACCAGAACGCCGTTTCGACCGTGCGACTGCTGCAAATGGCCCAACAACTGGCCACCAACGGTAATTCGCCGATTCTCGAACTTTATGCCAACAATTATGCCGCCGCCGGAAATCAGTCCTATCCCGGCTATGGCACGAACCTGCTGAAGAACCAGGATCCCGGCATGTGGGCTTCCGTCAGTAATATCTTCAACCAACCAGGCGGCGCTTATGCGCGAGTTTTAATCACTCCGGCTAAAATGACCAATGCGCCCCAAACCTATATTGGCATGGGTGCCCTGATTCTCGGTGAGTCGGTGGAATACGCCTTGATTTCGGCCAATAGCGCGACGCTCAATGGCGGCTATGGCAGCGAGAATCCGGGGTTTGTGGCGACGATTTCAACGGTGCCAAATCTGTCCTGGGATTTGAACGTGAGTTCCTCCAGCGACCCTGTTTTTATTTTCAACAGCTTCATCGCCTACAACACTTACATGCCCGTATTATCCACGTTGAACACCGCGGGATTGGGCAATAACACCATCAGTTTGACGCCGCAACAGATACAGCAGGTCCAACAAGTTGCCTCGCAGACCGGTCAATCCGGCGGCACTCCCCTGTCTGCGATGGTCGGCGTTGGCAACACCGGCTCAATCGGCGTGCCTGACGCGGGCAGGCGGAGCTTCATGCAAACCGTTGCCGAGCCGGTCAATGTGACGTCGGGTGAGCTTTATGAGGATACCGTGGACCTGACCCTGCCGGGACCGCTGCCGTTGCAGTTGCGCCGGAACTATACCAGCCAGAACTTGCAGGCGAATGAATTTGGATACGGCTGGAAGATGAATTTCAATCCGTATCTCGTCATCGCCTCAAATCTCATTTATGCCGCCGAGTTGGACGGAACGACACTGGCATACCGCCTGACGAACAATGTCTGGAAGGTGTTGCTGCAGGACAATCCCACCCTGAACAACAACAGCACCTACGGTATTGGTTCGACCGCCAATCTGTTCAATTCCGTGCTGACCACCAACAGCGGAACCAATTATATCATCGCCGCGCCGGACGGCAGCTGGCGCACCTACCAGGTGATGTCGTTCCCCGTGGTTAGCGGCACCAACTCGCTCTCCCGCACCCGGCCCTACCTGACCCGCTGGCAGGACGCCGCCGGCAATTATGCGCTCTTTTACTATGGCACCAATAACATGGCGAACGACTGGGGCCAGTTGAACCAGATCAACATGGCCAACGGCAACACGCTGGTTTTCAAATATGATTTTTACGGCAGGATCATCCGGGCCATGACCGGCGATGGGCGGTTTGTCTGTTATCAATATGACAATTATGGCGATTTGGTCAATGTCACCCTGCCGGACTCTTCGCAAGAACAATTTCAATACCAGCATTACACCTTTACCACCAACAACACCACCTACACCGATTCGACCCACCTCATCAGCCAGGACATTAAGCCCGGCGGGCGGATTGTGGCGAACGCCTATGACAACCTGCGCCGCGTGGTGACCCAGGCGGCAACTGTCGGCGCGAACCTGACGTTGTTCACCAACGCCTATTTTTATTACACCAACAACGTCACGAGTCTCACCAACCAGCTTGCCAGCGGCGCGACGCGGGTGGACGATTTCTTCCATCATTCCACCGTTTATTATTACACCAACAACTTGATCACCAACACGGTTGATGCGCTGGGGCACACACTCCAGCAGGTGTGGTTCCCCGATGCCGCCACGAATGTGCCCGGCTTTTATCCGCGCAGCCTGCAATACGCCGTGGATAAACGCGGCCTGACCACGCAGTTCTTTTATGATTCCTTCGGCAACGTGACGCAACAGGTGATTCTCGGCAATCTCACCGGCGAGGGATTTTCAAATCAGACAGCCACGAACACCGCGACCTTCACGACCAACAATCTGCCGGGCGTCGTCAAAGACGCATCAGGCAATGGCGTCCAATTCACCTATGACAGCGCCGACCCGTTCCGGCCGTTGCAAACAGTGCGCGTCAGTGGCCTGACGCCGGTGGCCACAAACTATTATTTTTACACCAACATTGCCCAGGTCTCCAGCCTCGGCACCACCAACTTTGCCTTCGGCATGTGCTGGCAAAAAATTGAAGGCGGCGCGACGAATGTCTTTGGTTTCAATGGCAACGGGTTCCTGGTTCAAAGCACCAGCTATCCGGCCACGCCGGATGACCCCGCCGACACCGACCCAGCCATCATCCATTATTTGAGCTACAACTTGCGCGGGCAGATGTATCAGGATCAAACTGCCGGGGGAGGCACCATCCAGTTGGATTTCGACCCGATGGGGCGGGTCATTTCCAAGCAGGTCTTCGACCCGAACGCCAACAATGTTTCGTCGGAATTCAATTACTACAACCGCAACGGCGAATTGGAATGGTATTACGGCACACGCTCCAATCCGCAGGATTACGTCTATAACATATACGATGGGGCGGGCAGGAACATCCAGCAAATCAAGTCGCGTTCCCAGGCCAAAAGTGACGGCACCGGCGTGGAAGCGCCAGCCGGAGCCGCCGCGTATGCCACCACGTTCCGAACATTCGACGGTTTTGGAGACCTGACTTCCATCACCGACCCGCGCGGGGTTGTTCTCACCAACCTGTTCGACCCGCTGGGCCGCGTCATCCAGCAGCAGGTTTGGGAAACCAATGGCGCGGTTTTGAAGACGGAACAGTTTGCCTATGAGAATGGCGGTCAAGTGACTCTGGCCACCAACGCCCTGGGCGGAGTGACGCAAACGCTTTATACCCAAACCGGGAATCCCGATTTCGTTGCCACGCCCGACGGAGCCACCAACGGTGCCACCTATTATCTGGATGGCCGGGTGAAACGCGAATATTTGAGCAACGGCAGTTATTGGCAGACGGTTTATGATGATGTCAATTTGCTTGCCACGCGCACTTTCTATTCCAGTGGCGGTGCCGCCTTGGCGACGAATGTTTCCGGCTTTGACCGCCGGGGCAACGTCATCCTCAAAGTGGACGCGGCGGGCAACGCATTTACCAATGTCTATGACGGCTTGAACCGGCTGAAAATGACGGCCGGCCCGGCCATCGTCACGGTGAGCAGCCAGGAAAATCCAATTACCTTCCAAGTCACTTATGTGACCAACGTGCTGCAACATTCGGTGACCTGTTCCTTTGATGCCGCCGGGTTGGCGGCCACCAACGTGAACGCCCTGGGCGAAACCACTGTCACGAAAATGGATGTGCTCGGCCGCGCCACCAGCGTTCTGGTTTTTGGTTCCTCCGGCGCGCTGGTGCGTGAAAAGTATTTTTCCTACTCCGGCGACCACAACAGCGTCACGGTGACGGATGGGTCGGGAGCCAGCGTCGTGAGCCACACCACATGGACGGATGACGACGGACACACGGTGCTGTCCATCGCCTATCCGTCGAGCGGTGCCAGGGATTTCACTTTGAACCGCTACGACGTCGCCGGAAACTTGATTTCGTCCCAGCACGACACCTCTGCCGGGGCGTCCATCGGCACTTGGACCACCACCAGCCTGACGTATGACGGTCTTAATCGCGTCACGCAAAAGGTTGACCGCGACAATGCCCTGACGACCTACGCATACGATCCGTTAAACGACCTCACCAACCGCGTCATGCCGGGCAGCAATCTGGTCTATATGGCAAGGTATAATTCTGCGGGTCAAATCACGAACGAATGGAACGTAAGCGGCGGCAGTTTTGCGCGCAGCAACAATTACTCCTACTTTGCCGGCGGCAGTCCCTTTGCCGGTCTATTGCAAACCAGGACGGATGGACGCGGAGTGTCTTGCGTCTATTCCTACGATTCGTGGTTGCGCGCCACCAACTTTGCCTACACCGGCCCGTTGCCGGAACAGGACCTGACGACGACTTTGCAATATGAACCGCGCGGGTTCATCACCAACATCACCGAACAGTTTACCGGCACCAATACCGCCCCGGCGGTTTCAGTGCAGCGCACGTTTGATGTCTATGGCCAGTTGGCATCTGAATCGGTGAACGGGCCGTCCAGCTACAGCGACAATCAGACTTGGGATGCCGCCGGACGGCGCACACAACTGAACCTTGGCGTTGCCGGTTACGGCTTTGGCTGGCAGGCGGATGGCAATCTGATCGTCGCCAGTGACCCCACCGGCAGCGGCGGTTACAGTTACAATACCTCCGGTTTGTTAACCAGTCGCAACGTGGGCAACCGTTCCACCAGCATTATTTCGCGCGATGGCGAAGGCCGTCCGCTGGCCATCAGCACCAGTGTCAATTCCTCGGCGGTATTGAGCGAATCGCTTGCATGGTCGGGTGACGGTTTGCTCCTGTCACATTCCCTGTGGCGGGGGGATTTCGGCATGGATAACCGCGCTTACGCTTACGCCAATTCCAGCCGCCGGTTGACCCAGGAACAACTCAACGTCAATGCCTCAACCACTTGGACAAACACGTTCGGATACGACAACGGCGCGGCCAGTGGCCCCGGAGTTTTGACTTCTGCCGGGCAAAGCGGAGCCTCGACCCCGCAGTGGAGTGGCTTTGCCGGAGCGTTCTCGCGTGTCAGCGCCTCGACCAACACCATGATCTCCTATGCGGCCTACGGCCATACCATTGGCCTGGTGACTTTGACCGCGTGGCTCGACAATCAATCGGTGCCGGTGACGACAATCGGCACCAGCACCAATTCGATGCAGTGGCGCGCACCCATGCAACTTGCGCCGGGAACTCACCAGTTGACCGTGGCCGCCCAGGTGCTGAATGGCCTCTACACGACCAGTGTCACCAATACCTTCACCAACACCGCCTCCTATCAGGCCGCGACGGACAACTATGACGCCGCCGGGAACATCACCAACCGTGTCTGGCGCAATCCCAGCGGCGGTGTGGACCGCACCCAAACTCTCTCTTGGGACGCGCGCGGGCGATTGCACGCCGTCACCGAGCGCGATGCCGGCAACTCCGGCTACAACTGGACGGCGACCTATGACGGTCTCAACCGCCGCGTTTCAACCACGAGCATTCTCGTGACCAATGGCGTGGCCTTTACTTCCCAGCCGACCACCATCAATTCTTATTTCGACCCGCAAGTCGAGTTCTTGGAACTCGGCGTCAACTACGGCAGCACGACCGAATGGAAACTCTACGGGCCTGACCTAAACGGGAAGTATGGAGGCATGAATGGCACCGGAGGCTTGGACGGCGTTTCGCCGGGGCTGAATTTGTTTAATCCGGTTATCAGCGATCTTCGCGGCAACCTTTTGGCGGAAGTGGCCAACGGCGTGGTGAATTGGTTTCCGTCCCGGCCCACCGGTTATGGCGCGGTGCCGGGCTACCAGCCGTTGCCGTTGGCCAACGGCGCGGACGTGGCGCAAGCCTCCGCTTGGCGTGGACGCTGGACGGACATCACCGGATTTTACAATGTCGGACTGCGACCGTATGACCCGATTTCCGGGCGCTGGCTGACGTATGACTCCGTATGGAACGAAATTGACGCCAGCGGCATGACCTTCTGCGGCGGAGATCCCGTCAACCGCTTCGACCCGGACGGAAGATTGTCTTCACTGGGAAACGACAACGGGATCAACAATCTGTATCTCAACGTTGCCCCGGTCATGCAGACATACTTGGAAACCACCACCTATATGCAGAACGGCACCCGCTTTTCAACCGGTTTGCCGGGTGAAACGAATTCAGTAATGTTTGACCCCAGTCAAGTTGCCGGAAATACTTACAACATCGTCAGCCAGCCGACCGACCAATGGGGACTCTTTGTGACCACCACGCCACTGCCGGAGGACTATGGCCAGACAACCATCACACCGATTACAAAGTATGACGTTCAAATCCAGCAAAACTTGCAGGCTCTCGAAATGACGGCAATCATTCTGGCGACAGCGGCAACGGATACCGAGAGATTTGCCCCGGAACTCTTGGCCCCGGAAGGAACAACGGCCTTAAGCACCTACCGCGTTACTCAAGAGGGTGAAACTTTCTTCCATTATGGTTATACTGAAAATGCGGCAAGTTTTGAAAGTGGATTAAATCCGGGGGGATACGCCACATCAGCAGGAGACTTGTCCGGCACAGAAGCGCAAAGTGGTTTAGCTCTACCTCACAACCCGCCGCCGAATGCAGTTTATACTGTGTCGCCTACTCCAGGCACCCCAATCAGAGTAAATCCAGTAGCTTCGCCAAATTTTGGCCAACCAGGCGGACTTCCTGAATATCAATTCCCCGTAGGCACAGCACCGGGAACAGTCTCAACACCAACTCCAATTCCATAAAAGTCTATGAATACACAAATATGTCCATTTAAGGTCGGCGAGATGGTTTTTTATCGTCCTAGTAGCCGAGGTAGAGATCAAGGAGCAATGACAGACTTGGCGGCTCTTAAACCAGGAAATAAATATAAAATCGCTAGAATAGATAAAGATGTTTATATCGTTCCAGAGGGCTTTGAAACAGCTACTCCAAGTGGTATTTATTGGACGGAATTTTCCGCGTCGTGAAAGCCTTGAAAAAACATTCAAAGAACAAAATACGGTTATATGCCGACTTCAACAAATGGGATGGCGACGGGAAGTCGCGATGGTTGATTCTAACAAGCAAAGGGACTTCTGATGATCTAGTCCGCCTCAATATCGAATTAATCGAGGGCTTGGAAGTGGTCTTTTATGCTGACGATTCTGACCGGGCTGGAAACCGTGACGAACTTGAAGCGGATGGCTATGTTCATTTTGATAACAAAATAAATCAATGGGTTGGAGTTATTGATTGGAATGCGATTTGCCATGCGTCGGATCGAGCTAAAAAATATAACAAGTGAACTTCGCACGCTAACCATAGAAAACGATGCACGGCCGCCCGATACCATTCTTGATTTTGTTCGCAAGCCTGCTGCTCACGGCGTTTTGTTCATCCGCAATCACAGGCCCCACTGGCAACTGTGCAGTATTCGGATATGGCCCTGGCCAGGTCGCTGGAAATACTTACAACATCGTCAGCCAACCGACCGACCAATGGGGACTCTTTGTGACCACCACGCCACTGCCGGCGGACTATGACCAGACAACCATCACACCGATTACAAAGTATGACTTTCAAATCCAGCAAAACTTGCAGGCACTCGAAATGACAGCAATCATTCTGGCGACGGTTGCAACGGATACCGAAGAGGCGGCACCAGAACTGTTGTCCGCAGATGAAGCAGGAGCAGCCAATACATTCTTCCACTACACGCAGGCAGAAATCCCAGCAGGACAAGGATTGAACATCAATTCCGGCGTAACAACTGTAGGCAATATGAACGCCAGTGAAGCCATGTTCAATCTTGGAATTGACAAACCGACGTATGTCTATCCTGTTACTCTTGAAAATCCTGCTGATTATCTCATACAAGATTTAGGCATACCGGCCCGAAACCAAATTCCGTCTTGGCGGGTAATTCAGCAAACTCCACCGGGATCAGTCGGGATGCCAACCCCAGTGCCACCTGCACCTTAAACTATATTATTCTATGCCACTCGAAACTTCATGTGAAATATTCAAAGGGCAGTTGGTGTTTGTTCTTCCAACCATTGGATATGGCTGGTCCCGGAGATTGCCAGGCACTCCAATATCTCAGCCGGGGGATTCGATAGAGCCACCACCGCCATTTAATGCACGTATTTTGGAATTTCATTATTTTAATGGTGGAATAAGAGGAGGTATTGCAATCATTGAACACCAAAGCCATTCTTTGAATAGTGAATGGATTGGGTTTTGCGTCCGCGATGGGATGGGAACACTAACATTCAATCTCTTAACGAATCCTACAGATTATAACATTAGAATAGGAAATACAAAACCGGTCATCAACATTGACCCGGAAAAATTACCTATGCCAGAATGGATACAATTCCAAGGCTCTCCTTTTATGAGCGGGCTTGGGTATATTGTGGATTTGGAAATGCCGTCAGACGCAATCCTTAAGAGAATTAGGAAAAATCAAGAAGCGATGTAGGAGGCAATGTCAGTCAGACGAATTTTCACCGTGCATACGATCATTGGAAAAACAACATTATGTCTTGTTACAGGCGACATCGCTGATCAGGATACTGAAGCAGTTGTTACTGCTGCGCACTGGCGGCTTAACAAAGGCACAGGCACAGATGGCACCATCCACACTAAGGGTGGACCTAAAATTTATGAAGAGTGCCGACGAATCGGCGGCTGTCCCGTTGGTGATGCTGTTATTACTACAGGCGGCGACCTTAAGGCGAGATACGTCATTCACGCTGTTGGTCCAGTCTGGCGTGGCGGGAATGAGCAGGAACCGCAATTATTGGCCAGCGCATACCGGAGGAGCTTACAAGTCGCGGTTGAACATCACTTGCATAGCATTTCGCTTCCTTCCATTGCTACGGGAGCTTTTGGATACCCAATACGCCTAGCAGCGCCAATTGCGCTGAAAACCGTTATCGAATTTCTTGCGAAGGAGCAGCACAATTTTAACGAGGTGCGTCTAGTTCTTTACACCCGTGAGGACGAGACAGCTTACACCATATATGCGCAAGCGTTGCAGCAATTATTGAACAAATGAGACGCTTGAGGAGTTCATGAGAACGTGGAAATATCATCACAAATTACAACCAGAACAACTTGAATTCGGCGGCAGAATTGGGAAAGTGGAGCTGTATGGATTTTATCATGGAGGCGACGAATTATACAAAGTTGAAGGCGTTCCAGGAATATGGCACGAGCAATGTTTAGAAGCCTATACACCGCAGTCCTGATTTTTGTCTTTGCGGCAACTTTACTCGCCGCAGATAGCCGCCATGCAGTTGTGTCCGTTGCTGGCAAGCGCACAACTTGCGGTGACGGTCTCGCCGTTGAAAGTGATTGGCCAGAAAGCCATCGTGTTACTGGCACTGACGAATCATCTGGCCGAGAAAGTGGAGTCAGCGCGAGCGGTGTGCTTTCTGCTGGATGAGCAATTAAATTGACCGGTCATGTTTGTCTGATATTATCGTGTTGTTTTGTTTTTACTATTTTTTGAAGGCCGATTTATGAAATGGTTCCATTTTTGGTTTTATGTGGCATTATTTTCGTTGATTTTCTGCGTGCCACCCCGTTTATCTGCCCAAGTGGCAACAAATTATCTATCTGGGCGTGTCATAGTTAAACTGCTCCCTGATTATTTGCGCCCGCAAGTATATGCACTTAACGAATCCACGGGCACCAATGCAGGAACTTTGCTGGCGCTAAATGCGAGTAACGGCTCAACAATTGCAGAGATCACCGTTGGAACCAATCCAACGGACATGACAATAGCCCCGGGTGGTGATGCTCTTTATGTAATCAACACTGGCAGCCGGACAATTTCAAAAGTAAATCTCGATACATTTGGTGTTGTAGCCGAGAAAGCCATCTCCACTCCTTATGCTGCCAACCCTTCCTATCCGCTTCATGTAGCGGCTGGCCGCTCAAATTTAGTCTATTTTACCGATGGTGCATTGAGGCCACGAATCACAACATTCGATTATGAAAACGGCACAAATGTCGGAGTTTACAGTGCCCCTGTCGGTGGAATGGTGCTCACCCACGACTGTAATACCATGTATACTTTCTATCAATATGGATGGGGAACAGGGGGGGATGACGGGACTGACTATTTTTCATACATACAACGGGTAGATACCGTGACAAATAATCTAACGGGATTAGAAACGGGTCCATTTCAGGGATTTGGACCGTTAGACGCTCCGATTCTAATAGATGCTACAGAGACGCGTGTCTTTAACAAGGTTCAAATGGTGTCAGCAACCGATGTTTCGGCCCTGTTGACTCAATTCAGCGACAACATTTATGCCATCTCCGCTGACGGTTCGTTAGCTTTCGGACCGACCGAGGTTTTTAGCTCTGACAACGGCAACCAACTCACTAACTTTCCATTTTCAGCCACCGTTCAGGTTTTGTCTGGCGATCAAAGAAGCCTGTTTCGCTACCAGCCTAGCACGAGCAATTTATTGATTTACGATATGAGTGCGGTCGCGCCGGTGAGCGAGCCATCCATTGTGCCGACACCTGCGAACGGCGCTGTGATTAATCTGCCGTTGACCAACGTGGTGTGGACATTTTCACCCTATGCACTAAACTACGATGTTTATTTCGGAACCAACCAATTCGACGTTGCCAATGCTACTCCCGCTTCTTCACAATACTTGGGAAGAGTCGGTTCGCCG
>Ga0224534_1001596_pt1 | contig 11744 bp, 9 predicted proteins | sample 714E12024metaG_FD_172012 | JGI IMG/M metagenome (GOLD analysis project Ga0224534, IMG submission 172012) | Peat soil microbial communities from Stordalen Mire, Sweden - 717 E1 20-24 | ecosystem: Environmental > Terrestrial > Soil > Wetlands > Peat | place: Sweden: Norrbotten County, Stordalen... | reverse complement strand
CCGAGGGAGAAAACGATGATGGGTACGTTGGTAGGGCGCGTCACTCCGTGCGCGCCGTCGTTGACTTGCGGATCCACGGCGCGCACGGAGTGACGCGCCCTACCTGACAGTTCGGAAATGATGTCCCGCATCCAACGCCCGGAAGCCTCCTGAAATTCCGTCGGCGCGAGCTGGCCGCCGTGGCTGTCGAAAATCTGGAGCGCGTCCACGCCGGCGCTGATTTGCATTTGCAGATAAGCGGTGATGGCGGCGGTGAGTTTCCCGGCGAGCGCATAAAAAGTTTTCCGGTCTTCCCGAAAGAGGCTCAAGGCGCGGGTGTATTTCCCGGCGCTGCCGCCTTCCATCATAAACGTGGCCAGCGTCCACGGCGAACCCGAGAAACCGATGAGCGCGGTCTGGTCGCCGAGTTCCTTCCGAAGCAGACGCAACGCCTGGTCCACGTAGCTGAGGCGTTCGGTCACGCGCTCGACGGAAAGGCGCTCGATATCGGCCTTGGTACGCACGGCAAAGTCCATGACCAGGCCGCCGGTTTCGCGAAAACGGTAAGGCTGACCCATCGCTTCGGGAATGACGAGGATGTCGCTGAACAGGATTGCCGCATCGAATCCGAATCGCCGGACCGGCTGGAGCGTGACTTCGGCGGCAAGCCCGGGCGTTTGAATCAATTCCAAAAAAGAATGCTTTTCCTTCAGTTCGCGATACTCCGGCAAGGCGCGCCCGGCCTGGCGCATCAGCCAGACGGGCGGGCGATCCGTTGCGCGGCAGTGGCAGGCGTCGAGAAACCGCCGGCGATTCGTCGGTTTGCCCGACGCGGCGGGCGCGTTGGCGTTGGCGTTGGTTGCTATGGCGGCCATGTGTTTTGAGCGCATTACGGCTGCATTGCTATTAGCATACCCCATCGGTTTTGAACAGCGAGTTGCGCTTTCAATTTTTTGAGCAACTTTGTCCGAACACCGGTTTTTAATCAAAAGCGAGACCATGAAAGACAACGAACTCCATTCCAAACTTCGCGAATCAAGCTGGCGGCGGAAGCTCACTGAAACCGAACAAGCCGAATTGCGCGCTGATCTCGCCGCAAATCCCGACGCACGCGCCGATTGGGAAATGGAATCAGCCTTGAACGCCGCGCTCGCCCGATTGCCGGACGCGCCCTTGCCGTCGAATTTCACCGCGCGCGTGCTTCAGGCGGTCGAACGCGAAGAGGCCCGGCCACGCGCCTGGAGCTGGCGTTGGAACTGGCATACGCTGGTGCCGCGCGTCGCATTCGCGGCGGTGGTGATTACCTTCACCGGTTTGGCCTTTCATCACCATGAAATTTACAGCCAGCGCGCCGCGCTGGCCAGGAGCGTTGCGTTCGTGACCGGGGGACAACCGGTGCCCAGCCCGGAAGCGCTGGAAAATTTTGACGCCATCCGCCGCATGAGCCAGCCACAGCACGCGGACGACGAATTGCTGGCATTAATGCAATGATTCGTTCGTGGCAGGTGCGTTGCTGGCTCGCCGCCGTTTTCGCAGTCGGCCAGTTTGCCGCTTTCCAGCTCATCGCCGAAACGGCCACGAAGGTTCGGACTCCGCAAAAATTATTTTCCACGACGACGAATCTTTTGCTGCCGCCGATCCCGCACTCAAAGTCACCCGTGGATTTTTTCCGTGAACTCCTGGCGCTGACGCCCGCCGGACGGGAAAATTATCTGACGAATCGTCCGCCGGAAGTCCGCGGACGCATTCTCGCCAAGGTGCGCGAATACGAAGCGCTGGACCCGAACGAACGTGAATTGCGCCTGCGCGCCACCGAACTCCGCTGGTATTTGCTCCCCCTCATGCACGAATCCCCGACAAACCGCGCCGCGCGGCTGGCAGCCATTCCGGATGATCTGCGGGCCCTGGTTAAAACGCGCCTCACGCTATGGGATATTTTGCCGCCGCCATTCCAGAAGGAATTTTTTGAGAACGAGCGTGCCCTGCGCTATTTCACGCATGTGGATTCGTCAAACAGCCCGCCGATGCCGCCCCTGCCGCCGGACCACGGATGGCATCATGGCCCGCCGGACCCCGATTTGGCGCACCGGAACACGCTTTCGGAGGATCAGCGTCAAAAAATCACCGCCCAATGCAACCAGTTTTTCGAGCTGACGCCGATGGAAAAAAAGAAAACGCTCAACACCCTGTCGGACGCCGAGCGGCAGCAAATGGAAAAAACGCTGGAGACGTTTGGGAAATTGCCCCCGGTGCAACGCTTCAAGTGCATCCGCGCGTTTACGGAATTTGGCGGCATGAGCGCCCAGGAAAAACAGGATTTTTTGAAAAACGCCCAGCGCTGGTCGCAAATGTCACCGAAGGAACGCCAGACCTGGCGCGATCTCGTCACGCATGTCCCCGAATGGCCGCCGTTGCCACCGGCGTTGATGCCGCCAATGCCGCCACAGTTGACGCAGCGTCTGCATCCGGTGGCCGCCACCAATCCCAACTGACCTCCGGCGAATTTAAATTCCCATTTCCGCCGCCACACCTTAATTTCCCGCCGTGCATCCGATTGCGTTTCAACTCGGCTCCTTCACGATTCATTGGTATGGCGTGATGATTGCGCTGGCATTCCTGGCGGGGCTTTGGACGGCCACCCGCCGCGCCCGGCGCGAAAACATCTCCGGCGAAAAAATCGCCGACATCGTGTTCTGGCTGATGTTTGGCGCGATTCTCGGCGCGCGCGCCGTTTACGTGACAACTTATTGGAAGGACGAATTCGCCAACCAGCCGCTCCCGGAAATTTTCATGATTCAACACGGCGGGCTGGTGTATTACGGCGGCCTCATCGGCGCGACGATTGCCGGCATCGTTTACATTCGCTGGAAAAAATTGCCGCTGTGGAAAACCGCCGACGTGCTTGCGCCAAGCATTGCGTTGGGAAATGTTTTTGGCCGCATCGGCTGCCTGCTGAATGGCTGTTGTTATGGCCGGGCGTGCCGCCTGCCGTGGGCCATTCGGTTTCCATCCGACCATCCCACCGGTGGCGCACCCGTGCATCCGACGGAAATTTACGATGCCTTGTTGAATTTCGCCCTTTACCTCGGCCTCGCGTGGCTGTTCCGGCACAAAAAATTTAACGGCCAGGTGTTCGCAACCTATCTCATCGGCTACGCCATCTTCCGTTCCATCGTTGAATTTTTTCGCGGCGATTATCCGGCGGACCACATCCACAACGGCCTCACGTCGGGACAATTGGCAAGCATCCCCATTTTCATCGCCGGGCTCTTGCTCGCGGCAGTTCTTTCCAGCCGCAAGCCGAAACGAGGATAGAGGATGGAGAATTGAAGATGGCCACAAAAACCCATCCTCCATCCTTGCCGCGCCGTAGCGAAGCAAAGGCGGATCCCCTCCTCATCGCCGGCCCGACCGCCGTCGGAAAATCGGAAATCGCTCTGCGCCTTGCCGGGCAGCTCGGCGGTGAAATCATTTCCGCCGATTCCATGCAGGTCTATCGCGGACTCGACATCGGCACGGCCAAGCCATCGCCCGCCGACCGCGCCCGCGTGCCGCATCACCTCATTGACATCTGCGATTTGACCGAATCGTTCGACGCCGCGCAATTCGCCCGGCTCGCGCATCAAGCTGTCGTGGAAATCCAGACGCGCGGTCGCGTGCCGGTCCTTTGCGGCGGCACCGGACTTTACTTCAAAGCCTTTCTCGAAGGACTTGGCGAAGCCCCACCCGCCAATCCCAAACTGCGCGCGGAACTCGAAGCCGTGCCGCTGGAAAAATTGCTGGAAGAGTTGCGTGAACGCGATCCGGCGGCTTACGAAAAAATTGATAAAAAAAACCCGCGCCGCGTCATCCGCGCCGTGGAAGTAATTCAGCTCACCGGAAAACCGTTTTCGGCACAACAGTCACAGTGGGGCGAGACTCCCGGCGAGCCGGAGGTAGGGTCATCGCGCTGCGATGACCGGACGGCGCAGCGCGCCGTCCCTACCAAAACAAATTTTTACTGCTTCACGCGAACGCCTGCCGATTTGCACGCCCGCATCAATGTCCGTGTGGACGCGATGTTCGCGCGCGGGCTGGTGGACGAGACACGCGAATTACTTAAACGCGGCCTTGCGAAAAACAAAACAGCCATGCAAGCCATCGGTTACCGGCAGGTGGTGGAACATCTGCACGGCGAACGGTCATTGAAGGAAACCATCGAACTGGTGAAAATCCGCACGCGGCAGTTTGCCAAACGGCAACTGACGTGGTTCCGCGCCCAACCAGACACGCAGTGGCTTGAACTGAAACCGGACGATCCTCCTGAAAAATGGCTGCCGGAAATTTCTCGTGTGATCCGGAAATAAAACTGAATATGATTCCGGCCATATGGAAACGGCCGGGACGATGCTGGCGATAAAATGGGTCCTCTCTGCCCATCTCCGCGTGTTTGGTGCGCCGGGCCGCCACCTTTGTTTCCGCAGACTGTAAGGACGATTGAAAACACAAATCCTGCCGTGAACATTCCAAACTCGAACCAGGAAAACGAGGCTGTTGCCGGCCGGAGAGGGCCCGGCTTTCTCCTGGTTCTCGCCGGCATTATTCTGGGGCAGGCGGTCTTATATGGTCCCTCATTGACCGGGAACAAAATCCTCCTCCCTTTGGATATTCTCGCCCAAGCGGGCGTTTACATTCCACAAACCGCGGAAACGGCCGGCTTGGCGCCGCACAACATGACCTTGTCCGACCTGGTTTATCAGTTCGAACCCGCGCGGCAATTTGCCGTTTCGGAAATCCATCAGGGCCGTTTTCCCTGGTGGGCTCCCTATCAATACGGGGGCGTCCCCTTCATCTGGCCAAAATTTTCGCCTTTTCTGCTTCTGGAATGTCTGGCGAAATCACCGGTAATCCTTGCCTGGGTTCAACTCCTCGCCGCACTGGTGGCAGGCGTGGGAATGTATTTTTTTTGCCGGAAGGCGTTGTCGGTCGGTCTCTGGCCGGCGACCGTCTGCGCCTGGTATTACCCGTTGACGGCCTTTTTTGTCCTTTGGCAGGGGTTTCCCACCGGGCTGGCGGTCTATTGGCTGCCGTGGCTTTTTCTGGCCGTTAACCGAACCATCCGCGGCACCCATCCCCTGGCCGCGCCCGGTTTGAGTGTCGTGACCTTCCTGACCTTGATCAGCGGACACAGTGACGTTGCTGGGCAAGCGTTGCTGGGTTCCGGGATTTACGCCATCTGGTGTTGGGGGAGCGCGCACCGGGGAAAATGGTGGAACCGGAAATCAAGGGCAGCCATGGCCATGGTGCTGTTGGGATGGGGACTCGGATTTTTGCTGGCGGCCCCGCACCTCCTGCCTTTGCTGGAATATGCCCAGACCGGTTCCCGGATGATACACCGCAACGCGGGCATTGAAGAACGGCCGCCAACCGGATGGCAGGCCCTGCCCCAGGTGGTATTGCCGGACCTCTACGGCACAACGGAAAAAAACAGCACGTTCATCGCCCCGGCACCGGAGAAGAATCTTTTGGAAAGCGCCTCCGCGGCGTACACCGGGGTGCTGGCCACCTTGCTGGTTGCTCCCCTGGCGTGGTACCATCGGCGCCTTCGGGCCGGCAATCTGTTCTGGATCTTTCTGGCCATCTTCGGCCTGAGCTGGTGCTTGAATCTTCCGGGTTTCGTCCCATTGCTGCGTCTGCCGGTTCTGCACCTGATGTCTCACAACCGCCTGGTGTTCCTGACCTCCTTCGCCATTCTCGCCCTGACGGCCAACGGGCTCGAAATCCTGCTGAACGGCCCGATCCAGCGACGATGGTGGTTTTGGTTGCCGGCGGTTTTACTGGCCGCGCTGTGTGGCTGGTGCCTTTATCGAAGCGTCGTTTTGCCCGCAGTCATCTCCACCCAGGCTGATTTTGACGCCTTTTGCCTGAAGAAATGGGGGAACATCCAGGCCGCCGGTGACATGCATCAAGTCCAAGCCTGGTTCATCCGCCATTACACCATCATGGCCGAGTTTTGCATCGTCGGTGTCATCGGCTGGTTGGGATTGTGGTTTCAAAAGCCCGGGCGTATTCGTTTGTTCCCGGTGTTGGCTTTTCTTCTGGTGGCGGATTTGCTGCGATTCGATTACGGACGCAGCGCACAATGTGACCCGGCGCTTTATTATCCCGAAATACCCGCCCTGAAGGAAATCACCCGCTCCCCGCCCGGCCGGATTATCGGCGGCTTTCCGGCCCCCTTGGGATTCATGCAGGGATTGAGCGATATCCGGGGATACGACTCGATTGACCCGGCTCGCATGGTGGATGTTTTAAAAACGACCGCCGCCATGCCATCCACGAATCTTGCCTATGCGGAGACCTTCCTGCTGGTGCCCAAGGGAAAATTACTGCCTCCCTCCGGCATTCGACTTCCGCCGGTTTTGGACATGTTGAACGTGCGTTACGTCATTCTTCGCGGAACTCCCCCGCCATTCATGCATCCCGCTTTTCAAAGCGCCGATTACTGGGTTTTGGTGAACTCCAATGCCCTGCCGCGCGTCTTCGTGCCGCGGACGGTCAAAACCGTGGCCGCCGGGCAGGAACTGGAGGAACTGGGATCGCCGCAATTCAACCCGGCGGACGTGGCGCTCGTGACCTCGCCCGTCGAACTGCCCGTCCGGTGCCGCGGCACGGTTCAAATCACCAACGAAATTCCAACGCGCATCAGGATCTCGGCGCAAATGGAAACGCCGGGACTAATTGTGCTGGCGGACAATTGGGACAAAGGCTGGCGGGCCTTTTGGAATGGCCGGCCAGCGCCCATTCTCCGGGTGGATTATACGCTCCGCGGCGTCGTGGTGCCGGCTGGAACCGGGACCCTGGAATTCATCTACCGGCCCGCCAGCTTGGTTCTTGGACTATGGCTGGCCGCTCTGGCGGCCATTGCCCTGCTGGGCTGGCTGGCGGTCATTCGCTTGCATTCACGGTAAGGCCAATCCCCGAACGAAGCGTCGCCAGCTACGACAAAACTTTGTCCCACGTGGGACAAAGTTTTGTAAGTAAATTGAGCGTGCGAAACAAACGAAGGCAAAGGCTCGCAGTCCATGGTGCGCGAAAAAATCCGGGGTGGATTGAATTGAAGCCGAATGAACCGGTGGAAAAATGCGCGCAGAAAATTTGTGAAACGATTTAACCGCAGAGGCGCGGAGACGCAGAGAACTAATTCCTTTTTAATTTCGTTTCGATATAAGCCAATACCGCTCTGGACAAATTAATGTAAAGCATAGCTTCAGGTGCTTCTAAAAGCATCTCGTTTGGATGAGCAAGAGTTCCTCTATTGCGTATTGTATTTAGGCTGTCGAGGGCTGATGAAAGTGATCCAAAAACTCTTTTAGCTTCGGCGTCGTGTGGAATTATCTCGGAGAATTCGGGAAATTTTTCTCTAAGAACTTTGAAAACATCTGTCAGTGACGGTTCTTTTGAAAACACTTCTCCGCGATCCAAACAAAGTTTCTTCAAATAACCATGAAGTGCGGTGTGTGCTCTGTCCACTGCATTCTTTGGCCCGCTAGAACGCAAAAGAATCTCCGCGTCTTTTAACGCTTCAAAGACAACTTCGCTGGTATTTGCTATGATTGGCGATTCCACTTGGCCATCTGCTTCAAGTCGAGCGGCAACTTCTAATAACTCTTTGTGTAATTTCAATTTTTTCGCGTTAATTGGATTCGTTGATTCCTCCGGCGGTGGAATCATCTCGAAAACTCCACGAACTATCTTCGCCTGTTCTCGTGGTTTTGCCTCTTTCAAAATTTGAATAAACGCTGCCCGTGTAGTATTTCCTTTTGCGCGATAGGAAGGAACATCTATATCAAGGTCGCAATAGTGATAATAAAATTTGTCGTGTATGCTATAACTGAAGTGATTTAGATAACCACCATTTGTTCCGATATAATCTTCGACGAGTTTGTTAATTTCTCGCGGTGTCATCATCTTTTTTCTCTGCGACTTTGCGTCTCTGCGTTTAATTTGTTTCTCTCGGTCTGCGGACGACGACATCAACTACCGCCTTATTCTTGGCAATCATGTTCGCGGGCAGGATGCCGCGCCAGAAAACGTTCGGGTAAATCACCGCGCCGCGCCCGAGGATGCTGCCGGGGTTCAGCACGGCGTTGCAGCCGGCTTCCGCGCCGTCGCCGAGCAGCGCGCCGAATTTGCGCAGGCCGGTGTCGAACGGCATGCCATCCATCTCCACCTCGATGTTGCCGGGGAAAAGTTTGTAGTTGGAAATTTTTACGCCCGCGCCGAGGTGCGCCTTGTGGCCGAGAATCGAGTCGCCGATGTAATTGAAGTGTGCCGCGTTGGCGCCATTGAACAGCAGCGAGTTTTTCAGTTCGGACGAATTGCCGACGACGCAGCCGTCGCCGATGATGACGTTTTCGCGGATGTAGGCGTTGTGGCGGATCTGGCAGCCCTGGCCGATGATGGCCGGGCCTTTGATCATTGCGCCGTCCTCGACGACGGTGCCTTCGCCGATGAAAACTTTTTCACCGATAAACGCCCTGCCCTCGCCGGGATTGTGCCGGGCCGGCTTCAAATTGGCGGCGATGTAGCCCTCAATTTTTTTGAGCGCGTCCCAGGTGAATTTGCAGCCGTCGAAGATGGCGGCGTGTTCGGTCTGGCTGAGGTCAAACAAGTCGGCTGGCTTAAACATGACGGCAAGCTAGGCGAAACGGGGGCGGCAGAAAAGCGAAATGGCGCGGGCTTGCCATTCGCGGCGGCGGGCGTATTTTTGCTGCCGGCTCGCCCCCATAGCTCAAATGGATAGAGCAGCGGTTTCCTAAACCGTTGATTCCCGTTCAATTCGGGATGGGGGTACCATTTAACCCGTTGCGCCGCAAAATTTCACGGGGATGAATAATTTTGTCACCAATGCGTCTAAAATACGTCTATATTGACAACAGCCTGATCATGAAAATTAAATTCTTCAAAAGGTGTGTTTTGGGGACGGCGACTGTGGTTCTATGTTTGATGGGCGTCCGTTCACCATTTAATTCCCCGGCGCAAGCGCAACCCGCTCCACCCCCGCCGGACAGTGCAACGGAATCAAGCGCGTTGCCACCGAACGTTTATCCGACCAGCCCGCTGGCACAGGTCATCCGGCTCACGCAGGCCGGCGTGGATGAAAGCGTCATCATGACTTTCGTCACGAATTCCGGCAGCACGTTCAATCTTGATTCGGACAAAATCATTTATTTGAAGGACATTGGCCTGCCGAACGAAGTCGTCACCGTGATGATGCAGCGCGACCAGCAGTTGCAGCAGCAAATGGCCGCGTCGGCGTATCAACCCCCGGCTCAACCCGCTCCCGCTCCCGACACGACCGACCAGCCGGAAACCGCGCCGCCGCCGCAACCGGTGGAGCAACCGGCGGAAGTCACGGTGAACTCTTTTTATGACACGCTTGCGCCGTATGGCAGTTGGGTGGACGTGGACGGCTATGGCCGGTGCTGGCGGCCAAGCGTGGTGGTTTACAACTCTGGCTGGCAGCCGTATTGCGATCACGGACATTGGGTTTATACCGACTGCGGCTGGTATTGGTCTTCGGATTATTCGTGGGGCTGGGCGCCGTTCCACTACGGGCGCTGGTTTCAGCATTCGCGCTGGGGCTGGTGCTGGACGCCGGACACCGTTTGGGGGCCATCGTGGGTGACCTGGCGGTATTCGAACGATTACTGCGGCTGGGCGCCGCTGCCGCCATTTGCGGTGTATCGGGAAGGCGTTGGATTCTTTTATAACGGGCTCGCCGTCAGCGTCGGTTTCGATTTCGGCCTGAGTTGGAACTGTTTCGCGTTTGTGCCGATTGGACATTTTTGCGACCCGCATCCGCGCCGTTATTGCGTGGCACCGGCCCAAGTCACGCAGATTTACAACCACACCACGGTCATCAACAATTTCAACGGTCACGGTCGCAACCTGGCCAACCGGGGAATTGATCCGGAACACATCACCGCCGTCACCCACACACCCATCCGTTCCGTCGCCATCCGGAACACCACCGCGCCGTCCGGACATGGCCCGCGCGCCGACCAGCTCAGTCGTGATGGCAGCACACTGGTCGTGAATCGCCCGAATTTTGCGGATAATCCAACTCCCGGCGGAAATAGAAACAATCGCCCGACGCAATCCGTTTCTCCGGCACAAAATCATTCCCCGCAACCGAACGGCAATCAGTCGGCGCCTCCAACCCGGCAAATTAGACAGGCACAGGTTCCCAATACCACCACACACGGCCCGCAAGACCGCAATGAATTCTCCGTTCCCAATCAAACTCAACGCCCGTCGCCACCGGCCAATTATAATTCATCACCGACGACGGCGCCGAACCACGACAATCGGACTTACTCTCCCCGGGCATGGGAACAAGCGCCTCCACCGCAACCGCCGCGGCCCAACACATACAATCCAGGAACACCTGCCGTCACACCGGCTCCCCACCAGGGCCAATCCAGCGCACCCGAAGCCAGCCCCCACAACGCACCAGCCGCCGCGCCAGCCCAACCACAATCGCAACACGACCAGCCGTCATCATCGCCGCCCCCGTCATCGTCACCCAGGTCGTCCGGACAAAACCGGGACCAAGGTAATTCCGACAACGATCCCGGCACTGGTTCGGGTCGCGGTCCGAGACGTTGAACATTTGTGGGTTGGTCCGCCAAACGCCGCGGCGCAGGGTTTCGCCGCGGCGTTTTTGCTTTTGCATCCCTTTCGCCGCTGGCAAAATCCGCTCGTGGGCATCACGCGGCGGCAATTTGAACAAATGCAGGAACGCCTCGGCGGCGCTTCCCCGCATACGATCTCTCCGGTTTTCGCATCGGCGTTGCGCGCCGCGCCCGGCGCTCATCGCGTCATTCTTGGCGTGGACCCGTCCCTGCGCGGCACGGGCTACGGCGTCATCAAACTGGCGAAACCGTTTCCCGAAACTTTGGCGCACGGCACGATTTCCTGCCCGGCCGGTTGGGAACGCTCGCGCTGCCTGGTAAAAATTTCCCAATCCCTGCGCGAAGTCATTCAAAAACATCGCCCGACCGTTTGCGTCATCGAAGGACTTTTTTACGCGCAAAATCTGCAAACCGCGCTCATCATGGGCGAAGCGCGGGGCGCGGCGATCGCGGTCATTGCCGAAGCCGGCCTGGAAATTTTTGAAATCGCTCCGCGCAAGGTGAAACAGGCCATCGTCGGCTACGGCGCGGCGCAAAAATCCGCCGTCGCAAAAATGGTCCAGCGCCTGTTGAATTTGCCAAAACCGCCCGCGCCGGACGCGGCGGACGCGCTGGCGCTGGCGCTCGCGCACGCGCAGGAAAATTCGCGTTACCATTTGACGCCGCTGAAAAAGGTTTGAAATGAAACCAACATTCAACATTCAACATCCAACGCCCAACATCCAATCGGCAGGGCGACGATTCATTGGTTGTTCGATGTTGAATGTTGAATGTTGGATGTTTCCCCCTCAACGATGATCACCTTCCTCCACGGCAAACTCATCGAGGCGCTGCCCACACAGGTCATCGTGGACGTGAACGGCGTCGGTTATGAAGCGCTCATTCCGCTGTCGTCGTTCGACAAGCTGCCGCAACCGGGCGGCACGGTGAAACTGCTCACGCAACTGGTCATCCGCGAGGACGCGCACACGCTTTACGGTTTCATGACGGCGGCGGAACGCGATTTGTTCCGCCTGCTCGTCAACACCGTTTCCGGCATCGGGCCGAAGATCGCGCTGAACATTTTGAGCGGCATCAACGTGACGGCAT
>Ga0224534_1001593_pt1 | contig 11747 bp, 8 predicted proteins | sample 714E12024metaG_FD_172012 | JGI IMG/M metagenome (GOLD analysis project Ga0224534, IMG submission 172012) | Peat soil microbial communities from Stordalen Mire, Sweden - 717 E1 20-24 | ecosystem: Environmental > Terrestrial > Soil > Wetlands > Peat | place: Sweden: Norrbotten County, Stordalen... | reverse complement strand
GCTTGCGCCGCGCTTGATGCAACCGGTGCATAAAGAACATCGCACCGCCCACACCCGTAATCGTCACCAGCAGCCACAAATGAATCAGCAATCCAAACAGCGCTGCAGCGGGGCCAGCGACATAGTTAATCTTCAGCGCATTCTGGCACGCCCACTCGAAGGGGCCGATACCACCCGGCGCACTCGGCACAAGGAACGCGAAGTTTGCCAGTGACACCGTTTGCAGCGGCGCTCCCCAATCGAGTTGCGCACCCAGGGCCGTCGTCACCCCGATCATCCGCATCGCCGAAAGATAGAGCAGGCCCTCGCTCAACCAGATCACTAGACTCAGGCAGAACAGCCACACCATGCCCACCATCCCAATCTGCCGAATCGCATCCAGCGCCAGCAGCAGCCAGTGCTCGATCTTCCCAAGTCTAGCTAGCTTTGCCGGCAGCTTCGCAAATACCGCCTTGATCGGCCGCACCAGCGTGCGTGCGCCCGCAACCATCGCGATCAGTCCGCCGCCCGAGAGCACCAGCAATATCTTCACCAGCACACGCGTCTTCGGCGGCAGGCCTTTGCCCGTGTGTACCGTCACCACCAGCAGCAGCACCAGCGTGAAGATGTCGAGCAGTTTCTCCAAAATCACCGTACTCAGAATCACCGATGGGGATGCATTCAAATCGGGCGCATAGGTGAAAACACGCATTACGTCGCCGATCCGCAGTGGCAGAATATTGTTCGCCGCCAGCGAAGTAATCAGCACGCGAAAACAGGTGCTCAGCTTCGAGCCCACACTGCGCATCATGCGCCACCAGCGATACGACCTCAGCCAATAGCTCGCACACGTCCCCGCCAGCAACCCCACGATCCAAAGCGGCGCCACCAGGCGGATGCTCTCCAGCACCGCCAGCTTGACGCCGCGAAACGTCCACCACAGAAAAAACGCGCTGATCAGCAACCCTGGCAGCGTCTTCAGCAGCCCCATGCGGAGTTCGCGCGTCACAGGCTCTGCCTCACGCGGAATGCACCAACCATCCCGAACTTCCTTGATTCGTCTTTGCTCATCGGTTCGACGTTTATTGTATCGTCCTGAGCCCGCTAAACTAGACGCATGCGCCACGACGCCACGCGCCCTACTGCAACCGTCTCCACGCAATCCGGGCCTTGGCAAAGCCCCCTGTGGCTGGCGATCGTTACCGCGCTCGCTCTCTCCACGCTACTGATCCACGGCTATCACCCACTCGCCGAGGACGGCGGACTCTACGTCGCCGGAGTGCAACTTACGCTCGACCCGACCCTCTTCCCGCACTACACCGTCTTTGTCAGCGAGCACCTGCACTTCTCCATCTTTGCCCCAACCCTGGCCTTTGCCGTCCGTCTCACCCACCTCTCCCTCGCATGGGTCCTGCTGCTGGCCGACATCCTCAGCCTCTGGCTTACCTTCTACGCAGCGAAGAAAATCCTTCAGCGCACCATCGCCAGCGAACCCGCACAGCTCGCCGGCCTCTGCCTCCTGGCAGCCTTCTGGACGCTCCCCATCGCCGGCACCTCGCTGCTCCTGATGGACCCCTACGTCACCGCGCGCAGTCTCTCCACGCCGCTCTCGCTGCTAGCTATCGCCTTCGCACTCGAAAACTGGACGACGCGGGTACCCCATCCTCGCGACAGCTTCACCATCGCAGGGTGGGGTGCCTTCCTTTGCTGCATCCTCTGCCTCGTCCTCGCCGCACTCTTCCATCCGCTGATGGCCGCCTACGCCTTCGCCTTCGTCCTGGTCCTACGCCTCACCCGTCTGCGTCAGCGACACCTCGCCTGGGCGCTGCTCACCCTCGCCGCCCTCGCGCTCGCCACCGTGCTCGACGTCCTTGCGCCCAGCGAGACCACCGCACTCATCGCCGCAGAAATATCCCGCTACTACTGGTTTCTCTCCCAATGGCAGTGGTTCGAGCTCCTCGGCCTCGCCGGTCCGCTCGCCGTGCTCGCCGCCCTTCTCAGCCGTTTCCGCAAACAATCCGACCCGCTCAGCGACACCGCCGCAACCCTCTGCCGCGCCAGCATCGCAATCGGCTGCATCGCGACTCTGGTCGTTCTGCTCTTCGCGCACGAGAGCAGCCGCACCCATCTCGTCGCTCGCCTCCAGCCTCTGCGCGCCTTCCTTCCTATCTACGCGATCATGACGCTTCTGCTCGGCGCAACCCTCTCCCAACTCGCCCTTGAAGCACGCCAGCGTCTGCGCTCCAGTACCGCCCGCACAGCTCTCGCATCGCTGCCTGCCATTGTCCTTCTCGCGCTCGCCGCCACAATGTTCTACGTGCAGCGCAACACCTTCCCCGCCTCACAGCATCTCGAGCTTCCCTGGCTCGCCCAGCACAACCGGAACCCATGGGTCCGCGCCTTCCTGTGGGCTCGCGACAATACCCCCCGCGACGCCCTTTTCGCGCTCGACGCAAAGTATGTCAACGAAGACGGCGAAGACGCCCAGACCTTCCGCGCCACCGCCCTGCGCAGTGCCGTGCCAGACTTCTCCAAGGACGGCGGCGAGGCTGCCATCACGCCCTCACTCGCCGAGCAGTGGCAGCAAGGTGCCGCCGCGCAAAACAATCTCTCCATAGAGACCGACGCCGTCCGCGACGCGCGCCTTAGCCCCCTCGGAGTCACCTGGATGGTGCTGCACTCCACCGCACCCACCGCGCACCCCTGCCCCTATGACAACGGGAGCATCAAGGTCTGCCGTCTTGCGCCCTGACAACCTCCATCCCGGCGAAATGCAACCTTCGTGCTACCTTAATCAAGGAGCGAGCGGGTAGCTCAGTTGGTAGAGCATCGCCCTTTTAAGGCGTTGGTCCTGGGTTCGAGCCCCAGCCCGCTCACCACTTCCAAACCTCACCCACAAGCTGTCCTCCGGCCGGAGCATCGCGTCTTTTCGCGATGCGCCGTGGAGAGACCCCTGTATTTGCCTTTCGCCCGTCGCGCTACAAGACCGGCCCCAACCGCACCCCCCAGCAAGCTCTCCCCTCTACTCTCTCAGCCTCCTCACGATATTCGTCGTCGAAAACCCTTCCGCCGTGGGCACAATCTCCACGCGCCCACCTGCGGCGATCACGTCCTCATGGCCCACCACGGTCTCGACGGAATAATCCCCACCCTTCACCAGCACATCCGGCTTCACCGCGCGAATCAGCTCGATCGGCGTGTCCTCCTCGAACAGCACCACTGCATCGACCGCCGCCAGCGCCGCCATCACCCGCGTGCGTTCCTTCTCGCCGACCACCGGCCGCGTCGGCCCCTTCAGCCGGCGCACCGACGCATCCGAGTTCAGCCCCAGCACCAGCTTCGACCCGAACCTGTGGCAGTCCTCCAGCAGCGTCACATGCCCCACATGCAGCAGATCGAAGCAGCCGTTGGTAAACACAATCGTCTCGCCCGCTGCGCGCCACTCCGCCACACGTTTGGCCAGCCGCTCTCCATCGAGCACCTTCTCTCCGCCGCGAATCCCGCTTGACGGCGTCAGCGCCGCCACCAGCTCATGCTGCGCAATCGGCACTGTCCCCATCTTGCCGACGACGATCCCCGCCGCCAGATTCGCCAGCTCCACCGCCGTCTCAATCTTCAGCCCACCCGCGAGCGTCGCAGCAAGCGTAGCAATCACCGTATCGCCCGCGCCCGACACATCAAACACCTCGCGCGCCCGCGCCGGCGAATGATACGTGCCGCCCTCCCACAGCACGCGAATCCCCTTTTCGCTCATCGTCACCGCCAGATACTTCAGCTCGTGCTTAACACGCTGCGCCTCGCCAGCCTTCAGCAACGCCTCCAGCTCATGCGTCCCCACGCCCGTCGCAACGGCCAGCTCATTCAAATTCGGACACACTATCGTCGCGCCCGCGTACTTGCTGAAGTCCGGAGTCTTCGGATCAGCCAGCACCGGAATCCCCGCCGCCCGCGCCGCGCCAATCACCGCCGCGCAAAGCTCCGCCGACACCGCGCCCTTCGCATAGTCCGACAGCACCACCGCGTGCACCTTGCCCACCAGCTGCTCCGCGCGCCCCTGCAGCCGCTGCTGATCCTCCGCACCTGGCGCGTCCTTGCTCTCAATATCCAGCCGCAACAACTGCTGCTGCCGCCCCACAATCCGTGTCTTCGAGATCGTCGGCAGCTTCGTCGTCACCACCCCCACCGTATCGATCCCCGCCGCCTCCAGCAGCGCCGCCAGCTCGTCTTTATCCTTATCCTCACCCCAGAACCCCGCCAGCACCGCCTGGCAGCCCAGCCCCACCAGATTCATCGCAACATTGGCCGCCCCACCCGCGCGCTCATAGTGCAGCGCATGCCGCAGCACGGGCACCGGCGCCTCCGGCGAAATCCGATCGACCTCCCCCAGGATGTAGCGGTCGAGCATTAAATCCCCAACCACCAGCACCTTCAGATGGCCAAAACCACCCTCCAATAATCCCAGAACTGCATGTGTCTCCGGCAGCATCGTCGTCTCATCTCTCCCGAACCATCATCGCACCCGCGAAGTTGTTAGTTCTTCGTTCCAATTCGCCCCGCCCTAGCCTTCACTGACAACTGAGAACTGAGAACTGAGAACTCCCATCACCTCACCCACCGTAATCGACATCAAGCACTTCTTCTGCTGCTCAATACAAGTCTCCAGCCCACACCCCCAGCACTCCACCCGGTGATACACCACCCGATGCTGCTTCCCAAACGGAAACCACTGTCTTGGAATATTCCTTGCCGCGAAGATCGCCACCACTGGAGTCCCCACCGCCGCAGCCAAATGCATCGGCCCACTATCATGCCCCACAAACAACCGCGCCTGAGCAAACGCCGCCGCACTCTCTCTCGGCGTCAACTTCCCGTACAGATTCACCACCGGCCCACCGCCGTTCGCCCGCCAATCCTCCGCCGCAAACTCACTCGCCTCGCTCTCCTCCGACGCACCCGCCAGCAACAGAGCCCTTCCGGGAAACTCCGCCGCAATCCTCCCCAGCAAGGCCCGCCAGTTCTCCCTGCCCCAATCCTTCGCCTGCACCTTCGTCCCAACGCTCACCGCAATCGACTCCACCCGCAGCGCCTCATCTCCAATCGCTCTCGACGCGCTCTCATGCTCTGCCGCCGTCAGGTGCAGGTCCCAGCTAGCCGGATCGCTCAATCTCCCCGGATCAGCCATCTCTCCCATAGCACCCAACTCGCCGATACACCGCACCAGCCGTGCCGCCTCCGGCTCCAGGTTGGCATCGCCCATCGCGTGGTCGCGCCCGCCGGTCGCCACGCCATAAAAATTCCTCTGCATCCCCTCGGTCAGCGGAACCCCGACAATCCTCCGCACGCCGCACATCCGAAAGAAGGCCTCATCGCGCCGCGCCGCCTTCACCCCACGCGCCCCTGCGAGATACACCAGCACCTCCGGCCGCCAGCGCGCAATCGTCCACCACAACCCCAGCAACTCACCCACACTCCGCGTTCCCACCGCGTACCGCATATACCCATGCACCAGTCCCGACCCCTCGAGAATCGCCGCCGCCGCCGGAGCCTTCGAACTCATCGGAATATTGGTCAGCATCCGCCGCTCGGCATCCGGAAACGCCCGCGCCACCAGGTGCAGCGCCGGCAGCGAGATCAGCATATCGCCGAGGCTGCCCAGCCGATACACCAGCCCCGCCGCGTCTTCTTCTTTCCCATGCCCTCTAGTGTCACCTCCACCCTCCCCGCACGCAAGCCGGGAAGTCCTTGTCGTTGCTCTCGCTTTTCTTTCTGTCCTGCGCGTAGGGAATCTGCTTCGTTTGCCACCCCCTACCGTCCGAGCCCCGCCTCCGTTATCCTTGCTATCACCAACCCATGCTCAACGCTTCTCACATCGTCGCCCTTCACGACCAATTCACCGCCCACGGTCACGACCCGGCGAGTCCCGCACCTCTCCCCGTCTCACCCTTCGACCAGCTCATCCTCGACCAGCACCGCGCCAACTTTGAACTCTGGCACCGCGAAGACGATGCACGCGACCCCCACGCCTCCGACGCCACCATCGTCCAGGTCAAGCACGACATCGACCGCCTCAACCAGCTTCGCAACGACCTCGCCGAGCAGATCGACATTGCCCTCCTGAAACTGGTGCCCGTCCTGGCGCCCAACCACCCCTCCCCCCCGTTCAACTCCGAGTCCCCCGGCCTCATCATCGACCGCCTCTCCATCCTCGCCCTCAAGATCTTCCACACCGAAGAGCAGCTCCACCGCTCCACCCCCGAACACCAGGACCGCAACCAGGGCCGCCTTCTCGTGCTGAATGAACAGCGTACTGATCTCGCAGGCTGCCTCGACGATCTATGGTCTGACGTCCTCGCCGGTCGCCGCCGTTTCAAGCTTTACCGCCAACTCAAGATGTACAACGACCCCACTCTCAACCCGGTACTCTATGCCCGATCCCCGATCTGATAACGTATCCAGTACGCTCGATTTGACCGCAACCCTCTAAGCCTCGTATAAACCCAGACGAGATCCCATCTACCGAACTGCAGTTCCAGGACTCCAGCCGTCTACCCCGAGAAACAATATGGCCCCGAAATCGGTAACATCCACCTCCGAATCCAAAGCCGCCAAGACGACGACTGTTCGCAAGACGCACCACCCGCTCCCCGGAAATGCACAGGCCTCCAGCGACGCCGCCCGCAAGTCCACGCTCACCCTCTACGAGAGCGCGCTGAAGCTCATGCAGGCCGGCAAGTATGAGAAAGCCCACGATGCCTTCGCCAGGATGCTCGATGCCGCCCCTCAGGACCTCGCCGACCGTATCCGCATGTATATCGCCGCCTGCGTCGGCCAGATTTATAAAGGCACCACCACCTTCCAGACCCACGAAGAGCGCTACGACTACGCCATCTCCCTGCTCAACCAGGGCAACTACGAAGACGCCCGCCAGCACTTTCAGGCCATTCTCCTCGAGGAGCAGTCCGCCGACTACGCCTTCTACGGCCTCGCCCTGCTCGCCAGCATGACCGGCGACGCCGACGGCTGCATCGAGCATCTCTCCGAAGCCATCCGCCTCAACGGGCAAAATCGTCTCCAGGCCCGCCTCGACTCCGACTTCGACGGCGTCGCCGACGACCCCCGCTTCACCGAACTCCTCTACCCCGAAGCCTGAAGTTAGCGCCCGGCAACAATCCGTATGCCCCATCTTCGCCGCCGTTCCCTGATGAGTGGGCCTGCACGAACTCCCCGCACAGCCCTACGCACTACACTGTTAACTGACCCATGATCACTCCCCGACAGCTTCGCGTCGTCGCCATCGGCGGCGGAACCGGCCTCTCCACGCTCCTGCGCGGCCTCAAGCGCTTCGTCGCCGCGCCTGCATGCGCTTCCGCGCTCGCCGCCCCCAGCTCCAAAGACCTCCCCTGCCTCATCCGCGAGCTCTCCGCCATCGTCACCGTCACCGACGACGGCGGCTCCTCCGGGCGCTTGCGCGAAGACCTCCACATGCTCCCGCCCGGCGACATTCGCAACTGCCTCGTCGCTCTCTCCCAGGACGAACTCATGCTCTCGCGCCTCTTCCAGTACCGCTTCCCGCAGGGCGGCCTCCAGGGCCACAGCTTTGGCAACCTCTTCCTCGCCGCACTCACCGGCATCACCGGAGACTTCGCGCAGGCCGTCCAGACCAGCTCCCAGATCCTCGCCACCTGCGGCCGCATCTATCCCTGCACCACCGCCAACGCCACGCTCTCCGCGCGCATGGACGACGGCTCCATCGTCCACGGCGAAACCAACATCACCGCCTCCCAGCGCTCCATCACCGAACTCATGCTCTCCCCCGCCGACGCCGGCCCACTCCCTGAGACCCTCGACGCCATCGCCGCCGCCGACCTCATCACCCTCGGCCCCGGCTCGCTCTACACCTCGCTCATTACCAACCTCCTTATCCGCGGAATCCCCCAGGCCCTCGCCGCCTCCCACGCCACGCGCGTCTACATCTGCAACCTCATGACGCAGGCCAACGAGAGCCTCGGCCTCACCGCCTCCCAGCACATCGAAAAAATCCTCGACCACGCCGGCGCGCAGATCTTCGACTACGCACTGATCAACACCGCGCCCATCGGCCCTGTAACCCTCGCGCAGTACGCCAGCTTCGACCAGTCCCCCATCGAGGCCGACCTCGACCGCATCCGTTCCCTCGGCGTCGAGCCCATCACCGGCAACTTCGTCCACGAGGGCGACGTCCTCCGCCACAGCTACGACCACGTAGCCGAAACCGTCCTCAACCTCGCCCTGAATCGTTAAGCTTTCACTCTCGCGGGTATTGCATGACGCGCTGTGCAGATACCCCAAGGCCAGATAGCCCCAGCCAGATAGCCCCAGCCAGATAGCCCCAGCCTGGAGCCCTGCGCTTCAGCTTCGGACTGCTGGCGCTGATGGCACGGCCACCACTCAGCTACCCCAAGCTGGTAGCCCGATGCTTCAGCTTCGGGTCTCCTTGGGTCTCATAGCTTGCTAAAAAACAAGGGGCTTTAGCCCCTGGGGTATGCCTTCCCTAGCCCGCCGCCGCAATCTCCACTAGCCCCTGCTTCTCTTCCCCCACCGTCCGCTTCAACTGCCCGCACGCCGCATAGATATCCCTACCCCGCGGCCTGCGAATATACGTCGCAATCCCACCCGCGATCAGCATCTTCTGAAACACCGCAACATCCGCCGGCTTCGGCTGGTGATACTCAATCCCCGGCCCCGGATTCCACACAATCAGGTTCACCTTCGCGCGCATTCCCGCGAGCAGCGCGAGCACCTCGCGCGCATGTTCCGGCTGGTCGTTCACACCACCCAGCAGCACATACTCAAACGTCACCCACTCCCTGGTCCGCAGCGGAATCTTCTGCACCGCCTCCAGCAGCGCCGCGATATTCCACTTCCGCGTCACCGGCATAATCTGCTCGCGCACCACATCATTGCTCGCATTCAGCGAGAGCGCCAGCTTGGGCCGCACCGTCTCCTTGGCAAACGCCTCAATCCCCGGCAAAATCCCGCTGGTCGACACCGTCATCCGCGACTCCGGAATCCCCACACCCTCGACCAGCAACCGCACGCTCCGCATGAATTCCTCGTAGTTCAGAAACGGCTCACCCATCCCCATAAACACCAGGTTGATGCGGTCCTTCCCAATCTGAATCCTGTGCCGGCTCAACACGGCCGCGACCTGCCCGGCAATCTCTCCCGCCGTCAGATTCCTGCGAATTCCCAACTTCGCCGTCAGGCAAAACTGGCAGTTCACCGAGCACCCCACCTGGCTCGAGATACAAATCGTCGCCCTGCGAAACCCCTTCTCCGCCAGCGTCCCAAAGTTCGACCGATCGCGACCATTCCCGCGCCGATCCCAATATCCCCCATCCCCCTCAGAATTGTCATCCTGAGCGAAGCGAAGGACCTGCTTCTCGCCGTTGCTGTTGTCGTTGCTGTTGTCGTTTTTTCTGTCACTCCCTCTGGGAATCTGCTGCTCCCCCGCCACAGCCTCCTCCGCAGACTCCACCTCCTCCGCCTCCTCGACAGCCGCCTCACTCCCATCGCCGCGTTCGCCACCATCGCCATCGGGCATCCACACCGTCTCGACAGTCTCGCCATCGGCCATGCGCATCAGATAGCGCTCGGTCCCATCCACCGACACCGCCGTCTGCACCATCTCCGGCAGCCCCGCCTGCCAACCGTCTTCCACCAATCGCACCCGCAACTCCACCGCCAGCGTGGTCATCTCCTCCACCGTCGCCACGCGCTGTTTATACAGCGCCTCGAACACCTGTCGCGCGCGATACGGCTTCTGCCCCAGCCCCGCCATCAGCTCGGTCAACTCCGGCAGATTCTTCCCGAAAAGCGCGCGCATCTCCATCCCTCAAGTTTACCGCTCCGCGCACCCTGCAGCCCGCCACCGCCTGAAACCTCACAGCCATGAAACAATAGCCCCAATGCCAGTTTCCGTCCCCGTCGCCGAAAACGCGACCCTTTCCGTCTCCGCCCCTCACCTCCGCGACATTCGCACCACCACGCTCGCCAACGGCCTCCTCGTCCTCACCGAGAGCATGCCTCACCTCCGCTCCGTTGCCATGGGCGTCTGGATCGACTGCGGCTCCCGCGACGAAGCCCCCGAAGTCAACGGCATCTCCCACTTCATCGAGCACATGGTCTTCAAGGGCACCACCACCCGCTCCGCCTCGCAGTTCGCACGCGAAGTCGACGGCATCGGCGGCAACCTCGACGCCTTCACCGGCAAAGAGACCATCTGTTTCAACATCAAGGTCCTCGACGAGAACGTCCCCGCCGCCCTCGATCTCCTCACCGATCTCGTCCTCCATCCCACCTTCTCCCCCGAAGACATTGCCAAGGAGCAAGGCGTCATCCTCGAAGAGATCAAGATGGACGAAGACAACCCCGACTACCTCGTCCACGAGCTCTTCACCCAGAACTTCTGGCGCAACGACGCCCTCGGCCGCCCCATCCTCGGGACGTCGAAATCAGTTTCGAGCTTCACCCAGGCCATCGTCTTCGACGAGTACGCCCGCCGCTTCACCCCCACGAACATGGTCTTCAGCGCCGCCGGCAACTTGGATCACGACGACTTTGTCGCCCGGATCGAGGCCGCCTTCGCCTCACTCTCCGCCAGCTCCAGCGAAAAAATCGCGCACCCCAACACCCCGCAGACCTTCCCCCACATGACGCTCAAGAGCAAGAAGTCGCTCGAGCAGGTCCAGTTCTGCCTCGCCGTGCCCGCTCCACCGGTAGCCGATCCATCCCGCTACGCCGCCTATCTGCTCAACAGCATTCTCGGCGGCGGCATGAGCTCCCGCCTCTTCCAGTCCATCCGTGAAGAGCGCGGCCTGGCCTACTCCATCTACTCCGAGCTCAACCCCTTCCGCGACACCGGCTCCCTCGCCGTCTACGCCGGCTGCGCCATCGACAAGGCCCGCGAAGTCCTCGCTCTCACCCTCGCCGAGTTCACCCGCATCAAGCAGGAGCCCGTCACCGCCGAAGAGCTCAAGCGCGCCAAAGACCAGATCAAGGGCAACATGGTCCTCGGCCTCGAGACCTCCGGCTCCCGCATGTCCTCGCTCGCCCGCCAGCAGATGTACTGGGGCCGCTTCTTCTCGCTCGACGAGATCACCGCCGAGGTCAACCGCGTCACCGCCCCCGACCTCCAGCGCCTGGCCAACGACCTCCTCCAGCCCGACCTCCTCGCCCTGACCTTCCTCGGCAACCTCGGCCCCCTCAAACTAACCCGCGCCGACCTCGCCTGCTAACCGCAAACTCCCAAGAACCCAGGCACCCATCCAGCTCCCGCCGTCCGCGCAGGACCCAAGGCTTTAGCCTTGGGTCTTCATTGGCTCACTAGAAAACAAGGGGCTTTCGCCCCTGGGGCGGGCTCTCCCTCGCCTCGTCCCAAACGTCTATACTTTGAAACTGGGAATTCGAGCGCAGTCCCCCGCTCCTCTGAGGTGTCATGAAACTGCCCAAGAACCACAACGAGTCTGGCTTCACGCTCGTCGAACTGCTGATCGTCATGTCGGTTATTCTCATCCTCATGACGCTCGCCATCCCCGCCATGCAGTCGGTCATCCGCCGCGGCAACGAGACCTCCGCCATCGCCTCCCTGCGCATGTTGAACGAGATGGAGGGCCAGTACAACTCCAACTATCCGCAGCACGGCTTCGCCTGCGCCCTCACCGCGCTCGGCGGCAAGGTCGGCTCCGGCCCACCGACGCCTGAAGCCGCCCAACTCATCCCCGATGACC
>Ga0224534_1001591_pt1 | contig 11750 bp, 12 predicted proteins | sample 714E12024metaG_FD_172012 | JGI IMG/M metagenome (GOLD analysis project Ga0224534, IMG submission 172012) | Peat soil microbial communities from Stordalen Mire, Sweden - 717 E1 20-24 | ecosystem: Environmental > Terrestrial > Soil > Wetlands > Peat | place: Sweden: Norrbotten County, Stordalen... | reverse complement strand
CTTAACTCACCAAATCCCTCGGACCCCGGATCCAATCATTCCTGTCAAGCCCCGATAATCGCTCGACCTGCCGCTGCAATCGAGTCCCTGTGTTGTCATCCTCTTTGCGACGCGGCAAACAAATACGGAGGAGCTGGATCGCGAAGAAAGCGAGATTGCCGCCCAAAGCGATCACGGAAAACTTGTCCTGAAGAAGCTCGACTGAGTAGCCACGCGTGAATAGAATCACCAGAACGAAAGATCCTATCCATGCCGGCCAAGAAATCGACCAGAACGCCGCAACCATCTGCCGCCAAGCAAGGCTAATTTCCCAGCCCGGAAAATCGGCAGTCTTACTTGCGCCGAAATCGTACCCGCAGTCGCACTTGAGAGCTCCTGGCGGATTCGCGAGGCCACACGTCGGACAATCCATGAACCGTACAGGATAGCGCCTCGCGAGCCGGGAGGTCACCGCAGAACAGATGGGCAATTCATCTTGAAGTCAATTGTCACCTGCATCTCTCGGCCCACGGCTTCCACCGGAAACATCCAACTGGCAACACTGGCTGTAACTGCTCCTCGGAGTAACGGATTTCCACCCAAGAAACTCGGGGATGAGGTATGGCCGTCGGACTTGACCACGACGGTCAATCTCACTTGATCGCTGATGTGCGCGGCCCGCGCGAGGGGCGGGTATTTGGGAAGTTCGTAGACTACTGGGCGCAATGGGGAGCAGTTCATGAGGTCCACAGTCGGCCCCGGCGGCGGATTTTGGGATTAGCGGAACAACTCAGAGGGCGTTTGCGAACCCCTCTCAAAAAGAGTATCGAGCGCGCCCTTCTCTAAATCTTCCAGGAGAGGGCTGGGCTGGGGCATTAACGGCGGTTGCGACGCTTCAGCTAGTGTAAAGGCGGGGCGATCCATGATCGTTGAGCCCAGTACCCGGTCCAATCGACCCAAGAGCCCGATCGTCCACGAAGTGTGCTCCGGTGTGACTGGATGTGGGTCGAACATATCCCGATCCAGGATGTCCATTCGAATGCGGCGGCTTTCTCCCCCGCACTTAGCCTGCATGACGACGTCGGCACCGCTGAAAACCAGACATCTCTTACAGCGCTTCAGTTCGCGGCGCAGATCCTTTTCAGGAATGCTGCATGGATTCGTCCCGCCCAGCAGGTCTGCAATGCTCTCGCTAATCGATCCCGCGGCCACCTCAACAGTAGCTGGTTGCGTACAAACATCGCCGGGTGGCGTGACTTGGATTCGCTCGACCAAGGTACTGCCGTTGGCTGCCGAGTGGACGGAGAAGATTTCGTAAAACTCGAATGGGGGTCCGATATCGAAAAACGTCCGGCGCCCGAGGAGGAACTGATCAGGGGTGGGTGGCTGAGGCTTCCGCTTCTGCGGAGTTGCCGCGGTACAGATGAGGACTGCTGCGCCGAACAGCACGGCCGCCACGAGGCGTCTTCGAAACCGCAGACCAGCTGAGTCTCCGAGCGCATGCCACATATGTGAGAACACTGCTCGACGGTAGCACAGTGGCACGTGGCTGGGGACTGCTTTCGGTGACCGGCGGTGACCAGCCACTCACCCCTAATGCAGCCGCCGATAATTCAACGGGACGGATGTACGGGCTGGCCATCCGCCAGAGTGTAAAGGTCCTGCCGCACGTCGCTCAACTCGTCACTCCAAGCCTGCGATACGTCCCAAGGCCAAAAGGCGCCCGCCTCATCCTCATCCGGCCGGACGACAATCAAATGGACAGGCCCAGGCGGCAGGTCCCTTGGCGCCTCAGCGTGGATCTTGTGGTGGTCATTGATTTCGCCAACTATGCCGATGGCTCGCATACCGTAGATCTCCCCAATCGTATCGTGCACGGCGTGCTCTGCCTCGCCGGTTTTCAATGCGTATCCGGGCCCAGGGATTCAATCAACCGAATTATTATAGCTCCGGCAGATCCGCGCACAGCATCTTCCAGACCTCCTCCAGGTCCACGCCCTCGTAGAAGTGGATGAGCTTGTCACGGGTTCCGGCAATCGGCTCCCAGGGCACTTCCGGATGCGCCGCCCGGAACTCCGGCGATATCCTTTTCACCGCCTCCCCAATGATCGGAAGCTGGTGCAGAACCGCCGATTGGGTCTTCGCGTCACCGAGGAACTCAGCCTTGTCCGCGGGTCCTTTGAACTCGATTGCGAGGCGCGCCGCTCTGAGAATGTCGAGAAGATGTGCGTCATCGCGAGGCAAAGTATGGCTCCGCGCTTTCCAGGATCGCCTTGCGCCGAATCCAATTCGAGCTCCGCTCGATAGCGCGTTGCGACACGAGATCCACCTTGCGCCCGACAATGCCGGAGAGTTCTTCTTCCATCGTGACGTGATCCAGCAGGCTCCAATCTGCGTCAGCAGGTCCAAGTCGCTATCCGGGCGGAAATCCTCGCGCAGCGCAGATCCGAACACGCGAAGTTCGGCAATCTTCCACCGGCGGCAGAACTCCTCGAGTTGCTCTATCGGAATGGGAATCTCCGTCCGCATGGCATCCTTCCCTCACCAGTTTGCCACAACCGCCTTCGCGGCCGGCGATGGAAAGCAGCGCAATATGGTTGGGGTTGGCCGCCTAGCCCGACGGGGCGACAAGCCGGGGACCCTGCCCGGTTGGCGGCAATTCACTTTCAGGGAATCGCATAGGGCGATGGATTCACGAGGCCCAAACGGAAAAGATCAAGGGCAGCGTCCCGTTCCCGCCAACGGCCACGAGGAAGCGCCGGACGTCTTCCTTCCCGGGTACAGATTTCCAACTCCGGAAGCCAAGCACCAGCACCAACGGGCGCGGGCGGAAGAGCGGTTCCGGATGGACTTCGGGCTATGGGAAACCGCCAACCGCGAGAATCCACCCCATACGGTCAGCCTATCCGTGAGCGCGGCCGGCGAGGTAAGAACCGAACGCCGCAACGATCTTGATATTGTCCTGTCCCTGGAGAACTACTTCAAGCAGTTCCTCTTCGCCGCCCTCTACGCCTATGGCGATCTCTTGTTGGACAAGCGGACGCCGCCTACCGAAGCAGTCCGTGAATTCGAGCAGCATGCGGATGAACTGCCAAAAAAGACGTTCAACAGGAAATGGCTCTTCGGGCTTCGGTGCCTGGAACTTCTCGAAACGGAATTCGCCGAGCGGTTTTGGCTCATGCAGAGAGAAGTGGTGGAGGAGGCGCGCTACGATTTTGAAGAAGACGTCTGGAGCACGGACGATGAGCCGGCAGAGGAGTCCGGCCCGGCGCAGATCCGCGAAGTTGAACCGGCGGCATGCCCGGAGCCGGCCAGCCCCGAGCACACGCCGAAAGTTCCGCCGCGGAAACGAGGGCCGAAACCGGATCACGAGGCCGCGCTACTGGTCGCCACCATCGTCGCGCGTGTGGCGCCGGATCGCGACATCCCGTTCGGAAAAACCGAAAATGCCCGCCGCACGATCCCGATCACGCAGCGGACGGCGACCATCCTGGAAACGCGGCGCGCGGTGGTGGAAGGCGAATGGGCGTTTCCAGCCCCGACCCGCAGCGGCCGCATCGAGAAGTCCTCCCTGAAGAAGCAGCATCCGAAGGCGTGCACGCTGGCCAAGGTCGCGGAGTTCCCGCTCTACACCTTCCGCCATACCTGCCTAACGCGATGGGCGGCGCACATGGACCCGTATACTTGGGCTACCTCGCCGGCCACAGCGACTTCTCCACGACGCGCCGCTACGTCCACCCGCAAGTGCAGACGGTCAAGGAAGCCATCGAACGCTCCCGCAACGGCCATGCCGGCGCGAAGCCCTCGTCCGCCGCGGCACACGCCGCGTAGCACGTGGTCCGGGGTGGGCACAAAACTGGGCACAATAGCGAAACGGCGGTTGGGGATCAAATTCTCCAACCGCCGTATCTATTTGAATTGTAAAAGGATTTCTGGTCGGGGCGAGTGGATTCGAACCACCGACCTCCTGGTCCCGAACCAGGCGCTCTAGCCAGGCTGAGCCACGCCCCGAATCTACTAGTGTAACTGTTCGCGCCCTCCTGGACAAGTGGCACGTGCGCTCTGTAACATCAATCAAGTGAACGACAGCGAGAAACTGCGCGAATTGCCGGCGGTACACGAGGTCGCCGAGCGCGTATCCGCGCCGGGGATTCCGCGGCATCTGGTGGTGGCGGAGGTCCGCCGCGTGCTGGACGACGCGCGCCGCCAGATTCGCGCCGGCGCCGGCAACGGCATCGCCACGATGTCCATCGAAGCGCAAGTCGAACGCGCGTTGCGCACGCTGACCGCGCCCTCGCTGCGGCGCGTCATCAACGCCACCGGCGTTGTCCTGCACACCAATCTAGGCCGCGCGCCGCTGGGCCCGCAAACCATCCATCCCGGATATTCGAATCTCGAGTATGACATCGCCACCGGACTGCGCGGCAAGCGCGACGTGCACACCGGCGCGCTCATCGAGCGGCTGCTCGGCGCGCCGGGCATCGCGGTCAATAATAATGCGGCCGCCATCTACCTGGCGCTGAATGAGCTGGCCGGCGGGCACGAGGTGGTCGTCTCGCGCGGCGAGCTGATCGAAATCGGCGACGGCTTCCGCATCCCCGATATCATGCTGCGCTCCGGCGCACTGCTGCGCGAGGTGGGCACCACCAATCGCACCAGCATCGCCGATTATCGCGAGGCCATCACCGGCGGCACGCGCCTGCTGCTGCGCGTCCACCCGAGCAATTTCCGCATCGAAGGATTCACCGCCCGCCCGTCGCTGGAAGAGCTGGTTGCGCTGGGCCGCGAGCGGGGCATTCCGGTGTATGAAGATCTGGGCAGCGGCTGCCTGGTGGACCTGCGCCCATTGGGCATCGACGAGCCGCTGGTTTCCGATAGCCTGCGGGCCGGCGCCGATCTGGTTTCGTTCAGCGGCGATAAGCTGCTGGGCGGGCCGCAGGCCGGCATCCTGGCCGGAAAACCGGAAATCGTCGCGCGGTTGCGCCGCAACCCTATGTTCCGCGCGTTGCGTCTGGACAAAATGATCTGCCAGGCGCTGGAAACCACCCTGCTCAACGTGTTGCTGGAGCGCTGGGATCTGGTGCCGGCGCTGCGCATGATCCGCCAAAGCGCGGCGGAGATCCGGGAGCGCTCCGAGCGTCTGTTAGCTTCGCTGCCCGGTCTTAAGGCGGAACTGGCGCCTGGGGAATCCGTAATCGGCGGCGGAGCCACGCCCGAGCAGTCCATTCCCACATGGCTGATTTCGATCGAGTGTGCCGATGAAGGCACCGCGCAACGGAAGCTGCGCGCCAACCATCCGCCGGTGATCGCGCGCGTCGAAGAAAAGCGGCTGTTGCTGGATCTGCGGACGGTCCTGCCGGAAGAAGAGACAGAGTTGGCGGCGGCCCTTCAGGCCCTTTCCTGATAGGTGCCTTCGGCGGTCGAGACGCGAATCTTCTCGCCCTCGGTGATGAAGGGAGGCACCTGCACCACGAGCCCCGTTTCGAGCTTGGCGGGCTTGGTGACGTTGGATACCGACGCGCCCTTCATGCCCGGCTCGGTTTCGACCACGGTCAGGTCCACCGTGGCCGGCAATTCCACGCTAATGGGGTTGCCCTCGTAAAACTCCACGGCCACTTTCAACTGCGGAACCAGGTAGCCGACCGCGTCGCCCAACAGATCCTTGGTCAGATGCATCTGCTCGTAGTTTTCGGTGTTCATGAAATAGAAGTACTCGCCGTCGTCGTACAAATATTCCATTTCGTGTTCTTCCAGCGCCGCGCGTTCCACCTTGTCTTCCGATGAGAACCGGTGCTCGATCATCGTTCCGCTCCGCAGGTTGCGCATCTTGGCTTGCACGAAGCCCCGCAGGTTGCCGGGCGTCCGGTGGTTTACGCTGAACACGGAGAACAAGTCGTTGTTGAACTTGACCACCATGCCCGGACGCATTTGTGTTGACGAAATCATGAGCTACCAGTATAACAAGCTTTCAGTCCTCAGCTTTCAGCTCTCAGCTTTCGGTGTATTCGATGCCGTTTCCTTCGCACCACTCGATGGCGATGTCGCGGAGCGCTCCTTCCCGATAGGCGTACCAATCCTTTTCGCGGCGATAGCGGCGCAGCGTGTCCTTGAAATAGCGGAAGGCGCCGGCGCCATGGATGGCGTTTTACAGCTCGTCGCTAAGCCGCTCGGGTTCGACGGACTCGGCGAACTCGCGCATGATCTCCCACTCGTGGATAGCGTACTTCGTGGGTAGCTTCTCGAAGCGGTCCCAATCCGCGAAAATGGCCTCGGCCACCTCGAATTCGTGTTCCTGCCATTCGAGCGCGTCCTCGACGGTGCCGCCCTCTTCTACCATCCCCAGCACTTCCCGGGACACCATCTCCACCTTTCCGGTCTGGCGGTCCAGAAAGTGAAAGTGCTCGTCAGACAGCATTTCCAAAGCTAAGACGATGTCCTTAAGGCGAACCTTCATCAGAACGGCAGGATCTCCTCGCGCACCGGATCGAAGTCGATGCGCCGCTTCTGCATGTACGAGATATTGCCCAAATGCGAGGCCTGCGCCGAGCGGTGCCCGATCAGCACATCGCCATTGGGCCGTTTGCGGGAGCGCACGCACTCCAGGAAATTGTTCACGTGGTCTTCGTCGATCTTGCTGAACGCCTTCACGATCACCGGTTGCGCGCCCCGGCCTACCGGGTGAAACTCGTAACGGCCGCGATCGATCCACAAGCGCCCATCCGTTCCGCAAATCTCCACCGCCGCGCCCGTAATGCCCGGCACCAGCGTAGCTTCGAAGGTGGCGGTAAATTCGGTCGGATACTCCAGCAGCACGTTGATGGTGTCCGGCGCCGTGCGGCCATCCTTATACTTGTAGACGCCGCCCGCGGCGGAAGCGGAGAACGGCACCTCCTGGCCCATGAACATGTGCACCACGTCGATCCAGTGGGTGAACAGGTCGGTCACCTGGCCGCCGCCGAAATCCAGGTAGGCGCGCCAGTTGAAGTACTGTTGCGGATCGTAATCGCGCCACTTCAGCGGTCCCAGGAAATGTGCCCAATCGAGATTGGAGGGCAGCGTCTGCAGCGATTCCGGCGCCCGCCGCAAATGATAGCCGTTGCCGTGCCACCACGTGCGCGCCAGCGTGATCTTGCCTAGCTTGCCGGTGTCGAAATACTCACGCTTGGCTTGCAGATAGTGCTGCCCGGAGCGTTGCTGCATGCCCACCTGGCAAACGCGCTCGTTGACCCGCGCCGCCTTGACGATGAGCGGACCTTCTTCGATAGTGCGCGTCAGGGGCTTCTCGACATAGACGTCTTTGCCGGCGTTGAGCGCGTCGATGGCGACCTGCGCGTGCCAGTGGTCGGGCGTGGCGATCAGCGCCACATCCACCTCCTTCATTTCCAGGAGCGCGCGATGGTCTTTGAAATCCTTGGCGTTGGGCGCTTTCTCGCGGGCCTTGTCGATCTGCGCGCCGTAGATGTCGCAGACCGCAACCACGTCGGACTTGGCCTTCTGGAAATTCTCCATGTCGTAGCGGCCGCGATCGCCGCAGCCGATCACGCCCAGTTGGATGCGGTCGTTGGCCCCCATCACGCGGGAGTAGGAAAGCGCCGTAACGGCGGAAGCGCCGCGCAGAAAATGGCGGCGGTCGAGGAAGGTTTCGGACATAAGCCTCATTATACGGCTGCGCGTTGGGCGGCTGCGATGCGGTAGAGTTCCGATCCGGGCTCGTTGCGATGCAGGGGTTCGCAGTAGGACTTCGCGGCCTCCGCGGTGGATACATCGCTCACCAGCGCGAAGCCGCGCGGCCGCAAGTAATCGGCCAGCCCGGCGGGATCGAAGCCGAAGATAAACGGTTCGCCGCTCGACCGCACCGACGACTTCCACCGGCGCGCTTCGCGGAATGCGACCGAACCGTCCAGCGCTCCTTGGTGCACATAGCTGAAGATCAGGTGGCTGCCTTCCGAAAGGATGCGCGCCAGGGTGCGGAAGCTTTGGTCCACCGCAGCGGGCGTCAGGTAGCTGACTACGCCTTCCCAGACGGCTACGGTTGCGACGGTTGTGTCGAAGCCCGCGTGCATCAGCGTGGTTTCCAGGTCGTCCTTTTCGAAATCCACCGGCGCGAAATGAACGTTGCCGGGCAGCGGGCCGAGATGGGTTTGCAATCGCTGGCGCTTGGCCCTTTGCGTGGAGGGATGATCGACTTCGAAGAGCGGAACGCCGCGGAGCTCTTCCAGGCGGTAGGGACGGCTGTCGAAACCCGCCCCGAGCAGGAGCGCCTGGCGCGCGCCGCTGCGAATCGCCTGGCGCACGAGGTCGTCGATGAGCCGCGTGCGCACCACTGCGGAACTGCGCGTGCGGGGCCAGCCGAGGTCCAGGAAATACGTTGCCAGGCGGCCTATGGCGGGCAGCCTAGCGAATGCGGCCAAGGCTTTGAGCCGGCCGGTCAGGAACGCGGCGGCGAGCGGGTCGTCGAACAGGCGGCGATCCGCGCGCTCGGCGGTTTCCACCGCTCGAAACAGCGCCATGTATTCAGCGGTGCGGCTGGGTTGGTCGCTGGTTCTAAATTGGTTTGCCGTAGGCATCCAGGAACTTCAGCTCGCCGAGATTCAGCTCGCGCACGCCAGCCTCGATTTTGGCGCGGTCGCCCACCACGACCCACACCAGGTTATCGGGACGCACCACGCGCCTGGCAATGGCCTCGATGTCGGAGACCTGCAAAGCACGCACACGGCCTGCAAACTTGTCGTAGTAATCGTCGGGCAGGCCATATTCGACCAGGGTCTCGATGGAGTTGGCCACCTCGCCCATAGTCTCGCGCGAACCCGGCAGGCTGAGCGTCTCGTTGGCCTGCACCTTGGCCAGTTCCTCCGCCGTGGGCGGCTTGTCGCTCAAGATGGCGCGCAGTTCCTTGTTAATCTCGGCCAGGGATTCCTTGGTCTTGTCCGTCTGCACCGGCGCGAAGACCACGAACGGCCGCTGCCCGCGCGCGCTGATCAGACCGCTGGATGCGCCGTAGGACCAGTGCTTGTCCTCGCGCAGATTCATGTTGATGCGCGCGCCGAAGTTGCCGCCCAAAATGTTGTTCATGGTCTCGATACCGACCTCGTCGGGGTTGTTGCGCGGCGGCGCGATCTCTCCGGCCAGAATGACCGACTGTAGCGCGCCGGGCCGGTCGAGCAGGTAGACCACCGGCTTGGGCCGATATTCGACCGTGCCGATGTTCTTCGCCGGAATGTCGCCCTGCTTCCACCCGTCGAGCAGCTTTTCGAGCTTCGGCGTGAGCTCACTGAGGGTGGTGTCGCCGACCACGATGAGCGTGGCGTGGTTGGGCTTGAACCATGTTTCGTGAAACTTGACCAGATCCTCGCGGGTGAGCTTCGCGACGCTGGCCTCGGTGCCGGAACCGGTGAGCGGATTGCCATAGGCATGCTGCGCGCCGTACAACAAGCCTGGGAAGACGCGCAAGCCCATGGTCTGGGGGCTGACTTTCTCGCGCTGAATGGCGGAGATCTGCTGCTTCTGCTGCCGGCGGAAATCGGTTTCAGGGAAGGACGGATGCAGGATCACATCGGCGTACAGTTCGAGCGACGGGTCCAGGTTGCCTTTCAGCGCGGAGAGTGAAACGTCGGAGGTGTCCAGGCCCGCGTTGGCGCGCAGTTGCGCTCCGAGCAGCGCGGCTTCCTCGCTGATCTGCAAGGCGGTGCGCTTCGCGGTGCCGCCATCCAGCAGCGCCGCAGTCAGGCTGGCGGTGCCGGGCAAGGCGAACTGATCGGCGGCATAACCGGCATCCAACTGGAGCCGGAAATCCACCACCGGGATCTCATGGCGCTGGGCCAGGATCACCTTCAGGCCGTTGGAAAGCGTCGCGCGTTCAAGTGTCGGCAGCTTCAGCTCCGGCGGTGCACCTGTTTCAGGCATCTTGGAGCGGTCCGCGCTCACGGCGCCGGTCTTGTAGTCCGGGAACGGATGCACTTCCAGGACGTAGACGCCGTCCGAGAGCCAACGCCGGGCGGCGGACTTCAAATCCTGAACCGAGGCGTCCTGCACGCGCTGCAACTGCGCCCTGTAGAAACCGGGGTCGCCCAGAAAGGCCTGGCCGCGCGCCAGTACGTCCGACTTGCCGCCGAAGCCGCCGATACGGTCCACGCCGCGAATAAAACCGGCCGCATACTCCGTCTTCACGCGCTGCAGTTCCTGCGGCTCGGGACCGCCTTCGAGGAAGCGCGCCAGTTCCTCGTCCACTTCCTTCTCGACGGTGGAAAGCTCCTGGCCCCTGCGGGCCGTGGCCGTGATTAAGAACTGGCTGCCGATTTCGTTCTCATCCACCGTGGCCTGCACACCGGTGGCGATCTGATCGTCGTAAACCAGACGCTTATACAGGCGCGACACTCTCCCTTGCGCCAGGCAGCGGCTCACCAGCATCAGGTAATCCGCGTCGGCCGTGCCGTATTGCGGGACGTTCCAGATCTTGTAGATGCGGGCTTGCGGCACGCGGTCCTGCACGGTGCCGCGATGCGTGCCGGCCATCTTGGCGACCCAGCCTTCCTGTTTGCCGATGGGCGGCCCGGCGGGAATGTCGCCGAAATACTTTTCGACCTTCTCTTTCGCGGTGTTGAAATCGATATCGCCCGCCACCACCAGCACGGCATTCGAGGGGCCGTAATACGTCTTGAACCACTCCTTCACGTCGGACATGGAGGCGGCGTTGAGGTCTTCCATGGAGCCGATCACCGTCCAGGAGTAAGGATGGCCGGCAGGATAAGTGTTCTCGGTGATGAGTTGCTCGGTGACGCCGTAGGGCTGGTTCTCGCCCTGGCGCTTTTCGTTCTGGACGACGCCGCGCTGCAGGTCCAGCGTCTTTTGGTCGAAGGAGCCGAGGAGATGGCCCATGCGGTCGGACTCCAGCCAGAGCGTGTAATCGAGCGCCGAGGTGGGGACATCCTCGAAGTAGTTGGTGCGGTCGTTATTGGTGGTGCCGTTCAGGTCGGTGGCGCCCACGCGCTCCATGGCGTCGATGTAGCGGCCGTGGAAGTTTTCGCTGCCGCCGAACATGAGGTGTTCGAAGAGGTGCGCGAAGCCGGTCTTGCCGGGCTTCTCGTTCTTGGACCCGACGTGATACCAGATGTTGACGGCCACGATGGGGGCCTTGTGGTCTTCGTGGACGATGACGGTGAGGCCGTTGTCCAGCACGAATTTCTGGAACGGGATATCGATGGCGGCGGTTTGGGCAAAAGCGGCCGCGCATAGCAGGAACGATGGGAGAAGCTTTTTGGACATATGGGTTGCTTACTATGATACGACGGGGCGGCCTTCGATGCCGGCATGGATACCCCCCATTTTTGGGTTTGCTTCGTAGTTTTCATGGGTTGTTGTGCGGGATTGGGCGGAATTGTGCATGTCGGACGGTGGGGCGCCTGTTACGCAGAGCCGGTTCTTCCGATTGGCGTAACGTCCGATTTCGTGTTGCATCACGTTACATTTGATGCATCCGGCGGGCGTGACAGGGGGCCCCCTGGTTTGCGGGACGGTTGGCGGGCTGTGTATTTCAGGCTCTTAGGTGAGTGCATTTTCGCGTTTTCTTGTGGACACACGCCGGCCGTTCTCAGTACCAGGAGAGCATGAGCCGACAAGGGAGCGGGCATACAAATCGCGCAAGGTGTTCAGAAATTGGGGAGTTTTTTGTCGGCCGGATATGTGACCGCCGATTTGCCCGCGGCCACTAATGGGCACGCTAGCGGCTGGCTGAACAGCCAGGAACAAACAGCCGGCGATCCTACTCAGCCCCA
>Ga0224534_1001590_pt1 | contig 11758 bp, 8 predicted proteins | sample 714E12024metaG_FD_172012 | JGI IMG/M metagenome (GOLD analysis project Ga0224534, IMG submission 172012) | Peat soil microbial communities from Stordalen Mire, Sweden - 717 E1 20-24 | ecosystem: Environmental > Terrestrial > Soil > Wetlands > Peat | place: Sweden: Norrbotten County, Stordalen... | reverse complement strand
CTATGGGGCGTCCGAGTTTGGATTCGATATACTCAACGAGTTGACTTTTTGCCGAACCTGGGACGAGGGACTCATTCAGTCTGGCGGAGGCCGCGCCGACCAGAACATCCGCCAACTGGATCATCACGGATTCTTCGGACCGGGTCGCCTGCACCGAGGAAACGGAGGCGGACAGGTTGGAGTACGCGATGCAACGTTGCAGGACCGCCAGCCGGCGCATGTCCCGATTGCGCTTGAAGTCACAGAAGATGGCGTATTCGTTGAAATCGAGAATCCAGTGGTGGAGCAATTGATAATAGAATTTGTAGAAACCAAGTTCCTGATCGTTCTGGTGATACTTGAGCAGGTCCACCTTGGTTCGATCCACGGCGATGCAGCGAAAGCGAAGCCGATCGCCTTCGCTGAAGAACAGGCTGATGAGTTCCTGGTAGAACGCCAGCCACGAGGGGGAGACTTTCTGCCATTTGAACTCGCCGCCAATCTTGTGTCGATCCCGTAGGGCATGAATCTCCGCCTTGAGCTTGTCGCGATCCTCGCGATGAGACCACACGCTGCCGATGACCAAAAACGTTGCGGGCGGCGCTTTGGAACAAAACAAATCCGGCCGGGACTCGTCGCAGTAAACGTCAAATTTCATAGGGTGGCCTTTGGTTCAGGTTTTGGTCACAACCTCGCTCGTGTCAATGTCCAGTCGATGGACGCGGATGTGGGCGGTCATCAACTAGCGCAGCAGGGTCTGGAACAAATCCGTCAATACCCACTGCTTCCGTTCGTGAACGGATATCTTCCGGTCTAATGTAAGTTGGATGTCTGCGATTTCGCGCTGTTCGTCTGGTGCTGGAATAGGAAAGGTGTGTTCGTTGATGAGACCTTGAGTAACCAGTGGTTGTCCCGCTTCCCGCTTGAACCGGTTGAGGTCATAGATATCAAGATAGCCCGCGAGGTAGTCCACGCGGATAGAATCGTTCAGCCACTCCTTCGCGTACAGCGCGTTATCTGTAATCCAAACTTTGCCGCGCGCAAGATGGACCGCGCCGCAATATTCCCCAACGCGGCCAATTACGAGACATTCTTTGGTATCCAGAAACCACTCAGATGAGTAGCCCATTACACCGTTACCGCCGAGTACGGGAAATGGCTTGTCTGATGTCGCCAGAGGAGAAAGGTCGGCCGGTCGCTTGCTGCCGCTCGTGAGTTTGAAAATCCCTGCAGCCGGAGTCGGCATCCAACTTTTTGGCATGGAACCGATTTCGGTTTCTTTTTGGATTTCATTGTGGAGGCCGTAGGTGAGGATTTGCCGCAGGGCGGATCGTTTTAGCTCACGGGCAGCAGCCACCAGCCTTTCCTCGGACTGAATCACCCGCTGAACTTTCCATAACACCGCCGCTATCTTTTCCTGTTCAGGTTTTTCGGGAACATCCCATGAGAATTCAGATAAAGCATTCCAGGACGTTCGCGGATGATTCACGCCGTTTGTGGTTTGGTCTGCGTGCGTCCGAAATTCAGTGGAGTGAATTAGACCGAGCAAATATGTTCCGCAGACTTCGGGCTTGGGACGAAAGACAAGAATGTCGGTGGAGCAAATTCCGTTACCCTGAGCAATCACGGCTTTGTCGAGGTAGGGGCGGAGCTTCCCGTAAAGAATATCGCCCTTTTGAAAGCGACTTTTTGCGCTTTGCACGTCAGACGGCTTGCCGTGACGCGTCAAAAGAAAGGTGCCACCTGTGATGTGCTCCAAGCCGACGTAAACAGACGCCCTACTGGTGGCGGGGTCGCACTGGTCATTCACGCAAACGCATAAATCGGAAAAACGTTTCATGGTGCAGGGTGTTTTGTGCGCGATGCCAGCGATTTGATTTGTTTGAGGACTCGCGTGAAATCGTTGCTCAAGGCTTCTTCATCTTTGCTGATGAGTTCGAAGTCCGCGATTGCCATCCCAATGTCCTTTGTTTTGGTGTCGCCGTTTGTGACGACGTATCTAGACGGCGACAGATTAAAGTCGTTCTTGGCGGCGTCGGCGGTGGTGATCACTTTGACAAAGAGGTCCACGTCCTTGCCAACGTTGAAGGCGTCGGCGATCTTCTGGATGCTCTCCTGCGGGATGTAGTTCTTGGGCTGTCCCTTTTTGAACTCCGTGCCGGCGTTCACCAGAGTGATTTTGCCCTTGCGATCTTTGGATTTGTCCTTCCGCAACACGATGATAATGCCGGCGGAAGTGGTGTTGTAGAAGAGGTTGTCCGGCAGGAGAATCACGCCGTCAACGAGGTCTTTTTCCACAAACCATTTGCGGATGTTGCGTTCCTTATCCTGGTTCTTGCTGCCGCTGCCGCGCGTGACCGCGCCGGTATCCAGCACCACGGCGGCGCGGCCGTTGTCTTTCAATAGGGCCAGTGTGTGCTGTAACCAGGCCCAATCGCCCTTGCCGCTGGTGTTGCCACCGGCGGAATCAAAGCGGTCAAACGGGTCTTTCTCAAACGTCTTTTCGTCAAAAGGCTGATTCCACATGGGATTGGCGACGACAATATCGAACTTTTTGAGGCTCGTGTCGCTCTCGCGAAATTTGGGATTTGTCATGGAGTTGCCGCGCACGATTTCACCTTCCATGTCGTGGATGACCATATTCATCCGGGCGATGGCGTAGCTGGAACCGGTGAGTTCCTGGCCGTAGAGCTTGAGGGGGCGCGACACCTTGCGCTCGGTCTGCATCAGGGCGAGTTCGCATTTGATGAGCAAGCCCGCCGAGCCGCACGCGAAATCACAGGCTTCCTCACCCTGCCGGGGCCGGACGATGTAGGCCATGATCCAGCCGACTTCCTGCGGGGTGAAAAACTCACCGGCGCTCTGGCCCTGGCTTTCCGCAAACTTGCGGAGCAAGTATTCATAGGCGCGGCCCAGGAAATCCGGTTCAACATCCCTCAAGCCGAGGCGATAGCGCGGATCGGACAACGTTTCGATGACGCCGGACAATGCCTGGTCGCTGATCTCACGTTCGCCGTGTGGGGCGGCGTTGTAATCAATGATGTCAATGACGCCGGAGAGTTTTTCGGCGTTGGCCTTGGCGATGGCGCGGACGGTCATGGTGAGCTGTTCGCCAAGCGTTTTGGGCGTTTTGTCCTTGGGCCACTTGAATTGCTCGCGGCGGCTGACGACAGGCCAGCGACATTCCGGTGGGAGATAAAAGCGGACGAGGGAATGGTCAGCCTCCAGTACCGCCATCGTGGTCGCGGCGTCGCCGTAAGTTTCGGTGAGGCGCTTCACTTCATCATCGAAAACGTCCGACAGGCGTTTGATGAAGATGAGGGGGAGAATGTAATCCTTGAATTTGGGGGCGTCCTTCTCGCCCCTGATCGAACACGCGGCATCCCAAAGCATCTGCTCCATGGATTTGTGACTGAGGACCGCGCTACGGGCGGTGCCGCGCCTACGGCGACGCGGTTGGTCGCCTTCGGTAACGGCGGTTTCCGCCGGGTCTCGACTGACGAGGGCCTCGACGCCGGTTTCCTGCAACAGTTCATTGATGGCGTCCCGTGCCTTGCCCTGCGGCTGGGCCTTGCCATTCTCCCACCGGTTGACGGTGGCGAACGAGACGTTGAGTCGCTGGGCGAGTTCTTCCTGGCTCAAATGCAGTTTGGTGCGGAGCTGTCGAACCGTCGCCCCAATGCCGTCGTTATTTCGCATTTATGTCATATATGCTATAACATACTTTGTGTCAAGTTTGGAATACCAGCAAATACTTCCTTCTGCTGCAGTGTGCTGCGTCGGGCACTTAATCACTAGGAGAAATAATATTGGACTGTTTTCGTATTATTTGTTCTGTTTTCGTCTCATGGGGGCGCATACGGATGGGTCCGCTGCCGGCGACACGGCGGTGGAAAGACGTAATCGGTCTGATAGCCGAAGGAGCGGAAGCTTCCAGGATTGCTGAGGCCACGGCCCATGCCTGGGGTCTGGCGTTTGATACGGTGAAAAACGACGCGGGCTTCCGCGAAGCGGTGTGGCTGCTGACGCAGTTAGGGGTGTGCGGGTGTGGAAGGATCGCCATCTCAGCAAGGATTACACTCAGCGGACGCCGAGGCTGTTCATTCACGGGCGCTGTGCCCGGCTGATTGAATGTCTGCCGTCGCTGCAGCACGATCCGAACCGGCCAGAGGATGTGTTGAAAGTGGATGCCGATGAGGATGGAGTCGGCGGAGACGATCCGGCGGATGCCCTGCGGTATTTGGTAGCGACGAAGGCGCGCACGTTGACGCAGCGGAAGTTGCGGGGAGTGTGACCAACGCTCACTCAGTTAGAACACTTCCCGCAATGCCAATGCCAAGTGCTTTCCAGTCCATAGGCGGTTCCGTGAGTTCAGTTGAATAGGGAGTGCTCGTGATCTGTGGCCATAACAATGTTTCTGGGAAACACGGCCTCGATCTTCCCATTTAGTTCGCGTTGCCATGACATTGTCCACCAATCCCGGGGGGTCAAGGCAGAAACCCGCTACCCGGTTGCCGGGACCGACCCCCTTTCGCGTCAATACTGCGCTTTATCCACAGTGGATGTTGGATGTTCGCTTCCAGTTTCTTAATTCAGCGTTCAGCCTTGGCAACCTGGAACTCAGTGTTCCAGGGTGTGCCCCGGAATGCTGCAGGTTGGCCGGTCTGCCACTGTCCCCAACGTGTAATGGCCGCCAGCCGGACAAGAGATTTTCCCTTTTAGAAACGGCCGCAAATCATCCATGGTGGGCATGTCGTTGCCCGTCTTGTTGTTTTCCAACGCCCATTGGGCCTTGGCGGCATCCAGTTGGCGCAGATTGTTGATGCAGGCATTTTTCTGCGCTACTTCTCGCGCCTTGACAAAATTGGGGATGGCGATGGCGGCGAGAGCCGCGGGCACCGCCGCCGAAAACGCCACCAGCGTGTTGGCCGGTGACTGGCTGCTGTTTCCAACCGTAAGCCAGCCTTCGTCGGTGTTCGCGCTCACAGAATAACAGAACCCGGCTGTGTCGGGCTGAAACAACGACTGCAGCAATTGTTGTTGTGCGGGCTGGACCTTGCCGTTCCTTTGGAGCGTCTCGCGTTGAATCTGCAGGATCGTCCGGCCGAAACGCTCGCTCATGAACACGAACCGGTTTCCTTCCACAGGCATGTCCTTCGCAAGATGCTTGAATTCATCCGTCGCTTTCAGCCCGGGTTTCTGCCCGCTTTTGACCGCAAGCACTTCCTGAATCAGGGTGTCGGTCGTTGCCACGAACAGATAGCCTTCGCTGCTGGCGATCGTGGGCCGGAGTTGAATTGGAAGCGGAAGTGGAAGCGGCATGGTGCGCATCTTGAGATTGGACTTGTCTATGCGAACGATTTGCCGGTTCCTTTTGCTCAGTTCCTGGTCGATGCGGTTGAACACGGTGTCGTCTTTAACCTTCACCACGAGCATCAGGCCAGGCTCGGGAACCTGGAGCGGTTCGCTGGTCGGCAGCGGGACCGGAATCATCCTCGACGGATCGAGCGTAATCACAAAGCCAAATTCGCCGCCCAGCGAATTCAGGACCGTTTCCAAACTGAGGCCCGTGACTTTCTGGAATTCCTCGGGCAGCTTGTTCACAAAGTCCTGCGCTTGCGGGAATCCGGATTGGCTGGCTTGTTTTTGAATCACCGACCACACCAGCGGCAGGTCTGCATCAGAGAAGGTGGCCATGGCGGTGTTTGTCGGCAGCATCTCCAACCCGGTGAGAGGGTGCGGCTGCTGGCCCATGATCTTCCACAGGAAGCCCGTCCCCTTGTCCGGATAGTGATGCAGAAACGCTTTGGAGTGATACAGCCCCGGTTCCGTGGCGATCGAACTCATCCCAAAACCGGAGACGTCCTCCACGCCGCTTTGGGCGATAAGATTCGTTGCCGCATCGAACGCCCTGGCAACGTTCCCCCGCGCTTCGTCGTTGAGGTTTGGCATGGATAGCACGGTCTGGCGCCACGCTGAGACCCTGTCTGAGAGGTTGGCCAGCAACTGTTCCGTGCTGAGGTAGAGGTAAAGGCTGCCGCCCGGATCCAGACGCGACGTGACTTCTTTGAAGCTGTTCTTTTCGGCGGAGACGACCGGTTGGGTTGATGGGGTTGAAGCGGTTTCCTTTTTGCAGCCATTGGCCAGCAGAAGGCCGAGTCCGACAGCGGATAACGGAAGTACAAGCCAGGTGATTTTTTTCAAGGTTGGTTGGTTTGATTTCACCGATCCAAGTTCACGAGATGGCTAAGCTTTTTGGGTGAAAGGTAAAGCGAAATATCGCCAACCCTTTTTGCCCAGGCACCTCACTAGTGTCCAGTCATAAGGTTAAGAAATGTCACGTTTCCAGGATCCTATCACGGAGTTGAACGAGGTATTGAACTGGTTGTCAAACCAGAATCACCGTCACTAAACAAAGAAAGAAGAATCCATGCGCCTGCCCTGCTTGATCGGCTTCATTTTGGCGACCGGTTTCACCGCGCCGGCCGTTGACTCTGCCGGCTTCACTCTGCACGAGTGGGGCACCTTCACCTCCATTTCCGGTTCGGACGGCGTGCTGCTGCCTGGACTCGAACGGGAACCCTTGTCGCGCGGCCTGATCGCGCGCACCCTTGATCTTCGAGATTTCTACAATAGCCGGGATTGACACCTTTTCGACCGGCCTGGTGATTCCGTTCGAAATGCTTTCAGCCGTTCCATTACTTCCCGGCCGATTTTGCCGCGATCAATTTTGCCCCTATCTGCAGGCTTGCGGCCTGCCTGGCCTGCTGGCTCGTCAGGGATGTTTGGAATGCTCCGAGTTGTTCGGGCAACAAAATGCCTTGCGCACGCTCCAGATAACGTTGGTTTAGCTGTTCTAGTTCCTGCTGAAATTGTGTCAGTCTATCCTCAGTGTAATAGGAGGCAATATCGCCCGTGAACTTGGAAGGGTCGGAGTAGTCTGTGGTGAATTTAAAGTTCTGTCGTTCCTCGATCATCTCCGATATCAACTGCTGATCCTGATCGGGACTGACCGCCCTCGGGCCGCCGGCCAGTTGATCTTCGAATTCCGTGACGGTCACCCGCTCTGAAAGATTCTTTCCGTATGACTGGTATCGGGCATAATTGTCGTCGCCGAGCAGTTGCTTGATTTGCTCATCAATCGCGGCCTGCTCCGCGTTGACCTGGGCGGCCTGTTCTTTCAGTTGGGCCGTATCGGCCTGGCCTGCCATCGCCGTCGCCGCCATCTCCGCACTGGCCATTTGCTTGTTTATTATCAAATCCTTCAAGGTAGCAGTCTGCTCCGCGGTCAGGTTCAGGTCGGCAAAAAGTTTTGCATAGCTCTTAACCACCACAAGGCTCATAGACCTCATGGCCGCCTTCATCATCTCTTTCCCTTGCGGGGTCTTGAGCATTTCGAGCATGGGATTGGCCGGCTTCGCGTTTGCCTGCGCGTCCGCCCGCAACCGGGTCGCTTCACCGCGCAGCCGCAGCAATTCGCTGAGCTGATCCTGTTTGGGCAATTGAGAATTGCCGGCGCGCGCGAGCAGGTTGGAAAGGCGCTGGTTCTGCGCCGCCAATTGAGCCATCTGACTCACCTGCTGCTGCAAGGACCGGTTCTCCTCGCGCATGCGGTTGCTTTCCTCACGCATCCGGTTCAAAGACTGATGCTGGAGCACCAGTGGAGTTGCAATGCCGGCAATCAAGATGGCGCCGGCGACACCGATTTGTAGTTTTGTCATAGCCATAATTTTCATTGTTGTCAGGCTGAGGCCGGTTCCAACCGTGACGGCTCCAGCCAGCGCAGTCGTAGTCACTGAAATGGCGAGACCGACCGGCGCGGCGGTCACGGCTTCGGCGGCAAGCACCGAGGCCAACGCAGTCGCGGTCAATGTGACGCCACGTTTGCTCAGAACGCCCCGTAGTTTTTCCAGCGCCCGGCTGACACGCTTTTGCGCGGCATCTTCGCTCACCCCGAGGGACGCCCCGATCACGCGAAAATCCTGCTGCTTGAAGAAGCGCAACACGATCGCGTCGCGGTCGGATGCGCTCAGTTGGTTCAGGCCCTCGTCGAGATGCGGAGCAATCAGGTCCCACGGTGATCCTGTGTTGTCGTCGAGCGCTCTCATTTCCATGGCGGTTTGTTCGCGGGTTTGACGGCGTCGTTCCGTTCGCACCATTTTGGCCGCCGTATACCAGGCGTGCCGATACAGCCAGCCGGCCAATACCACATCACGCGGCAGGCTCCGCGCCTTGCGCGCCAGATCCATGAACACGGTTTGGGTCACGTCCTGGGCGAGATGGCTGTCGCCGCCGGCCACTCGGAGCGCAGCGGAATAGACCACGTCGATGTGCCGCGTCACCAGTTCGCCAAAGGCTGGTTCGGAGCCTTCTCGCCTGTATTGCTGCAGCAGTTGTCCGTCGTCCATCATCGCCTTTCTAATGATCAGAACCCGCCGGAAACGAAATCCGACAAAAAATGTTTGGTTGGCGCCCGACCGGCCAAAAACCTCCTTGTTTTCGTGACAGTGACCACTGTTAAACACGGGGCCGTTTTTCAGAAGGGAGCCGCACTCCGGACCGCAGGTCTGTGGCAGCTTGCTCGCAGTTGCGCCACAGATCCCCTCTTTCATTCACGGAGCCTGGAGGCGATAGAAACCTTGGCTCGCACCCTGGAAAGGCAGGACGACCTGCCAACTGCGGTTTGACAGAGCTGTCGGGTTGGCAACAGCAGTCCAGGCAGTTCCCGGAGCGAGGTTTGTGGCGCATTCGAGGACGAAGGGAGTGGAACGGAGCGGCCATGCGACAGTGACTCCGCCGGATGCCGTTGCCACCTGCAGCGAGGGTGGCATGGCATCGTTGGCCGCGTATCCGGCCAGCCACGCAAACGCCGAGTTCCAATACACTCCCGGCTCGGTCATGTCCGCATCCTGGGAGTTGAAGAAGCGCTTCCAGGGATACTGAACGACCATTTGAGCCGAGCCGTCCACGTTAATGTTGCCGCCCAGATAACCGGGTGGTTGCTGCAGCAGGTTGGTCCAGAACTGTGAATAGAAATCCGATCCGTGCTGGTAATCGCCGTAACCGCTGACGAACACGCGATTCACTGGATTGCGGCCGCAGACGAAATGCAGCGACTGAATGGCGGTCCGAGGGTAGCAGAAGTTTCCCGTCCATTCAAAGGCGCGAGTCAGCACCATGGCTGATGGCGTCAGGACACCGCCGCTGGAGCCCCAGTAAAGATGGAACGGATAGAGCATCGGCACGCAGTAGCCTGACAGGGCGACATAATTGGTGAGCACGTCCGCCTGATGCTGGAATGCGCCTTTCAGGGTCGCCTGAATGGTGGCATCCACGGCCCGGGAGCTCCGCGCATAATCCATGAACGCAAAGTTCAACGGGTGGTTTAGGTAGGTGATGACGTTGTCGCTGCCAAAGCCGGTGGTGTTGGCGCCAAACACGGGACCGTTCAGTGGTGAGCCGCCATTCTGGTTGAACTGGGCGGTAAAAAAACTGTTGAATTGGGCATCACCCGTGGCCTCGAACAATTCAACCGCTGCGAAGGCGCGGCAGCGCTGGTCGAAAGTCGCATCGCCCCATGATGGATCGTCGCTGCCGGGATCCACGCCGTTCGTCAGGGGCAGACGCGGCTGCACCAGGTTCGTGTTGGCCTGGAGCCACGACCAGGCGAGTTGCGCGCGCGCAAGCAGGTCGGCGCTCTGGTCCGACGGCAGCGCACTGCCCATCACCGCGTAAGCCTTCGCGAATGCCGCTGCGGCGCAGGCCGTGGCAAAAGAGCTGATGTCCGAAACCTGGGGCGGTTGCGTGACGGTGTTCGGGTTGCCGAGCAAATAATTGTTCACGCTGCCATCGGCGTTTTGCATTCGCTTGAGCCAGTCGAGTCCCCAGGAGATCAGCGGAACGAGGTCGGTCTGGGAAGGATTGGATTCGGGAAGATTCAGACTGTTTCCCGGGACGTTTTGGCCGAAGTCGCGCAAGGTTTCCAGCAGGAACCAGCAGGCCGTGGCCGTGTTCGGAACATCAATGTGCGTGTCACCCGCATCGAACCAGCAGCCATGAACGTCGCGGTTGGTGTTGGCGCCGAAATTGAAATGGCCATGGTTCGGATCGTAGTTATAGGTCGCATTCGTGGTGTCGGGGTGAACGGCAGCACGGTTGTAACCTTCTGCATACGGCGCGACGATCGGCACACTGGCGCGCGAATAGTAGAAAAACCGCAGCGTGTCACGGAACAGGCCGTGATAAACATTTGTGGCAATGAAGAAATTTGGTGATTGTGCCCCCAATTCAGGCAGTTCGAAGCGATAGACTCCAGGCGTTCGCAAAGCCCCGAAGTCGGCTTGATAGTTCACGTCGCCGTCCTGTGGCCAACCTGGCGCCTGCCAGATGTTGGGTGGAACAAACTGGGTGACCGCACCGGTGAGCACGATCTGCGAGTTTGCGACGTTGATTATTTGGAACCGGGTTGGAGGAGTGCTGAGGGTCCCCGGTTCCCAACTCACCACCGCCAGCTTGTCCGGCATCAGCGGGGCGTAACCGAGCTGATCAACCTTGGCGAACTCCGTGTATTGGAGTTGGGTCGCGGAAGGCACCAAGTCCAAAGCGGCAATGTCGAGGGTGCAATGATCGCGATAGTTTCCCGTGGCAATCAAAGCGATATCCCAGATGTGCGTGAGATCCAGGCTGGGATTGGCGGCCGTGAAATCCGAGGCCGGGATGTAAATATCCTGCCAGACGCTGGTGGAAGCGGACACGTAGCGGCTCAATGGAAGCAGCGTCAGGCTGAGTGGTCCAATATTCATGTCCCAGGCGCCGTTGGTCGGGATGGCGCTCCATTTCAATCTTAAGTGAATGGCCGGATTTGTGCCCGTGCGCAGGTAATTGAGAGTATTGCCGCTGACCTTGAAAAGAACGTTCCACCATCCGCCGGGCGGATTGACGGCATCCAGCACCAAAGCTTGAGTGCCGCCGAGATTGTCCACCGGCACCGTTCCGTTCACGTTGCGGACCGAGGCGCCGCTGCCCTGATAGATCGCCGAACCCCAGCCGCCCCAGTTGGTGGGATTCTGATACGGATTGAAATACTTCACCGACGCCAGCGGCAATTGTCCGGCTTTGATTTGTTCGTGGCAGAGTGCCAGCCACAGAACGGCGAGCCAGGGAACGAATCTGCATCCGGAGGCCGTCCGCCCACAAATCCTGCAACAAGCGAGAAACTTGAACTGAAACATTCTATCAGTCGCACAAGCTTGATCTCAAGCCGGCGCGGTCGAGATCCTACTCGAAACGACGCCGAATGTGTAGCTTAAACGGAGAGAAACCTATACAGCAGTCGGGAAACTGGCGTTCGTCTTCAAAGCCTTCGAGCACTTGGATCACGCCGCGATGACGTGGATCAGACTTTATTGCTGCAACGAGAGATTTAACCGGGGCTTCGGGACCTTCGAGCATCTGTTGGAAGACGTCGTCCTTGTAAAGCAACATGTTTAAATCAGGTGCAGTTCGCGCAGCGCGGCGCCGGCGCTGGACAGGTTCTCAGGCTTCATCTCGACATAATTGCGCGAGAGGATGATGCCGTGCGCGCCGCCCTTGAAAGCCGCTTTCACGGCCCGGCTCACGCTCTCCGGCGTGGAATGTGCCATGCCTGGCTCCGCCGGCACATCGATTCCCACACCCGGCCAGATTTGGGTCGCGCGACCGGCTACGCCCTCCACCGCGCGCCGCGTTTCACGTTCCACGTAATCCGCCGAAAGACCGGTCGCGGCGAGCTTGTCGCGGG
>Ga0224534_1001587_pt1 | contig 11764 bp, 7 predicted proteins | sample 714E12024metaG_FD_172012 | JGI IMG/M metagenome (GOLD analysis project Ga0224534, IMG submission 172012) | Peat soil microbial communities from Stordalen Mire, Sweden - 717 E1 20-24 | ecosystem: Environmental > Terrestrial > Soil > Wetlands > Peat | place: Sweden: Norrbotten County, Stordalen... | reverse complement strand
TGTGGTTTTCCGCGGCTACGCCGCCGCGCGCGGCATTTCCCTGGTCCGTCCCGAAGCGCTAAACGGTTCACCGAAGTTCACCGCCGCGCTGGCCGAGGTGGCAAAGCGATGCCTGTGAGAGTGCATCGTGGCGCAGACTCTCAGTCTGCCGTCTCCGCACTCTTGCGGAGACTCTTTGTGGGTCTCGAGCCAAGCGTCCCCATGAGTGGGGGGTGCCCTCTGGGCCCGGCAGGCACGAGTGCCTGCGCCACATGAGCGTAGTCATCATCGGCGGCGGCATCTCCGGACTTTCGGCCGCTTACTATCTGGCCAGGGGCGGCGTGCCCTCCACCATCCTCGAATCGCGGCCGCGCTTGGGGGGCGTGATCCAGACCGAGCGCGTCGAGGGCTGCACCATCGAGGCCGGGCCGGACAGTTTCCTGTCGGCCAAGCCAGCCGCAATGGAGCTGATTCGCGAGCTGGGGCTGGCCGATCAGGTCATCGGCTCGAACGATCGTCTCCGCGTCACCTATGTCCGCAAGGGTGGCCGCCTCGTGCCTTTGCCCGACGGGCTGATGATGGTGGTGCCCACCAGGATTCTGCCGCTCCTCACCACCAGCCTGCTGAGCTGGAGAACGAAATTCCGAATGGGGATGGAGTTGCTGCGCGCTCCCCGGCCGAAACCGGGCGACGAATCCGTGGCCCAGTTCATCGAAGAGCATTACGGAGCCGAGGCGGTGGATTACCTGGCGGAGCCCCTGCTTTCCGGCATCTACGGCGGCAACCCCAGCCAGTTGAGCGTGACCAGCGTGCTGCCGCGTTTTGTCGAGTTGGCCAACCAATACGGCAGCCTCACCCGCGGCGTGCTGGCGGCGCGCGCCAAAGCCGGGCGGGCCCGACACACCGTGCCGCTGTTCCGCACGCTCAAGGGCGGGCTGGGGCAACTGGTCGACGCCATCGCGGACGCCATTCGCGGGAAGGTTGAAGTGCGGCAATGCCGCGCCCAAACCATCCAGCGCGCCGACGCCGGTTTCCGCATCAAGACGGATGACGGCGGCTGGCTGGAAGCGGACCAGGTGGTGGTGGCGTGCGAGGCGCACAGCGGCTCGGCCCTGCTGGGCGGCGTGGACGGAAGGCTGGCGGAATTACTCGGCACGGTGCCCTACAGTTCCTCAATGACCTTGGCCCTGGGCTTCGACGCCGCGGATTTCGCGCACGCGCCCCAAGGTTTCGGTTTCCTGGTCCCCAAGAAGGAGCGCCGGCGGCTGGTGGCGTGCACCTGGGTTGGAACCAAGTTCCCGTACCGCGTGCCGGAGGGCAAGGTGGTAGCGCGCTGCTTCCTGGGCGGTATGGAGGACGCGGGCGTCCTCGGCGAATCGGACGAGGCCATTGGCGCCGCGGTCGTGCGCGAGTTGCAGGAGATCGCCGGCTTCACCGCCCGCCCGCGCTTCATCCGCATTGCCCGCTGGCTGCGCTCCATGGCGCAGTACACCGTGGGCCATCCGCAGCGCCTGGCGGAGATGCAGGCGCGCACCCCGCCGGCCGCCGGCATTCACCTGGCGGGCAACGCCTACGAAGGCATCGGAATCCCCGACTGCATCCGCATGGGCCGCCAGGCGGCCGCGCGCATCCTCGGGACATGACGTGGCGCAGCCTCTCAGGCTGCCGCGTCCCGACTCCTCGGGACGCTCTTCCCGGCGTCAAACCGTGTGCTCCGCTACGCGACCTTCATTGGTTTGATCTGACGCTCGATCGCCGCGCGGAGTTGACGCTTTGTGAGATGGAGATCGCCCTCGGCAAACTCCGCGGTCAGTGTTTGATCGCCCTGATCTTGATTTCCCGGAACTCGACCTTGCCGCCGCCGGTGTTGTATTGCAGCCCTACCACGCCGGAGGAGTGTTTCGAGTCGTGGCCGTCCAGGATCTTCTTACCGTTCAACACCACCACGAAGTGGTCTCCGTCCGCAGTGATATCGTAGCTGTTCCATTGATCCGCCAGGATCTTGGGCGTGGTCGTGTCAAACGGTTCGATGGCATTCACCAGCGCTCCGGTTTTGTAAGTAGGCCGAAAGTCCCAGATCTGCAATTCGTAGCCTGTCTCGGCGGGGATTCCGCCCGTTTTCTGAGAGCGAAGGAACACACCGCTATTGGTCTTCGCCCCAACGCGGAATTGTATTTTCAGGTTGAAATCGCTGAACATCTCGTCCGTGCCCAGCCATCCGCGGCGATTGCCGGTGCAGAAGATCGCACCGTCGGCGACGCCCCACTCGGTGGCCGCTGCTTCCGTAGCTGCGGCCTGGTGGGGCTCCCAGCCATTCAGCGTGGCGCCGTCGAACAACAACTTCCAGCCAGGAGCCGCTTCTTCCTTGGTGAGCGTGTTGGGAGCCTGCGCCCTTAATGCCCCAAGCGTGAGGCAACCGATGATGAATACACCTATGATGTTTGTCAGTTTCTTCATCTTCGTCTCTTCTTTCGCATCTTGCTAGAAGCCGCCAATCTTGCGGTGGCAGTGATCGCAGTCGTCAGGCGCGCCCTTCCCGCTATAAAAGGAGCCCTTGCGATCGTCGGGCACGCCGTCGCCATTGTGACAGGCAAAACATTTTGTGCCCGCTGTGTGGTCCGCAAACGTGATGAGTCCCTGTTTGCGTGTTGTAAAGAGTTGTTTTCCCGTGCCCGCGAAATCAGTGTGGCAATCGTTGCAGCGAAAACCCTCGGACGCATGCAGTTGATGGTCGAAGACCACCTTCCCGTGCCCGCCGCCGCGATAACTGATAGTAGGAAGGCGGCCACCCGCGCCGGCCGACGCCGGCAGCAGGCAAAGCAGCAACGCCGCGGCCAACGCCAGCCCGATGATCGCCTGGAATCGCATGGCTCCCCTCCTCAGGCGAAGATGATCCGGCTGTCGATCTTCGCGACCGACGGAACGCCCGTCAGGACCATGGCGCTCTGCAACTCGGCGCGCATCCGGTTCATGAAAAGCGCCACACCGTCGGCGCCGCCGCCGTACGCGGCGCGCAGGATGTGCCGGCCGACCATGACGAGGTCCGCTCCCAGAGCGAGGTACTTCAGCACGTCGGTGCCGGACGCCACGCAGCCGTCGGTCAGGATCGGGATCTTGCCTTTCAGTTTCGACGCAACCGCCGCCAGCACTTCCGCGGTGCCCGCCGTGTGATCCTGCCTGCGCCCGCCGTGATTCGATACGGCGATGCCCGCCACACCGGCATCCATGCATCGCATCGCATCGTCGAGCGTCATGATGCCCTTTACCACCACGGGCATTTTGAAAGCCTTGACCAATTCGCGCAACTGCGCCACGCTCTTGGGCCCGGAATCCACGTCGACGGAAAGCCATGCGGCGCCGGTGGCGTCGATCTCGGGCTGCCACTTCAGGATGATTTCGTTGGGAATCGGCTTGCTATTGTAGAGCGCCTTACCCTGGAAACGGCTGACCACCGCCAGGTTCCTCTTCACATCCGCGATGGGATAGGTGAGCATGTCGCCCACGGCGCCCAACGTGCCGGCGGCCACGCATCCGCCGACGAGTGAGTCGAACCATTCCTGCTGGGTCATCCCCTTGCCGAACTTAGTGCCCGCGGGACCCATGGGCGCGCACACCGCCGGCAGAGAAATCTTACGGCCGAAGATGGTGGTGGAAGTATCGGCACGCGTCACATCATGCACGTTCCGCATGACCAGCTTCACGCGTTGCAACGCGGTGAAGTTGTTCTGGAATGACATGCCCGTACCGCTGCCGGCGATGCCCCCGGAATCCCCGGAGCAGGCCACGCCGTCACAAACGGGGCAGACGCGGCAGGTGGGGTAGAGGCGTTCGCGGGCCTTCACCAAGATGTCTTTCTCGGTGAGGCGGGGCGCCCCGCCGGCAGCAGGCGCCGCGGGTTGGGCGGGCTGCTGCGCCACGGCCCTCGCCGGGACTGCCGTCTGGGCGATCAGGCCCCCACCACCGAGCATGGTGGATACTCTCAGGAGATTCCGCCGGTTGAAACCGCCATCGCCAGGGCAATCTTCTCGCGGCGAATCAGGGTCGTTCTTCATGGGGGTCTGCCTTCTTTCCAGATTTCAGGATGTTTTCATCCTTGAACAGCAAATGGTATGACCATACGACCAAAGCTGTCAATGACTCTTCTTGCCACGGCCTATCTCTTCTCTTGCTCCAAGACCGCGGGCAGCGGGCCCACGCTTTCCTGAAGCCGCGAAAGCGTGAGGCGCTTATAAAACGGACCGTCGTCCCAGTAATTGGCCTCGCTGCACCCCAGGCATCCGTGACCGGAGCCGATGAGGAACGACACGCCGCCATTCCACTTCATGGTGGAGCAGGCATTGTAGGTCACGGGGCCGCGGCAGCCCATTTTGTAAAGGCACCAGCCGCTACGCGCGCCCTCGTCGTCCCAGGCCTCCACGAACCGGCCGGCGTCGAAGGACGCCCGGCGGTAGCATCGGTCGTGGATGCGCTGGCCGTAAAACATCTTGGGGCGGCCCAGGTGGTCCAACTCGGGAAGCGCGCCGAAGGTGAGAATGTAGGTGAGCACGCCGGTCATGACTTCAGCGATGGGCGGGCAGCCGGGGACATTGATCACCGTGCGGCCCGGCAGAATCTCGTGAACCGGTTTGGCACCCGTGGGATTCGGCCTGGCGGCCTGCACGCATCCGTTGGAAGCGCACGCACCCCAGGCCACGATCACCTTGGCATGTTCGGCCGTCTCTTTCAGAATGTTCAGGAAGGTATCGCCGCCCACGGTGCAGTAGACACCGCCATCGGCCGTGGGCGCGTTGCCTTCCACCGCCAAAAGGTACTCGCCGCGATGCTCGCGCATGGTCTTCCTGCGGATCTCCTCCACCTGGAATCCGGCGGCCGCCTGGAGTGTGTCGTCATAGTCCAGGGAGATCATGTTAAGCACGATGTCCTGGGCTATCGGGTGCGATGAGCGGATGAACGACTCGCTGCAACAGGTGCACTCCAGCCCGTGCAGCCAGATAACGGGAATGCGGGGCTTGTCCTCCATGGCGGAGACAACCCGCGGGACCATGGCGGCTTCGAGGCCCATCGCCGCGGCGGTGGCCGTGCAGAATCTAAGGAAATCTCTTCGATCGACGCCGTGCGCCCGCAGTACGTCGTAGGTCGACGGCGGCCGTTTGGGTGGGCTCATCCCAGTTCGTTAGCACCCAAGAGGCCAAAGCCTCAAGGGACAATGCGATGAGAATTCGACGATCTGAACGAGTGAATCGATCTTAACAGGGTGAATTGACCCAGCAGGGTGGGTGTCTATCGGCGGGCCGCCCGCAATCCGTCGATAGCCCGCCGCAATTCCGGATTGGGTTTGAGCCGCAGCGCCGTCTCGAGATGCGAAAGGGCCTCCGGCAACCTGCCCGGGATTCTCGATAGCACCACGCCCAGGTTGTAATGCCCTTCGGCATAATCGGGCCTGATGCGCAGCGCCGCTTCGTACTCGGCAATCGCGTCGGGCATCCTGCCTGGTATCTGGGACAAGAGGTTTCCCAGGTTATTGTGTGCTTCCGCGTAGTCCGGCCGAATCCGCAACGCCGCCTCATACTCGGCCATCGCGTCGGGCACGCGGCCGGGCATACTGGACAAAACTCTTCCCAGGTTATAATGCGCTTCCGCGTAATCCGGCTGCATGCGCAGCGCCGCTTGATATGCCTCGGTCGCCTCCGTCACTCTCCCCGGCAGGCCGGCCAGAACATTTCCCAGGTTGAGCTGAGCTTCCGCGTAATCGGGTTTGATGCGCAGCGCCGCCTGGTACTCGGCGATGGCTTCCGGTATTCGGCCCGGAACCTGCGATAGCGCCACCCCCAGGTTGTAGTGGGCGTCGGCGTAAGCGGGGTCCAGGCGCGACGCGGTGGAGAACTCTGTAATCGCCTCGGGCAGCCGGCCGGCCTTCAACAGCGCGTTCCCCAGTTCGTTGTGCGCAATCGGCCAGTCGGGAGCGAGCCGCAGAGCTGCCTGGAAATGCGGGAAGGATTCGGGCAACCGCCCGGGGATCCTCGCCAGCGCGCTTCCCATTTCGGTGTGCGCCGGCACGGAATCGGGATCGATCCGCAGCGCCGCTTCCAGATGGCCCACGGCCTCCGGCAACCCGCCGGGAACGTTCGTCAGGTAATTTGCCAGGTTATCGTGAGCCACGGCGTTTTCCGTGGTGACCTCCAGTGCATGCCGGAATAGCGTTCCGCTGTTCCGCCAGTGCTCGACCTGGAACCACGCCAAAACTGCGCAGGCCAGGCACGCCACGGACATCAGAGCTACGGCCAACGGTTTCACGCGGGGACGGCGCGCTACTTCCGCCACGCCCCAAGCCACCATGATCGACAGGCCGACCATGGGAATGTAAGTGTACCGGTCGGCGCGCGCCTGGGCCCCCACCTGTATCAGCCCGATCACCGGAATGAGAGTGCCGAGATACCAGAACCAGCCCGTAGCCAGATAAGGGCGGCTGCGATGCAAGCGCACCACCATCACGCTGACGCCGGCCAGCACCAGGCCGGCGAGCGAAGGCTGCCAGAAGGGGAGATGTCGCGGGTAGGGATAGAAAACCGCCAGCCGGACAGGCCAGAACATCCGGATGATGTAGACGGCGTAAGAAACCAGGGCATTCTCGAGGCGCAAGCCGAGCGGGAACGCGCTGACCGCTTTCACCGCTCCCGCGCGTTGCTGCGCCAGGTAGGTGATGACCGAGACTGCCAGGGAAAGCGCCAGCAGCGGCGCTTTTTCCCGGAGAATCGCCGGGAACCTCAGGCGCTCGAGCGGCCAGACGTCCAGCAACAGCAGCACCAAGGGGAGCGTGACGATCATCGGCTTGGCCATGAGGCCGAAGCAAAAGGCCACCAGGACCAGCGCGTATCGGCCCCAGCCGGGGCGTTCCGTGTAACGCACATAAGCCCACATCGTCAGAAACCAGAAGAAAGCGCTCAGAACGTCCTTCCTCTCGGCGACCCAGGCTACCGATTCCACGTGCAGCGGGTGCAACGCGAAAAGGAACGCCACCAGGGCGCTCGGCCAGCGGGCGCCCGTGGCGCGGCGCAGGAACGCGAACAGGAGCAACGCCGCGAGCCCGTGGATCAGCACGCTGGTGAGATGGTGCCAGCCGCTCGCCAGGCCGAAGAGCTGGCAATCCAGCATATGGGAAATCCAGGTTACGGGAAACCAGTTGGCGGCATCCCCGGAGGTGAAGGCCCACCGCAGGCCCTCCGCTGTGATGCCACGGCGCACGTGGAGGTTGCCGCTGGTGTACGCGGAGTCGTCCAGGTTTACGAAATCGAAATGCCGTACCTGGGCATACACTGCGAACGTGGCCGCCAGCAGGGCCAGATAGATCGTGAGGTCGGGAAGGCGGCGCGGTTTCTGGTGCAGGTTCGCCGGTTTGGGCAGAGCCTTACGCATCGCTATATCGGATATGCTTGCCTTTTTATTGTATTCGTTTTACCATTCGCTTCAGAAGGGGTCGGAGAGCGAAGTGGCGGTTCATTCACGCCCACGATCGACAGCCACCCGCGTGTTTCGCGGGAGTCCCCAATATAGAGGTCAAATGAAAAAACTGAAATTATCCAAAGCGAATGTTCTTATAGTCGCCGCTTTCCTCGCCGCCGTCCAGCTTCCGCTGTGCGGCCAGGAAGCGAGGAGCACGATTCTGGGACGCGTCAGCGATTCCAGCGGCGCCGTAATTGTAGGAGCCAAAGTAGAAGGCTTGAACACCGCCACCGGCGTGCATGCAAGCGCCACCACCAATGAAAGTGGCGACTACTTGCTTCCCTACCTGATCCCCGGTCCGTACACCGTTACGGTGGGGGCTCCCGGTTTCAGGACGTTTAAACGAACCGCGATCGATCTCCGAATGGACGACCACGTCACCGTCGACGCCGCTATGCAACTCGGTCAGGCGAGCGAGAGCATCGAAGTCGTCGCCACGGCTGGCCTGCTGGATACTTCCACCAGTAGCATGGGGCAGGTGATGGGCACCAAGACGATTCAGGATCTGCCGCTGCAGAACGGCAACCTATACTGGTCGGCCGCCCTGTCGCCCGGAGTCGTGGACACCAACACGGCCTCGGGCTACGTGCGCCCCATCGATACCGGCCATCCTTCTTCGATATCCGTCGACGGCGCGCTATCGGGCACCAACCAGTACACCATCGATGGCGCCCCCAATATGTTCGGGAACGTAATGGCCTATTCGCCGCCCCCCGGTATTGTGGAGGAGTTCAAGGTGGTGGGCAGCATGTTCGATGCCAGCTACGGCTACATGGCCGGCGCCACCATCAACCTGAGCTTGAAGTCCGGCACCAACGGACTCCACGGTCAGTTTTACTATTTCGACCAAACTCCGGGGCTGGGCGCCAATTTGTTTTTCAATAACGCCAAAGCCCAGCCAAAGGCCGTCATGCGCCTGCAACGCTGGGGCGCCACGGCCAGCGGACCGGTCTATATTCCCAAGGTGGTCAACGGCCGCAATAAACTGTTCTTCATGTTCGGGTACGAGGGGCTCAAGAGCCTGGACCCGACTCCCTTTGGGACCTCCGCCGTACCCACCGACGCCGAGAGAACCGGGAACCTGGGGGGATTGCTGGCGCTCGGCACGACTTATCAACTCTACGACCCATACAGCAGCGTGGCGACTACGGGCGGGCTTTACAGCAGACAGCCGCTGCCCGGCAACATCGTCCCGGGGAGCCAGATCAATCCGGCGTCAGCCGCCATCGCGAAGCTGTGGGACGCGCCGAACCTGGCGGGCACATCCACTGGTTTGAATAACTACACGATGGCCATGAACTCGAAGGACACCTACTACGATTACATCGGCAGGATAGACTACAACCCGACGGACAAAGAGAGGCTGTATTTCCGGGCCGACAACACCTCCAATCCTCGTCCCCAGAATTACCGGCATCACGGGGCGGAGGGCTGGACGGTGACTCGCGGGAACACTGGCGGGGTGGTCGATTCCGTGTATACGGTGTCACCCACATTCTTTATCGACGCCCGTTACAGCTACAACCGCTTCAAGATAACGTACGACCCGAACGACATGGGCTTCGATTTGGCGGGCACGGGGTTCTCGAGCACATACATCAATCAAATTAAGGCGGTGAACCCGGATGGTGTGCGCTTGCCGGGAATTGTCATCACCAACTACGCCGCCCTGGCCGACCAGTACAACCTGGCCACGCAGACCGACGACACGCATGATATCGCGGTGAACGCCGCCCGCATCCTGGGCGCGCACACGTTGCGCTTCGGAGTCGGTTATCGGGTGTTGCGCCAGAACCTGAACAGTCTCGGCCAATCCATCAGCTCTCCGGCCACGGCCTCCAGTGCCGGCCTTTTCAACTTCAGCACCAGCGGAGCCTGGACCACCGGGCCGCTCAACACCTCGGCCGCCGCGCCGGTCGGGGAGGATTTTGCCGAGTTTCTGTATGGCCTGCCAACCAGTGGCAGCTTCACCATCCCCGCCAGCTATGCGGAGCAAACGCTAACCGGGTCGGCCTATATTCAAGACGACTGGAAGGTCAGCACCAGGCTGACGTTGAGCGTGGGTCTTCGCTACGAGCTGCCGGGTGGGTTAACCGAGCGGTACGACCGCACAGATGCGGGCTTCAACTGGGCGGCCCAGAGTCCCATTGCGACACAGGTGCTGGCCAACTATGCCGCCAACCCGATTCCCCAAATTGCCGCCAGCCAGTTCCAGGTCAAAGGCGGCCTGACATACGCCGGAGTGGGCGGTGTGCCGCGAGAGCTATGGAGTACCCCCAAGACGGCTTTCATGCCGCGCATCGCCTTGGCCTACTCGATCACACCAGTAACGGTGTTGCGCGCCGGCTATGGCATATTCTACGCACCCATCGGAGTGGTGAGCACCAGCGTGAACCAGACCGGATTCAGCCAGGTCACCACCATGGTGCCCTCGGTGGACAACATACACTATGTCGCCACCTTGACCAATCCGTTCCCCAACGGCTTCATCCCAGTCTCAGGGGCGTCCAGCGGCCTCGCGACGGCACTTGGCAGCAGCGTCAGCTTCTTCAATCCGTCGCTCAAGAGTCCCTACATGGAGCGCTGGCAGGCGGCGTTGCAGCGAACCTTGCCGGGCAGTGCGGTGCTGGAGATCTCTTATGTGGGCAACCACGGCGTCCACCAACTCGTAACCCGGAACTTCGACGCGCTTCCCGACCAATACCTGAGCACCACCGGGTCGCGCGATCAGACCACCATCAACCTGCTAACCGGCACGGTCCCCAACCCCTTCTATCCGTTGCTGCCTGGGACCGGCCTGTCCGGAACCACCGTCGCCCGGTCTCAGTTGCTCGAGCCCTACCCGCAGTTCACCGGGGTGAGCGAGCCGGTCAACCAGGGCTACTCCTTCTATAACGCACTGCAGGTGCGGTATGAGAAACGGTTCAAGACCGGTCTCACGGCGACGGCCTCTTACTCCTGGTCGAAGCTCATTGGAGGACTCAGCTACCTGAATGCCGGCGACCCCATGCCGGAGAGGGTGATCTCCAGTGCGGACCGTACGCATCGCTTGGCTCTAACCTGGATCTATGCGTTGCCCTTCGGCCACGGCCAGCGCTGGGCTAGCTCGACGCCGGGCTTGTCCACAGTGATCGGCGGGTGGCAATTGCAGGGTGTGTTCACTTTCCAGAGCGGGCCTCCGCTAGGGTTTGGGAACGCCCTTCTCACTTGCCCGGCGAGCCAGATTGCGCTTTCCGGCAGCCAGCGAAGCATCAACGAATGGTTTAACACGTCGTGCTTCAACAGAACTTCCAGCCAGCAGCTCGCCAATAACCTGATTACCCTCAGCAGCCTTTTCGGCAGCGTACGTGGAGATGGCATCCGCCAGTTCGATTTGTCGTTGCTCAAGAATACCAAGCTGAGGGAAGGACTGAACCTGGAGATCCGCGCCGAAGCCTATAATGCTTTCAATACGCCGATGTTCGGAGCGCCTAACACCAGCAGTCCGACCAGCAGCGCCTTTGGCACGGTGACCGCACAGTTTTCCACCGCGCGGACGATTCAGCTCGCGGGGAAAATTGTGTTCTAGCGGGAAGCTCTCAGCGGTCGGCGGGCCTGTCACGAAACAACCGTGCCAACCGCTCCCTAACGGTCGCGGCTCCGATGCTTTCAGAGCCGCGACCGTTAGGGAGCGGTTGCCTGTCTGACAATCCCCAAGGCGTAGACTAAGAATCGGGAGATCGCTTTATGACGGAAATCAATCGGCGCGAATGGATGATCGGGACCGGCGCGCTTGCGGCGGCCGGTACGGCTTTCAGCCAGCAAAACCCGGACAAAGGCTGGTTCGACCGGCCCATGCGGTGGGTGCAACTGGCTTTCGTCGAGGACGATCCGGGCCGCTACGATCCCGGCTTCTGGCTCGACTATTTCAAGCGCATCCACGCCGATGCCGTGTGCCTGAGCGCCGGCGGATGCGTGGCCTTTTATCCCACCAAAGTGCCGCTGCATTACCGCAGCAAGTTTCTCGGCAATGGCGACGCCTTCGGCGAGATGCTCGCGGGCTGCCGCAAACTCGGCATGGTGGTGACCGCGCGCGTCGATCCCCACGCCGCGCATCAGGACGTGTACGACGCTCATCCGGATTGGATCGCCGTGGAAGCCAACGGCCAGCCTCGCCGCCATTGGGCCATGCCCACCGAATGGGTGACCTGCGCGCTCGGCCCCTACAACTTCGAGTTCATGACCAGCGTCATCCAGGAGATCATGACCCTCTACAAGGTGGACGGCATCTTCGCCAACCGCTGGA
>Ga0224534_1001584_pt1 | contig 11779 bp, 13 predicted proteins | sample 714E12024metaG_FD_172012 | JGI IMG/M metagenome (GOLD analysis project Ga0224534, IMG submission 172012) | Peat soil microbial communities from Stordalen Mire, Sweden - 717 E1 20-24 | ecosystem: Environmental > Terrestrial > Soil > Wetlands > Peat | place: Sweden: Norrbotten County, Stordalen... | reverse complement strand
CCACCATCTCGCGCCAGTTTTCGATGCCGTTGCCGGGCTCTTTCTCGAGCACGTTGATGTGGGCCATGGCGCCCAACAGGTTGCGCTGGAGGGTGTTGTGGAAACCGTTGTTGACGGCCATCGCGATAATGAGAGCCATCACGCCCGCGGCCACACCGACGATGGAGATTGCCGTGATGACGGAGATCACGGCCTGCTTGCGGCGGGCGCGTAGATAGCGGGCGGCGATGAACAGCTCGAAGCGCGAGTTCACGGCTTATCGAGCTCGCGCAACTGGTCGGCCAAGCCGATGGGGCCTTCGGGCCGCAGCAGCGGGAAGAGAATGACATCGCGGATGGAGCGGCAGCCGGTCAGGATCATGGTGAGGCGGTCTATGCCTATCCCTTCGCCCCCGGTGGGCGGCATGGCGTAGGCCAGCGCGCGAACGTAGTCCTCGTCCATCTGGTGGGCTTCTTCGTCGCCGCGCTCGCGCATGGCGATCTGCATTTCGAAGCGGCGCCGCTGCTCCTGGGGATCGTTCAGCTCGGTATAGGCGTTGCCGATCTCCATGCCGGCGGCGTAGATTTCGAAACGCTCGACGAAGGCCGGGTCCTCGGGCTTGTTCTTGGAGAGCGGCGAGGTTTCGACAGGGTAATCGTAGATGATGGTGGGCTGTATGAGCTGGGCCTCAACGCGGCGCTCGAACAGATCCGTGAGGGCCTCGCCGGCAGTGGGCCGGTCGGAATGGCGCAGCAGCCAGTCGGGATTGGCGACGTCCTCCAGGGTGGGGCGGCCATCCCCTTCCCAGAAGTGCACTACGGCTTCGCGCATGGTGTAGCGCTCGAAGCGGCTGAAATCGAGCTGGCGGCCTTCGAATTCCACCGTGCACGCGCCGATGGCGTCGCGGGCCGCCTGCGCCAGCAACTCCTCGGAAAAGTCCATCAGGCCGCGGTAATCGGTGTAGGCCTGGTAGAACTCGAGCATGGTGAACTCGGGGTTGTGGTGAGTGGAAAGGCCCTCGTTGCGGAAATTGCGGTTGATTTCGTAGACGCGCTCCAGGCCGCCCACCACCAGGCGCTTCAAGTAAAGCTCGGGCGCGATGCGCAGGTAGAGGTCGATATCGAGCGTGTTGTGGTGCGTCACGAAGGGGCGCGCGGTAGCGCCGCCGTAGAGCGGCTGCATCATGGGGGTCTCGACTTCGATGAAGCCGCGGGCCTCGAGCTGGCGGCGCAGCGAGCTGACAATCCGCGCGCGCGCCACGAACACCTTGCGGACCTCGGGATTGGCGATGAGGTCGAGATAGCGCTGGCGGTAGCGAATCTCGACGTCCTCCAGGCCGTGCCACTTCTCGGGCATGGAGAGCAGGGTTTTGGAGAGAAACTCGAGTTTCTCCGCGTGTATGCTCAGCTCGCCGGTGCGGGTGCGGAAGAGATAGCCCTCCACTCCGACGATGTCGCCGATATCGAGCAGCTTGAAGAGCTGGAAATCGCGCTCGCCCACCGCGTCCTTCTTCACGTAGATTTGCAGGCGCTCTCCGTTCTGCTGCAAGTGGGCGAAGCCGGCCTTGCCCATGTGGCGGAGCGTCATTAACCGGCCGGCGACGCGGACGCGCACCTCGGGCGAAAGCTCTTCCGCGGTCTTCCCGCCGTAGCCGGAGACGATCTCGGGGATGGTGTGCGTGAATTCGAAACGGCGGCCGTAGGGGTGGTAGCCCAGCGCCTCGATCTCGCGGATGCGGGCGAGGCGCTGCTTGAGAAGATCATCTTCCAGCGACAAATATGTCTCCTTTGGGGGAACTACGATAATATAAGATTTCCTTTGCGACGATCCATCTCCATTATCATCCCCGCCTACAACGAAGCGAAACGGCTGCCGGGCACGATGCAGAAGGTGCTGGAGTACCTGGGCCGTTCCGCCTGGGACTTTGCGGAAATCCTGGTGGTGGACGACGGCTCGCGCGATGGGACGGCGGAGGCGGCACGCACGGCGGGCGCGCGGGTGCTCCAGAACCCCGGCAATCGTGGCAAGGGATATAGCGTGCGCCACGGCATGCTGGAGGCCAAGGGCGAGTGGGCGCTGTTCACGGACGCCGACCTTTCCGCGCCCATCGAGGAGCTGGACAAGCTGTGGAGCGCGGCCGCGCGCGAGCAGGCGCAGGTGGCGATTGGCTCGCGCGCCGTGGACCGCTCGCTCATCGGCGTGCGCCAGCCGTTCTTTCGCGAGGCCATGGGGCGCGTCTTCAACCTGGTGATGCGCCTGATCACGGGGCTGCCGTTCCAGGACACGCAGTGCGGATTCAAGCTGTTTGAAGCGCGCGCGGCGCGGGAGATCTTCGGGCGGCAGCGGCTGGACGGGTTCGGATTCGACGTCGAAGTACTGTATATCGCCCGCCGGCTGGGTTGCCGCGCGGTGGAAGTACCGGTGCGCTGGAACGACGTGGCGGGCACCAAGGTGAGCCTGTGGCGCGGCATGACGGCGTTTCTGGACCCGCTGAAAGTGCGCTGGAACGGAGTGACGGGGAAGTACGCAACGCGAGCCGATAGCTGATTGCCGATAGCCGGCCGCTTGGCCATGTTATTCTAGGAATTCCTTACCAAAGATGGCGCAGACGAGGTCGCTCCCGCGTATTTGCATCGCGTTGGGCCTGCCGGACGTTCCCACACTGCTGGACCACGCGCGGCGTGAAGTTGAGGCCGGCGAGACGTTCTTGGAATTCCGCCTGGACTTTCTCGATGAACCCTGGAAGGGCGCCGATGCGATTCGGGGGTTTATGGAGCAGTTTCCCGACTCCATCGTCCTGGCCACCTGCCGGCGGCACCAGAACCACGGAAGATTCAACGGCAGCGTGGAAGAGCAGTTTGCCGTGTTGGATCGCGCGGTCGACAACGGGGCGCTGGCCGTCGATCTCGAAATCGAAACCGCGGAGGCGGCTCCGGAACGGCTGCACCAGTTTCGCGGGCGCGCGTATGCGATCGTTTCGTACCACAACTACGAGTCCACGCCGCCCCTGGACACCATCCTCAGCCGGGTCATGCAGGTGCAGGCCGATGCCTACAAGGTGGTAACCACGGCGCGCAAGCCTTCCGACAACATGCGCGTGCTGGCGGCCGCCAAGGCGCTGCCCAGGCATCGGCTGGTGGTGCTGGCCATGGGCGAGCTGGGGTTTCCCACGCGCGTGCTTTCCCCGCTGTTCGGCGGCGCCTTCACGTACGCCGCGCCCATGTTCGCGGAAGGGACGGCGGCCGGGCAGGTTAGCGCGCGACACCTGCGCCATCTGTACCGTGTCGAGAAGCTCGGCAAGGCTGCCAAGATTTACGGGGTGATCGCGGACCCGATCCGGCATTCGATTTCGCCGGCCGTGCACAACCGGGCGTTTCAATCGCGGCGTGTGGACGCGGTGTACCTGCCGTTCCTGGTCTCCCCCGTGTACTTGCGCGACTTCTTCACCATGGCCGCCAAGCTGCCGCTGGCGGGCTTCAGCGTCACCATTCCGCACAAACAGAAGATCATTCGCTACCTGGACGTGGTGGACCCGCTGGCGCGACGCATCGGCGCCGTCAACACGGTATGGCGCAAGGCCGGCAAGTGGCGCGGGACGAACACCGACGCCGCGGGGGTCACCGGCCCGCTTTCCCGGCTGCTGCGTCTGGGGAAATCGTCCATCTTGATCGTGGGCAACGGCGGCGCCGCCCGCGGCGCGGCGTACGCGCTGGCGGATGCGGGCGCAAAGATTACTCTGGTGGGCCGCAATACCGACCGCGTGCGCGCGCTTTCGAAGATTTGCGGGGCTGAGGCGCTGGCGCGCGAGCAGCTCGATACGCGGCGTTTCGATGCGGTGGTGCACGCCACGCCGCTGGGCATGTACCCGCAGGTCGATGAGTGCTTCTTCAACGGGTCGATCCCCGCGGACGTGGTCTTCGACATGGTGTACAACCCCATGGAGACCGTACTCATCAAGCGTGCCCGGGAGCAGGGCAAGACGGTGATTCCGGGGCTCGACATGTTTATCGAGCAGGCCGTGCGGCAGTTCGAAATCTGGACCGGCGATTCGGCGCCCCGGCCAGCGATGGAGAAGGCGGCGGCCGAAGCCCTGGAACACGACTACAAATGAATATGAAGCTCACGCGACGTCAACTGGCAATTGCGCTGACTTCGGCGGCAGCGCTGGCGCAAACCCCGTCCGGGCCTCCCGCCACGCCCGAAGAAGAACTGAAGGCGGCCAGGGACCGCGTCCAGGCCAACGGCGCGGTGCTGGCCAGGCAGGAAGTGCCCATGGCTACCGAGCCCGCCTTCCAGTTCAAAGCCTGAGGCGCACCATGGCCGACATCGGCAACGACGTATTCTTCGCGACCATTCCGGAGCTGAATGCGCGCCTGAAGTCGAAGGAGTTTTCCGCCCAGGAACTGGCGCGGGCCTTCGCCAGCCGGCTGGCGCAGCTTGGAGGGCGCTACAACGCGCTGGCGCTTCCCCTGCTGCAACAGGCTGTCCGCAAGGCGCGGGAGGTGGATCAAGACATCAAGCGCGAGCGCCTGCGCGGGCCGCTGCAAGGGATTCCATACGGCGTGAAGGACCTGCTGAGCCTGGCCGGCCAGCCGACCACCTGGGGCGCGAAACCCTATGCCGGACAGGTCTTCAATTACAGCGCCACCGTCGTTGACAAACTGGCGGGCGTGGGAGCGGTGCTGGCGGGCAAGCTTTCCATGGTCGAGCTGGCCGGCGGAGGCGGATACCGGTATGCTTCGGCATCGCTCACCGGCCCGGGGCTGAATCCGTGGGACCGCACGCGCTGGTCGGGCGGATCTTCCAGCGGGCCGGCGGCCGCGGTGGCTGCCGGGCTGGTTCCGTTCGCCATCGGATCGGAGACGTCGGGCTCGATCGTGACGCCGGCATCCTATTGCGGCGTGACGGCGCTGCGGCCGACCTACGGGCTGGTGAGCCGGTACGGCGCCATGCCGCTTTCCTGGACCCTGGATAAGCTGGGCCCGTTCGCGCGCAGCGCCGAAGATTGCGGGCTGATCTTGCAGGTGATCGCGGGCAGTGACGGCAAAGACCCGGGTTCCGCCGGCAAGAGCTTCTACTACACACCGCAGTACGCGCGGCCTTTGAAGGATCTCAAGATCGGCTATGCGCCGGTGGATTTTGCGGAGTGGGCCGAGCCGGCGGCCCGTCCGGCCTTCGAAGCGGCACTGGGCGTGTTGCGGCAAACCGGCGTGCGGCTGGTCGAGACCAGGCTGCCGCCGTTTCCGTACGGCGCGGTGCTTTCGACCATCCTCGCGGCCGAGCAAGCCTCCCTTTTCGAGCCGCTCATCGCCAGCGGGAAGGTGGACGAACTGGCCGACGCCGCGCAGATCGCGGGGCTCAAAGCCAGCCTCGACGTCCCGGCCAAAGATTACCTGAAGGCCATGCGCGTGCGCCGGCTGATCCAGGAGGCGTCCTCCAGGCTGTTCGGGGAAGTGGATGTGTTGCTGGCGCCGGGGCGGCCCGGTCCCGCCACCCGCATCGATCAGCCGCTGGACCGCGGGGGATCGGCTGCCGGGACGCCGCCGGCAGATCCCGGATTCCGGGCCGTCATTCCAGCCGGGAACCTGGCTGGGCTGCCCGCGCTGGTGCTGCCATGCGGGTTCGCGGAGAACCTTCCGCTGTCGCTGCAACTGGTGGGAGTGCCGTTTTCGGAGAACCTGCTGCTGGCCGTCGGCAAGGAGTTTCAGGCCCGCACGGACTGGCATAAGCGGCGGCCGCCGGGGGTGTAGTCCCGCATGGCTGCGAAAGGGATTTCAGCGCGGCGGTGGATCGTTCGCGGGCGCGTGCAGGGCGTAGGCTTCCGCTATTTCGCGCAACGCGCGGCGGCCGAACTGGGGCTGACCGGCTACGCGCGCAACCTGGACGATGGGCGCGTGGAAGTGTACGCCGCCGGGCCTGAGGACAAGCTCTCGCAACTGGCCGGCCTGCTGTACCGCGGGCCGCGCTGGGCCGATGTGCGCGGGGTGGAAGAGCAGCCAGCCGCGGTGCATGAGTGCGGCGGATTTCGGGTCGAGGCGTAGCGCCGCCTCCCCGCCGCTTGAAGCGTCCGTGCAAGCGACCGGCTAACCGCCATTCCCGCTTACACAAAGCTCCGGATGGCGGTCACTTCGCTATCATGCACGTCGAACACGGTGTAAAGCTTCGTGATTTGCAGCAGGTCCTTCACTCGCTTGGTGAGGTTGAGCAGCTTCAACTGCCCGCCCCCGTTGGTCACCGTGGTGAAGGCCGACACCAGCTCCCCGATTCCCGAGCTGTCGATGTAAGATACCTCTCCCAGGTTGAGCAGGATCTTCTTCTGGCCCTTGCCCACCATCTCGCGCAAGCTATCGCGCAATGTGCTGGAACCCTCACCCAGGGTGATCCGCCCCGCCACATCCACCACGCTTACGTCGCCGATTTGCCGAGTATTCAACTTTACGCTCACTGAATATTCCTCCAGGCTGAAAGCTTTCGATTCTATTTGGACATCCTATACTTGACCAAAGTTACCTCGGTCCCCGCGGGCTCCAGGCGCCGGATCTGAAACTCATCCATGAACGAACGGACGAGAAAAATGCCGCGTCCCGAAGTACGCATCAGGTTCCCCGGCGATAGCGGGTCGGGAAGGCGGGAGAAATCGAACCCGTCGCCTTCGTCCGCGATTCGCACCGTGAATCGCTCCGTGTTGTTCGCCATCGAGAACCGCACCTTCTTATTAGAGTTGTACCGGTTGCCGTGTACCACCGCGTTCACCATCGATTCCCGCACGGCCATTCCGATCTTCACCACGTCGTCTTCATCGAAACCCGCCCGTTGCGCCACGCCCACCGCCAGCTCCTCGGCGCTATCCACGCTCTCCAATGTGGAATCCAGAAACCTTTCTACAGTCTCCGGTGTCTGGAGCGAGTCTTCCCGCATACACAGAACGGCCAGAATGCGTGGCCAAAGCGTATCGTCAGAATAGATTACCGGCGTTGCAAAAGTCAAGAAGCGTCCCCCCCGCGTTCTCCTCGTCGGACATCGTCTCCCCTGATTGTAATCCCTTACACCGCGGCTCGGCTCTGCCCGGCCTCTGTCACGATTGCCGCGAATCTGCATCTCCATGGTATGGAAGCCATCATGGAAGTCCGCATTCAACATCTCGGGGACGTCGGGTTCGAAGCCAGCGCGCGGGGTCACCGCGTGGTGTGCGACCAGCCGCCTGATAACGGCGGATCGGACCGCGGCATGACGCCGCCGGAATATCTGCTCGTCTCGCTGGGGACATGCGCGGGGTTCTACGCCGCGCAATATCTAAAGACCAGATTTCTGCCGGCCCAAGGCCTGGAAATCAAGGTAACGGGGGAGAAAGCCGCTCAACCAGCGCGGCTGGGACGCCTCCGGATTGAGGTGACTGTCCCTGCCTTGGATCCTCGCCACCAAGCCGGCATCTTGCGGGCGGTGAAAGCGTGTCTGATCCACAACACCCTCCTCCATGCGCCCGAGATCGAAACTGTGGTGAACGGGGCCGCGGAAGTCCACGCCGCGTAGCGCCGGCGATCCGCCGGTGTGTTCCAGTTCGGACAACCCCACCGGCGACAAGATCGCCGGCGCTACCCTACGTTACAATCGTGGCGTGGACCAGCCAGGCGAGACCGAACTCGCGCGCGCGCTCGTCGCCGGCGAGCCCGAAGCCTTCGAGAGATTCGTCGACCATTTCCGAGCCAAGGTGTTCCACTACAGTTGGCTCATGTGCGGCCGGCCGGAGGACGCCGAAGAAGTCGCGCAGGAAACGCTGCTCAAGGTCTTCGAGAATCTCGGCCAGCTTCGCGAGCCGGAGCGCGTGCGGTCCTGGGTTTTCCGCATCGCCAAGAATGCCTGCCTCATGCAGCGCCGCAAGAGCGTCTTTGCGCCGGCCCATGAGCTTTCTCTCGACGAACTCGCGCCCGCCGAGGAAGTGGCCGATGGAGCGCGCCCGCCGGACCTCGACCTTCTACGCTCCGAGTTGCGCAATGTTCTCGACCGCGTCATCGCCGATCTTCCGCCCGCTTACCGCGCCGTGGTGTTGCTGCGCGATATCGAAGAACTCTCCACGGAAGAGACCGCGCAGATCCTGGATCTGAGCACCGATGTGGTAAAAACCCGGCTGCACCGCGCCCGGCTCGCCATGCGGCAGACGCTCGATTGCTATCTCCACAACCATTGCCTCGAAGACCAGCCCAGCCCCAACCCGTCCGCCTTGAGCCAGGAAGAGCGCGCCGAGCTGTATTCCATGTGGCAAAACAAGGCCTCCCCCAAATCCTTGTGACTTGGGTCGCTGCCTGGGCGTTCACGCGCCTATAAGGCGGGTTACGACGGCAACTGTCTCAACAGGCTTGGGAACGCCGCCTGGATCAACCGGACTCCCACGGCCGTGGCGGCGCCGATGTTGTTGTCACGGACCGGCACCACGATCTTCACCAGGGCAGTATCGCTGCGACGGTAGCGAATGGAATCCAGCACCAGCCAGAACTTCGCCCAGTATTCACTGGCGATGATGCGGCTGTGGGTTTGGTACCAGTACAACACCACGCTCTTATCGTCTCCGTGCTCCACCACATACCGGTTCGTCACAATGGGCGCGTTCCAGCCGGGAACGTTGATAGTCTCCCTCCCGGTTTCCACAGGCTCCCACCCCGATCCAGGCAGGCAGTTCTTTGGGGAGTGCGGCGCCTGGCCATACCGCTGCGTCTTGAAGTATGCGACAAACAAGAAGGCGAAGTCGGTTCGAGAGGGGTTGACGTACACCCGGTTCAGCGTGTCGTCGGCTTTCAAGACGTCCTGGACTTCCTTCTCCATCGGCACGTCCCGCGACATGGTCCATCCACCGAACGCGGGCGGAAAAAGACTCAGCGGCGGGACCAGGGGCGCCCGCTCGGAGCGCGAGGCGGTGGCGTAAAACGCGGTGGCCTGAAGCAGCAGCACCGCCGTCAGGACCCGCGCATACCGGTTGTCCAGAAAACTCATGGCTTTCTCCTGGCCTCCAGGTAATTCGAACTGCGTGCGATCAATTGGTGGAGGAGAATCAAGATTCCCAACGCCACCATGAAAATGACCCAGCCTTCCGCTTCGTGGAAAAACCCTTCGGCCGCGTCCGGTTTCACCTGGGTCAGCACCCCGGTTATGGTGACGCGGCTGCTGTTCGCCACAATCGCAATCGGGACGGTCGAGAGGAACAGCACCACGCGAATCCATGTCTTCCGCTCGAAGAAGTATCCGTAAACCAGCGATAGAAAGGTCAGCGAGAGCAGCGACCGGATACCGCTGCACGCTTCCACCACCGAGAGCCGCTGGTTGGGCAGCTCGAGTATATTGCCTTCGCGCAGGACGGGGACGGCCATCAATGTGAGCGCGCCATCCGCCAAGCGGCTGGCCAGAAGCTGCAGCGGAAACGTGATCTGGTTATAGATCACGGCGTCGATCGGCACCATGAAGAACAACAGGAACAGCGGGAACGCCAGCTTCTTGAGTATCAAGTTGCCGCCCAGCAGCCAGACGGCGCCAATCAGCACAATCACGAAAGACGTGCGCGACAGGAACAACTCCACGCCCAGAGTGCCGACGATCAGTTGGACCGCGCCAATCATAACCACGGCCAACCCCCACCAGTTCGGTTGGGGCTTGATCGCCACCAGTTCATTCCGCTTCTGCCAGACGATATACCCGGCGATGACGGGGACGAAGAACCCGTGGCCCATGTCCGAATCCGATCCCCATTGCGTGACCATGGCCCTCAAGACCGGCGCATAGCACGCCATCACCAGCAGGCCGAACCAGGCGATCTTACCCCACGGCAATTGAGCCCTCCGCACGATTTCCGGAGCCGCAGTCATAGGAGTACCACCCGATATATGATAGCAGCGCCGCGCGTGGCTGTGTCATTTCACTTCCGGGTCGCGATCTTCTACAATTGCGCGAATGAGTTCAACCAGTTCCGCGATCGCCCGATCCGGCAGTTGTTCGCGCGTCAGGTTTTCGCACACAGCGGCGAGATCCAGGACCCGCGCGAGCCGCCGCCAATCCCGCGGCAAGGCGCCGCCGGCATGCAAATAGCCGGCCGAAAAATGCGGCTCGGCGAGAGGGTGCGCGGCGCGCTCGTAGCGGAGGAAGTTGCCCATGTCGCCCAGCGGAGAGCCGGAAACCGCGAACTCCCAATCGAGCACGGCCACAACCGACCACCGTCCGGCGAGGCATCGCACCAGCAGGTTGCGTCCGTTGAAGTCGCCGTGAACCAGCCGCGCTTCCTCATCCAGACGCGCCAGTTGCGGCGCCCACCGCCACACCAGGCCGCTGGTGCGATCGCGCAGATCCGCCGCCATGCGCCGTTCGAGGTCGATCGACCCGAGGCACAGATCCACGAATCGCGGCGTGGGGTCCTTCCCTTCCAGCAACGACGCCGTGACTGCCGGTCCGGGAGCGATCCATCCCGGCCTGGCGAAGGTGGCGCGGCCAATGGCGGCCAGAGTTTCTCCCGCGGAATATGCCGCCTCGGCGATCGCTCCCGCATCGCCGCTCGGTCTCAGGTCGCGGAGGCTGATACCTTCGACATAGCGCGCCAGGGTAAACGGCGGCAGATCCTCCAACCCATACGGCTCCGCATGAATCACCGCCGGCACGGGAACCAAGCCGCCGGCCAGCCGAAACAGGTCCAATTCCTTCCGGCATATCGAGGCATCGTGCTCGTAGATGCGCAGGACGACAGGCTCAGGTTGGCCGTCGAGGCGGAGCTTGAAGTTGGCATTGCGCAAACCATCGCCGAGCGGCTGCATCTCGACGACGCGGCAGCGCGGAAATGCCGCGTGAACGATCCGGTCCAGGGTTTCCGGGGCCAGCGTGCGGCGCGGCTCCCGCCGGGTCCAGCGGGCTTCAAGGGGAACGCCGGGCAGCCGGTTGAACACCGATCGTCAGCCCTCCTGGTGGGGAAACAGGCGCACGTCAAAGTCGTCGGCCGCGTCGATGAGGCGGTCGATGGGAGTGCGCGAGAGCCATATCCGCTGCTCGCGGTTGGTGTGTCCGAGGAACAGTTGCGTGACGCGCTGCTCGCGGGCGAAATCGAGGATGGTCTCCACGAAATCCGTTCCCTCGAGGCGGTGCACCTCGGCGCCCAACTCGCGCGCCAGCGCCAGGTGCGATTCCAGTTTTTCCCGGTCGTGCGGGGGAAGCCCCTGCTGTTCCACGTATGCCGCCAACAGCGCGCCGTGAAACCGCAGCGCGTTGCGGTGGCCGCTACGCAGCATTTGGGCGGCGTTGCTGCGGGGCGTCAGGCAGACCAGTATGCGCTCCTGGGTGCCCCAACGCACGGCCACGCCGTGGGCCGCAAGATATTCGTGCAACTGCCGGTCCACCACGTCGGCCGCCAGCAGGAGCGCCAGTTCGCGCAATTCCGCCAACTGGTGGGCATCCGGCATCTTGCCCTGGCCGGTGCGGTCGAGCAGAGCTTCGGGGGGCACATCCACCACCTCGATTTCGTCGGCTTCCCGCAGAAATTCTTCGGGCACGCTTTGCGCCGCACGCCTTCCCGTAATCTCCGCCACCCGGTCCTGCTGCTCCCGAACGTGCTGCACGTTCACGGCGGTGATGACGGCGATGCCGCGGTCCAGCAATTCCTGGACATCCTGCCAGCGCTGCGGATTGCGGCTGCCGGGAGGGTTGTCGTAGGCCAACTCGTCGATCAGGCACACGCCCGGGTGGCGCCGGAAGAGCGTGGTGAGATCGATGACCTCGTACAGGCGGCCCGCGTGCTGCTCGCGGATGCACGCAACGACTTCGAGCCGGGAGACGA
>Ga0224534_1001581_pt1 | contig 11802 bp, 4 predicted proteins | sample 714E12024metaG_FD_172012 | JGI IMG/M metagenome (GOLD analysis project Ga0224534, IMG submission 172012) | Peat soil microbial communities from Stordalen Mire, Sweden - 717 E1 20-24 | ecosystem: Environmental > Terrestrial > Soil > Wetlands > Peat | place: Sweden: Norrbotten County, Stordalen... | reverse complement strand
GTAAATGACGGCAAGCCCCGCCGCGCCGAAAAGCATGAGCGGCCTCCGTCCGAGCCGGTCCACCGTGCCGAGCGCGACGAACGTGAACGCCAGGTTCACCGAGCCGGTCCACGCGATGTTTTTCAACACGGTCGAAATGTCGTAGCCCGCCGCATGGAAAATTTCCTCGGCATAATTGAAGATGGTGTTGATGCCGCACCATTGCTGGAACATCGCGAGCACGACGCCCAACAGCAGAACTTTTTTCATCTTCGGCTGGAGCAATTCTCTGAAATCCACTTTTTCGGTTTCGTTCACCAGCGTGGTCTCGATTTCCTTGAGCGCGTCGCCCGCGTAATTTTCGCCGCCGATTTTCTTCAGGATGCCGCGCGCGTTGTCTGATTTTCCGTTTTTCGCCAGCCAGCGCGGGCTTTCGGGAACAAAAAACATTCCGGCCAAAAACAAGGCGGAGGGAATGGCGGTGATCGCGAACATCCAGCGCCAGCCGGACTGGCCATACCAGGAATTGCGGATGAATTCGTCTTTCGCGGCAACCGTCGCATCCAGACCGAGCGCGTGTTCAATCTGCACGCCTAAATTGCGGGCGAGCGACCAGTTGATCAATTGCGCCGCCAGCACGCCGATGACGATGGTGAGCTGGTTGATGGAAACCAATTTGCCGCGCATCTGCGCCGGGGCAATCTCGGCGATATACATCGGCGAAAGATTCGACGCGAGACCGATGGCCACACCGCCCAAAATGCGCCACGCGACGAAAATCGAAAACGTCGGCGCGAGCGCGTTGCCGATGGAAGTCGCCGCAAACAAAAATGCCGACACGATGAGCAGCCGTTTACGGCCGAATTTGTCGCTCAACGCGCCAGCGACGAGCGCGCCGACGAGGCAGCCGATGAGCGCGCAACTGTTGGCCCAGCCGATTTGCGCCTCGCTGGTGAGCTGAAAGTAGCGCTGGAAAAATGGCTTCGCGCCGCCGATCACGACCCAATCCCAGCCGAAGAGCAGTCCGCCCAACGCGGCGACGACCGAGATGAGCCAGATATAGCCGAGATTCAATGCGGCCTTGAGGTTTGAGGATTCGGTTGGGGTTGTGGTGAGCATGTTATTCTCGTGTTGTTATTGGTTCAATCTGGCGCTGTGGGTTGTTCATCGTTTCAGGCTGTCTTTGATCGCGCGGAACAGGGCGAGCAGGTTTGGAACGGGCACATTGCTTTGGACGTTGTGAATGCTGTTAAAAACAAAACCACCGCCTTCGCCGAAAATCTCGATTCGCTCACGAACTTCGCGATAGACCTCGTCGGGCGTGCCAAAAGGCAGCGTCTTCTGCGTGTCCACGCCGCCGCCCCAGAAGACAATCTGCTTTCCGAACTCACGCTTCAGGGTGCGCGGGTCCATCCCGAGGGCGGAGCATTGCACGGGATTCAACACGTCGAACCCGGCGTCAATGAATTCCGGGATGAACGGTAATATCGCGCCGCAACTGTGAATGAAGGTCTTCCATTTTGTGAGCCGGTGAATGTGCCGGTTCACCGCCTGATGAAACGGTTTGTAAAGTTCGCGGTAGGTTTTGACCGAGCAAAACTGACCGATCTGCGTGCCGAAATCCGCGCCGGAAACGAACACCACCTGCACCCGGTCACCCACGGCGGCAGCCAGCAATTCGATGCTCTTCAGCGCACATTCGCACTGGACCTCAAAAACTTTTTGCACGTAATCGCGGTGCGCGACGGTCGCCATATACCAGTCCTCCACGCTGCGGATGCCTTTCGGATTTTTCATCCACGGGGCCGGCACGAGCGCGATGTCGCCAAAGGCCGTTCCCGGCAGCGTCATGTAGATGCCGTAGTTTGTCGTCTCGTGATAATGCCGCGCGAGCCGCGCGAAATGCTGCACGTCTTCCGCGCTGACGACGCCCATCTCCTCGCAGTTGTCGGCGGGATTCAGATTGGATTCGTCGAGCGGCGGCTGGCGGTTGGTCGCATCGAAAAAATAGGCATCCTTCGGCATCCATGCGCTGGGCGGCACGCTGGTGTCGCCTTCGGGGTAAATGAACCAGCCGCCGTCCGGCGCGGGCGTGACGTTGAATTCGCCCGGCACCAGCACCGGCGTGCCGTCAAACAGGGTGAACGGTTTCCAGTCTTCGTTCTTGAAGCCGAACATCGTGCCCGGCCCATGCACGCCGACAACATCCAAGCCGAGCGCCTGACGAAGCTCCTCGTCAATTTCGCCGAGCATCTGATAGGAATCAATGACTTTGACGCGATGATCGCTCCGCCCCAGCACGGCCTCTCGCAGCCGGTGGACCGCCCCCGCGCCCATCCCGGTTTGGAAGCCCGCGCCAAAATCCACGCACAAGCGGTTGGTCGGCTGATGATTCAGCGTGGCGATCAGTCGTTCGCGGGAGGTCATGAATTTCATGGGGCTAGTTGTAATTCATTTTTGCACTTCCGCCAGAAAATCCGCCGCCAGCGCGTGGTTCGGGTCGCGCCGCAAAACCTTTTGCAAGAGACTTTTTGCCTTTATTGTCCGCCCAAGCCCCAGATGTGACTGCGCCTGCAGGAACAACGCGCCCGTCTCCTGACGGAACTGCAAATCGTCGTCGAACAGCAGCATCGTCGGCAGTGAGGTGGCGAAATAATCAATTTTCGCCGGCGTTATGGCGAGCTTTTCCGCGTAGGCCAGCAGATCGCCCATGAGTTTATTCGCCTTCGCTTTCTTGCCGAGGCGTTCCCACGACAGCGCCGAATAAAATGTCATTTCAGAGAATGTGCGGACACTCATCTCCTGAAAATCACCCTTGAAGTTCGCCGCTGCGCGCCAGTGTGTGTGCGCGGATTTCTTCTCGCCGAGCAAATCCAGCGCGACGCCGAGCCAATAATGGATGTCGCTCTGGTTCGCGAGCAGGTGCTTCGCTTCGCATAAATTTTCCGGAGAAGAGAGCGCATTCTCAAAATGGCGCGCGGCGCAGGGGAAATCCCGGTGCGCCAGCGCTTCGCGACCGAGCGCGAGCTGGGTGCGGACGTGCTGGCCGAGCGCCGCGCCTTCGCCGCCTTCCCACGGCTGGAACCTGCGTTCCGCCAGCAGTTGCATCGCCTCGACATGGCGGCCGGTCTGATTCAGCAGCGCGCAGAATTCCACGCTCAAGTCATCGCGCTGCGCCACCAGCTGCCGATGCTTCTCCAGTTCGCGCAACCGCTTTTCCGGTTTTTCGCCAAGCCGTTTCCAGAGCTGGTCGCGCTCGAACAGGAGCCGGGCATCGTTGGGATTGGCGCGAAACGCACGCTCGTAAGCCGCGCGGGCTTTTGCCGGATTTTTGAGGACGTTGAAATAGCCGATGCCGAGATTGCGCCAGACGATGGAAAAATGGGCGTCAAGTTTCGCGGACTTTTCCCAGAGCTGGATGGCTTCTGCGTGACGTCGGCGGTCATAAAGCAAATTACCGAGATAATACGGCGCTCTGGCGTCGCGCGGATTCGCGCGCATCGCGGATTCCATAATCTCAATTTCCACCAGTCGCGACGGGAAGCAATAGTCCGGCGGGAGCGCGGCGGCTTGTTTGAAATGTTTCAACGCGGCGCGTTCATCGCCGCGCTTCTGCTCCAGCCAGCCGAGCGTGTATTGAACCAGCGGCCGGGCACCCCAGCTTTGGTCGGGCAGATCGCCACCAGTCACGCGGGACGATTTCGAAATGCAAACCGCTTCCGCAAACATACCTGCCCGCGCGCAGTCGTGGGTCATGTCCAGCAGTGTCTGCAAATCGCAGGAATCTTTTGGGTGACCATCCGCAAGAGTTCGTGCCCAACTGTCGAGCGGATCCAGCGCGCGAGTTTCGCGCCGGAGCGCGGCGGCTTCGGAGGCGCGATTCAGTTGGCACAATACAATGGCCTTTAGATTTTGCGCGCGGGTATTGTCGGTGTCGAAACGCAGCGAGCGGTTCAAATGTTCCAGTGCCGCCGTCCAATTTTTGCGGCAGCAGTCAATTTCCGCCAGCGCGTGATAACCCGCCGCCATCCATGCCTGATTCCAGACGGATTTGTAAAACGCATCGTAAGCCTCGTCGTCGCGGTTTTGAAAGCGCAGGCACAAGCCGAGATTGTAAAACGCTTCGCCATCGCAAGGATTGGGGTTGCGGCGCGTAAGACGCCTGATGGATTTGCGAAAACAGTTTTCGGCTTCAACAAATTCGCCGCGCCGCAAATGCCACAAGCCCATGGCATTGTTGCAGCGCGAATCCAGCGGGTCGCGGCGCAGTGCCTCGATCCAGTAAAGCGTCGGACAGCGCGTGGCATGGCGGTATTGTCCGAGGTGCAGGCCGGTGATGAACAGCTCGTCGGTGCCCGTAATTTGCCCCGGCGGCGGCGGTTCTGTCGCGGGCGGAGGCACTTCGCCTTTCGCGGCTGGCTTGGGTTGATACGAAATAATTTCCCCGCCGGTGTGATCGGTGACGCGGACACGCAAGTCCGTATCGGCAACGTCGCGTGGCAGCTTGATCTCGGCAAAGAACGGCTTGCCTGGCGCGAAATCGCGCGTGGAAGAGAAAAGTTTTTTGCCCTTGGCGAGCAGAACAATCTTTGCGCCGGGGAAAATGCGTGTCATCGAAACGCCGAAAAGGATTTTGGCGTTCTCAATTTTCAGGCTGACCGCTGCATCGAGATTCGCGTGCTGCGCCGGGCCGATTTGTTGGATCGGATACCAGAACTGGCTCCACGTTTTCGTCTCACCGGGCTGTAGAAAACTGAAATCCGGCTGGTTGTCGGTGTAAACGCCGGCCATGATCTCGATATAAGGACCGAATTCACCGTTCTCATCTTTTTCCGTCAGGCTGCGATCCCACGCATAACCAAACTCGTGATTGCCCCATGTCCACTGTTTTTTGCCCGGCGAAATGTGGTGATTGGCGAAATGAATGAGGCCCGCCTGTGCTGTGTAATCGTAGCCGCCGAAGAAATCCTCCCGGCTGCCCATGCACATGTAGGAGGTCGGCACGGGAATGTTCGCGTAGAAGGAAAGGTCGTTCGGGGCGTAACCGGGGATTTGAGATTTGAAATTTGAGATTTGAAATTCACGGCGGCAGTGCGGCGGGATGAATTGCGCCGGCACTTCGTTCGGGGGAACGCCTTTGCGTCCGCGCTCGCCGTAATTCACGCCGTAATAAAATCCCTTTGCCAGCGGATACTCGCTCATTGAGCGGCGCGCGTGGTCGGCGACATAATAAACGTCCGGCGGGAAAAAACTCCGATACGCCTCGTGAACGCGCGTGGCGACGTTGGCCCACCACAGAAACGTCTGCGTGAACGGCGTCCGGTTGTAGGCGCGCACCTTCAATTCCAGAACCGCGCGGCCGGGATGCAGGCAGACGCCGTGCATGCCTTTCATCCTCGTCATCGGGTCGTGGTCGCTGCACCAAATGATCTTTGATCCGTCCGCACGTTCTTCGATTTCAAAATCCACCGGCAAAAACGTCGCGGGCCGGTGATGCTGCGGCCAGTTGAACTCGATGCCGCCGGAAATCCACGGTCCAGCCAGCCCGACGAGCGCCGGCTTGATGACTCGCTGGTTGTAAATCAAATCGTAACCGTTGGTCTTGTCCTGGAGGACGTGAATGCGCCCGCCGAGTTCAGGCAGCACCATTGCGCGGAGAAATTCGTTTTCAATCCAAATGGCCTTCCACTGGCGATCCACCGGCTTTTCCGCGATGCGGTCGGTGAAGGGCAGGGGATAAACCTTGCCGCTGCTGCCCTGATAAACGCGCTTCTCCAGAAACATCGGATTCTTGTCCGGCGCAGCGGGCAGGTAGGTGGGAATGACGAGATTCTCGACGCGGATTTGGACTGTTGAAGGCTTGGCCATGTTTGGTGATGACAGGCGCACATTAAACGAAAAGCGCGAATTGAAAAGTTTGAATTAAAAATCTGGCGGGCGGCACGGGAGCCAGTTTTTGCGCGTCGCCGTCCGGGGCGGGACGACAATCATTCCGCGCGGGAAGGCCGGTGGAGCATCCGGAAGCCGCGACAGGCGATGCGGGAGCCGGGATGGCGGAACGGGAATTCCCGCAAATCCGGCCGGGAAACGTGCCAGCCGGGCGGGAAGCGCGTCCGACCGACCGGGAACTGCGTCCGGCCATGCGGGAACGGCGTTCGCGAAACGGGAAAGCCTGTCATTTTGACCGGGAACGCCGTCCGGCCATGCGGGAACGCCGTCCGGGGAGCCGGGAAGACCGTCCGGCCATGCGGGAACGCTGTCCGACCAGCCGGGAAAGGCGTCCGGGCGACCGGGAACGGCGAATACCGAACCGGGAGGTTGTGTATTTTGACCGGGAACGCCTGCAAAACGGGCGGGAACCGCGTCCGACCATGCGGGAAAGGCGTCCAACGACCGGGAACGGCGTCCATCGGGCGGGAAAGGGTGAAAAACGACCGGGAACACCGTTCCGCAACCGGGGAACCCGTCCAACCACCGGGAAAGCGTGAAAACGGCACTTTTTAAGAGATTTTAACGCCAAGACGCCAAGACGCGAGGTATGACACGACTTGAACCGCTTGGGAAGCGGTGAAAGGAATTTGGCAAAGCCGAAGGCCCGCGAGGGCCGAGCGAGCGGGCGCGAGCGAGTCCATTTCACGAATTGACGCGAATTTGAAAGCCCCGGCGGGGCGAAAGATAATAGCCCAGGGCAAGGACGCAACGCGGACGCCGCCCTGGGTAAAACGTCCCACAAAACATTCCCTCGCCCGTGGGAACGGGAGAGGGTGGCCGACTTGCCGCGCCATAGCTTGGCGAAGGCGGGAGGCCGGGTGAGGGTTGTGCGGTAATTACAAATTCCTGCCAGCAGGCCGGATGAGGTGGCGCGAACTCTCCGCCTTCCGCTTTTGATTTCTGCTTTCAGCTTTCAGAATTTCAGCTTTTCCAAACATTGACGCTGCTGGATTTTCGGCGCACACTCGCGGCACGATCAAATGGCACTGCATCCTAATTTTCCGACATCGCCTTACGCGCCGCTGATCCCGGAGCAGCGCTGGTTTCCGGCTGACGAAACACTGCGGGCGACGGCCTATGAAAAATTGTTGCCGCCGCTCGTCGCAAAAGTTCGCAAGGAGGTTCACGCGTGGCGAAACAAAGGTTATCCGGGTGCTTCGCCAACTTCCGCGAACTTGCTTCGTCACTGGTTCGACACGGAGCATTTGGTCGAGAACGCCGACGGCTCGCTTTCCACTTTCCGTTATTACTTCGCCCAGCGTGAAGCGGTTGAAACCGTCATCTGGCTTCACGAGGTCAGACGCGCACGCGACAAGTTTGACCTTTTGCGCTTTGACGCATCGGGCGCAGTTTCCAGCGGAATGTTTGACGAGGACTGGCCGCGTTACGTTTTGAAAATGGCGACGGGGGCGGGGAAAACCAAAGTTCTTTCGTTGCTCATTGCCTGGAGTTTCTTCCACAAACTTTATGAGCCGGATTCATCGCTTTCACGGAATTTTCTCGTCATTGCGCCGAATATCATCGTGCTTGACCGGCTGCGGACGGATTTTGATGGCTTGAAAATTTTCTTCAACGACCCGGTTCTGCCGAACAACGGGTATGAAGGCCGCAACTGGCGCGACGATTTTCAAATCACGCTCCACATCCAGGACGAAGTCCGCGTGTTGCGCGACACCGGCAATCTTTTTCTCACGAATATTCATCGCGTTTATCTCGGCGACGTGATTGACCCGTCGCTGGAGGACGAGGATTTGCGCGATTATTTCCTGGCACCGTTCGGGCCAAAGCCCGTCGGCAAAACCACCGACAGCAAAACCGACCTTGGCGAAATTGTCCGCGAAATCGCGGAACTCGCTGTGTTCAACGACGAGGCACACCACATCCACAACCCCAAAATGGCGTGGTTCAAATCCATTCAAGACATCCACCATCGGATGCTGCAAAAGGATTGCCGCCTGGCGTTGCAGATTGACGTGACCGCCACGCCGCGCCACGACAGCGGCGAAATTTTTGTCCAAACGGTTTGCGATTATCCGCTGGTAGAGGCAATCCACCAGAACGTCGTCAAACATCCGATCCTGCCCGACGCCACCAGCCGCGCCAAACTCAGCGAACACAAGAGCGCCATATTCACCGAAAAATACGACGACTACCTGAAGCTCGGCATTGAGGAATGGCGCACCAGCTACGCCGAACACGACAAGCTCGGCAAAAAAGCCGTCCTGTTCGTCATGGTGGACGACACCCGCAATTGCGATGACGTGGGTGCCTACCTCGAAAAAATCTGTCCCGAACTGCAAGGCGCGGTGCTGGTCATTCACACGAAGGACAACGGCGAAATTTCCGAAGCCGCGTCCGGCAAAAATAAAGAGGAATTGGATCTTCTGCGCAAACAGTCCAACGTAATTGACTCCTGGGCGTCGCCCTACAAGGCCATCGTTTCCGTGCTGATGCTCAAGGAAGGCTGGGATGTGCGGAACGTCACCACCATCGTCGGCCTGCGCGCCTACGTCGCCAAGAGCAACATCCTGCCGGAGCAAACGCTAGGGCGCGGTTTGCGCCGGATGTATTTCGGCACCGACACGCCGGAAACCGTTTCCGTCATGGGCACGCCCGCTTTCATGGATTTCGTCGAATCCATCCAAAGCGAAGGCGTCACCTTCCAGCGTGTGCCGATGGGCCAGGGCGTCAAACGGAATGAATCCTTAATCGTCGAGGTGGACACGCAGAACGAGGCGAAAAATCTCGACGCCCTAGACATCCCGCTGCCCAAGCTCACGCGCCGGTTCAACCGCGAGTTCAAAAATCTCGACGCGCTGGACCCGGCGGCATTCGGCAACCAGCTTTTGCCGCTCAAATCTTTCACGCCGGAGGAAACCCGTGAGATCGTTTTCAAGATGATGCTGGACGCCGAGGTGCATCACACCATCCAACTCGACGGCTCCGGGCCGGCGGATTACCGCTCCGTTGTCGCGTTCTTCGCCCGGCAGTTGCTCAAAGACCTTCGCTTGGTCGGCGGTTACGATGTGCTTTACGGCAAGGTGAAAACCTTCATGCGCGAATTTTTGTTCAGCCCGTCGCCGGTGAACCTTGAAGACCCGGTTGTGCTGCGCAATCTGTCCGAACCGGACGCCGGCAAAATCCTTTACGACTCGTTCAAGACGGCCATCAATGCCCTGACGATTGAGGAATCCGGCACCACGCGCATTGAAGACCGGATTCGGCTGCGGGAAACGCGCCCGTTCCGCACCGAGCATCGGCCCTATCTCACGGCGGATAAATCCATTTTTTCAAAAATCATTGGCGAACCCAATTCCGGAGGCTTTGAACTCCGCTTTGCCGCGTTCCTCGACGAAGCGCCCGATGTTCAGGCGTTCGCCAAAAACTATTTCGCGGTCGGTTTCAAACTGGATTACGTCAAAGCCAATGGCGACCTGTCCAATTACACGCCCGACTTCATCATCCGCACGAATGACAAAACCGTCTGGCTGGCGGAAACCAAAGGCCGCGAGGAAATTGATTTGCCGCAAAAAATGGCGCGGTTGAAACAGTGGTGTGCCGATGCCACCGCCGCCGAAGCCGCCGAGGGCGGTTCACCCGGCCAGCGCTACGATTTCATTTTTGTGGATCAAACAGGCTTTGAAAAACACGCGCCGAAGAATTTTGCCGCGCTCGCCGCTAGTTTCACCGAATATAAAGCCTAGCCATGCACCTGATTTATCTGGATGAATCCGGCCAGACCGGCACGAATCTGCGGGATACCGTCCAGCCGGTTTTCGTGCTGGGCGCGCTGGTCGTGCCTGAATCGGTCTGGCTGGCGTTGGAAAAAGATTTGCAGGACGCCATTGAAAAGTCTTTCGCCGCGCCCCGCCCGGAAGAATTTGAGATACACGCCACGGAAATCAGCAATCCCCGCAATGGCTACTTCAAGCAATTTCCCATCGCCCATCGCCTCGCCTTCCGCGACAAATGGTTTCGCCTCGCCCAAAAACACGCCCTGAAATTCATTTATCGCGCCATTTCCAAGGAACGCTTTCAAACGTGGATTCTTAACACTTTCGGCGCGGGCGTTGCCATCAATCCGCACGTCGCCGCTTTCCCTCTGGTGGCGCGCGTCGTTGACGACTTGCTCAAGTCGCTTCCCGGAACGCCGCTCGGCATCTTTATTTCCGACGAAAACCGCGAGGTCGTCGGCGATATTGAAAAAGCCATCCGCTTTTTTCGCGGCACGGAAGGCGTCTTGAAACTCGGCCAGATCATCGAAAAGGGATTTTTTATTGAATCAGAGAAAAGCCTCGTCCTGCAATTGTGCGACCTCTGCGTTTATTCTGCGCGGCGGAAAGAGGAGCAAAAACTTGGTTTGCCGGTGAAACCATTGGATCAAAGCGGCATTCCATTGATTGAGCCGCTCATTCACGTTGGCGATGAACGCCTCCGCGATGTGAACGTCTGGTTGGAACAACAGCAAAAAAAGGGGCGGCCAGGGAATTAATCACGGAGTCGGAAAGGTCCGGCCCGCTCTGGTCGCCACAACAAACATACATTAACCAAGCGCTTTGTAAAACAGATTTTTGACTATGGCACGCCCCGATTCCGACCGCTACGAACTGACCGACGCCGACAAGCGCGATCTCATCAAGCTCATTGAGCAGGGCAAGCCGCTCCCGGAGAAATACCGGTTCATCCTGTTTGACGACAAGCGCGAGGTGGAGCTGGTCTGGAATGGCAAATCCCGCGAAGTCTGCACCGCCATCCTGCCGTTTCAAACGCTCGAACACATTGACGAGCCGCGCAAGGAAAAGCGCGACGACGAGGAATTTTCCTTTGATCCACGTGGACGCCAGCTAAAAGGCTGGACGAACAAACTCATTTGGGGCGACAACAAGCTCATTCTGTCGTCGCTCAAATCCGGCGCGCTCCGGCGGCAGATTGAGGACGCCGGCGGGCTGAAACTCATCTACATTGATCCACCGTTTGATGTGGGTGCGGATTTCAGCATGGACATTGAGATTGGCGGCGAGACGTTCCACAAAGAGCCGAACCTCCTCGAACAAATCGCCTACCGCGACACTTGGGGGCGCGGCGCGGATTCGTTCATCGCCATGATTTACGAACGCCTCATCCTCATGCGCGATTTGATGCACAGTGACGGCAGCATCTACGTCCACGTTGATTGGCGAATGAATAGCTTTGTGCGCGTGGTTCTCGATGAAATTTTCGGAACGGACGGATTCAGAAATTCGGTGACGTGGAAACGTTCTACATCCAGCGGTGGTAAGGCAACAGCCAATCAATACGGTCGAAACCACGACACTATCCATTATTTTTGCCGCTCTGAAGCAGCCCCTTTCTTCACGCAATACAAGCCTTATTCCGAAGACTACATCAAAAAGAAGTTTATCTATAACGACGAGTCAGGGAGGCGCTATCGTTTGCAGCCGCGTGGTAGCAGGGGTGACGAGAATATTGAAATGCTTGAGAAGGCAGGGCGAATAGTTCGAGCCAAGACCGGATACGTCCAAGTCAAATACTTCCTAGATGAATCCGAGGGAAATCCTATAGATGATTGCTGGACTGACATTCAGGATCTTCGGGTTACTCAAGGTGATGAAATGCTAAAATATCCAACGCAGAAGCCAGAAGCATTGTTGGAACGAATCATTGAAGCCAGCAGCAACGAAGGCGATTTGGTGGCGGACTTTTTCTGCGGGAGCGGCACGACCGCCGCCGTGGCCGAAAAGCTCGAGCGCAAATGGATCGCCACCGACCTCGGCAAGTTCGGCATCCACACCACGCGCAAGCGGATCATCCAAGTGCAGCGCGAGTTGAAAG
>Ga0224534_1001580_pt1 | contig 11803 bp, 8 predicted proteins | sample 714E12024metaG_FD_172012 | JGI IMG/M metagenome (GOLD analysis project Ga0224534, IMG submission 172012) | Peat soil microbial communities from Stordalen Mire, Sweden - 717 E1 20-24 | ecosystem: Environmental > Terrestrial > Soil > Wetlands > Peat | place: Sweden: Norrbotten County, Stordalen... | reverse complement strand
CGGAGATGAATGTATTTGCTAGACACGTCGTTTTGGGAGCTGCGGGCATGCTCATCCCGCAGCTAGCCGTGGTCGCCTCCGCTCAGGAGACTGTACCGTCGCCTGCTTCGGCGCCTGTATCCTCTGCTCCGCCAACCGTCAAACTGGCGGCGGCGGAGAGCTCGCAGAGCCAGGACCGGTCCGGCGCGGACGGTTCCACCCACGGAGCGATCACACAGCCCGGAAAAGCGGGTGGCATGGGAGATCCGGCATTCGGAGGGGAACGCCATCCGCTTTATCGGCTTTCGAAGTCGGACACCGTGGAGGTAAATTTCACTTTCTCGCCCGACTTTAATCAGACTTTGACCGTGCAGCCCGATGGCTTCGTGGCACTGCGAGGCGCGGGCGCGCTGTTAGCCGAGGGACTCACGGTCCCCCAGATGCAGCAGGCGGTTGCCTACGCCTACCGCGGCTTTCTGCACGAGCCGGAGGTCACCGTGACCTTAAAAGATTTTGACAGGCCTTACTTCCTCGCTTCGGGTGAGGTGGCGCGGCCAGGGAAGTATGAGCTGCGCGGGGATCTGACGGTAAATGAAGCCGTGGCGATTGCCGGCGGCTTCACGCAGCAGGCCCGTCATTCGCAGGTCGTTGTGTTTCGCCGGATTTCGGCGTACGTAGCCGAATCTCACGTGATTGACCTAAAGAAGATGCTGGATTCTCGCGATCTTCACGAGGATCTCCACCTTCAGCCCGGGGACTTTATCTTTGTGCCACAGAGCCGGGTTTCAAAGATCCGCAAGTATGTTCCCACCAGCGCCATGAGCTAGTACATGAACCCACTGCAGTTTTAGCAGAAAGGAGCAGCAGCATTAACTGATTGCGTCTTCAAAATCTGGCGAGTTCCCATAAAGCCCGCCGGGTGTGATCGGCTTTGCTGTACGATCCATGTCCGCGGAATGGAAAGGAAACTCGCACACCCCTCTCTCCCCCACGCCGCGCGAGCTTGCGGCCACGCTGTTCCGGCGTCCGCGGCTCGTCGCTGCTTCTTTTGGGTTCGTATTGCTGGCGGCGACGCTCTTCCTGGTCTTTTCGGAGCGCTATGAATCGCACTTCAAGGTTCTGCTGCGCCGGGGCCGATTTGACCCCGTCGTCTCTTCCCAGCCCGCCAGCGCCATGGACTTCACCCGTCCCGAAATTACTGAAGAAGAACTCAATTCCGAAGTCGAACTCCTGCGCGACGAAGATCTCCTGAAGCAAGTTGTGATAATGGCGGAACTTGTTCCAGCAGACACACCGGACTCCGAGCGCCGAGCCGCGATCGAACACGCCGTGCGCAAGCTGTCGCGCGGTTTGGATGTCGAAGCTCTAAAGAAGTCGAACCTTATCCAGGTCAGCTACAAGGACACCAGTCCGGAACGAGCCGCCCGCATACTTTCAGCGCTTTCTACCCTCTACGTGCAAAAGCACGCAAATCTCCAGCGGCCCCCGGGGGAGATCAAGTTCTTCGACCAGCAAACCGCGGAATCCGAAAGGAGACTGCATCAGTCCGAAGCCGAAGTCGTCCACTTTACCCGTGCTCGGGGGGTCGCGTCGGCGGCGCTGGAGCGCGACATCGCGCTGCAGAAGTTAGGCGAAGCGGACGCGGCGTACCGCCAGATCGACCAGGATCGTGTCGAGACCGAGCGCCGAATTGCGTCGCTCGGCGAACAGCTCAAGTCATTTCCACTTCGGTCGGTCACCCTCAATCACTGGGCCGACAATCCGGTGGTTCTCGAAAAAATGAAAACGCACCTGCTGGAGCTCCAGCTCAAGCGCACCGAGCTTCTCAGCCGCTTTGAGCCGTCCTACCGGTTGGTGCAAGAAGTTGAACGGGAAATTGCGGAAACTCGCGCGTCGATTGCCGCTGAAGCGCTCACTCCCCTACGCGACGAAACCAGCGACAAAGATCCCAACTACGAGTGGGCCCGCATGGAACTGGAGAAGGCCCAGGTGCAGTGGGACGGCTTGCGGGCGCGGCAATCCGACGCGTCCACCCAGGTCGCATCCCTGCGCGCGTTTGCTCAGCAGATGCAATCCGACTCGGTGGATCAACAGGATTTGATGCGCGCCGCCAAGGCCGAGGAAGACAACTATTTGCTCTACCTTCGCAAACGCGAGGAGGCGCGCATCGGCGATGCGCTCGACGAGCATCGCATCCTCAATGTGGCCATTGTGGAACCGCCCGTAGCCCCAGCCCTCCCCGCGCACTCCGTGTTCCTTTATTTCCTGCTCGCTTTCGGACTGGCCACCGCGTTCAGCGTCGGCATCGCGTTTACGACGGATTACTTTGACCCGACGATTCGCACTCCCGACGAAGCTTGCAGCCTGCTGGAGGTTCCCGTGCTGGCCTGGCTGCCGGCGCCTGAGCCCGCGCTTCTACGTCCTTCTATTTTCCGGATCGACCGGCCCAAGGTGGTGGTCCCGTGAACACCCTCCGTGAATATCTTGCCGAAATGCCAGCTCCCGCTGAGCAGCCGCGCGTAACTCCGATTAGCGAGCAAGTTCAGCGCAAAGCAGTTTCTCCGGCGTCGTCGGTTCACGACGATCAGATCCATGCACTGGTTCAGCGACTTTTCTTCCGGCATGAATCGAGGCCGGTGCGGCACGTCGGATTCGCCTCGGTCGAAGCGTCGACTGCGAATGCGACATTATGTCAGGAGGTCGCCAAAACCCTGGCCGAAGAGGACAGGTACGACGTCGGACTGATCGACGCCCACCCGGACTCCGTCCCTCTCGAAACGCAACTGCAAATTCCGTCTCCCAACCATGCGCCGACGACCTGGCCGATCGGACCACGTCTCTGGATGGTTCCTCGCCAGACCTGGCTTCAGAATGCCTGCGGGCAGCGGATCACCGGCCAGAACTTATCGCGGCTCCGCGAACTCACGACGGAGTTCGACTTTTCCATTCTGTGGTGCGCCCCAGTCTCCTGGCTCACCGCGAGCATTGTCCAAGCCTGCGACGGCCTGGTGCTTGTGCTGACCGCCAACAAAACCAGACGCCTCGTCGCCGTTCAAATCAAGGACCAGTTGAGCAAGGCGCAAGTTCCTCTGCTCGGAACCGTCCTCGCGGAACGTCGTTTCCCTGTGCCGCAAGGCCTGTACCGGAATCTGTGAATCCTATGAGCGAATTGACCACAAACCGACTATGGGACACCGTACCCAAAGATTGCCCCTCGCAGTACGCCCGCATGATTCCTGGGACTTCTGTAATACCGCCTTCCAGGTTCGCGCCGGCGGCCAACGCCACCCCCACACGTCCAGTTAGCGCGATCGACGAAATCACCACGAGACACGCTCAGGCACGAACGCCAACTCAGCAACATCCACCGCAACCTGCCATTGATCGGTTCACGCTGTGTGAGTTGGTGGCAGCCGACCTGATCGTTCTCATGGTGGTGTGCGGCGGGTTATCGCTGCTCTCTCCCGCTTGGAGCCTGCCGTGGGCTTCTCTGCCGATTTTTGCTGTTCTGGTGACGCTCTTCGGCTTCTGTGAAGGGATCTACAAACGCGCCGGGGACCCGTCTCCCGCCGGCATCGTCCCAGCACTGGCGAGGTCAACCCTGTTTGCGATCGGGCTGGTCTTCATCGCTCGGTGGGACGGAATGCGTCCTCTGGCCGCCACCAGAATATTTGCCAGCAGCCTGGCCGGCCTCGCGCTGTTACGCCGCTTGAGGCAGATGGAATGGAAGCGGCGGCGCCGCGAAACGGAATCGCGCAAGATCCTCATTATTGGCGGGGGCCCGGTTGCTCGCTCCATCGCTCGGGCACTGCGCAACGATCCTCTCCAGCGCGCGACCGTCTGCGGCTTCGTGGATGACGACCTGCCTCTTTCTCCGGCGGTATTGGGACGAATCGAAGACCTGGACTGGCTCGCTCGCGCCGAGTTCATTGACGAGGTCATCCTCGCTCTTCCCGGTCAGACCGCGCAGACGCGAAAAGCTGCCGAGGCCGCGTTCCGCAACCACCTGGACATTCGTGCTGTGCCCGATCTGCCCCCGGGTCCGTGGCCAGACTCAGGCATTGATCACATCGGAGAAGTGCCGGTCATTACTCTTCATCGCGAGCCATCACCCAGCGCCACCTTATTCCTGAAGCGTTTGCTGGATCTCACCGGCGCGACGTTGGGCCTGGTGTTGGCCGGTCCTCTCATGGCGATCGTGGCCCTGCTCATCCGGCTGGACTCGCCCGGTCCGGCCATCTACTCCGCGGAACGCACCGGAGCCAAAGGCCGCCGCTTCTGTTGCTACAAGTTTCGCTCCATGGTGACCAACGCCGCACACCTCAAGGAAGAATTGCGCGGCCGCAACCAGAGACAAGGCCCCATCTTCAAAATTGACGACGACCCCAGAATCACCCGCATCGGCCGTATCCTCCGCCGCTACAGCCTTGACGAACTGCCCCAGCTCTGGAACGTGCTGCGTGGGGAGATGAGCCTGGTTGGACCGCGGCCTCATCCCATCGACGAGGTCAACCATTACGAACTTCACCAGTTCCGGCGCCTTGACGTGAAACCCGGCATCACGGGTCTGTGGCAGATTACGGCGCGCGGCTGTCCGTCGTTCGAACTCAACATGCACCTTGATCTCACCTATATCGAGAACTGGAGTCTGCGCCTGGACCTGCGCATCCTTGCCAGCACAGTTCGCGTGCTGTTCGCGCCGGAAGGAGTTTGGAGTCGGCGATGGCGGCGGCGATCATCTCTTGTCCTTCCTCGGAGCGACCGATCGTGAAGACCTTCACCCGCGGACTGCTCGCCTCCAGCAGGCGGAAATATTTGTACACATCTTCGGCGTAAGGAAGCTGTGGTTCGTCAAAACCTCACGCACAGGCAATAGCTTCCTTTCGCATGGTGTGCCAGCCCCATGATTCGTGATTCGTTACTCCGGCCGATGTTACTCCGAGTCACGGGCCCGCGACGAAAGCGTCACCCGCGGTTCTGATCGGGACCATACCCGAGAGACAGAGTTTCAGAACTAAGCCGCGACGGTGTAACAATGGTGCAGTCCACCGAGTCGAGGAAGGAGTAAATCTTGCTTTCAGCCCCAGAGCCGATTGCGGTTGGCCGACCTGCTGGCGTATCCTTCGCGAGCCCGAGATGAGTTCGGTCCTCGTGGTAATAGAGGACGTACTGAGACATGAGCCGTTGGAGATGCTGCTCTTTCAAGACGATCACGTGGTCCAACAGGTCTCGTCGACAACTCCCGACCCAGCGCTCCGCGACCCCGTTCTGCCACGGACTGCGAAAGGCAGTGCGGGTGGGTTGGCTTCCCAAGTCTCTCACCGCCGAAATCACATCTGTTCCGAACTTTGAGTCTCGGTCGAAGAGCCAGAATCGGTGCGGCTGTTTGTAGGCCCACGCTTCTCGCAGTTGCTGCACAACCCAGAGAGCATTGGGATTTCGCGTCACGCTGAAACGCAGAATCTTTCTCCGGTCGTGGCCGATGACGAAGAAGCAATACAGAACGCCAAACGTAAGTGTCGGTACCGTGAAGAAGTCCATGGCTGCGATAGCCTCGCGATGGTTCCGAAGGAACGCCAGCCATCGTTTCACGGGATCTGGAGTTCTCGGAAGTCTCCGAAGCCATCGCAAAACCGTGGTTTCCGACAGAGGAAAGCCCAGCTTGAGCAGTTCGCCGTGAATGCGCGGCGCACCCCAACCGGGATTCTCCCGGCACATCTTGCGGATCAGATCTCGGGTCTCGCGGGCAATGACGGGTCGTCCTGGCTGCCCGCGTCGAACCTTCCAAGTCCAAAACAGGCGAAAGCCCTTGCGATGCCAGGCCACGACCGTTTCGGGCTTGACGATGACCAACGTCGAGCGCCAATCGCGCCAAAGGCGGGATAGACAGATCCAGAGGAGGCGATCCGCTGAGGTCAATTTCGGGCGTTCCCTCGCCGAGCGGTGAAGCACGCCGATTTGGTGTCGCAGCGCCAGATTTTCGAGTTGGACGTCAAGGCGTGAGCGGATGATCGAACGCAGGGTGTCGAGAAGTGCGGCCAGAGAAATAAGCATCGGAGGGCAGAATTCGGAAAGAAGTATAATTCGCATGCGCTCAGATCTTTCCGGGTTTTCGAGAGGCACAGTACCTTCGCCTGGCTGGCCTGGTCGCGCAGACTCTCTAAAGACTACGAGATCTGCCCCACCTCGGCAGAAACCATGATCCATATCGCTTTCGCTCATCTGCTCCTGAGACGATCCAGTTAGTTTTTAGACAGGTTCTTACGAAATTGCGCAGCACCGCGCTTTTTAGTCCAGCATGTCGTCTGGCCACGGTCGCGCTCGAATGCCTTGCGGGTCGACCGAGTTTGCGCTATCGCAAAGACCAGCGCACCGCGTTACGAGAAGATTCCGATAACACGATTCCACTGGGCGGCGGTAGTTGAGCCGGGAGGAAGAAGAATGACGGTCATACGTAGATATAGCAACCACGGGATCTGGTTCATAGCATTCCTACTGCTCATTTTCGGCGCCGGATGCTGCAATCCCGGCCCCAACCCAGCCCTAGCCGCGCCTACAGTTTCCGTGGTTCCTCTTGCTGGTGCGGTTGGCGTCTGTCCTAGCGCGGCGGTGACCGCCACGTTCAGCCTGGCGATGCAACCTGCCACGATCAGTACCACAACCTTTACCTTGACAGGGCCGGGCACTCCACCCGTGGCAGTGACAGGAGTAATTACCTCCGATCCGACCAACACAATTTTTACCTTTACACCATCAAGCCCTCTCGCACTGAGTACCCTCTATACCGCTACGATTACGACCGGGGCCACAGACGAGTATGGTATTGCGCTAGCGAGTAACTTAGTATGGACCTTCACCACCTCTAGCGAAGCATGCGCTCCGCCCACCGCGATTTCCGTGACCCCTGCAAATGGCGTCTGTCCCAGCACGGTAGTGACTGCTACCTTCAGCGAAGCGATGAATCCTGCCACGATCATCAGTCCTGCCACAACCTTTACTTTGACAGGGCCGGGCACTCCACCCGCGGCAGTGACAGGAGTAGTTACCTACGCTGGGTCAACCGCGACCTTCACACCATCGAGCCCACTCGCACTGAGTACCCTCTACACCGCCACCATTACCACGGGGGCCCAGGACCTCAATGGCGATGCGCTGGCGAGTAACTTTGTATGGACTTTCACAACCGCTGCCGCAGCATGTGCTCCGCCCACTGTGGTTTCCGTAGCCCCGCCTAATCTCTCCAGCGGTATATGTCCCAGCACCCTGGTCGTTGCCACCTTCAGCGAGGCGATGAAACCTGCCACGATCATCAGTCCTGCCACAACCTTTACTTTGACCGCGTCGGGTACGCCCGTGGCGGGAACAGTTACCTATGATGTGTCGAGCTATGCCGCGACCTTCACGCCAACCAGTCCTCTCGCACTGGACACCCCCTATACCGCCACCATTACCACGGGGGCCCAGGATCTCGCTGGCGATTCACTAGCAACTGATTATGTATGGACCTTCACCACATCTACCACGGCGTGTACAGGAATATCCACCGTACCGATGGGATCGGCCTGCAGTTTCGGAGCTCTGGGTGGCTCCACGGTCACCAACTCCGGAGTGTCCACGTTCGTTACTGGGGATATTGGCGTGTGGGCAGGGTCTGCGATCACCGGATTTACGTCGTCAAATTATAGCGGCACGGAATACGCAGGCGATGCGACTGCCCAGACGGCCCAGGGCGACTTGACCACGGCGTATAACTTCGCCGCGGCAGCAGCCGGAGGGGCCGTCCTCCCCGCAGATATAGGAGGGGAAACACTCGCACCTGGCGTTTATAAGACGACAAGCGCCCAGCCCTCGCTGGAGATAACCGGGAATCTTACCCTCAGCGGCAATGGCGTCTATATCTTCCAGATCGTGTCCACACTGACGACGGCAGCGACGAACAGCGATGTCATTCTAAGCGGCGGTGCTACGTCCGGAGACGTGTTCTGGCAGGTCGGCAGTTCGGCGACGCTTGGAACCAGCACAACCTTCGCAGGAACCATTATGGCTCAGGCGTCCGTCTCGCTTGACACCGGCGCGACGCTGGATGGCAGAGCGCTGGCCCGGACGGGCGCAGTCACATTGCTAAGCAATAGTGTGGTTGTACCTGTTGTACCTTCCTGTCCATGAGGTATTCGGTAGTGAGATTGGCTTGAGGCTGGTCCACTACCGGGCAGGCTGGAAAAGCATGATTTCACGTTATTGAAGTTCGGAGGAATTGGCACATGTCATCTCACTCTCAGAACCCTTATGGCCGTGTTGCAATTATGCTGTTGGCAACAATTGCTGTCCTGTGCAGCGTTGGCACGCTTGCGGCAGCACAGGATCGGCCTGCTCCCAAATGGGAACTTTATGGCGGATACTCCGCCTTCTATCCAGGCTGCGATCTGCACGGCCTGCTTCCAGGAGGAGTGGCCCCGGTGACTAGCTGCTTGACATGGGATCCGCGGGGCGTTGGCGCCAGCATCACCTACGACTTTAACCGGTGGTTCGGATTGACAGTCGACAGCAGTGGGCAGTGGGGCAGCGGTAAGACCGGGGTGGCTGCCCGAATTGACCAAGCCGAATTCTTCAACATCTCCGCTGGGCCTAAGATAACTTTTCGCACGCACTATTTTTCCCCGTTTCTCGAAGCTCTCGGGGGCGAGCATCGCTTGGCGTCCGAAGTCTTCGGGCACGATGACGAAGCCGGGTTCATGGTTGGTGGCGGTCTCGATCTGAACTTGAATAGACACTTCGCTGTGCGTCTGTTCAGAGCCGATTTCGTGTACTCGAATCATCAGTTTGGCCCGTCGTCGATTGTTCCCGCGACTGATGTGAGAGGCTTAAGACTGCAAGCTGGCGTGGTGTTTATGTTTGGCGGCGAACAGTCCGGGCCGCCTGTTTCAGCAAGTTGCACCATCAATCCTGCTGAAGTCATGGTGGGCGAGCCCACGACGGCGACTGCTGCCGTGAGCAACTTCAATCCTAAGCACACACTGAATTACACCTGGAGCGGCACCGGCGGCCAAATTACCAGCAAGGACAATACGGCGAGCATCACCACCAATGGCGTGGCGGGCGGCAGATACACGGTTACGGCCCATATCTCCGATCCCAAAATGACGAAGGGTGGCGAGGCAAGCTGCATGGCGACCTTCATCGTGAAGGAACCACCCAGGAACCCGCCGCAGATTTCCTGCTCGGCGAGCCCGTCGATGGTCCAAGCCGGCACTTCGTCAATCATTACCTGCGCCTGCACCAGTCCGGATAACGTTCCGGTAACAGTGGGTGGATGGACCGCGAGCGGCGGCAGCATTTCCGGCAGCGGAAACTTGGCCACCCTGAACACCACTGGCGCTTCGTCCGGTCCAATTACTATCAACGCGACTTGTACCGACTCGCGCGGCTTGACGGCTTCGATTTCGAGCTCGGTGGCGGTTGAAAATCCGCCACCGCCGCCATCGCAGGCCAGCAAGGTGAACGAGTGCGCATATCCCAACGTCAAGAAGCCGTGGCGCGTCGATAACACCTGCAAGGCTGCGCTGGACGATGTTGCACTCAAGTTGCAGCAGGATCCAGACGCCAAGCTGGTGGTCGTCGGAAACGCTGAGCCGACTGAAAAACGCAAGAATCTGGCGGATGAGCGCGCGGTCGACGTGAAGGCCTACATCTCGGGAGGCGAGGCGAAACAGAACATCGACCCAAGCCGCATCGAGACCCGCACCGGAAACGCGGGCACGGCGACTTCGGAACAGTGGATCGTTCCGGCCGGCGCGACCTTCCCCGGGGCCAGCAGCACGACCCTGGTGGATGAGACGAAGGTAAAGCCGATTCCGGATCATCCGAAACCGGTCGCCAAGTAGAAAGCGGCGAAAAAAGCCGAATAACTAAGGTAGGAAAGGCACGAAAGGCCGGTGGGGTTCACCCTGCCGGCCTTTCTATTTTTGTCCTTCGGCAACTTGATCCGGTCGCAATACTCTGTCACTCGAAGAAAGCGGCCCAGAATTTGGGGAGACCCGCGCGATCCGGGCTTTCCCTGATTTGGAACCATCCAGCGCGTGGCGGGCTGTGCTTTTCGGATGAAGGGAATCTTCGATAATCTTCCGCCGGATCACGGCTGCCGGGTTGAATCATTGGAACCGCGGGCGCGGTGCCATCTCACACTACCCCTTGTGCTATGCTGAAGCAACCGGATAAGCAGAAGTTTCCGAGTCCTGGCTGATGACCGTTATGCCGCTTTGCGCCGCTGTATGATCTCCGATTCTGCTTGCAGCCAATCCCCTGAATCGTGCCCATCGGCTCGTCCCCGCTGTTCATAGATCTGATAGGCGCGGGTTCGGATCTCCGCTTCCATGTTTGTGTTGGTTTGTTCTTCTTTCGGCTTGGGCACAACGTGCGTCTTTGGTTCACTACCCTTCGTTCTCATGGTTGCAGCTATCGTCATGGCTGTGTCTCCTGACAGAAAGTATCTTGTTTCCTTATCTTCGAAACACTTTGAAGCAACGGGAAGATCAGTCCATCTGTCACTGTTCGCCTTGTGTTCGGCGTTAAGGGCTGAACCCGTCTCCTCTCTTGGTTCGGTCGATGGGAATATCGGGAGCAGAATCGTCAGAATCCGCCCGCCATTCATCGAACCCGATCCGCAGACATACCCTCCAAACTGTTCCACCGTGCCATTCATGCTTCTGTCGAAGCTGGACAAGGGTTGGAGAGAATGCGCATCGTCTTGCTTGGTCCCGCTCGTGGCGGTTGTTTCCAGTAGGATGTAGTTCCCAGGCACGACTTCGGCGGGTCGCAAGGGGTCGCTCTCCGCGAATCTGCGGGTGGAAATCTTGATCCGGATAGACCCTCCACCGGTCATGATCCTTCGCCCGTTCATAGCTAAGGCCATCAGTACTTGCTGAATGCGACTGGGGTGGGTGCGCACGGGCTTAAAGAATTGTCCGATCTCGATCTTGAGGCTAATGCTCTTGCTCAGTAAACGCTGCATCAAGCTGGCGGAATTTGCGATGATCACGCCCAAATCCAATGGCTGCGGCGATAGCGCTTGCATTCGGCGGAATGTTCGCAATTCCCCGTTCAGGAAGGATGCCTTCCGAGCGGCCTCCTGGATCGCCAGGATTCCTCGAAGCTGCTGTTCGTCCGCCGTATCCTGCAGCAACTCGGTCTCGCCCAGAATGACAGCAAACAGGTTATTCAAATCATGGGCCACGTCACTTTCGAGCAATGCCATGGCCTCTGAGGTGTTCTTCTGTTGGGCAAGGCCGCGGTCGAGGCCGCCGTACCCCTCAAGCTCCCCGCCGGTACCGACCAGAGGAATCACAACCGATTCCAGTCTTACCACTTGGCCGTCCTTGGCAACCTTCAGAGTCTCCAGTTGACGAGGTGAGAGTCCGGGTTTCGAACAAGTTTCAAATTCGGTGCGAATCCGTACCGCTTCATAATCGGGCATCAGATCGAAGAAGCTTTTTCCGATCACTTCTTCGGGTTGATAGCCCAGCAATTGCTTCACCTCCGGGCCGGAATAGGTGTACCTGCCCGAGGCATCGAGTTCCCAAATCCAATCTTTGGCTACTTCCACCAGCCAACAAGAAAGCCTGCAATCGCGCAATCTCGGGTAGACAAGCTGCGCCGGATGCTGGAAGGCAGGGCTCTCTGCCAACGCAATCGTTTTCACACCGGAATCTTCTCGTAACGCGGTGCGCTGGTCTTTGCGATAGCGCAAACTCGGTCAACCCGCAAGGCATTCGAGCACGACCGTGGCCAGACGACATGCTGGACTAAAAAGCGCGGTGCTGCGCAATTT
>Ga0224534_1001579_pt1 | contig 11805 bp, 14 predicted proteins | sample 714E12024metaG_FD_172012 | JGI IMG/M metagenome (GOLD analysis project Ga0224534, IMG submission 172012) | Peat soil microbial communities from Stordalen Mire, Sweden - 717 E1 20-24 | ecosystem: Environmental > Terrestrial > Soil > Wetlands > Peat | place: Sweden: Norrbotten County, Stordalen... | reverse complement strand
CAAAGGTTACGACAATTGCGAATCACCCGACACACAACCCTCCCAAAGTGGAACTACACGATCACCCCTTCCAATGGGAAATAATTCTTGCGCCGTCCCTAAGTGATTGCGCTGCCTCTTTACATGCAGTCGTCGTACCGCGAGGTTTTGCGCTGTTTGTTGGAAGGGATTCAGTGGCTGCGCGATCCATCCGCAACGAATAAGGTGGCGGGCAAGTCGGAAATCTCACAGGCCCGAACGCCGTTGAGCGCCGCAACGGTTTTCCGGTGTTTCAGGTACCGGTGGGAACGCCGGGGTTCGGTCCGGATGAGGTTCGAGCGGCGACCACCAGGGAGGACCTCGAGGCGGCGCGGGAATTCCTGGGGCCGGGACGGTAACCGTGCCGGTCTCCCTGCTTGATGTCAATGTCCTGCTCGCTTTGGCGTGGCCGACCCATGTCCACCATCTGGCGGCGCACCGGTGGTTTGCGGAGAATTATGAGGTGGGGTGGGCAACATGTCCGCTGACGCAGTTGGGGTTTGTGCGGCTGGCGATGCAGCCGGCGGTGGTGAAGATCCCGATTCTCTTCGGGGACGTGATGGAGGCGCTGGCCCAAATGACGGCCAACGGCGCGCATCGGTTCTGGCCGCTGGAGGGCGGACTTGCGGGTATTCGCGACGAGATTCGCGCCCGCGTCGTGGGACATCACCAACTGAGCGATGCCGTCCTACTCGATCTGGCGATCCGGCATCAGGGTCGGCTGGCTACGTTTGATTGGAGGATTTTGGGGCTGTTGCCGCCGGATTCCGTCCTGCGGGATGCGGTGGCGATTATTCCGGCTTAGCCATGCAGTCTGAATCCAGACGGCAGTAGCTACCGTGCCGACAACGCCGACCTCGCCCGTGGATTCAGCAGCGTCTGGGAGCTGAAAGAACTGGAGCCATCTCATGCGCCTGAATCTGTTGGAAAACCGCGGTGATTGCCGGCGGCGGGCAGACCGCCAGAGTTCGAAACGTGTCCACGACGGGGAGCCAGCACCTTTTCTCCCAACGTGTTAGTTTAGCCTCATTTTTGTTAACGGCATCGCGCGCCGGGTGTGCGTCGCATATCTCGCACACGCCAAGACGTTTCCGCGTTACGTCGTTCTCTCCAGTTGGAAACGCCGCGCCTTGGGGTGCGGCCTCAACCATCGGGGTTGAGTTCGAACCCCAAAAATTCTCTTGCGGAATCTCCGGTTCCTCCGGTTAACGCCGGGCGTTTGTTAACAGGGGGGTGAGAGCGTTGCCCAAGTTTGTACATTCCGGAAACTTGCCGAGTATAGATTAACAGGGGCGCAGTTTCGCCCCGCTCCCGGAGCACCTCTTCAAAGAGGAGCAGCAGCATGCGCCGCACATCATCACGGTCCGTGAATTTGTCGATGACGTACCACGGCCGCCGCGCACCCGTTTGCACATCCGCTGTGGGCCGTACTTCGCCGGCAAGGATGGCGGTGGAATTCTCTTTCAACACGCCGGCTTGGCGGATGATCCTGGTGAGGACTGTGGTGGGGATTGCCAGGGACCGCACCAGGTCGCGCAGGAGATTACCCGGTCCCACCGGCGGCAATTGATTATGGTCCCCTAACAAGACGATAGCCGTGCGCGTCCGATCCGCGGCTTGGAACAGCCGCCAGGCCAGGGCGATATCCACCATCGAGACCTCATCCACGACGAGAATGTCGGCTTCAATCGGGTTCAGCGCATCCCGCGAATACGTATGGCCGTTGAAGCCGAGCAGCCGATGGATTGTACTTGCCTCGTGGCCGACCACCTCCTCGAGGCGTTTAGCCGCCTTTCCAGTGGGCGCCGCGAGCACGATCTTCAACTCCAACCGCTCGGCGATGCTTGCGATCGTCGAAACGGCGTAGGTCTTGCCGCTCCCGGCGCCGCCGGTCGTGAGCGAGATGGAGTATCGGAGCGCGTTCCGGACGGCATCTCGCTGCTCGGGATTCAATTCGCCGCCCTCGGCGTTGAGCAACTGATCCACCTCAGCGACGGCGTGCGGGCTGGTCCGGCCTGCGGTCTTCAGGACCTCGGCGAGTTCCGTCTCCATCCGGTGGATCTCCGGATCGGCCACCACCAGCCGTTCGAATAGCTGCGAGATGAGACGGCCCTCGGCAATCAATGCTTCAAGATGACCCTCGATAACCTCGCGGCTGTCGAGCGTGTCCATCACCAGCAGCGTGTTGGCGCGGTCAAGCAGATCTTCGAATTCCACCCAGCAGTCGCCATCATCGAGGGCGGCCAGCACGCTGTAGTGAAGCCCCGCGCGAATCTGCGGTGGCAGGTCCTTCGGCGTCCCCATCTTGCGCGCGATCTTGTCGACCCGCTTAAAGCCGAATCCGCTGATCTCGCGCATGAGCACGTATGGATCAGACTCCAGGATTGGCCCCACCTGGCTGCCGAACTTGCCCACCAGCGTGGTCACTTGGTGATGCGTCAACCCAAAGGCGGGAAGATACGCCATTGCCGTATTGAAATCGCTGTTGGCGATCCAGATACGCTGCAATTCAAGCGCGGTCTCTATGGGTACCTTCGCTGCCGACGCTACCGCCTCGGGACTGGCGCGAATCACCGCGTCGAAGCCGCGCCCAAACACATCGGCAATCTGGCGCGCCTTCACGGGCCCGATGCCCTTTACGTCAGGATGATTGGCGAGGAAGTTCGCTAGGCCGTCCGGGTCCATTTCCAGATCGTGCCCCATGAACTCGGCCTCGAACTGACGTCCATACTTGGGATGATCCACCCAATGGCCTTCCAGCCGAACCGCATCGTTATCCCGAACGAACACCTTGCCGGCGAACTTCACGATGGCTCCCGCTGCGGTCCGAAGGCGGCCGGCGGAAAACGCCGGTCCCGAATAGAACACAGTCTCTACTACGCCGCGGATGCTGGTACGCTCTGCTGTCATCTCCCCCACCTCGCATGCGCGGCGAGAAGATACGCCTGCACAAAGTGGCAGGCAACTTGGCGATTGGCGCGAAAGAAAACCGGGACACCATAGTCGAGGATGATCGACAGAGCGCTCCCGAGCACCGCGTTCGGATGGGCGTCACCCCGGTAGCGCTTCTGCAGGACGTCGGCGATCCCGGCTTCCACCACTACACACGCCGCCCGATATCCGGCGAGCTTGCGCAGTTCGTCGCGAAACCGCTTTCGGGCGTGAATCACCGTGGAAACGAAGTCATCCAGGGTCTTTCGCTCCACCGCTACGCATGCATCCAGGCCCACCACGGTGTAATCCCCGGCCGGAAGCGCCCGCCGCACGGCGGCCACCAACCGGGAATCGAACGAGTAAGGCTCCTGCTCGCGCGTGTCGATGATGATCGTGGCCTGTCCCTGGCTAGAACGGGACAAGCGCGTCCCCCGCCTCCTGGCGGAACTTGCCGGGCGCCCGGTCGTTCTCTATGCGGTGGTTGAAGAAGATGTTCTCGTTGTCGCCCTTGGTTTTCTTGGTGACTTCGAGCTTCACGTCGAGCAGCTTCTTCAGGTACTTGGGCAGATCGGACAGCTTATCGAGATCGAGCCCGCACAGGTGCAGGTCGGTTTTGACGTACTTCAGCGTGTTGTGGGTGATCACGCTGTTGCGCCACATCAGCCGGTCGATGAACTTCGGGGCGATGACGCGGAGCGTCCACTTCAGCATCGGGTTGTCACGTCGGGTTGTCACCCCTCTAATCAGATGAATTTCCCCACGCAAATCGAACTTCGGTCGATACGCGCGCTCTTGCCACATGCCCGGAACTCCCGGACGCATTCGGACGCGCAGGTCGCCCAGGTGGCGGCCAGTATCCGGGAGTTCGGGTGGACGAATCCGATCCTGGTGGACGGCGAAGGGGTGATCATCGCCGGCCATGCCCGTCTCCTGGCTGCCCGGAAGTTGGGCATGGAAGAAGTCCCGGTCATTGTGCTGGCGCACCTGACGCCGGTGCAGCAGCGAGCCCTGGTCATCGCCGACAATAAGCTGGCTCTGAACGCGGGCTGGGATGAAGAGACCTTGCGCGTCGAGATCGAATCCCTCCAGGAGGACGGGTTCGACCTGGATGTGGTCGGCTTCAGCGACGAGGAGATCCGCATCCTGCTGGCCGGCAATGCCGGTAGCGCTGAGACGGAGGCAGGGGCGTTAGGTGAAGACGAAACGCTGGAAGCGCCGGTCAACCCGGTGTCGCGCACCGGCGACATCTGGGCGATCGGGCGGCATCGGATCATCTGCGGGGACTGCCGGGACTCCGGTACCGTGGCGCAACTGCTCGACGGTGCGCGCGCAAACGTCGTGATCACGTCGCCACCCTATGCCACGCAGCGCGAATACGATCCCGCAAGCGGCTTCAAACCGGTCCCCCGAGGAATACAGCGACTGGTTTCGCGATGTGGCGGATCCTGCCAGTGCGGGTTCAGAAGGGGACCCGGTATCGCTTGCGATTCAGCGCACATCGGAGTTCGCCCATAACAAGAAGATCGTCATGGCATCCACGCCGACGATCAAGGGCATTAGCCGCATCGAGCTGGCATGGCTCGAAAGCGATCAGCGGGACTACTTCGTGCCCTGCCCCAAGTGCGGCCATTTCCAGGTGCTCGTGCTGGACGATGGCACGGGGCCGGGACTGGTGTGGCCCGAGGGAAAACCCGGGGAGGCGATGTACCGCTGCGGCGAATGCCGGGAACTGATTCCGCACCATCAGAAAGCCTGGATGGTGGAACGCGGGGAATATCGGGCGCAGAATCCATCCTCGGCGATTCCTGGATTCCGCGTGTCGCAACTGATCTCGCCAAAGAAGCCCTGGGGAGAAATCGCCGTAGAGTTCCTGGCTGCCAAGAAGTCGCCGGAGACGCTCAAGGCGTTCCTCAACACGGTGCTCGCGCAGTTGTGGGAAGAAACGCACGAAGTGCCAACCGATGCGCACGCGTTGTGGAACCGCTGTGAACCGTTCGAAGCGGAAGTGCCCGATGGCGTCGCACTGATCACAGCCGGTGTCGATGTGCAGGTGGACCGGCTCGAGCTGGAGATCGCCGGGTGGGGACGCGACGAGGAATCCTGGTCGATTGCCTATCACGTGATCCCCGGCGATGTTACGCGCAACGAGGTATGGGACCACCTGGAAGGACTGCTGCTATCCGAGTACCTCCACGCCTCCGGGCTGCCGATGCGGATTGTGGCGGCGTGCATCGACTGCGGCTTCAAGGACGCTACGGTGCTGCATTTCACGCGCGACCGTTACAACCGGCGGGTGTATGCCACGAAGGGGCGGGCGGGCGAGTCGCCGATCTGGCCGCGCAAGCCGAGCCGGAAGAACCAGACGCCGTTCTTCATGATCGGGGTGGATGCGGCGAAGACGGCGATCTATGACCGGCTGAAGATCCGGGAAGCGGGGCTGGGATACTGTCGCTTCCCGATCGGCCGGGACCTGGAATACTTCGAGCAGTTGACCGCGGAGAAGAAGTACACGCGGTACCACAACGGGTTCCCGAAGCAGGAATGGCGCAAGCCGGCCAACGCGCGGAACGAGGGGCTGGACACCCGAGTTCTCAGCTATGCAGCGCCATATGCGCTGTACGCCAGCGGGTTGAAGCTGTCAGTCCATTGCGACCGCTTCGCGCGGATGGTCGAGGTGCGGCGAGGGGAGACCCGGCCGGTAACTGCGGCGCCAGCGCCAAGATCGGGCAGTCCTGAGCCGCGCGCGTCGTCTCCGGTTGAGCGCGGAGAGGACCCCTGGATACCGCGCCGCAACTGGTTCGGGCGAAATTGACATGGCTCTGACGATTCAGCAATTGCAAGCAAACCTGGACACGATCAACCAAGCGATCGGCAGTCCAACGCTTAAGGTGCGCTTCCCGGATGGGCGGGAGGTGACCTACCGATCCATGGACGAGTTGCGCAAGGCGAAGGCCGAGATCGAAGAGGATATCCGGCAGGCCAGCGGCCAGACCGGCAGCCGCGTCCGGTCCGCGCAGCATCAGCGCGGCGATGGCCCCACGGGGCCGACGCTCTACGAGCGCTGGTAACAACGCGGACATCTCATGACACAACGGCCGAGCTGCTGGGATCCCCGCGCTCATGGCACGACAATCGCGAGCCCTTCGATTTCTCGAAAGTCACTGTCACGGGTTACCAGCGTTGCTCCGATGGCGAGGGCGGTCGCGGCCATCCAGAGATCGTTCTCATCAAGCGGAAGTCCGCGACGCTGCCGAGCCACTTTCACGCTGGCATAGAGATCGCCAGCACCTGGCGGGATCGGCTCGCACGCCAACGATGCAAACAGCTTCTGGGCTTTCATCTCGAGTTCCGTGCGGCGCCTTCCCGCGGCCAGCCTTTCCAGCCCGAACAGAATTTCGCCACGGGCGACAGGACAGACCACAACGCGATCACTCGTTCCAACGGAAGAGAGCCACGACGCCATTTTGCCATCTGCCCTCATGATGGCGCTGATCGCATTCGTGTCGAGGAGATATGTCACGGCCGGATTAGCTCGGAAAGAGATCGGGCGTTTGGACGGGCAACTGTCCGGCCGCAATGGCGGCGTCGAGTTCGTCAACATCCGCAACACTCAGGTGGGGTGGCTCCTGCATCACTCGCAGGATCATAGCGGCGGAGCCCAGGCGGTATTCGGGACTGCCCTTCACAATCAGAGTCAAACGTTCGATCGCCAGTTGCTGGACGCTCTTGTGTTCCGTGGCCGCGATCCCCTCAAGACCGCGGGCGATCTCGTCCGGCATTTCAATAGTCAGGTTCGCCATTTCGCTACCCTCCCTTCCTTATTGTGCCTCATGCCGGGGTCGTTAAGAGTGCAATGAACCTTCTTGGGGCTACTCAGACCGGATGTCTGTGTCGAGCAGGAATTTTCCCATCGGCTAAGGCACGACAGACGCGCTGTTCGGGCGTCTTCTCTCTTCGTACGTGATGGTGACAACCTCGTCAAGCAACGCGGTGTCTTCCGGACTGCCGCTTCGACCGGCTGAACAACGGCGCGCCGGTGTTCGACAGCCACCTCACCGGCGACGACTTTAAATCGCTCATGGCGGGGAAAGTCGGGACGCGGGCCCAGGTGGGCGTGGTGCGGCGCGCCTGGCCGAACGGCGACAAGGGCATGGCCACGCTGCAATTCGATCTCGGTGACGAGGATGATTGAATCCTACAACCCATAGCGCTGAAAGAGGGAACGCGAATGGCAGATCGGGTTTTCATGCAATCGCCACAGGGCGATGAGGTCAAGGAAGTCGAGGCGACCGCGGAGAGTCTCTCACCGTTGATGGCCGCTGGGTGGAATCAGGTGCCCACGCCAGTGGGCCACAAGCCGGCGGTGCCGGCCCAGGAGGAAAAGTAGCCATGGCGATTAAGCGGCCAATCTTTCCTCACTTTTCGGGTGGATTGAAGCGTTCGAGTTCGGCGGCGATGGTGAGGAGGCGTTTGTCCAGGCGTTGCAGCTTTCGGCAGGCTTTCTGATCGCTCAATTGCCGGCGGTAGATCTCCAGGAGATGCCGGGCAGCGGCGAGTACTTGGCGGACACCGGGGAGATTGGCAGCGACGGCGGAGGAACTGGCGGGCAGCGCAAGTTTGGGAACGAGGTGATGCTGTGCATTTTGGCGGGCGGCGCGAAACTCGCGATGCAAGTCCTGCTGCGTGACCTGGACATAGCGTAGAGTCATGCGGAGATCCTTATGTCCCAGCAGTTGCATGACGGCAGGCAGACTCACGTGCAAGCGGACCATTTCCGTGGCGAAGGTATGTCTGAGATGATGCGGGGTCACGCGCTGTGAGCAACCAGCTCGCTCGGCGGCGCGAACGAGATGCGCGCACAATTCGTTTTCCAGGACGATGAAGTCTCCGCAGGGGCGACGCGAGCGATAGCGGATGGGACAACGGGGCAACAGCCAACCGTCGGACCTGGCTAACAGGCGAGCGGGGGCCTGCGCGCGCAGAGTCAGAATGCGGGCAACCAGGCGCCGCACTTCCTCATCGGCGGGAACCAGTCGTTCGGTATGCGTCTTACCGAGGGGGACATGCAGGGCCCACTGATCACGATCCAGTTGCCGAAGACAGTCCAAGGTGAGGCGGCTACATTCGGAGCGGCGGATTCCAGTGGCACGCATGAGCAGGAGCGCGTTGGCGTAGAGGTCGTCGGCGCGGCGGAGTTCCCGCAGCAACCGTTGGTCGTCGTCCGGGCTCAAAGCGCGGGGCAGGTGCTTGGGTACCCGTGGGAGGTCCGCCAGACGAATCAGATCCGGCTGAATGCGATGACCATTGGCGGCCAGATCGTTGAACAAGCGCCGCAGGCGCACGAGGTGATGCATCCGGCTGAGACTGCACAACGGCGGACGCTGGTCACACAGCCAACGGAACCAGCCGAGCAAGTGCGGGTCGCGGCGTAGTTGAGAGAGCCGGCGGACATGCGGGAAGTCGGAGCGGAGGTAGTAGACAAACAGTTTGGCGGTGCTGCGATACCCGTAGATGGTGTTGGGCTGCAGCGTGATGGCGAGGCTTTCGATATGGGCTTGGAAGATCTGATCGATATTGAACTTTGGCAGGCTCATCGAATCGGTGTAGTGGCCAGGCGCGTGCGGTTCTGGATGGCCCGTGCATACTCCCGCCAGACGTCTTGCGGGGCGAGTTCGATGTACATCATGGTGGTGCGGAACTGGGAATGTCCCATCAGATGCTGGAGCGCGGGGAGCGATATGCCGGCGCGGACCATGTCGGTTCCGAAGGTGTGCCGCAGACGATGCGGATTGGCACGGGGAGTTTCACTGATCAGGCGATGGTAGCGGAACAGGCGGCGGAGCCCGGCTCGGGTCATGGGGCGTCCGCGCTTGGGCCCTTTGAGGGAGACGAACAGATAGGGCGAGTTGGTGAGCGGACGTTCCAGCCGGATATAGTTCTGGAGAACCTCGATGAGTTCGCCGGCCAGGGGCAGGACGCGTCTCTTGCTGCCTTTACCCAAGGCCGAGATCTGGGCGTCAGCCAGGTGCAGATCTTCCAGTTGCAACCACAGCACTTCGCAGGAGCGCAGGCCATCCAGCAGCATGAGGCCCGCCAGCGCGAGGTCGCGGAAGGTGCGGAAACTGGCCCAAAACTGGGCCACCTCTTCCGCAGAAAGCGGTACAACCACGCGGCGCGGTTCTCTTAACCGCAAGCCCGAGGCGACGGCGCGACGCGGCCGCCCGTAGCCAAGAGGGGATTGTGTGGTGTAGAAGCGCTGAAAATGAACGTGGCCGCTGGGAATCTCGTTCCCACAATGGAAACGGTAGAGGCACTGCACGACCGACAGCCGGTTGTTTACGGTCCGCGGCGTGGGCTTGGGCTGCTGGTCCAGTTGATAGCGGGCGTAGTCGAGCATGGTGGACTGGGTGATTTCCGATAGCGGCCGGTCCGGGCCCCACCAGCGGGCGAAGTGCAGCAGATAGTAAGCGTAGGTGGGCAGCGAACGCGGGGAGAGCTGGCGCACACACTGAGCGTCGAGGAAGGCATTGGCCCAGGCGATCTCCTGGCCGCGCTCATCGAGCACGCGATAGGGCGACGCGCTGGCGGGGCCCGAAGGACGATAGACCACGGAGAGCTTCATGGCCGGGATGCCTCCCGAAGGCAGGCGGTGAAATCGGCCGCGCAGGCGCCGGCGACGAAGTAGCTGTTGGGATCATGCCCATCTGGCAGCCGGACAACATGAGCGCGGAGCCCGACATTGCGCAGATGCTGGGCGAGCCGGTGGGCAGCTTTCTGTCCAGCCTGGTTATCGTCCTGGTCGAAGGTGATGTAGACGGAACGGCCTGGTTGATCGGTAAGCTGAGTAAGTTGAGCCGGCGTCAACTGCGTGCCGATGGCGCAAGTGGTGTTGCGGAAGCCGGCTTGCCACAGGACGGCCAAGTCGAACAATCCTTCGACCAGGATCACGGTGGAGAATCTGCTGACAGACTCCCAGGCGAACAATCCGCCTTTCGATCGTGGCAGCAAACGATGGGGGAACGCCGCGCCGATGCTACGGCCGTAGAGGTTGACGATTTGGCCCTGCTGGTGACAGGGAAAGACGACGCGCCGGCAGAAGGCATCGCGGCCATGGTGATTGATCAATCCGATCTCCAGCAACAGATCGAGATCACTGCCGCAGAGGGCAAGATGGCGCCGCAAGTTTCCGCCGGGAGCGTAACCGATGCCCAGTTCTTCGATCAGGGCGGGATCGCGCAATCCGCGGTGTTCCAGATAGTGTGTGGCCTCCGGATGAAGGTGGAACTGAAGCCGGTAGAAGGCGGCCGTCTCCTCCAGCAGCTCGGAAACTGGAGCGGGCGCTACTTCCTGTTCGAGAAGCGCCACGGTTTGGCGGAACGGCAGATCGAGGAAGAGCTGGACGAAGCGGATCAGGTCGCCGCCCCGGCCGCAGCCGTGGCAGTAGAACAGATTCTTGGCGGTGTTGACGTAGAACGACGGGCGAGTCTCCTGGTGTAAGGGACACAGTCCGACAAACTCCTGGCGTGAGCCGGCATGACAAGGCTTCCAGTTGTGACGCTGCAAATACTCCAGCAGCGGAATGCGCTGCTTGAGCCGCTCCAGCTTCTCGGCCATGGCGCTGCTATCGCCTCCAGAGTCGAGCTTAGGCGGAAAGCAGCCGCCTTCCCAGGCAAGGATGGTGGGCGGCGCAGTTTTCTAAATTCGCAAAGGCCAGAAGCGGGCGAGAAATGGGAATACAGTGTGCGCGCGGAGCGGCAACGAATCGTGCATGAGGACCGCCGTCCTGCTGAGCCACGGGCCGATGGCCTGCATGGCCTGGCGCAAGAAAGAGAACCGCGGCTGTGAAGAATCGAGGCTCCGGAACCATCGGCGCAGGGTGGAGGGATCGGCCACTCGATCGGGGTCCTTGACGGTGGGCGCGGCGGCTTCGCAGGATCGACCTTCCAGGAAGTGGCGCTGGAGCGCCTGGCTGCGGGCGATGAAGCTGTAATGGCCGTAGGGAGGCGAGAAGGGCGGCAGGAACGTGAACGTCTTGTGGCACCGGTTGCACAGGCCGCGGCGAATCCCGATCCAGTCGTGGTGTTCGTCATGCGCCTGCTTGCGGCGGCGGCCGTGGCCGATGATGGAGTCCTGGGAACAAATCGGGCAGCGGCGCGGGATGACTTCCGCGCCGGCCCAATCCGCTTCGAGGTTGTACTGCGCGGCCGAAAGTGGGATAAACAGAATCGTAGTACTGAGGGCTTCGCCCGGCCGGTGACCTTGCCCAAGATCGATGGGCTGGCGCGAAGCCCTTCCTCCTAAAACAAATCTCAACTGGAAAAAGAATAACGCCGCAACGCCACTGCTGTGGGCGCGTGTGTGCGAAAGGATGAACGGTTATGCCTCAAACGGAAGGTCGCCAACAGCGACTGCAACACATACTTCCAGAAAGGATTGGCCGCTAAGATGGCTAACATAAACGAATTGATGAATGGGTGGGGCTTCGGCAAGCAGACCGCCATCGGCGCCGCCAACCTGGTGGCGGCGATGTGGCGTCACACGAACCTCAATACCAAACCCTGGGCCAAGGTCCCGGTGAACGAGGATGACCGGGCTGAGGTCGGCAAGGGCCACGAGTTCCCGACGCAACTGTTCAAGTCGCACTACAACATGCCGACGTTCGAGATTTCGAAATACGCCTCGTCGGAGATCCTGGCCTGGGCCATGTCGTTCTCCCTCGGCAATGTTGTGTTGAGCGGCACCGGCCCCTACGTGTATGTGATCACTCCGGCGCTGGGCGCCACGAATCCTACCGGCCTCGAGCTGCCGTATTTCTCGTTCGTGCAGCAGATCCGGCCTGGTGGCTCGGCTGTG
>Ga0224534_1001578_pt1 | contig 11808 bp, 12 predicted proteins | sample 714E12024metaG_FD_172012 | JGI IMG/M metagenome (GOLD analysis project Ga0224534, IMG submission 172012) | Peat soil microbial communities from Stordalen Mire, Sweden - 717 E1 20-24 | ecosystem: Environmental > Terrestrial > Soil > Wetlands > Peat | place: Sweden: Norrbotten County, Stordalen... | reverse complement strand
AGGCGCGGAGGTTTACAGCAAAGCGTAAATCTGTTATTCAACTCCCATGATTCAGCCGGAACAATTGGTTGAAGGCGAGTGGGCCGAGTGGTATCGGCTCACGCCCATTCAACGCTGGCTGGAAAGCGAGAAACTTTGGAAGACCTATCTCGCGCTCGGAGGCTCACTTGATCCCGAACCCGATACGCAAAGTCCTTTCTTCGATGCGCGCGTACCGCGTCCGCGCCCTGCTCATGGGCGGACAGGCGTGCGTGTTCTACGGCGCGGCCGAATTTAGCCGCGACACGGATTTGGCCATCGTAGCTGATGTTGCCAATCTCGTCCGGCTGCGTCGGGCGCTGGACGATTTACAGGCCGAAGTCATTGCCGTCCCTCCCTTCGAGTTGAAATACTTGCGACGCGGCCATGCCATTCACTTTCGCTGTCGGCATCCGGAAGCCTTGCGGATGCGCGTGGATGTAATGGCGAAGATGCGCGGGGTGGATGCATTTCCCAAACTGTGGGAACGACGCACGGCCATCGAACTCCCGGACGGCACACGCTGCGATTTACTCGCGTTGCCCGACTTGGTGCAGGCCAAGAAAACCCAGCGCGACAAGGACTGGCCGATGATCCGCCGTCTGGTCGAAGCGCATTATTTTCAGAACCGCGCCAAATCCAATCCGGTGCAAACCCGTTTCTGGCTTTTGGAACTCCGTACGCCGCAACTGCTCGTAGAGGTCGCCCAACGTCACCCCGCGCTTTGCCGGCGACTGGTCTCGAAGCGACCGCTGCTTGCTCAGGCAGCGCTTGGCGAGATGAAGCAATTGGAGCGAGCATTGACGGTCGAGGAATCCGCCGAACGCAAGTTGGACCGGCGATACTGGTTGCCGCTGCGCGCGGAATTGGAAAAACTACGCCACGCCAAATGAAAATCGCCAAAGATTCCGTCCCGCACTGCGGGACCGCCGAACAGGGCATCGCCGAGGAAGAAGCGCTCAAGAAAGGCATGGAAGCCAAGTCGAAGGAGTTTGTGGAAAAAGGCGCGGAGGTTTACGCGAAGGTGTGATTTCGGCGGAGCGCGGTTGTGTCGCAGATCAGTCGCAACACCAACGAATGCAAGTAGGATGGCTCTCCACTAAATCCCGAACGAGCCCATGTTGACATCAGGCCACAAAATAACATCAGGGCCGTGTCGCTTTGTTGCTTTCACTCCGCCATCTTGAGAGACGATAAACGCGACGGCATCTTCGAAGCTCGAACAAAATCTAAAAGCCGACCGATGCCGAGTCCCATATCCCTCGATTGAGGCATCACGACAAAGTTTTGCGCGACAGTCTCCTGCGACTTTGACTGTGCGGAGTGTTGGTGACGCAGCAATAACTTCGCCCCCAAATCCCAGCACGCGAAATCGGTCCGTTAACACCAGCGCTCCGTCGACCCCACTTAAGGATGCAATTAAGCGAGCGCAGTCCGTCAGCGATTCTTCAATTTCTTCGCGCTCATCAGAAAGCTGTTCGATTTCTCGGTATTTCTTCGCCTCAATAGGTTTCTTTGAATCCCACAAAGCGAAATGGAGGTCGTAGTATTTGCGATGGTTTGCGAGTGACCGAACAAGGAGATTCCAGACGTAATCGTAATCACATGGATATTTTATTGTAATCCTGTCAGTCAACCTGGAGTCGCCGTGTTGGAATTTATCCGGAACAAGAATAAGCGTTCCTCCATGATTCTTTTCTCGGATGCTGAATAAGATGCGGAGTAGGTAAAAGTTGTAGAGCCGTTGAGGATAGTCATTGTCATGGCCTTCCTCGTCCCACTTCTTCACGCCGAGTGCTTTAATCGCTGACTGGTAAAGTGCGTGCCGCGCCTCAGCGAAGAAATCCGCTACGACTCCCGCCCATAGCAAGTCCATTGAAGGAACAATCAGTGACCCACCGCGCAGGCTAAACAGAATTTCTCCTTCTGAGGAAATTGATAGTTCGCCTGGGCTTTGACTGGAAATGGTCAATCGGTTTGGCGGGGGGCTTCCGCTACTAGATTCATGATGGATAAAGTTCCACCAGTTAGCTCCTGCATCAATCAGACCCCAAGCATTAAGCTTTCCGTCAACTGATGATTCAATGCAGATCAGGCTGCGAACTGCCTCTGCCGCCGGAGCAAGGCGATGAAGTTCAGCGACCGAAAATTCACGCGTGCTGGTAAATCGAATAACCCGATCTGCGTGACGGAAACGTGGTGGTGTGTTGTCTTTTTCAAAGTGCGGCTGAGGATAATAGATAACCCGAAAAGCCAGTCGTCGGCCTTCTTCGCGAAGAAAACTTGCGTGGTAGCAAACGGTCAAAATTCGCAGCAACGCCTCGTCGGATGGAAGTGGAGCGCGTTTGGATTGATGAGGATATCGCTTCTTTACCCATTCCTTCTTAAGAAATGAAATGATGTCGGGAGGGTAAATCGTTGAGCTTCTTAATTTTTTCGGCGCAGTTTTCGCCATGCGCAATAATTTAAGAAACAAAGTTGCTGATGACGAGTCCAATCGTGGATCAAAACAACATCAGTTCAATTTGCGCGCGTTCTGACTGGCGGAGTCGCTGCGACTGACGCTGCGCGCACAGCCGCGCTCCGGCGGTTTAGTTGCCGTGGCTTGTGGGGCCTTGTGCGATTTGCTTTTTTTGGGCGGCGGCGTATGGTTCGCCTGCAAGTCCATGAAAGCCATTCAAGGTTACTTTCTGATCAAGCCGGAGGATCTCGCTTGGCGGCCCTCCAACCTGATGCGCATCCCGAACGCGGATTATCTGGAGCGGACCGGGAGCGAGAATCTCGGCGTGCGGCTCTGGCGGTTGCCGCCCAGGAGCGCGAACACGTTGCACAAGCACATCCGGGCCGAGGAGTTTTATTTCGTGCTGGATGGCACGGGCCGCCTGCGCGTGGGCGACGAGACGTTGACCGTGCCGCGCTACGGCGGCGTGCTGGTCGGGCCGGACCAGTTGCGCCAGGTGTTCAACGACACCGACGCCGAGGTGCTCTGGCTCATCATCGGCGCGCCGGAGGAACTGGAATTTCTGCAAGGCTCAAAGTCGAAAGTCGACCTCTCACCATTTTATCCAGTCGATCCCACCCAACTCCCGAAGGAACTCGCCGGCGTGGAGTGGCCGCCCAAAAGTTGATTTGTGGAAAAAAGCGCGGAGGTTTACGCGAAGGCGTAGTGGCTATGGGCGGCGCGGCAGCGCCGCCCTACCGTGATTAGGTTTTGGTAGGGCAGAGCTGCCGCTCTGCCCAAACTAAAAATCTTTCCTATCCGCCTGCGTTGCATCAGGAAGGAGTTAGTGAAACCGCACGAAAGGATACGAATCACTCCGAAACCATTCCGATCGTCCCCAGCCACGTCTCCACCAACCGGGGCCATTCCGTAATCGGAAACTTTGTGCGTCGCAGCCCAAACGCATGCCCGCCCTGCGCATACAAATGCATCTCCACGGGAACCCCGGCGTTCTTCAGCGCCAGGTAGTAAACCAGCGAGTTGTTCACGTTGTCCACCGGGTCATTCTCCGCCTGCACCAAAAACGTGGGCGGCGTATTGGTGGTGACAGGAACATTCGGATTCAACTCAAAATTCCCATCGCGTTTCCACAGATGTCCCGGATAAAGAGCTATTGCAAAATCCGGGCGGCAGCTTTCTTTGTCAGCCGCATCTACAGCCGGATACAAACGCTTGTCAAAATGCGTGCTCATCGCTGTCACCATATGCCCCCCTGCCGAAAAGCCGATCACTCCAATCTTGTGCGGATCAATATGCCACTCGGCGGCGTGAAAGCGCACCAGCCTCACCGTCCTCTGCGCATCTTCCAACGCCAGCGGTGACTCCGCATACGGCCCCACTCTCGTGACCGGCACGCGGTATTTCAAGAGCACCGCTGTGATGCCTCTGGACGTCAGCCAATCACAAATCTCCGTGCCTTCAATATCAATGGCGAGACACATGTAGCCCCCGCCGGGAAACACGACTACCGCAATACCCGTATTCATTCCCTTTGGCGAATAAACCGTCATCGTAGGCTGCGAGACGGGCGCATCTCAGTTTCTTGCAGGGCAAGGTAAGCTTTGGGCATGAAAACAACCTGCCTTGAGTTTGTCACCCCAACGTCACGTCCTGTTTCTTTGTCCGAACCGCTGGCGGTGCTGGCGGCGCACGCGGCTTGCGCGCTGGAGCATTCGATCCAACGCTTCACGCTGGCCAGCGATCAAAACCTCGGCCATCTCGAAGGCCAAGCCGCGCAAGACGTCCACAACCTGCTCCGTGAAGCCACGCAACGCGGCGCGCAAGCCAAGGCTGACGCCATCCCGCCCCTTTGCCCGGTCTGCCAGCAAAAACTCACCCGTCTCTCCGCCGATCATCCGCGCACTTTCGAGACGCGCTTTGGTGCCATCACCGTCAAGCGCACGCGCGGCTACTGCAAACGCTGCCGCAAATGGCGCGTGCCCGCCGACGCCGCCCTGGGCTTGGAAGAAACCGCCGGCTACTCGCCCGCCGTGCAGGAGATGGCCGCGCTCTTGGCCAGCAAAATGCCCGTGGAGGAAGCCAGCGTGGTTCTCGAACGCCTCACCGGCATCCAACTGCCTCGCGCCACGCTGGATCGTGAAGCCCGCCGCCAAGGCGAACGCGCCCAGCGACTGCGCTCTCAACTCGATCAACGGGCCGCCACCCAAAAGAAACAACTCGAACTGACCCTGGAGCCTTATCAGATGATCATCCAGATGGATGCCTGGAACATCCGCGAACGCGATCACTGGGGTCAGAGCGCCGCCCTGCGCCGCGCGGGCCAGGAACCGGAACGCTGGCACTGGGTTTACACCGGCACCTGCTTTCGCCTGGATCATCGCGGCCAGACTGCGGGCGGACGGCCCGTCATCGTCGAGCGCGGCTTCGTGGCCACGCGCGCGGGCATTGACGGATTGCGCGAGCAACTGCACGCCGAAGCCCTGCGGCGCGGATTGGGCCAGGCCGCCAGCGCGCTGGTTATCGGCGACGGCGCCGTTTGGATCTGGCGACTGGCCGACGACCGTTTTCCACAGGCGTACCAGCGGCTGGACTTCTACCATGCCGTGCAACATTTGGCCGCCGTGGGCCGGGCGCTCTTCGGCGAAGACAAAACGAAGTTGAAAACGTGGCTCAAGCCGTTGGTCAAACAATTGAAAAATGAATCGGCCATCAAAGTCATCCGACAACTCGAAGACGCCCTGGCCAGACTGTCCCATGGCCCGGCCGCCGAGGCGGCGGCCAAAGAGGTGAATTACTTCCACGAACATCAAGAGCGCATGGACTATCGGGCCGGACGGCGACGCGGTAAACCGATTGGCAGCGGTCCGGTCGAAGCGACCTGCCGGCAGACCCAATGCCGCTTCAAACGGCCCGGACAGTTCTGGAGTCAGGAAGGCGACGAAGCCTTGATGTGTCTGGAAATGTTTTGGCGTAACGGACGCTGGCACCTGCTCTTTCCCCACGCCTCACGCCTCAACCCTGCAAGAAACTGAGATGCGCCCGCGGGCGAATTAGTGCATGAAGTGCCATTGACATCGGGTTCGTTACTGGCCAAGATGGTGGGGAAGCGGATTTTGGGTGTGAACAGTTCGCATCATCAGGCCGTCTTGAAACCGGCGGAACCGTTAATGGCGGTGGCGCGAACGCGTGATGGAATAGTTGAAGCGATGGAATTGAAACCGGACATGGCGCGGGCAATGCCGTTTTTGTTGAGTGTGCAATTTCATCCCGAACGATTGACCGAACGATATGCTGAACACCGGGCGATTTTTCGCCGGTTTATCGAAGCATGCAGGCGGAGACGTTAAACATGAAAGCCAAAATTCTCATCGTGGACGACCAGGCGGATGTGCGGAATTTACTCACCTCGGTGCTCGAAGATCATTACGAAGTCGCCCAGGCCAGCAACGGCGCGGCGGTGCAGAAGGCCTTTGCCCAGCCCCCGCCCGACGTGGTGCTGCTCGACGTGATATTGCCGGATGCTAACGGCCTGGAATTGCTGCCGCAAATCAAAAAGCGCTGGCCCGACACCGAGGTCATCGTGCTCACCGGACACGGCACCATCAGCATGGCCGTCGAAGCCGGACGCGGCGGCGCTTATAACTTTCTCGCCAAGCCATTCGAAAACGAAAAGCTGCTGGCCGACGTCAAGTGCGCCGTCGAACGCAATGAGCAAAACCAGGAAAACAGCGCGCTCCGGCGCGCGCTGGAAACGATGAGCGGCACGGCGTCGCCGATTTTCCGCAGCGCCGCCATGCAGGAAGTCGTGCGCACCATTGAACGCATTGCCCCCAGCGACGTCACCGTGCTCATCACCGGCGAGAGCGGCACCGGCAAGGAAGTCATCTCCGACCTCCTCCACGCGCTCAGTCCGCGCAGCAAAAACAAAATCATCAAAATCAATTGCGCCGCCCTGCCCCGCGAATTGATCGAAAGTGAATTGTTCGGTTCGGTCAAAGGCGCGTTCACCGGCGCGCACACCGACCGCGAAGGGCTTTTCCGCCAGTCTGAAGGCGGCACGCTGTTGCTCGATGAAATCTCCGAAATGCCCATTGACACGCAAAGCAAGCTGCTGCGCGTCCTGCAGGACAACGAAGTCCGTCCGGTCGGCGGCAAGGTCAGCTACAAAACCAACTGCCGCGTCATCGCCTCCACCAACCGCAAGCCGGAAGACGCCCTCAAAGAGGGCAAATTGCGCGAGGACCTTTATTACCGCATCAGCGCCATTTCGGTTCACCTGCTGCCGCTGCGCGAACGCCGCGAAGACATCATGCCGCTGGCGAACTCATTTTTGAAACGGTTCGCCGCGCAGGCCAATCACGTCATTTCGGGCTTCACGCCGGCAGCGATTGAGCGGCTCACCGCATTTGACTGGCCGGGCAACGTTCGACAATTGCAAAATGAAGTCCAGCGTGCCGTCCTCTTGAACGAAGGCAACGAAGTGGACGCTGCTGATCTTTCCATCACCAACGCCAAAGTCGGATCGGCCGACGGCCACGACACGAGTTTCACACTGCTCGAAGGGGTTGAACGCAACGCCATCATCCAGACGCTCAAGGAAACCGGCGGGAACAAGCTCGAAACCGCCAAACGCCTCGGCATCGGCCGCCAGACCCTCTACAATAAAATCAAGGCCTACGGGATTGAAGTGTAGCCGCGTTTGTAAAAACGCGGATTCCGCGCTTTCACAAGCGCCGCTACGCGAAGAATTTGCTGAACAGACTTTTACGTCGAAAATGCAGTTCAACCATGAAATGAGATAGGCTGCACAACTGGCCATCCATTATGAGTTAGGCGCACTGCGCGTTATGAAGAAGGCGCTTTTCGCAGGCTTGCTGTTCGTCGTGCTAGTCCTCTTTCTTCTTTTGTTGCATGGTCTGGCCACCTCGGACCGCCGCGCCGAGTTCATCAACATGACGAGTGACCTTTTGGAGGCACACGTAGAATTCCAACACGATGGCTCATTTACTAATCATTTTCGCTATACCGACATTTCCTATTGCACAAACCAGTTTGTAGTTGCTGGCACGACCTATCAGTGCGAATTCACGGCTGAGAGAGACCAGTTCGGAAATTTTGGCGTGTTGGCGATTACGACGAATCAGGTATTCGTCTGGATAGACAAAAAGCGTGGCGTGCTCCCGTTATTTAGTCGTGGCACACCAGTGAAGTTTCCGCCAGGATTATGATTATGACATGTGCGCCAAACACCCAGATAGGCTGCAAATTTTCTTCAGGTTCAAAGTTTTTCCAGTTCTTCCCGAAGTAATTTCGTCAGTGGTTGAATGGTCTTCGCACCGAATTCAAATTTTCAACCCGCCGCAGAGCGGCGGTGAACCGCACGCAGTCCAAACGCTTCGCGCCCAGCTGACATCACCAAAACACGCGAAGCGTCTGGACTGCGGCTGCTTCAGCACCGCTTTTGCGCGAAAATTTGTTTCAAAGTTTCCTCAACTCGGTGCTCGCCAGTTCAATCAACGGCTTGATCGTCGCGGCATCAAATTGAAATTTGCAACCCGCCGCTTGAAACAATTCCGGCAACGGGCGCGAGCCGCCGAGCGCGAGCGATTTTTTGTAGTCGTTCAACGTCTTTGCCTTGTCGCGTTTTGAATTCGCCCAGACCTGCAACGCGCCGAGCTGCGCGATGCCGTATTCGATGTAGTAAAACGGGTGGGTGAAAATGTGAAGCTGCCGGTGCCAGAGATTGGCCCGCGCCGCTTCGTGCCCGCTCCAATCCACGTCCCCGCCAAAGCGATCCATCAATTCCAGCCACGCGGCAGCGCGTTCGGCTCGGCTGTGGCCGGGATGGGTGTAAATCCAATGCTGGAACTCATCCACCGTGGCAATCCACGGGAAAACTCCGATGACCCCTTCCAAATGAACCCGGCGCGCGCGGTTCGCGTCGGCGGCGGAATAAAATTCCTCGATGAATTCGTTGCCGAGCAGTTCCATGCTCATCGAGGCGACCTCGCAGAATTCGATGGGCGGGCTGTTGCGATAGGCGTGCAAATCTTCGTTGCGCGCGGCCAGCGCATGAAACGCATGACCCGCCTCGTGTAAAATCGTCTCCACGTCGCGCTGCTGGCCGACGGCATTCATAAAAATGAACGGCACGCGCGCCTCGGCCAGGGTCTGTTGGTAGCCGCCCGGGGCCTTGCCTTTGCGATTGTCGAGGTCGAGCAGGCGCAGGTCCTGCATTTGCCGGAAACCGCCCGCGAGTTCGCCGTCCAGCCGGTCAAAAATTTTCTGCGTGCGCGAAACCATTTCGTCCACCTGCCCGAACGGTTTCAACGGTGGACGATTCTGCGGGTCCACCGCCAGGTCCCACGGACGCAGGTGGCCCGGATGCAATTTGTCGAGGCCAAGCTGCCGGCGGCGGGCGGCGTGGAGTTCGCGCACGGCGGGCATGACTTCCCGGGCGACCGCGTCGTGAAAACGCGTGCAATCTTCCGGCGTGTAATCGAACCGGCCGAGCCGGCGGAAGGCGTAATCGCGATAATTTTTGAAACCGGCGTTCCGGGCGGTCTGCTCGCGGAGTTCGATGAGCCGGTCGAAAATTTCGTCGAAATTGTTCACCTCCTGCAAACGCCGTCTGGCCACCAGTTCCCAGGCTTCCTGGCGCAGCGCGCGGTCCGGCTCTTCCAGGTAACGGCCCATTTGAACGAGCGTTTTTTCATCGCCGCGAAAGTTCACCGTGAGCGAGCCGGTCAATTTTTGGTATTGCTGGCAGAGCTTGGCGTCCCCGGTTTCCAGCGCGACGTTTTCCGGCCGGAACAACTCGACGTGATTTTTCACGTCGCGGTCGAAAACAAAATATCTGTTTTCGGAGGGATGAGCTTCGCGAGTCCCTTTATTTTTTCCCGTTGCCGGTGAAGTTTGGGACTCGTGTAACTCGTCCCTCCGGCGGATATAGATTTTTTCGAGCGCGAACTGGCGCGGCTTGAGTTGCGGCTCGACGTTTTCGACAAAATGCAGGTAGGCCTTTTCCGCCTCGGCATTGTCCGTGTGGCAGGTCATGGCGATGTAACGGCGGGACGATTCCTCGTCCAGCGCGGCGGAGAGTTCGCTCCAGTCGAGCAGCCAGCGTTCGAGGTCGGCGGTGGACTGGCATTGCGCAGCGCGAGTTTCCAACTGGTCGAACAGCGGCGCGATTTGCGGCCAGTCGCCGAGGTCAATGATTTGCGGAATAAATTTTCGCGGCTGATGCGCGGGCAATTTTCCAAACGGCAACAAATTCATGCGCGCAAAGGATAAATGAAATCATTGTAGGAGTCGAGGTAACGAGACTCAAACTTACAAGGAATTCAGATTAAAAATCAGGGACTCCTTCCGCCTTCGCCCGGCTACGGCGAGACAAGCACGTCGTCTCCTACTTTCAACAATCGGTTAGAGCCTGGTTCTGACACCGCACGCGCGGACAAGACACCAGCCGCGCAGGGATTCAAAAATGGCGAACAGTACCGCCGCCACGAAAATCAGCCCCCACAACGAATAGTCGCCGGCAATGACAATCCCGGCAACGAGACACAGCGTGCCGATGACGCCGCGCGCCATGCGACCGCGGAAATTAAGGTTGGGCTTGAAGAATCGGCTCACGGTGAAAAGTTAGCACGATGCGTGCCCAAAGCCAAGAGTTGCCTGCGCTGGAAGATGAAGGCACCTTGTTAATCATGCCGGACGTTCTTAAATATCTTGGTTCTCTGAACGAGAATTATATCTGGGCGTCGTGCATTTGGGGCGCGATTGCCAGTGGTTATCTGATTTACGGCTGGCGGCAACGGGCCGCGATACCGTTTGTCGGCGGCGTGGCGATGACTGCCGCATCCTTTTTAATCAGCAGCGCATTGCTGATGTCGCTGGCTTGTATCGCGCTGATGTTCGCGGTTTACTGGCTGTTGAAACAGGGGTATTGATTCGTCCAGGCAAATGAAAATCATCAACGTTTTCCGCACCGGCCTCGTTCTCGCGCTGCTGGCGCTTGATGCCTGCACCTTCAGACCCGGTCCATCCGCGACGCAGAATTTCCAGCCGGCCGCGCCAGAATCTCAAACCAACCGCCTGACGCTGCGAATTCCCGCGACGGATGCGCGCTTCCGCTACGAAGGCCGCTTTGATTTTTCCGATTCGAATGCGCCGGTGGTCGTCTGGCAGGCCAGCCGGATCAGCCTCGACTTCGAAGGTGACGCGCTCGGCCTGCTCTTCGACGACGCCAAAGGCCAGTGTTTTTTCAACGCGGGGGTGGACGGCTCGAACACGGTCGTCGAAGTCCGGGAAGGAAAACCGGTCACGCCCGCAACGCTCGCGGGCTTTGGCCCCGGGCGTCATCACCTGGTGCTCTTCAAGCGCAGTGAAGCGGACGCCGGCACGGTCCGATTTCGCGGCGTCGGGTTGACCGGCGGCGCAAAGGCCTGGGCACCACCGGCGCTGGTTTACCAACTCCAGATGGAATTCTTCGGCGATTCGATCACCGTCGGCGCGTGCAATGAAGACGGCGATACCGACCAGTGGGACAATCGCCGCACGCACAACGCCGCCCTCAGTTACGCCGCCCTGACGGCCACCGCGTTCTCGGCTGATTACCGCAACATTGCCGTCAGCGGCATGGGCATCGTCACCGGCTGGGTTGACCGGAAGGCCGGCGAGGTCTGGGACAAAATCTATCCCAACCCCGCATCGCCGCGGGCGGACCTGACGAACTGGGTGCCGCAGGTCGTCTTTGTGAATTTTGGCGAAAACGACGATTCCTATCCGAGAGTCCACGGACAACCGTTCCCCGAAGGTTACACCGACGGCTACATCGCACTCGTCCGCGCCATCCGTGCGGCGTATCCGGTCGCCTACGTCGTGCTTCTGCGCGGCGGCATGTTTGGCGGCGCGCAAAGCGAACCCTTGCGCCAGGCCTGGGAATCCGCCGCGACGCAACTCGAAGTCACCGACAAGGCCATCAGCCACTTTGTCTTCACCCACTGGACCCAAAACCATCCGCGCGTGGCTGATGATCGCATCATGGCCGATGAATTGATCGCATGGTTGAAGCAGCAGGAGTTCATGCAGCCTGACCGACAGAAGGCAGACGCCCTGAAGATGAGCAAGCAAGCGTCGTTAAGACAGTCGCCCGGCTTCCGGTTTTGAATTGGAGCGCCGATTTCCAAATCGGCGGGTTTTAAAGTGTGGCGGATTCGCGCCGAATCGGAGTTCGGCGCTCCGTCGTTGCCGATGCTGGTTCTCGATTAATCTTCATAAGAAGCAAAACTTCATTCACATTTCAGTCCGAGCGAAAGCTTGCACTA
>Ga0224534_1001576_pt1 | contig 11817 bp, 11 predicted proteins | sample 714E12024metaG_FD_172012 | JGI IMG/M metagenome (GOLD analysis project Ga0224534, IMG submission 172012) | Peat soil microbial communities from Stordalen Mire, Sweden - 717 E1 20-24 | ecosystem: Environmental > Terrestrial > Soil > Wetlands > Peat | place: Sweden: Norrbotten County, Stordalen... | reverse complement strand
CTCACGGGCGCATGGGGGCCGGCCACAATCACGTCAAAGCCGGACAATTCGGCATTGGCCGGGGTGAGATTGGCGATGCCTTGAACCGCCAAAGCCAGTGTGCGCAAGACCGCCTCCAAAATGGCGCGCTTGGCATTTTTATCCGCCGTGGCGGCTTTGCCGCCGCCCTTGGCAGCCGAGAGGGAATTGTGAAAATTCACCTGCGCCGTGCCCACAGCGGTCACGTTGGCGGTCTGGCCGGGGAACAGCGCCGCATTGGTGGTCATCTTGGCGACCACATTGGTGGCAAAATCGTCCAAGTCGGTGTCTTTCTTTTGTGTGAAGCCCAGAGAGATTCGGAATAGTGGCATATCTTTTTTATTGGTTGCGGCAGGGGTGTCTGGTTCATCGTAACAATGCCCGTCATCGTATCGGATTCCAGGTTGATCCCAATAAACCACGCCTTTGCCTTTTGGTTATGGTTTCATGCTTCGGGTGGATTTTATCGCCCGCCTGTAATCTGGCAAGAAAGATTGTGAAATTTTTCACAAGCTGTCGTTATTTTTTCATAAATGCGGTCAATTGAACCATTTACCAATGTGAGTCCGGGTGGGATGGGCAAAATGGGGCAACAAAACAATGCCATTCCGCCTCAAAACAATGATGTTTTGCCATTTTCCAATGATGTTCTGTGATTTTCCTTAAATGGAAAATCCTTTTCCATTGATGTTTTGTTCCTTCCCTTCAATGGAAAATCGTTTTCCAATGATGTTCCGGCGCGGAATCAAGCCATTCCGTTCCATCCCCAAGCCATTCCGTCTCGGAATGAAGGCATTCTGTCACGGATTGCCAATAACGCTTGCCAAAAGGCCGGGTTTTCCTAAAGTTGGCCAACCTTTCACAAAATTATGTTTTATCCCAGTTTATACGGCGTCGGTTTGTCGAACTTAGGCACTTCATTGGAAGCCGGCCAGGCGCGGGCCGACGCCAGGGAGGCGCAGACGGGCGTGGAGTTGATGCAGCACGACATTGAACGGCTGCTGATGATCACCGAGGCGCTGTGGCTGTTCATCAAGACGCAACACAATTACACGGACGAGGATTTGGTGAAGCTCATTACGGAGATTGAGATGCGCGACGGCCAGTCGCCCAAACATCAGCCGGTCGCCTGCCCCGGCTGCGGACGAATGAATTCCGGCAAGCGGAGCATTTGCATTTATTGCGGCAAACCGATTCCGATGGATCCCTTTGCGCGGTAAACCGGGTTTGACCGCGCCATTGATTCGGAACAGAATCGGGCGAAGCAACAATTAGCGACCAAATATTCGCCATGAAAAATTCCATTCCAATTCTCCTGATCGCCGGCGCGCTGTTTGCGGCAACCGCAAGCGCCCAGCCTGCACTCACCATTTACAACCAGAACTTCGCCGTCGTGCGCGACTCCGTGCCGCTCGACTTGCAATCCGGCGTCAACACCGTCCGTTACGCCGGCGCGACGGCACAAGTCGAGCCGGACTCTGTGATCCTGCGCGACCCGGCGGGGAAACACTCGCTGCAAATCCTGGAACAGAATTACCGCAACGACCCGGTGTCGCAGGAATTGCTGCTGTCGCTGTTCGAGGGCAAGACGATTGAGTTTAAGACTGGCGATTCCAAAAGCCACACTGACACCACAACGCAAGTCAAAATTCCCCTTGTTTACAAGCACGAGAACGAGAAAAGTGACATTCAGAGTTCTGAAACCATCAAGGGCAAAATCATCCGCAGCGGCTATGTTCCCGGCGGCGAGGCGCAACAGCCAATCATCGAGGTGGACGGCAAACTGCAATTCAGCCTGCCGGGCGAGCCGCGCTTTCCCGACCTCGGCGACGACACGGTGCTCAAACCGACGCTGACCTGGCTCCTGCAATCCGACAAGCCGGGCAAGTTTGATGCCGAAGTCGGCTACGTCACCGGCGGGTTTGACTGGAGCGCGAGCTACAATCTCGTCTCGCCGGAAAAAGGCGACAACGTGGATTTGGTCGGCTGGATTACGATGAAAAACGAAAGCGGCAAGACGTTTGAAAATGCCAAAATCAAATTGATGGCCGGGGACGTGAATAAAATCCAGCCGCCACAAGCGCGATACCGGGCAGTCACTGCATTGGCCGGTGCCATGTCGGAAGAAATGGCTCCCGCAGTCACGGAAAAAGCCTTCGACGAATTTCATCTGTATTCCATCGCGCGCCCGACGACGCTGCACGACCGCGAGACGAAGCAGGTTGAATTCGTTCATGCTGAAAAAATGTTTGCACCGACGATTTACGTTTATGACGGCGCATCCGATTACCGTTTTTACGGCGGACTGAACACTCAACAAGGCTACGGTGAATCGGGAAACAAAAAAGTTCTCGTCCAGCGCGAGTTTGTGAACGCGGAGACGAACCAGCTCGGCATCGCGCTGCCGGCCGGCAAGCTGCGCTTTTACCGCCGCGACGATGACGGGCAGTTGCAATTCGTCGGCGAGAACACGATTGACCACACGCCGCGCAACGAAACCGTCCGCGTGACCACCGGCAATTCCTTCGACCTCGTCGGCGAGCGCAAGCAGACGAATTTCCGCGTGGACACCGGCGACAAATGGCTTGATGAGTCGTTTGAAATCAAGCTCCGCAACCGCAAGAAGGACGCGCCGGTGGAAATCCGCGTGGTCGAGCACCTCTACCGCTGGAGCAACTGGGAAATCACCAAAAAATCCGACGACTTCACGAAGAAAGATTCGCAGACCATCGAGTTCCGCATTCCGGTCAAACCCGATGAGGAGCGCACGATTGCTTACACCGTGCATTATTCATGGTGAGACTGGCGGGCAACCTTCCATGGCGGCGGGCAGGGCGAAGGCATTCCGTTCTTGCGCTTCGGCATTCGGGTCGTAAGCTTTTCGCGCCCGATTTGTATGAATTACAAAATTTCCAAACGCGCCGCATCGCTGTCGCCGTCGCTCACGCTGGCCATTGACGCCAAGGCCAAGGCCATGAAGGCCGCGGGCCAGGACGTCGTCGGCTTCGGCGCGGGCGAGCCGGACTTCGACACGCCGCAGCACATCAAGGACGCCGCCGCCAAGGCGCTCGCCGCCGGTTTCACCAAATACACGCCCAGCAGCGGCATCCCGGAATTGCGTCAGGCCATCGCCGACAAATTCAAGCGCGAGAACGGCCTCACTTACAAGCCGTCGCAAATCATCGTCTCGTGCGGCGGCAAACATTCCTGCTTCAACGTCATTCTCGCGACCTGCGAACCCGGCGACGAAGTGCTGATTCCCGCGCCGTATTGGTTGAGCTACCCGGAAATGGTCAAGCTCGCCGGCGCGAAAACGGTCATCCTGCCAACGAGCGACAAAACGGAATTCAAGGTGACGCCGGAGCAACTCCGCAAAGCCATCACGCCGAATACGCGGCTGCTCATTTTGAATTCGCCGAGCAACCCCACCGGCACCGTTTATACGCCGGAAGAAACCAAGGCGCTGGGCGATGTCTGCATCGAGAAGGGCGTGCTCATCATGAGCGATGAGATTTATGAGCACCTGCTTTACGACGGCGCGAAGGTGAAAAGCGTCGCCAGCTTCTCACCGGCGCATCAGGAACACACCATCATCGTCCACGGCTTCGCGAAGGCGTGGAGCATGACCGGCTGGCGGCTGGGTTTTCTGGCCGCGCCGGAGCCGATTGCCAGGGCCATTGACGCCGTGCAAAGCCACAGCACGAGCAACCCGACTTCGTTCGCGCAAAAGGGCGGCGTGGCCGCGCTCACCGGCCCGCAGGATCATCTGCCCGTCTGGCTGGCGGAATATGACAAGCGCCGCCGCTTCGCGCACACGAAATTGAATTCAATTCCCGGCATCACCTGCGTGAACGCCAAGGGCGCGTTTTACCTGTTCCCGAACATTTCCAAGACCGGCCTCAAGTCAGCCGACTTCTGCGCGAAGCTGCTTGAAGCGGAAAAAGTCGCCGCCGTGCCGGGCATTGCGTTTGGCGCGGACGACTACATCCGCTTGAGCTACGCCACCAGCATGGCAAATATCGAGAAGGGCTTGGACCGGATTGTTAAATTCTGCCGGACGCTGGGGAAATAAGCCGCCATGCTCAATTACGATATCGGCGACAAAGTGGTTTGCGTGGATGACAAATTCCCGCCGGACATCGGCAAGCTCTACGATGCGCTCCCGGTCAAGGATTCCACCTATGTTGTGCGCGACATCCGGCTGGGCATCAACCTGACGATGGAAGGCGACGTGTCGGTGCTGCTCATCGGCCTCGTCAACCCGAAGGCGGATTCCAGGGCGGGATTGGAACGCGGCTTTCGCGCCGACCGTTTCCGGCCGCTCCAAGAACTGCGCGAGAAACAGGCGGCCACCAATGCGGCTGAAGAAAAGAAGAAATTGATTCAGCCAATCGAAGCGGTGTGAAATGGTTTGACCCGCCGAAACCGCAAGGACCATCCGCAGATTACGCAGATTACGCGGATTGCCATAAAGTTGGGCAACGATGCTTCGTCGTTAAGCAAGGATGCTCTGTCCTTGGCCAACGATGCCCCATCCTTGGACGTCCGGCGCACAATCCCCTTCCCTGCCGGAGGGATTCAGGGTTGTGAGTTGGCAAGGGTCCGGTTCCAATAGCGATGCCAGTAGTAATTGCGGAGCGCGGCGATTTTCGCGAATTCGACATGGCCGTCGTTCATGCCGATGTTGATGCCGCCCCTTGGCGGCAGGGATTGCCAGGTGCCGTCGCTGCCCGAACCCGGCGTCGCGGGTCTCGCGCCATGCCGGATGATGGTGACGCGCCCGAATTCCGTGCCCATCAGGCCGCTGGAACCGGTGTATAAATCCCCGGAAGGCGGGTCGGTTTCCAGGGGCCAGCCATCGCTCCAGGGTCCATCCATGAGCACCGGTGTCTGTGACGGCATTTCAACGGCCGCTTCGTTTGAAAAATAATTGGTCGCGTATTCGGGCTGGCCGTCGCTGGTCGCCCAGTCAACCTGGTCGTCGGGCGTGCCGCGGGGGACATCCGCATAAAACCAGCCGTTGTAAAAATAGCTGCTGTTGATGGCCCGTCCGTTAAGGCACATCCGGATGTAAGACCGGTCGGCGGTCCCAAACAGACCGAAAGCGCCTTCGTTGCCGCTGGTTCCGGGGCTGACCGGCGTGGTGGCGGTGGGACAAAGCAGCAAGGACATCGGGTTGGTGAGGGAAGTTGAGCGATAAATGTCCGGCACCAGCGCGCCCAGCCATTGGGAATCGGAATAATCGGGATCGGCCCCGCGGGAGGGCAGCATCCAGACTCCGTTATGGTCGTCGGCAAAAATGACATTGGCGGTGATGAGTTGCTTGAGATTGGAAATACAGCGCGCCTGTTGCGCCTTCATCTTGGCGCTCGATAAAACCGGCAGCAGCAGCGCCGCTAGAATGGCGATGATGGCAATGACCACCAGCAGCTCAATCAAGGTAAAAGCGCGTTTCGGATTCATGGTCTCAACACATCTTGCCCATCAATTCATCCAGGCTGGAAAGGTGATGTTCATTGCCGCATTGATGTCATATTGCCGGTTCCAGGGCAGACCCCATAAATCCTTTGCGCGCACGTTGCGGACGGAGCTGTCGAAGAAAAGGACGTTCACTCCCTTGCCGTGCCGCTTGATGGCGAAGAATTCCATCTCCCCATTGAAGGGGCCGGCGCCACTGAAGGCGGTGTCTTCGCCGTTGAACGATGGCGGCGTATCCGTGGCACTCGGTCCGCCGCCGCGCCACATCGAATCCAAAAACAGCGGCGTGACCGAGGGTTGGATCACGGCCTCATATTTCCTCCAGTGCAAACTGGCGTCACGCCCCTGGATGTTGTTGGTGTCGGGATTGAATACCCAGCAATTGAGGCCGTAGCTGGCGATCAGCAGATGGCTGGGATCGGCCGGGTCGTTGATGGGAAAATCATACGCGGTCGTGGGGCCGCCATAACCCACGGCATTCGGGTCGTCGAGCGTGGTGTGGACTTCCTGGTCGCCCGGCCCGCGCCGGTCGGTCGCCTTGGGGCAAAGCAGCAGCGGGGGTTTCTGCGGATAACCGTTGGTGAAGGCGAGCACCCATTCACCGCGCGGCCAGTCAGTGAGTGTTCCGGACATGAAACAGCCTCCATTGTCATCGGCATAGATTCTCCAAGTGATGCCCCATTGTTTGAGATTGGAAATGCAGGTGGCGCTGCGCGCCCGGTCTTTGGCGCGACTCAACACGGGGAGCAACAACGCGGCGAGAATAGCGATGATGGCGATGACCACCAGCAGCTCAATCAGCGTAAATGCGCGGGCGGTTTTCACGCTAATAATCCCCCGGGTCGCCAGCCTTTTTTGAGCCAACGTGCATATCGAAGTAAAGATAATTGCGCACGGTCTTGTGCGATGGGTTCATGGCCATGAACTGATATTTGTCCAGCCCGAAACTTTGCGCGCTGGCGGGATCGTCAATGCCCAAAGCCGCCCAGTCCAAGTCCGCCACCGCCCAGACCTCGCTCAACGGCACGGCTGCGCCGATTGCCGCAAGCGTCAAGGACTCCTGCTGCTGGGTGCTTTTGCCGAACGGGTAGCCCGGCAGTTTGTCCATCGGCGGGTTGATCGTGCGCGACAGCGAATATGAAAACGTGCTGGCGAAATTGTCGGACTCCGGATTGTAATGCCCATAACTGTTGCCCGGCAAACTGTGGAGATAGCCGGGACAAATCAAGATTTTGACGACGCCGTTGGAGCCGGCCGTGCTATAAGCGGAAGGCGGCGGCAATGAAAGATAAGTCGCCAGATAATACGAAAGATATTTGGTCAGGCTTGTGCTGTAAGCGGCGCTGTCGGTTTGGTCGAGATAATTGGGCGCGTCGGGATTGTCGCCCGGCGGCAACTGATCCTTGAACTCGTCGAGATACATCTGCATCGCCACGCCGGCCTGTTTGTAATTTGACACGCACTGGATCTGCACCGCCCGCGCCTTCGCCCGCGACAAAACCGGCAGCAACAACGCGGCGAGAATGGCGATGATGGCGATGACCACCAGCAGTTCAATGAGCGTGAAAGCGCCTTTCCTGTTCATCCGCCTTGAGGTTATGGTTTTCTGCATTGAAGAAAAGGGAATTTAACCACGGATGGACACGGATTCGAATCAACCGCGAAAGAACGCAGGGAACGCAAAGCACCCGACCGAACGGTTACTTGTCCGCCCAGACACCAAGCTCGTTGCCGGAGGGATCAATGTAATGAAAACGCCGGCCACCCGGAAATGGGACGATGTCTTTAGAAATCCTGCCGCCGGCTTTGATGATGCGCTCCCTGACCGCTTCCAGATTCGAGGCAAACAGGACGATCAGCGGCTTGGACGGGCGATGTTCGCTGGCGGAGCTTATTCCAGAGGTGATGCCGCTGTCCTTGGTATCTGAATAATCGTCGCCCCACGACTGATAAGTCCATCCAAACACGTCGCCATAAAACCGTTTCGTGGCGGCGTGTGATTCCTTCGATGGCGATGGAAATTCGACATAATCTATCCGGTTCTCGCGTGATTCGTTTTTCATAAGATTGTGATGTTCGGTCAACGGCAATGTTTCCGCAGTTTACGCTGATAAACGCGGATTTTCAATTTCTGCATTTCCTTGCCACGACGAAATGCTGATGAAGGCAGGCGCTTTTCGCCTTCAGCCTCCGAAGTTTCGTGTGCTTCGTGTATTTCGCGGCCAATTAAATCTCCAGCACCTTCTCAAACCGCGTCAGATTTTTCGCGCCGTTGCCGGTGACCAGCGCGACGTCTTCCAGACGCACGCCGCCGATTTCCGGATAGTAAAGCCCCGGCTCGACGGTCACGACGTGGCCGGGCCGCAGTTTGCCCGCCGAGGTCGCGCCCAGGCGCGGCGCTTCATGAATCTCCAGACCCAGGCCGTGGCCGGTGCCGTGAAAAAATCCCTCCATCCGCCCGTTGCGCCGCCCGGTTCTGTAGCCTTGCTCGACAAAAAAGTTCTGCACGGCCTTGTGGACGTCCGCCGTCGGCGTGTTCGCGCGGATTTTTTCAAAGCCGATTTTTTGCCCGCGCAAAACCGTGTCGTAAAGTTTCTTCACGGCCTCGTTCGCGCGTCCGCGCACGACCGTGCGGGTGATGTCGCCGAAGTAGCCGGTCTTTTGCGAGCGCGGGAAAATATCGAGGATGATCGGCTCGTTGGCGCGCAGCGGGCCGTGGCCGCGCTCGTGAGGGTCGCACGCCTGGCGGCCGCCGGCGACGATGGTGTTCGCCGCGAGGCCGCACGCCTGCAAAATCGCGCAGTCAATCACCGAGCGCAGTTTTTCCGACGTGAGCGGAATGCCGTGATAAATGAGCCTGCGGTTGCGGCCGATTTTGGACCGGCGCAGGACTTCGATGCCCTCCGCCATGCCAACCTCGGCCATTGTCAGCGCGGCGGAAATTTTCCGGACTTCGTCGGCGGATTTGATTTCGCGTTTTGGGAAAACGGCGGCGAGGGGCTTGAGCTTGACGCCGAGTTTTTTCAATTCCTTGGCCAGACCCAGCGGGAAATTATCCGGCACCACGGCCCGGCGGATTTTTTTTCCGCCCAAAATCTGCCGGATGACGTGCGCGTAGCCCGGCGATTTGACGCCGTCGCGCCGGAGTTTTTGCTGGCAGGCGCTCAATGACGCGACGCGGCAGTGCGGGGCCTGGGCGCGGGCGCGGTCAATCTCCAGGTCGCTCATCACGAGGAGCGGGCGCCCGCTGAAGTTGAGATAGATGAACGGGTCGGGCACGAACAGTCCGGTGGCGTAAAGCATGTTCGCTTCGCGCTCGCTGTCGGCGACTATGAGCAAGGTTTCTGATTTCATTTTTCATCGTTCTCCTCCTCGTCATCGTCCTCGTCATCGAAAAATCAACGACGAAGGACGAGAACGAACACGACGAGGATTCAAGTTCCAAACAATCTATCGCCCGCATCACCCAGGCCGGGTAGGATGTAACCCTTTTCGTTCAATTTCCGGTCCACGGCGGCGGTGAAGACCGGCACGCGCGGATAACTTTTCCGCACGCGGCGGATGCCTTCCGGCGCGGCGACCAGATTCACGAGGCGGATGTGTTTCGCGCCCTGTTCAACCAGCAAATCCAGCGCGGCCACGGCGCTGCCGCCGGTCGCGAGCATCGGGTCAATCAAAATGACCTCAAACCGGCTCAAGTTTTTCGGAAAGCTCTTGTGGTAAAACTGTGCGCGCAGGGTGGTTTCCTCGCGTTTGAGGCCGATGAAGCCGACGCGCGCGTGCGGGATGAGTTGCAAAATCGAATCCAACATGCCGAGTCCGGCGCGCAAAACGGGGACGAGGACGACTTCGCGTTCGAGCCGGAGGCCGCGCGCGGCAGCGAGCGGCGTTTGCACGGAGACGGCGCGGACGGCAAAGTCGCGCGTGGCTTCGTAGAGCATGAGTGCCGCAATTTCACCCAGCAGCCGGCGGAATTCCTGCGACCCGGTTCGTTTGTCGCGCAACCGGGCGAGGTTGTGCTGCACCAAAGGATGCGCGATGACGGTGACGTTTTTCACGTCAGTTCTCCGGCGCCTGCCAGAGGAAATAAAGCGCTCCGGCCTGCAATTTCGGGATGTCCACGCCGAGGTCGAGCTTGATGTCATGAGCCTTGCCGCTTTGGCCGAACATGGACAGGAAATTGGAAAGGTCGTAGCGTTCGCGGTATTCAATCAAATTGGCGGGACTGCCGTGGTTCGCGATTTTTTCGGCGCGGTCAACCGCGGCGTCGAAATCGCCGAGTTCATCCACCAGGCCGATTTGCAAGGCTTGATCCCCGGAAACGACGCGGCCGTCGGCGTAATTTTCCCAATCCGGCGCGAGGGCTTTGCCTTGATTGCCGTTGATCTTGTGCGCGGCATTCCGCCCATCGCGCACGATGCCTTTGAATTTCTGGTAGGTGTCGTCAATGAGTTTCTGCACCATCGCGTGCTCTTCCGGCGGAATCTCATTTGTCTCGCGCATTCCACTCAACATGTCCTTGAACTTGCCGCTTTTGTAAACGTTCGGTTCGACGCCGATTTTGTCCATCAAACTGCGGTAATTCAGCCCTTCCATGATGACGCCGATGCTGGCGGTGAGCGTCAAATCATCGGCGACAATCCAGCGGCTAGGAGCGGAAATGTAATAGCCGCCGCTTGCCGCCAGGCTGCCCATCGAACAAATCACCGGCTTGCCCTTCGGGTCGCTCTGGAATTTTGCGAACAGCTTGTTGATTTGATCCGACGCCATCACTTCGCCACCCGGCGAATCCACCTTCAAGATGACGGCTTTGACGCTCTTATCGTCCTTTGCGCGGTCAAGTTGCGCCTTGATCACGTCCACCATGTTGTAGCCGGCCGGGTCGGCCTCGTGGCTGGTGATGATGCCGTCCACCTCGATGACGGCGATTTTGTTGTGCGCATCGTTGTCTTCCAGCACGCACTCTTCCAGCTTCGGGCCGATGTCGCGCGCCGAGCTGGTTTTGAAGCCGCGATTAAAACCGCCGCCAATCGCGTGTGAAAGGGCCTGCGCAAAATTCCCCAGCAGGCTGAACGCCAGCAACACGAGCAAAATGATGGCAAAAATCATCCAGCCCCAGCTTCGGCGCGGCTTGGTTGGCGGCGGCGGCGCAATGACCGGCGGCGGCATAAAAGACGGCGGCAGCGGCGATGACGGCGGCACAGCCTCCTGCGAAAAGGGCGTTGTTTCCATAGCGGGTGCAAACTACTGCAAAGCCGGTGAGCGGGCAAGTTGGATTCGGAAGCGAAACCGGTCTTGCGCTCCTGCCGCCGACGCGCGGGCCAAAATCCATAGTTGAAATTTCCCAGCTTTGCGGCTTGGCGGCTTTGCGGTAAATTCCCGTCATGCAACTCGACAAGCTGACTCTCAAATCGCAGGAGGCGTTGCAGGACGCGCAACGCCTCGCCCGCGAACACTCGCATCAGGAAATGGACGGTGAGCATCTGCTGCTCGCGCTGATCGGCCAGGCCGAAAGCCTCGTGCCGGAATTGCTGGCGCGCATCGGCGTGCCGCCCGCGAAGCTCCAGCCGGATTTGGAAAAGGAACTCATGCGCCGGCACAAGATTCAGGGCGGTAACGATCCTTACGCCGGGCGCGATTTGCAAAAGGCGCTTGATGCCGCGCAGTCCGAGGCGGGCAAGCTCAAGGACGATTACGTCAGCACCGAACATCTGCTGCTCGGCCTGCTCGACGAGGCCAGCCCGTCGCTCAAGAAAATCTTCGCCGCGCATGGCCTCAAGCGCGACGCGGTGCTCAAGGCGCTGGCGGAATTGCGCGGCAACCAGCGCGTGACTGACCAGGCGCCGGAAGGGAAATTTCAGGCGCTGGAAAAATACGGGCGCGACCTCACGGCGCTGGCGCGGCAGGGGAAGATTGATCCGGTCATCGGGCGCGACGAGGAAATCCGCCGCGTGATGCAGGTGCTGACGCGCCGCACCAAGAACAACCCGGTGCTCATCGGCGAACCCGGCGTGGGCAAGACGGCCATCGCCGAGGGCCTGGCCCGGCGCATCGTCAGCGGCGATGTTCCCGAATCGCTAAAAAACAAACGGCTCGTGGCGATGGATTTGAGCGCGATGATTGCCGGTGCGAAATATCGCGGTGAATTTGAGGACCGGCTCAAGGCGTTTCTCAAGGAAATTTCCGCCAGCGAGGGCAAAATCATTCTGTTCATTGACGAATTGCACACCATCGTCGGCGCGGGCGCGGCGGAAGGCGCAACGGACGCGGCGAACATCATGAAGCCGCAGCTCGCGCGAGGCGAATTGCGCTGCGTCGGCG
>Ga0224534_1001575_pt1 | contig 11818 bp, 6 predicted proteins | sample 714E12024metaG_FD_172012 | JGI IMG/M metagenome (GOLD analysis project Ga0224534, IMG submission 172012) | Peat soil microbial communities from Stordalen Mire, Sweden - 717 E1 20-24 | ecosystem: Environmental > Terrestrial > Soil > Wetlands > Peat | place: Sweden: Norrbotten County, Stordalen... | reverse complement strand
GCTCAGAAGCTCCCGCATTTGGATGTGCAAGCAGCCCCGCTCGCCACATCAGGAACGCCTTCGCGTGAGCCATACACTGAGCTTTCGGAAGAACAACGTCAACGGATAGCCGAGTTAGCCGCGAGAAGTAGAATAGACCAGGCAATCCTCCTCAAGAAGATGCGCACGCTCGTGACCATTATCTCAACGGGACTGGGTGAGGATGTTGACATCAGCGTCGTTCCTGGTGAATGGTGGGCTTTTGACTATGAGAGTGACACCATAACCTTTCCTCTCGTCGACCTCGTCACAGCACCATCCGACAAAATTATTGGTTACTTATTGCACGAGATCGGCCACTACCAAGTAACGCGTGTCGACGTGAAACATCCGGTCTTCAAGCGTCTTCTTTCGAGCGAATCGTTGCGCTTATTGCTCAACACGTTTGAAGATCCGCGCGCAAGTAACTGGATGAAATCCACTTTTAAGGGAACGACCCCATATCTCGATATCATTTATGACGATCTGTTGTCAGACGACCTCAGCGCAACGGCTTACAGCCACAAATTGCAGAAGGAGGTGCAAAAATACTCCGATTCAACGATTCAGGCATACCAGCTGTTTCCGCATCTCGAGTACCTGTTATGCGTTCTTTACTTCTGGCGGTTTGGTAGGCTTCCTTCGCACGTCATAAGCCCACAAGTAGGCGCTGCTCTCGAAAGTACAGTTCAGTTTTTTCCATCAATCTTCAACCACTACCCCCCTAGCCGCGCGACAGAGTACGACAAGCTTCGGTACGCACGGGAAGCGGCCGAACAGATACGGGACCATATTCTAGAGCCGTACGAACAGCTGCTCAAGCAAGCCGCTGACAACCTTACGCTAGGCGCAGAGCGCGGGCAGCACCCTCTCGGCGAAGGTGAAAACCCCTCTGAAATTAACCCACAACTTTTGGAGCAAGAGGGGGAGATCCTCGAGGAGCAAGCCAAGGAACTCGCCGATCGGCTGTCTGCTAAGCGAACTGCGCCCGAATCGGTCGACGCTGATGCCCTTGAACAAAAAATTGCGGAGAACAGGGATAGCCTTGAACACGTGCGAATTTCAGCAGAAAAGCCGCACTCCGAACTCACCCGCCGAGACCTTGTCGCTCAGCGCCGGCACCTCGAATTCGAACGCGGCCGCCGTATGAACGAATACCAAGGAGCGTACGCTGCTGTTTCGGGATTGCTGCATATACTCGTCGGAACGCTTGAAAACGTGCTTGCAAAGAATCGTAAGCCAAAGTACGAAGGCTACTATCCGTCTGGGCAAAAACCGGATTTGCGTCGGGTGATGGACGTTACGCGCAAGATGCAACAAGGCTTGCCCACGACCAAGAAAGATTTCGACGTATTCCTCAAGCGCAGGCGGCCGACCCGCTTGGACCACCGGATAATGTTGCTCTTAGACGAATCAGGCTCGATGCAGGAACCAAAGCGAACTGCTGCACTGCACGCACTTTTGCTCTTTATGGAAGCGTTCGATTATCTGGGAATCGACTACGCGATCATCGGCTTCTCGGACGCGCCAATCATCCACAAGCCGTTTGGGGAGACGCTGACTCAGCGGACTCGTGAGGATGTGTTTGAGGACGTCTCTCAGTTCATTCCGCTCGGGGCGACGGCAGATGCAGACGCGCTCGCGCTAGGGATCGACCTATTCGATCGAGAGCCAGAAGATGTTTATCGCCTCATAATCGTCATATCCGACGGCGAAGGCAACGTCAATACGACCGGCATGACGTTCGAGGAACTGCAAGACGCGGCAGAAACAAAAGCCATAAGCGTAATCGGCATCGGTATCGGCGAACAGGCAAAAACGATAAGCGCGCGATATCGCCGTCCGATACAAGTCGCTACTGTTGACGAGTTGCCGCTGACGTTGGGCGAAGTGCTCCAGCAAGAGGTGATGAGTCATTCATCCTGATGACTTGTCAAGACGCGACACTCGAAGCGACGGGCCTTCTGAAGCCACTGACGATAGGTTCACGGCTGCGCTCGGAGCGCTAATCGCCGGCGTTTACCTCAAACTTAAACACGACTTTCCCGACTTATTCACAATTCGGGATTTGAAACGGGCAACTGAAGCAGTGACGCTGTTCTTGGAGGCTGGCTTAAGCGAGAAAGACGCGTTTGTTGAAGCGTGTCACTACGGTTTTACCCGGATACAGCCAGAGAATGAACCGATCATCCGTTCAATAGTCGAAGAGCAACAAAACATCAAAGCAGTCCTAAAAGATTTTGAACCGCTCGATTTCACTTCGGTATCTCCTCAACTGCCTGCGCTCGTCACCTCTCTTTCAGAAGGCGTGAGCTCTTTTGTTGAGCTTCTCATCACCTTTACTGCGAGTCCCCGCATCAAGCCGTTCCTACGCGTCTTTAGCGCACTAGTGAGTCCGCCAGACAAACGCACCCAGATCGTGGGACGCAAGATCGCATATGACGTTCTTGTCGCCGATTTTTTGCGCGATCTTATCATCGAGGAATTAGAAGACGAGTTAACGGATACAGCGTGGACTGCACGCCAAGCAGCCGTCGCAGTTCTGGCCTCTTTGTATAGCGAACGCATCGGAGGGGGAAAAGTGGTCGACACAAGTCTTCTCGAGCTGCTGCTTCGCGATGAATCGTGGGCCGTACGGCAAGCGACCGCCGAAGCGCTCGGCACCGTCTACCCCGCCCTCATCCAACGTGACACGGATGTCGACCTCAAGGCGCTAGAAGCGGCTCTCAGCGATCGATCTTGGGTTGTACGAAAAACAGCCGCGAATGCACTCGGCACCGTCTACCCCGCCCTCATCGAACACGGGAACGCGGTTGAAATAGTCTTTTTAGAGCGTCTGCTCACTGATCACGACACCGAGGTGCGTCAAGCCACTGTACGGGCGTTAGGCATCGCGTATTCAGAATTCGTGAAACGAGGCGAGAGCGTTGACATCGACGCGCTGGAGGCCGATCTTGGAGATCGTGACGAGAAATTCCAAATGGCGCTCATCGATGCGCTCGGTCGCGTTTATGTTTCGCTGCTCGAACGAGGAGTAGTGCCCTCGTTGTCAAAGCTCGAGCACGCGCTTGACAGCGAGTTCCTCGGAGTGCGCAAGACCGCAGCGCAGGTTTTGAGCGCTGTTTATCCGGCTTTTATAAAGCACGACAGGCAGATAAGCGTAGCTCAAATTGAACGGGGCCTGGACGGACTGATCGATTATATACGGCAAACGACGATAGAGGCCCTTGGCATCATTTACCCGGCGCTTATTGAGGTGGGCGTAGCAGTCGACGTGTCACGCTTGAAGACCGGGCTTTCTGATGACTATTGGGCCGTACGGCAAGCGACCGCCGAAGCGCTCGGCACCGTCTACCCCGCCCTCATCCAACGTGACACGGATGTCGACCTCAAGGCGCTAGAAGCGGCTCTCAGCGATCGATCTTGGGTTGTACGAAAAACAGCCGCGAATGCACTCGGCACCGTCTACCCCGCCCTCATCGAACACGGGAACGCGGTTGACAGCGCGCTTCTCGAGCGCCTTCTGTTACAATCAGATGACCAGATGCGCCGGACTGCCGTCCACGCGCTCAGCCGTGTGTACCTGGCCCTCATCGAACACGGGAACGCCGTCAACGTGGCGCCTCTCGAGCGGCTGCTCACTGATCACGACCCGGAGGTGCGTCGGGCTACCGTGACAGCGCTTGGCGCGATTTATCCCGCGCTGCTTCAAAGGGACACGGCCATCGAGGTTACAAAATTAGAGAAATCCGCACAGAGCAAACACGCAGGAGTTCGTGTGGCAGCGGCCGAAGCTCTGGGCAGGATTTATGCATCACTCATCGAACGCGGGAACGCCGTCAACCTGGCGCCTCTCGAACAGCTGCTCACTGATCACGACCCGGAGGTGCGCCGGGCCACGATAGAAGCCCTCCAACGAGTCTACCCGCAGCACGTCCGTGATGAAGAGGCTGCATCGCTGCACGAGTTGGAGCGCGCGCTAGACGACGAGGCGGCCGAAGTTCGTGCTGCCGCGCAAGACCTCTTCGCAAGCGTGTTGCGCGCAGTGTTATCTGGTCAGGAGGGAGCTGGGTTTGCGGAGACCCTCCGAGAGCTGGACAAAGAGCTGAATGAGCCGTTGTCTGCCCCCCTTTCTGGTGCTTATTCGCCTTTTGTTCTATTGGGAAAAGACGCCCTCCAGGTAGGTCGTCTCACCCTGAAGAAAAAGAGACTGCGAACCAATACACAGCCGTGCATCGTAACTAAATCCTCGTACGAGATGCTCTACGCTATCGCCTCAGCGTATCTTCTACACCATCCACTCCTGCTGATGGGGCCGACGTCGACGGGGAAGAGCTTCTTGGTCAAGTGGCTAACTGAGGCGCTGGGCAACCAACACATCTCGTATACGCTCAACCCGTACATTTCCAAGTCAGAACTCATAGGCGGGATAAAGCCAAACAAACGAGGCATCTTTGCCTGGCAGGATGGGATCATACTCAAGGCAGCCAAGCGCGGCATGTGCCTCGTTCTCGAAGAGCTCAACCTCGCGACCTCTGAAGTCCTTGAGATACTGAATGATTACCTGATCACCGGCAAGTTTGTTTATTCAGAAAATGGCGATCAACGTGTTGTCGAGCCGTCAAACGAATTCCGGCTGTTTGCCACGGCGAACCCAGTGAGTTACGCGCAAAGAGAACGGCTTTCGCAGGTGTTTGTGTCGAGATTCAAAGTGCACTATCAACCCGAGCTGAGCGAAGAAGACCTAATTGAGATTTTGAGCGGGCTGTTCGACATTCCCGCTCATTTAGCGTACTCGGTGGCGTTTTTCCACATTACCCTGCAGGAACAAGCGGACTCGAAAGTCATCGGCAAGGAGGAAAAGGAGGCGTACATATTCAGCTTGCGCGACTTGATACGGCTCGGGAGGCGATTAACGCCCGCTATAAAGGCGAATGCACCCGAACCAGCGCTTTTGCAGCTCCTTGCTAGAGAGCTATCAGATATTTACGTGGCACGCGTCCGAAACGGCGACGAACGGGAAGCTCTTGTAAAGCTTATCGACACGCTCTTTGGCATTAAAACTGAAAGCACGACCATTGACGACGTTCTTGCTATCAGTGCTGGGCAGTTGGAGCAGTTCTTGACGGACTTGTCGGTTACTCGCGGTCGCCACCTTATTCCTGGCCAAGAGGCTAACATTGTCCCGACCAAAACGCAGAGATATACACTCGCGAGCGTTGCCAAAGCGCTCTTTTTCAATGAGCCGATTCTTTTAGTTGGCTACCCTGCTTCAGGCAAAACGACGTTGATACGCTACCTTGCACGGGAGAAGGAAACGGATCTCTACTACGTTAACCTATCATCAGACTCAGGTCTTGAGGAGCTCTTGGGTGGCTATACGCAAGGCCGCAGCGGCAAATGGCACTACAAGCGAGGACTGCTGTTTAAGGCTATCAAGAAGGGCGCGTGGCTTTTGATTGACGAGGCAAACCTCAATCCTCTCTCTGAGTATCTCAACACGTTATTAGACTTCGGCTACGTTGCCGATGAACAGGGAACCCTCTTTGAACTACATCCCAATTTCAGGTTGTTTTTTTCCATCAATCCTCCTAAAATTCACCCGTCGCGAAACGTGCTCTCTCCCGCGCTGCGCACTAGGTTCAATGAGATTTGGATCGAGGAAATCACTGACCCAGAAGAACTAGCTGAATTGGTCGAGAGCTGGAAGCACGCGCAATCACCGATGTGAAAAAAAGGCGTTTGTCAGAGTTTACCCCAATCGAACCCGTGCTAAGCCTGTCGCGAGCGAGCTGTTCGCGACGTGCTGGCTGATCTTTTAGGGTGCTTCGGCAAAGCGGTGTTCGGTGCGTCAGGCTTGGACGAAGGTCAAGTGTTATTATCGCTGCGTCAGTTCTACGATGTGTGGGGGGCTTCGCTGTTGCAATAACGCTTAAGTAACCGCCCAGTCACGTTGAGGTAATGACTGAAATTGCGCTCATTTGGGATCGGCCGCTTCTTTTTGAGAAGCTGTTTGTGGAGTACGGTTTCGCTTGCGAGCGCGTCTCTCCATTGCAGATCGGCAGCGCGTACTCGCCTAAGTTCGAGGTGGCAATCCTCCCTGTGGGTTTTGGGAATCCGGCTTACAGCACCGTTGCAAAATCAGTGAAAAGCCTTGGAACGCCGCTTCGCGAGTTCGTGCGAAAAGGGGGATCACTGGTCGCGTTCAGCCCGTACGTTGACGATTATGACTTCGGGTGGCTTGGTCTTCCATGCCGGTTCAGGCTGTTACCGCGGGATGAGCTCGTGAAAATGGCTATGAAGAGGGAACATGCGGCAACACAGATCGTTGATGTCCTTGAGGCCCACACAGATGGGTACCTGACCGGCGCGATAGAACACGATGTGATTCTTGAGACAGAAGACGGTGCGGTTTTGACCGTGACGTTGTCAGATAAAGGGCGCTTCATACTGTCGACGATTCACGAGTTTCCAGCACGGCGATTCATCGCATGGGCTCTCGAATCAGCGCGAGCATAGCTCGAAACAGGCGTCATTTCTAACGGCGTCGTCTGCTGGCGAGCAAGAATCCGAAACTCGCCACCACTCCGACAGCGACTATAATCGGCACCGCCAGCTGACTCACGAGCTTCTCGCTATCAAATGTATTCATTTGATCATTAATCACGCCGCCGTGTGCCATCTCCTGAGTCATAACTCCCTGGCTCGAGGCAGCTGACGTGCTGACCACGTGCAATGTCGAAGTATCGTGCGTGAGGGTTGCGTCTGAGGATTCGTTGATTACTATGCGCCCGGTGTCACTTGTGGCATACGTTTGAATCAGCGTATCTGTAACGTCGCTTGAGTCCGTGCCTACGGACACTCGCACGTGATGATCGTCGACAAAGCCCAGCGTTTGCTGTGGTTCGTAGGGCACCCATCCTATGTCAGGATAGTACACCTCGATCCAAGCATGCGGCCCGGCGTTCCAACTATAGCCGTACGTCGACAGGTAATTACTTACGGTGATATCCCCGCCCACGAGATAGCCGCTCACATAGCGCGCTGGAATTCCGACGCTCCTCAGCAGTGCCAGTGACAGCTGCGCGTAGTTCTCGCACGTTCCCCGCTTGTTGTAAAATGTCCAAGCCGCATCGTGGTTCGTCACGCTAGAGTCGTATTTGAGATTATCGCGCACCCACAACATTATGGACGTCACTGCGGCACTTTCGTAGTGCGCGTTGCTGATAAGGGTTTCCGCGGTTTTTTTGATGGCTGAATCGTTTGATTGCACGTACTTCGAAGGAGCGAGGTATTCGCTGGCGCTCTGATCAGAAGAGTTGAGCCTGATGGGTAGCTGTGACTCTGAATTCAGCCCCGCAACCTGTACGTCGATGGTCAAATTCGCCGCTATTGTGTAGCTTAATCTTGGTGGCGGGTTTAGCCACGTCGCCGTGATTCCTCCGTCCGTAGCTGTTGCCTCGTCGGGTTTCCTGCTATATGAGATGCTAAATGACAGCACTCTCTGTGAGTATGCGAAGAGACTCGCATTCAGTACCGTTGGAATCTGGATCACTACTTTTTGAGTTCCTTTGGGAACGATGATGTCGCGCGTTGTAGTATAGTGCACAGTGCTCGCCATGGTACCTTGGCAAATCAGGGCGTTTCCCGATACTTGCAGCGGCGCTAAAAAAGCAATCGCAATAAGCGCGCAAGCAATAGTCTTCATTTGGAGGGCACACCGAAGAATAACCAGGACAGTACGCGCATGCTTTTTTGCACGTACTTAAAGGTTGGGGGCCCGAGTTGCCTGTTGATGCCGCGTAGCGGCCTTAGTTTTGAGCCTTAGCCGAGTATCATGTGTTTGCTCATCGGCTTTCGCGGTTAACGATCGAGCTTGACATAAAGCGGTTTGACTGCGCACGTACAAAGATTGCCGCATCGGAATGCTTATAAACCTTAGTTCCTCGTTCTTAACTAGAACGACGGAGGCAATTGCGCTTGAACTCTTGCACAGCCCGTTGTTGTTCACTTCGTATAAGCTGATCGCTGGGTCCGAACCCCGAATCCGATATTCTGACGAACAAGAAAAGCCACTCACATGAATTACAGAAAGCTTGCCGCGATGCTCCTCATCGCTTTAATTACGCTTTCGGTGTACGGAGCCGTGATCCACCAAAGTAGCTCTGTGGCCGCGTCTCCGATAAATGCGACAGGCGCGCTAAATACATGGAGCGTAGCGCCGATAAATCCCGCATTCACTCAGTATCTAAAGGATCAAGCGGCGGGAAACGCGACGACCACCGTGAGCGGGCACGAGGTAGGCCTCGTCCCGCCGACCGTTAATTTCTCTACCCTTACAGGACCGAGCGTGCGCGCGGCGGCCGTTCCCCTCGTTGGGTACCCATCGTCCTACGATTTGCGTGCGCTCGGCAAAGTCAGCCCCGTGGAGGATCAAGGCCAGTCACCTGCGTGCTGGGCGTTTGCCGCGTACGGCTCGCTCGAGTCGTATCTGCTCCCGACGCAGTGGAGCTTTTCAGAGAATAACATGAAGAATCTGGCCGGATTCGATCTGACGTGCGAAGACGGAGGAAACCAGCAGATGGCAACAGCGTACCTCGCCCGATGGGGCGGTAGTATGCAGAGCGGCCCGGTTACTACCGCGATCGACCCGTTCAACCCGACATCGTGCACCGATACGTCGTCGCCCTCCGTACAACAGCACGTCCAAAACGTGCTCTTTCTGCCGTACAGAACTAGTTCGACCGATAACAACAACATAAAATGGGCACTGCAGAATTACGGCGGCGTTTATGCCACCATGTACATCGATACGAGCTCGAGCTACTATAACTCAAACACAGCGGCTTACTACTACGGTGTTTCGGTAGGATCAAACAACAACACCCCTAATCACGCCGTGACTATCGTCGGCTGGAATGATTCCTACTCAGCCAGTAACTTCCCCAACCACCCGCCGGGACCGGGCGCTTTTATAGTTAAAAACAGCTATGGCACCAGCTGGGGGAAAAATGGTTTCTTCTACGTTTCGTACTATGATACTCAGTTCGCTACGTCAATTGTGCACAAAGGACAGCAATGGGCTCAGCCGCCCACCGTCTTCACTGCTCAACCAACGACGAACTACAACACCAATTACCAATACGATCCGTTAGGGTGGGTGACTAGTGTCGGTAGTACAGATATCGGTAGTTCCACCTCCAATACGGCGTGGGGTGCGAACGTATTTACCGCGAAGTCTAACCAGTCACTGTCCGCCGTCAGTTTCTATGCTGGTTCAGTGAACACGCAGTATCAAATATACGTCTATACCGATCCGACCTCGGGCCCCATTGGCGGCACCATGTATACGGGCCCTAACGGAACGATAGCTATGCCCGGCTACTATACCATCCCGCTCAATACGACCGTCCCGCTCACAGCTGGCCACAAGTTTTCCGTTGTCATAAAGATTACCACCCCGGGAAACAACAACCCCATTCCCGTGGAAACTACTCTGTCGGGCTACAGCACGGCCACGGGGCAACCGGGACAAGGCTACTTGAGTGCAACTGGGACATCATGGACCGATGCAACGCGGGTCGAAACGAATATGAGTATCTGCATAAAGGCATTTACAACGAACGTCCCTCTGGTCGGCGCGCCCGTCGTCGGAGCACCTGCTGTGACCGCGCAGAATGCAAACAGCCTCGACCTCTTTGTGCGCGGCACCGACAACGCCCTTTGGTATAAGTACTGGACGGGCACGATCTGGACGGCGTCGACGTCTCTCGGCGGGACGCTGACGTCGTCACCCGCTGCTACATCGCCGTCGTCTAGTACGATCGACGTCTTTGTGCGCGGCAGCAACGGCGCCCTCTATGAGAAGACTACCACGAATAATGGGGCCTCCTGGTCCAATTGGTCCAGCCTCGGCGGGCAACTTGCCTCAGGCACCGGCCCTGCCGCAGACGCGCGCGGTCCAAACAGCCTCGACGTCTTTGTACAGGGCACCGATAATGGCCTCTACTACACGCACTGGAATGGCGCGACCTGGTCGGCGTGGAAATCCCTCGGCGGGACGCTGACGTCGTCACCCGCTGCTACATCGCCGTCGTCTAGTACGATCGACGTCTTTGTGCGCGGCAGCAACGGCGCCCTCTATGAGAAGACTACCACGAATAATGGGGCCTCCTGGTCCAATTGGTCCAGCCTCGGCGGGCAACTTGCCTCAGGCACCGGCCCTGCCGCAGACGCGCGCGGTCCAAACAGCCTCGACGTCTTTGTACAGGGCACCGATAATGGCCTCTACTACACGCACTGGAATGGCGCGACCTGGTCGGCGTGGAAATCCCTCGGCGGGACGCTGACGTCGTCACCCGCTGCTACATCACCGGGTAACGGTACGATCGACGTCTTTGTGCCCGGCACCGACAACGGCCTCTGGGAGAAGACCTACAACGGTGTGTGGTCCGGCTGGACGTCCATCGGCGGTATATAATGCCGTCACCTACTTTCCGCTCTGGGTAGTACATTACCCGCGCGTGTGAGCCGCCCGCCACCAAGAGACGCGCCCCGCCAGTAGTACGGATATGGTCTGGACTGCTCGTGTCCCCCCTTGTAAGCGTCAGCGTATCAAGCTGTCCGCTCAAGTATGCGATCGTCGGTCAGTCGGTCACTTATGGCCACCTTCAAGAGCGGCACAACGGCCCTGTCGTCCAAGTCCGTCTACCACTGCCTCAACAGCGTCTGCTACAACGACTCGACGATATATACTGACGCTAGCGGCAAGATTACTTTCACACAGAAGCGGGCGGCAGCCGGTGCGCACCTCTAGTACACAAACTTCGCGGCAAAAACTTCTATTTAGCATCGATGAGCACAGTCGTGACGATAAGCTGCATTGTCTATCGATGCTCGATCATCCACTCATTCATAGACAAAGTTTCAACCAGTTTGAGTCTGCATTGTTTTACGAGCCGCAATTCTGAGCCTGGCTGAACAATTACTGGCGTGCCCAACGCACAAATTGAGGTCACAAAAAAGCGGCTGGAGTTTTACAATAATTAGGAGTGAAGCCATTCAGCTTAGACAACAATCCCGAGCACGAACAATAGTATTACAAGCAAAGCTCCGGGTATCCCGGCCAAGGCGCAAATAATTATGGTAATCAGGTTTAGGGGTACAAGAAGTCCAATGAAGTTCGCCAAAGCCAGAACGATGATACCGAGGATCGAATTCACTGCCAAGTACTTTCCATATCTGGCCCCTAGCTTGACCAGAAGGTACAGCACGATCAGGACCAGAATAGCTACGACGAGCAATCCTATAGCACTAGTGACGTCCATCAGGCCAACTTACCTAGTCAGAAGCAAATAGTTTTCGATCTCGGCTTTTTGGCTGAAAGATGTCCAGGCATTAGATAGAAAGCAGCGATTGCAATCTAGGCAGCGAGGGAATCGTTGCAGGGCGAAAGCTAACGCTAATTTTTACGCAAAGCAGTGTATTGACACCTGTCCCATCGCACGTTGACGCCGAGAGTTGCCCGTAAACGCTGGTTGCCTACTCTCCAGCAATCAAATGTTTATGAAACCAGTGTAAACAAAACCTAGGCCAAGTATGGACAAGAAAAAGCCACAACTTATGAGAACGATTCGGTAGGCTCTGTCACCAGCAATGGCAGCTCCTCTGTCGGTACAGATGGAAACGAATCCGTACCACGAGAAATCTGAGGCCCAGTGACCAATGAGGAACGCAGCCAGCCCAATCACTCCCGCGAGTCTCAGACCCTCGAACACAAACGCCGCTCCGACCGTAAACC
>Ga0224534_1001573_pt1 | contig 11852 bp, 19 predicted proteins | sample 714E12024metaG_FD_172012 | JGI IMG/M metagenome (GOLD analysis project Ga0224534, IMG submission 172012) | Peat soil microbial communities from Stordalen Mire, Sweden - 717 E1 20-24 | ecosystem: Environmental > Terrestrial > Soil > Wetlands > Peat | place: Sweden: Norrbotten County, Stordalen... | reverse complement strand
CCTCAGCCGGACCGTCGCCTGGTGAGCAACAAGGCGCCGAGCCGCGGCCCGCTCAGCGCAGACCAGCTTCAGATCAGGCCGAGCCCCAGCACTTCCGCTTGGTCGCCAACTCGGCACTCTGGGTATTGGCTGCTGCTTTGGTCGCCAACCGTGGTTGGGTCGGCGGCGGCGGTCGTTAGAACCGGCGACTCGGCAAAATAGTCCTGCGAACTCGCGGTCACAAAGCGCTGCACTTCACACTGCTATGCCCAACGATCCACTTTTCCACACGCCCGGAAGTACCGCGGTGAGTCACTCTCCCGGCGGTGGGGGGCACCACTTCCGATCCCACGGGCGAGATCAATCGTCCCCCGCTCGTACGTACCTCACCGGGTCGTCCGGTGGAGCGGGGCCTTTCGCCTCTAGTTGCGAAGGGGAACGGGGGCCATGATGGATACGTAGCGAGGCCAATAGGGCTCCGGTGCACGTCACGAAGTTGAAGAAGGCGAAACGAAATGGCTGGAGAGACAGATCAGATGAAGGGCAAGGCGAAGGAAGCCGTCGGCGACCTGACCGGGAACAAGGACCTGAAAGCGGAGGGCACAGCGGACCGCCAGGCCGGTGAGGCCAAAGAGAAGGTCGGCAAGGTCGAAGAGAAGGTCGACGAGGGCATCGACAAGGTGAAGGACGTCCTCCACAAGAAGTAGGGGTTCGTCGTCCATCCAGCGGTTCCCGAGGACTGATCAAGAGGGTTGGTCAACCGGGGATCGGCGAAGTCACCGCGGTGGGCTGGTCAGCGTGAGCGCAGCGTCTGGTGTCGAATTCGGTGGGTTGCGCGTCCTGCGGCCCAAGAACGTCGGGAACTATGTACATCGGCCTTGGAACACTCGTCTTGGTCCTGGTAGTCGTTGGGATCGTCTATTTCGTCCGTCGGGCGTAAGCTGCACTTCGGGGGCGTCGTCAGCTTGGGTGCCAACCACGCACCCGGCGAAGCCTCTGTATGTCGTGGTCACGAACCAGACAAGTAGATGGAGGCACAAGAAATGGGTTTGACGGGAATGGGTTTCAGCACCGTGGCTATCGCTGCGGGTGCGATCATGTATTGGGCAGTGACCTACCAGGGGCATGGCTTCCGATTCTCGACCGTTGGGGTGATCCTCATGGTCGTCGGTGCCATCGGTCTGGTCATCTCGACGATCGTGTTCGCCACGTCACGTCGTCCTGCGGGCGGCCGTCGGCATGCGTACGACAAGCAGACCATCGATGCGGAAGGTCGCTCGACTGAGGTACACGAAGCGGTCAAGTAGTCACGGGACTCCGAGCACCACGGGGCCGAGTGGCTGCTCCGCAGCGTCCCTTCCTGCCGTCACGAAGTGGACACCGTCCTTCGCAGCCGTCTGATCAGGTAGTCGCTGGTGGGTCGCTGTCTCATCATGCGGCGTTACCAGTAGACCGGGACTCGAAGAGCCCTCTCCTTCGGGAGGGGGCTCTTCGCTTGCCCAGAGTTCCCGCCTGTTGGGTGCCCCACTCGTGCATGGTAGGGGCGCATGCAACAGGAGCAAGCACGGAGGGCCCCCTGCGCTGGCCGCAAAGCACACAGAGCTGCACTGGGCAGCCGGTGCCGTGGCTGCCGCCGACCACACCCGCTCGGGCGCAGAACAACGCGCCAGAACGACGGCCGTCGCCATCCTGGCCGCAGCGCAGAACGGCACCTACGCGTGCGCTCGCCAACGGCAAGCATGCTTGGCGTGGGGCGGCTGGGACCACGCCGTGAACTGTCAGGGGCATCCCTTGGTTGCCTCCCAAATGCTGGGACTACTCTTGGAGGATGCGCCCCATCCGATGGATCATTGGCACATCCCTTCTCGGGCTGGGAGCGGCCCTGCTGGTCACCCGTCGCGAGTTGGAAGAGGAACGGCAGGCTCACCAGGAGACGGTCCTCGCCTTGGAGACCATCAAGCAGGTAGCAACGCCCCGTAACGATTCCTAGGAGCCAGTACGTGGTCCGGAGCGCAGGTGGCGTGACCCCGCTCGACGGCCCCAGCCCAGCCCCACCGGCCCATTGGGGATGTGGGGCATGACAGGACCAATCAGGTGAGATAGTGAGCTATGGATGATCTTCCCTATGTGCGGAGTGTGAGAACTGTCGAAGAACCACTGGATGCTGCTCTGCTCGTGGTCGCACCACAGGAGCGACAGAACTTGGAAGAACTGATTGCCCAAGATCTCAAGACTCCAGTCGGAGAGATGGAGATCATCCCGGCGCAGGAAGACTCCTCGCTACCGGAAGGCCACCACACATTCGAGTTCAGGCTGCATCACACTGCCTGAGGTCGCCGCATTTGCAGGCGACCGGGGTACTCGTGACTGCCAACGAGGGCGGCCACGAAGTGGTCGAGGGCGGTTGGTGCTCGGCGAACGTCCGTCGGTAACAGACCCACAGCCGGTGATCAGGGGCAGGCTGAACAGAACCAGCGTCGACCCCTGATTAACGGTCCATGGAGTGGATTTTGTCGGCCGTGATCGTCAGGATCACCCGAATCTGATCGCGTCCGCCGTACCACTGGTAGGGGCCACCGGTGTACCGCTGGGCGAGGACCTCGATGTGCCCCGCCCCGCCCTCGGTCGTGATGTTCGTGACACGCCCACGGACGGCGAAATAGCGGGAGGGGTCGGCGGCGTCGCAGACGGCGACGGACACACGGGGGTCTCGCCGGATGTTGCGCATCTTCTGGTGCGTCTGGACCGTGTTGATGACCACGTGTTCACCATCTGTGTCGACCCAGGTCTGGGTCGTCTGCGGCGAGCCGTCCGGCATCAACGTGGTGATGAAGCATGGGTTCCGGCCTCGCATCAACTCGACGAATCGGTCAGGGAGATCCACGTCCATGACGCTAGTGCAAGGCTCAGATCTCCCCGTCGGCGAAACAAGGCCGATGGGTCGCCACAAGATGACGTACTGCCCCGCCTACCCGGCAGCGTTCGGGGACAATCCTCCGATCTACAGTTTGGGAGTGGACAGCGCCGAGAAGGTCGCCTCTCTGGAACGGGCCTACCGGCTCTTCAACGAGTGCAGAATTGACCAGCTACTCGCCATGATGATCGACGACGTTCGGTGGCCCGACGTGGGCAATGGCGTCGTGCTCGACAGTAAGCCAGCGATCAGGCAGTACTGGGATGCCCAGTTCACAGTGTCTGATCCGCTCGTCGTGCCCAAGGGGTTCTTGGAGATCGGCGAAGACATGATCGCAATGGTCGACCGGCGAGTATTCGACTGGAGCGGGAATCTGATGACGGATCCCGTCGTCGTGTTCCACCGCTACTCGTTCAGAGGTGTGCTCATGAGTCGAATGTCAGTTCACAGAAGTAGCGAGGACGCTGAGGCGACGTGACCATCTCATTGTTGTGGGGCAGCCTTGGGGACTGCCCGGTATCGGCACATACCGGATGGTCAACCGAAATGACCCCAGTGCGTGGCGATAATGAGAAGCACGCCAGCGCAAGCGACCACCGGCTGGTCTGGTGAACCTGCCGCCCGGCGATTTGGAAATCCTGGTACGGATTCTGGCGCGGGTCCGTCAGGAGCAGGAACCCGGCCGCTGAGTCAGGGCCCTACGGGCAATCATCCGGCTCTCCGCAGGTGCAGACCGGTCGCCGCAAGCGGAACGATCAGCGGTGCACCAGAAGTCGACCGGTCCGGGTCCGAGATCGCTGCGAAGGATCGGGCTGGAAGGCTAGTCAGCCCGACAAGGACAGAAGATGGCGTGGCGGGTGATCGATGACCGCGTGGCGATCGATTTCAAGTCGGTGATTCACGTGAACTAGCTCACCGGATGCCAAGATCTGCCAGGCCGGGTTCTCGTCAATCGGTTCGCTAGCCGCGACGATCGCGCGCCGCTCACGAAGGTCGGAAGACCGAATCCGGATGCCGCCGTGTTGTCCGACGCCATGAAGGTGCTGATCACCACGGTGGCCGCCGGAGTCCCGGTCGAGCAGGTACAGCTCATTAGTCAGGGGATAGCGGAGGACCCACATTTCCGTTGGGGTCACGACTATCAGGTTGAGCGACAGCACCGGTACGTGCGAGGCGAGCCAGCTGACGGCCGCGGCAATCCCCGCGGTGAGATCGCCGCTGTGGGCGGCGGTCTCCTTCACGATGAGAGCAAACATCCTCTCAGAGTCGGTGTCGCCGTGCACGACCCGTCGATACTCGCCGAGCTGTTCTTCGACGAGGTTGAGGTTGCCCAAGGCACCATTGTGAGCGAAGGCGACGTCGCCGTCGGTGAAAGGATGGGTGTTCTCGTAGCTGCGTACCCCGGTAGTGGCATGGCGCACATGAGCGACGAACGTGGTCGACGTCAGGCTCCTAGCGGCATTTCCGAAATCTGGATCGTCCCATGCCGCGACCGGAGCCTTGTGCAGTTCGACGTGACCGGACGGGTCGAACCCCGCCACCCCGCAACCGTCGGGGTTGCGGTGGCTCTGCTCATCGAGGCTGTCTGGCGCGTCGAGGAGCCAAAACGTGGCCTTCACACGCTGATCGCCGGCAGTCAGCCCGAAAAGGCGGCACATACCAACGTTCTAGCCCAACTGCTTTCAGGCATGGAGGTCGCCTCGCACGCTCCGGTGGTATCGAGTTGGGCGTAGCTAGTGTCGAGACCGGATCCGTAAATCTCATCCGACTCACCAGGTGCCGAAAGGACCGATGCGCCTGTGCTCGGCAACGGATGACAGCTCGGCCCCGGATCGCAGATCTGTCGCTCGACAAGAGATCGCGGCGGGCGCCCGACGATCGAACGGGCTACGGACGGTTCGACAGCCTGCTCGATCATCGACTCTCGATGCCCGCATGGGGATCGGCCTACGGGCATACCCGGTACGGTCTGTCGTCGTACGCAGAACGCCGATTATTTCCATGCCCTTCACAGAGGGAAATGAGCTCTGCTCTCGTTGTTCGGGCGCTGACGAACGCGGAGTGCGAGCGCGATACCGTACGGCATGAAGGCGTCGTTGACCGAAGAAGCTGACCGATCGCAAGCCGCGCATACTGGATTGTCGTCAGGATGCCACGGGCGCTCGCCGGACGCGCCGCGCGCCCAGCGCCGATCCGAGAGCGCCGCTGCCTGTAGGGTCCGAGTCCGGTACGACGAAGGGAGTCACCGTGACGCAACGCTCTGTGGAGATCGAGGCCGCAGATGGGATCTGCCCGGCCGCGCTCAGCATTCCTGTTGGAGAGGGGCCCTGGCCGGCGGTGATCATGTTCCCCGACGCCGGGGGGATGCGCGACACCATGCGTCAGATGGGCGAGCGGTTATCGGATCTGGGCTATGTGGTCCTGGTGCCCGATTTCTACTACCGCAACGGCCCCTACGACCCGGTCGACATGCGCACTGCGTTCTCCACCAAGGAGACCGCGGAGAAGATCATGGGCATGATGCGGGGCTACACCGTAGACCTGGTGGTGCGCGACGCTGGCGCCTTCGTCGACTACCTTGAAACCCTGCCCGAGAAGCGGCCGGGCGGCGTCGGCACCACCGGCTACTGCATGGGCGGCCGGCTCTCGCTCATCACCGCTGCGAACCTGGGTGATCGCATCGCTGCGGCAGCCTCCTTCCACGGTGGGAACCTCGCCAAGGCCGACGACCCTGACAGCCCCCACCACAAGGCGAGCGCCATCAAGGCCGCCGTGTACGTGGCGGGGGCGATTGAGGACCAGTCGTTCACCGACGAGCAGAAGGATCTGCTGGAGAAATCCCTCAGCGAGGCCGGGGTCATCCACACCATCGAGACCTATCAGGCCCACCACGGCTTCGCCGTCCCCGACAACCCGAGCTATGACGCAGACGCCGCCGAGCGTCACTGGAAGGCCATGGAGCAGTTCTTCGGGTCCGTTCTAGGGTAGTGATGGCCGGAGCGTTTATTGCGCCCCTCGGACATGAAGCGCCGAACATTCCATCGGGAGCAGTCGCTCGCAATCGATGGCAAACCCGTCGGGGTACACAACGACGGTTACCGCGTCCCTGCGAGGTGGGTCGACGCGGGTCAACCGGGCGTCCTGAATGGGGAACGGCAATTGGCGCACCACATTGGCCTTGCTCAGACCTGGGTCCCGGCGCCAAAGGGATCGGCTTGCGGGACGTGGTGTTGACTCCCGTCAGTCGATCGCGGAATCCTGCAGGCTCCGTCTTTCGGTGCGGTCAGGACCGTGGTATCGATCAAAGGCCACTACCGAGCGATTGCGGCCAGCAAGCACCCATTCGATCGGAGATCGTTTGGCACGCCGCGAAACGGCGGTCAGGGGCACTTCGGGGGCCATCTCGGTGTCGCAAGTTCCAGAGTGAAAACGGGGATCGATGATCTCAGGCAAAGTTAGGCCATGCTTGCCTACTGAGCTGCATGAAACATGGAAAAGGAGTCCTATGTCCGAGGTAGAAGTAGTCGAGGCGGCACGTCGGACTCTAGGACCAGTGGGCGTTCTCCTGCCCGTCTCCACGGCCGTATCTGTGGCCATCGACCGGCAGCGGGACGCGGTGGCCACGCTTGAGGAGGCGGGTTACCGCGCTGCCTGGACCAATGAACTCATGGGCAAGGACGCCTTGGTGCAGCTGGCCGTACTCCTGGGGGCTACGAAGCAAATGACGTTTGGCACCGGCATCGCCAACATCTGGCTTCGGGAGCCACAGACCCTGCACGCGGCGGCGTCACAGCTTGCCGAGGCTTATCCCGACCGGTTCGTCTTGGGCATCGGGGTCGGCTACCCCCAGCAGGCGGAGGAGGTCGGACGTAGTTTCGGCAAGCCGGTGGACACCATGCGGGATTACCTGGTGCGCATGGAAGGTCCCACCTTGGTACCGGTACCCCAGGCGAGCTACCCGCGCATCGTCGCCGCAAACGGCCCGAAGATGCTGGCGCTGGCCGCCGATGTTGCCGATGGAGCGCTTCCCGCCGGCCAACCACTGGAGTTCACCGAGCGGGCCAGAGACCTACTCGGTCCAAACCGCCTCCTGGTGGTCGGCATGTCGATCACCACGGATGAGGGACAACAGAACGGCCCTGGGGACGTGGCCGAGGCAGTGCGGGGACACCTCACAGCCGGTGCTGACCACGTAATGATCATGCTTCCAAGTGGTGGGGACTACATGGAAGGCATAGGCCAGCTCGTGCAGTTGTCTCCACCCATCGTCGGCATCAGCCGGTAAGACGATGGCTCGGTGCTCCAGTTGAGCGCAGCGGTGGCTACCGCCACCGACGTGCCGTTCTGCAGCAGTCAACTTTCGCGAGCACAGAGCACCATCGCGAACCTCACCGTCCCATATATCGATCGACCTGCGGGGAACAGACAACGCAACGTGGGGAAACATCGGCAAGGTCGAGGCCGGTCGTACCACACACATGGACCTCACCCTGGTCTTTCACGGAACCGCTCCTGGCTGACCGCCGGGAAATCCGGAACGTGCGGGTCACGACGGAGTCCGGGTGAAAGCAGCGGGGTGGTAGGGGGACCCGTACTCGGGGATCCCGCCTGACCGAGGTATAGAGGTCGCCGACGCCGAGTAGCGGGTGTTCCCGTCCGGTCCGGCGGTGGGACCCTGGCCCTGATGGGCGACCTGGCCCACATTCTCGGCCTTCTCGTCACCGAACGTCGTCTGAACCATTCCCTTCCTCATTCACCGTGGCCACTGGGCGAAGCCAGCGAGGATATAGGCGGCGCGGCGCGCCCATGGACTGCCGCCGTGCGGGATTCCTTCAAGAGGTCAAGGCGCGGGCCAGGGGCCGAACGCCAGTTCGATCCCGGCCGGTAGACTTACCCCGGAGGGGCCGAGGAGAGGAAGACATGGATGGTTGACAGCATGACCCTGAAGATCGAGGGGCTCGACGAGGCCGAGCGAGCTCTCGCAGACAGGTCGGACGCCGCCAGGAAAGCCGTGGAAGCCGTCGAGGCCGTCGGCAATTCGCACCGGGGGCGGGCCGCCTGGGAGGTCATGCAGGAGCTGCGCCGCAGGGTCCCGGACGGGACAATCTCGGCGCAGGACATCAGGGATGTCGCGAGGAGAATCGCCGGGCACTGAGCACGGCGCACACAGCCAGCAAGCACCCCAGCGCTCGAAGCACGGCGCTCAGAGTCTGTGGGTGCCGAAAACCCATCCGCCCGGGTCATGCAACCATGCGGTATTCGTGGCGGTCTCAAGGGATCCACGCACCACCTCGGCTGACAGCAGAGGCTGTCGCCGAATAGGAGGTGCGACATGGACGTGCGACTCTCAGCGGCTGAACAGGCCGAGATCTGGGATCGATACGAAGCCGGTCAGTACATCCGACCGATCGCCAGAGCGATCGGTCGATCTCACAATGCTGTCAGAGACCTGATCGCGAAGACGGGGGGTGTGCGGCCCCTCGTTCCGACCGAGTGGTCCGATGCCCGACTGTCGTTGGTCGAGCGCGAGGAGATCTCTCGTGGCATCGCCGGCGGGGAGTCTCTTCGCCACATCGCCCAACGCCTGGGCCGGGCTCCCTCGACGGTCTCGAGGGAGGTCGCGGCCAACGGCGGGCGCTTCTCCTACCGGGCTTGCGACGTTCACACCCTCGCTCGCCTGGGGGCACGTCGCCCGAAGACTGCCAAGCTGGCCGCCTGTCCGAGGCTCCGGGGGGTATTGGAGGCCAAGCTAGAAAAGCGCTGGTCGCCCCAGCAGATCGCCGACTGGTTGCCCAGGGCGTATCCGAAGCACCCGGAGATGCGTGTGAGCCACGAGACCATCTACATGTCGCTGTTTGTCCAGGGCCGAGGGGCGCTACGCCAGGAGCTGTTCCGCAGGCTGCGCCAGGGCCGGGTGCTGCACTGTCCAAAGGGGGCCCGCCAGCCCAGCGGCAAGGGGATCATCAACGACCTGGTCATCATCTCCGAGCGCCCCGCCGAGATCGAGGATCGGGCCGTGCCCGGACACTGGCAGGGCGATCTCATCTCGGGCAAGGGTCATCGGCTCGGATCTCGGCCACCCGGACCGCCGTTTGGTTGACGACGGAGCGACGCGTTCCAGGTCACGCAGGCCCGCGACCGGCTCGGCCGGTCGATGCCGAGTTACCGGCAGGTCTCCGTAGTCGGCGACGTCTGAGCCTCGTGCTCGCAGCTGATCGACCGGGCCCGCCGAGCGCCACGCCGCGGGTGCCTTGTCCTGACCGGCGTTGTACGATCCCGCGCTGGTCGGCGCGCCAAGAACTCCCCCCGTGCACCGGTCATCGCTGTACCTTCCTTTTGCAACTCGCCATCGCCTGGTCCTGTCACCGCCGGCGGAGCCCCTGGCGCCCCGAAGAGTCGACCTTACCTGCGAGCCCGGGCAGCGAGCGGCATTCGGCACCGCCCAGCTCATACCCCAAGAGAGGGTCCAAGAGCCCACAAGACGATCCGCCTACGGTCAGCCAAGTCCTGGGCTCTGGCTGCTAGCCGGACGTGATCAAGCGGGGTTTTGTGCCTCGCCAATCTCAGCCCCTGCGGCCTCCGGCGAACGTCATGTGCGCCGGAGAAGTCGATCCGGCGGGGCTTGGTGGTTGCAAACGTTGCATGCGCCCCTACCTCAACCAGGCACTTTGGCGACAGGTGTGGTGGCGCTTGGACGTTGGACTCTAGTGAGAGGGCTTGGCCGCTCCGAACCATGTGGCAAGTGCTTGAGACAGCTCTTGGTCCGTGATGTCTCCTGCCCAGGCGACATGTCCGTCGGGTCGTATCAAGACTGCCTGGGGCGAAGCGATCTCGCCGAGGACCGGGAGCTCCCATGTCCCGTAGTGCTTGGCGTCGACGAGGCGGACTCGATTCGCCCAAGAAGAGATTTCGATGCCGCCGGATTCACCGAGGTTGAGGAGCAGGGGCCGGGCGTCGTGCAGCAGGGTGAAGACTCGTGTGGGACCGTCCGCGGTGTCCAGGTCGAGGTCGGGCATGCGCCGCCCGAGCAGCGGGTGTCCCTCTCCCAGGTCGTAGTGGACATCCAGGCCGGAGAGCATCGCGGCGATGCGCTTGCGCGGCTCGTCCATGCCCAGCAGCTCGGCCATGGTGTCGCGCAGCGCCTGATGACGGGGGTCGGCGCCGGCGAGTGCGACCTGCGCCATCGTGTTGTGCAACACCCGGGCACCGACAGGATGCCGTTCGGCGTGGTAAGTGTCCAGCAGGCTCTCGGTTGATGTCTTGTTGACAACCTGGGCCAGCTTCCAGCCCAGGTTCACGGCATCCTGCACACTGGTGTTGAGGCCCTGGCCACCCTGCGGGGGATGCACGTGCGCGGCGTCCCCCGCCAGCAGGACACGACCTTGGCGGTAGGAGACCGCCTGCCGTGTCATGTCGGTGAACCTAGAGATCCAGGTCGGGCTGTGCACCCCGAAGTCGGTCCCGTAGGCGGATACGAGTGCCTCGCTGAGCTCCTGCAGTGTGGGATCGCCGGTGTGTTCGAGCTGCCGCTCGATCAACACGACCCGGAACGGCCCCCCGCCCTCCGCCCGGTTGACGGGGCCGATGCCACCACCCTCGGGGCGAATGCCGATCTCCGGCTCCTCGTCCATCTCGACCTCGGCGATCATCCAACTGGTCGAGGGTTCCGACCCAACGAAGTCGATACCGGCTGCCTTGCGAACCAAGCTGCGCCCTCCATCGCAACCGACGAGATACTCCGCTCGCAGCGACGTGTCGTCCGACAACTCGACATCGACGCCGGTGTCGTCCTGAGCGAAGCCCACCACCTCGAGACCACGAAGGATCGGCACCTCGAGTTCTTCCACCCAGTCAGCCAGGATGGGCTCGAAGATGCTCTGCCACAACGCAAGTAAGTAGTTGTGGCGGGTTGGGAAGTCGCTGATGTCCAACGGAACACCGGCGAACCCCACCGCAGGAAACGCCTGTCCCTCCGAGAGGAATCGTTCGGCGATGCCACGCTGATCGAGCACTTCAATGGTGCGAGAGTGAAGCCCCCCGGCTCGCGATCCGTCAACGACCTGGCTGGTGCGGGGCTCGACGATGACGACGTCGATCCTCGCCAACCCCAGCTCGCCCGCCAACATCATCCCGGCTGGGCCACAGCCGGCGATCACCACTGAATGCTCGGTCATGCGCACCCTTCCTTCTTGTCGCAGGTCTTAGTTCGGACCGGAGCGTCTGCGCGCCGGCCGGGGCCTGGTTGAGAGCATCCGATGCTCGGTACGGCGCAAGTGGCTGGTCTCTTCCCGTTGCTTGGTGCGGACGGACAAGGCTCTTGTGATGCGGCCGGGACGGTGGTGACTCAGTCTGGCGGATCATCAGCGGCGTCATGCCGAAGCCGACACCTCCATGACCTCCGATGCCGTGACGGTGACTCCGGGATGGATGTTCGTTCCCACCTTGATGGAGTTGGCCAGTCCCGCTGCATGCTCAAGTGTCTCGAACACGACGACGCCGAGGCCCGCACCTCGCTCGTAAGCGGTGAGAAACAAGGAGGACTGGAACCCAGGCAGCGCTCTCATGGCCGGAGTGAGCTCTTCTCGCAGGCCGCGACGGCCCGCCTCTGGTTCTTCCCCGCTGTTGTCCACAGTGATCAGAGCTGCGTACGCCACAGTCCACCCCCTGTTCAGATCTGGTGACACTGCCACCATTCGCCGATGGCTGCCAGCAACGACGACTGCGGCACTCGGCAGGCCGTGTCGCAGTCGTGGCGACTCGACGCAACCCTGTACTCGGCTGTCAATCAGTCTTCCTTCGCCCAAACGTCCAATAGGCAACTGATCCGGTCAGATTGGAGCTCGCGATCCACCACAGCCACTTGGGACCTCGGACCTGACTGGCGGATCTGCGGTTGAGGTCTCGCCACATAGAGGGCGTGACAACCGCCCAAATCGCGACCGCCACCAGGAAGACACCC
>Ga0224534_1001572_pt1 | contig 11864 bp, 4 predicted proteins | sample 714E12024metaG_FD_172012 | JGI IMG/M metagenome (GOLD analysis project Ga0224534, IMG submission 172012) | Peat soil microbial communities from Stordalen Mire, Sweden - 717 E1 20-24 | ecosystem: Environmental > Terrestrial > Soil > Wetlands > Peat | place: Sweden: Norrbotten County, Stordalen... | reverse complement strand
CTACGCCATCGGCATGATGTTCGCCGACCGCTGGAAAGAGCAGGGCGTGGACGTGGACCCGGATCTGGTCCTGCGTGGATTGAAGGACGGGCAGTCCGGCGCGCCGACGCTGATGAGCCGGCAGGACATGCACGACCTCATCACCAAATTCCAGAACGGGCTGGCCGACCGGCAGCAGAAAATGCGCGAGGAAGTTCTGGCCAAAAACAAGGCCGAGAGCGAAGCCTTTCTAGCCAAAAACAAAACCCAGCCCGGCGTCGTGACTTTGCCGGACGGATTGCAATACAAGGTCATCGCCGATGGCAACGGCGAGATTCCCGGCGACGACGACACTGTGACGGTGAATTTTCGCGGCACGTTTGTTGACGGCGCGGAATTCGACAGTTCGGCCAAGGCCGGCAAACCCAAGGAGCTTCCCGTTGGCCGGGTCTTCCGCGGCTGGAGCGAGGCGCTCAAGCTCATGAAAACCGGCTCCAAGTGGCAGTTGTTCATCCCGGCCGAACTCGCCTATGGCCAGAATGGCCTGTCGTCTCGCATTCCGCCCAATGCCGCGCTGATCATCGAAGTCGAGCTTCTCGCGGTTCAACATCCCAAAGCGCAATCGCAACCGGCTCCCGCGCCGACGCCGGCTGTCAATCCGCCCCTCACCAGCGACATCATCAAGGTGCCGTCAAAAGCGGAGATGGACAAAGGCGCGAAAATCGAAATCATCAAGTCCGAGGACGTGCAGAAGCTCCAGCAGTCGCAGACCAACGCGGCAAATTGACTTTGCGTTTTTGAACGGTTGCGCAGCCGCATTGTCCAACATTTCCTATGTTGGAAAAACTGTGAATTCGCCTATGAATAGACTTCCTAAACCAGTGGTTGGATTTTTTGCCGGGCTGACCGGAGCGGTGGCGGTGATGGCTCTGTTTTATTTCACCGCGTGGGCCAAGGAGCCGGCCCCGGCCATCAACGTGGACAAAACGCCCATCGTCCGCGACGCCAAGGCCGTCACCAGCTTCGCGCCCGTCGTCAAAAAAGCCGCGCCGAGCGTCGTCAACATTTTTTCCACGCACATCGTCCATGAACGCCTGTATCGCAATCCGATGTTCAACGACCCGTTCTTCCGCCAGTTCTTCGGCGATCCCTACGGCCAGAATGGCGGCAATCAGCGCGAAATCACCCGCAAGGAACAGAGCCTCGGCTCCGGGATCATCATTTCCCCGGATGGCTATATTTTGACCGCCAACCATGTTGTGGACGGCATGGACGAAATCAAGGTGGCCATTCCCGACAGCAACACGGAATTCACCGCCAAGGTGGTTGGCGCCGACCCGCCGACGGATGTGGCCGTGCTGAAAATTGACGCCACCGGCCTGCCCGCCATCACCCTGGGCGACAGCGATCAACTCGAAGTCGGCGACGTTGTGCTCGCCATCGGCAATCCCTTTCGCGTCGGCCGCAGCGTGACGATGGGCATTGTCAGCGCGCTGGGCCGCAACGGCCGCAACATCGGGATGCCCGACAATGGCTACTCCCTTCAAGATTTCATTCAAACCGACGCAGCCATCAACCCCGGAAATTCCGGCGGCGCGCTCGTGGACGCCGAAGGCCGGCTCATCGGCATCAACACGATGATTAAAAGCAGTTCCATGGGAAATGAAGGGATTGGTTTTGCCGTGCCCGTTAATCTCGCGCGCCATGTCATGGAACGCCTCATCAGCGGCGGCAAGGTGGCGCGCGGTTATCTCGGCATCCGGATGCAGGACGTGAATGCCGATCTCGCCCAGCAGTTTAATTTGTCCGGCCAGAACGGCGTTTTGGTGGACGACGTGATGCCCGACGGTCCGGCGGACAAGGCCGGCGTCAAGTCGGGCGATGTCATCATTGCCTTCAACGGCAAGGAAGTGGACGACGGCCACGGCCTGCAACTGGCCGTTGCCGATTGCGCGCCCGGTTCCGCTGCCACCGTCAAGTTGATCCGCAATGGAGCGGAAAAAATCCTCACCCTCAAGCTGGGCGAATTGCCGGACAACATCACCCGGAATGACAAAGGGCAAAATTCCCCAAGTTCCGCCACCACGGATGCCCTCGACGGTGTGACAGTGGATGATTTGAACTCGGACATCCGCCAGCAATTCCAGATTCCTGACAATTTGAAAGGCGCAATCGTCTCCAGTGTGGACCAGAATTCCAATGCCGCCGACGCCGGCCTGCAACAGAACGATGTCATCGTCGAAATCAACCATCAAGCGGTTGCCGGTTCCCAGGACGCGGTCAACCTTTGCGTGCAGGCCAAGACCAAGCGGATTCTCGTCAAAATCTGGCGGCGCGGCGAGGACGGCCTTGTCGGCACGCGCTTCTTGAGCGTGGACAACACCAAAAAGGGGAAATAACTCATCCTCCTCGTCCTCGTTCCCGTCCAACGTCCTCGATTTTATTTCCGATGACGAGAACGAGGACGACGAGGAGGACGATTTTTCATTCCCGTCCGGCGTAAAATTTTTTCAAGCTTGGAGTCCGCGTTGACGCGGCACGGAACTCCAGACCAAACTAAATTCCTGCTAGCAGGCTTTGACAAACTTCACTGAACGGGCAAAATCCATGTCATCCGATGCCCGTTCAATACAAAGATTATTACGAAACCCTCGGCGTCCCGCGCACCGCGAAGGACGACGAAATCAAAAAGTCATTCCGCAAACTCGCCCGCGAATTTCATCCCGACGTCGCCAAGGACAAAAAACGCGCCGAGGAAAAATTCAAGGAAATCAACGAGGCTTACGAAGTCCTCTCCGACCCGGCCAAGCGGAAGAAATACGACGAGCTTGGCGCCAACTGGAAATCCGGCGCGGAATTCCGCCCGCCGCCCGGCCACGAAGGATTCCCCGGCGGCCAAAGCTTTCGCGGGCGGGGGCAGGGCGGCGAGGATTTTGAATTCCAATTTGGCGGCACGGGCTTCAGCGATTTCTTCGAGCAGATTTTCGGCTCGCGGATGCGCGGCGGCGGCTTCGGCAGACAGCCCGGCTTCCAGCAGGAGGAGGAATATGCCGAACGCGGCGCCGACATTGAGGGCGACATCATGGTTACGCTCGAAGAGGCCATGCGCGGCTCGATCCGTTCCGTCAGCGTTCGCCGTCCATCGGGCCGCTCCGTCAAAACCGAAACTTATCAGGTCAAAATTCCGTCCGGAGTCACCGAGGGACAAAAACTTCGCGTGGCCGGTCACGGTGAAGCGGGCAGCGGCGGCGGAAAATCCGGCGACCTTTACCTGCGCGTTCGTCTCGCGAAGCATCCCGACTTTGACGTGGACGGCCACGATTTGATTTACGAGGCGGAACTCGCCCCGTGGGAGGCGGTGCTGGGAACTGAAATTTCCGTCCCCGCCTTCGATGGTCGAGTGAACATCAAAATCCCCGCCGGAACCCAGAGCGGCCAGAAACTCCGCGTGCGCGGACGCGGCCTCCCGGCGCGCGACAACGGCCACGGCGACCTCTTTGTCGTCACAAGGATTGTTGTGCCGTCAAAAATCAGCGACGCGGAGAAGAAATTGTGGGAACAGCTCAAGCGCGAATCGAAATTCAACGCGCGGCTTTAATGGAATAAATGCATCAACCTGCGTCACAGCTGGACTTGATTCTTCACAGGTCAATATAAGCCGTTTGTTCCAAAATATGAAACCGTTGCCCCGTCTCCATTTTCAAGATAGGTATAGACCCATGAATACGGTAAATGTAAATCACCTCCCATACCACTTCTGTCGGGCACGGCAAATGGAACACCATAAACAACCATGTCAAACGCCTTGACGCTCTGAACAAATTGCACCGAACCATCCGTAAATAGCACGTCAAATCCCGTGCTGGGATAATGGGCAAATGTATTGGGGCTGAACGCTGTAATCGTTCCTTGATATCCATCCATTGCAGTGTTGACCCAGGCCGACAGAGGATCCATCCCAAAAACCCTGCCCGGGACGATGGTGCTGGTTTTTGGAAACAATCGCGAATAATTTGGTGAAGTCTGCCACGGATTAATGACTTGCGGATTAAACGACATCGTGCCTTGAACCAATCCTCCTGAGTCCGTGCTCATATATGACGGGCTTGAATATTGTGCTGCACTAAACAGCGAGGTGTCCGGAAAGCTGGGACAATAAAGAACCTTGCCATCGGCTATCCCGTGGGTTTCATATAAATGACCGAGGCAGTCGAACACGCCGGTTTGAACGCCTTGTTTGATAAGATTGTTGGGATTCGTGTTCTGTCCTCCAAAACTCTTATTGATGACCACAAAAGAAGCGTTTTGAACAGAAGAGATCCAATTGACTGTGCCGCAAATTGGGAAATAATCGTTGTAGTCGTTCGCATAGACGTAAGAAGCAATGGAAATCTGGTGAAAATTGCTCTGGCAGGTCGCCAACTTTGCCCGCCGCTTGGCCCCCGGCAGCGCCGGCAACAGCAGCGCCGCCAAAATGGCAATGATGGCAATAACCACCAGCAGTTCAATCAGTGTAAAGGCGAACTGCTTTCTGCACCTGACGCCGGAACTTATGGTTTTCATATTTGCGGGGCTGCTAAAAAACAGCACACAAATGATTCCTGCTAACGTTCAACAACCTCACTCCACGGAACCACGATGTCAACCGGAAATGAAAGCCCATTCGCCAGCGCAGCTTGATGCAATCAGGCAGTGCGCGCTGACGCTTCCTATTTCTCCAGCACCGGGGAATTGCGAATCACGATGCCGGTCACATTGTCGGCGAATCCGGCGACCTTTACCTGCGCGTCCGCCTCGCGAAGCATCCCGACTTCGACGTGGACGGCCACGACCTGATTTACGAGGCGGAACTCGCGCCGTGGGAGGCCGTGCTGGGCGCGGAAATTTCCGTTCCCGCCCTTGATGGCCGGGTGAGCATAAAAATTCCCGCCGGAACCCAGGGCGGCCAGAAGCTCCGCGTGCGCGGACGCGGCCTTGTCACCCGCGACAACAGCCACGGCGACCTCTTCGTCGTCACAAAGATTGTCGTGCCGTCAAAAATCACCGACGCGGAGAAGAAATTGTGGGAACAGCTCCGGCGCGACTCCAGATTCAATCCGCGCGATTGATCGGGAATTGATTTCTCACGTCAGGGCGCAAAGACGCCAAGTTACCAGATAAACACATTCTTTGCGGTTTTTGCGTCTTCGCGAGAGGACAGTTAAATCCGTGTCCACCCGCCGTGCTCGCGTCCGTCGCGGCAGAACCGTGGTTGAACCGCGTTTTCCGGCGGCCGACAACGAAAACGGGTTGGGTGTGTTCATATTTTTGCCGCTCACTGCAAAAAAGTCGAAAAAAACATCAAATTAGCCCTTGCAACGTCTGCCAAGCGATGCTATTAGTTCCAAGTCTTGGACTGCGCGCGCGAACAAACACTCTGCCTGTAAGGCAAGGGTTGCGCCCAGTCAAGACCAGGTTTGCAATCGAAAATTAAAGTATGAACATGATCACGAAACGGGGTTCTTTGTCGTCAAAAACAGGCGCTCGGGCCACCGGCTGGCGCCTGCTTGCTCTCATTGGTCCGCGCGAGATGGCGGAAAATCTGTTGCTGGAGTTTTTTTTCTTAACACGCCATACCGTCCTGCGCCGTTCACAATTTACAATCGCGTCATGTCCCACGATTGCCTTATGAAAACCCAAAATCCACGCCCATCAGCCTGCCGGATGAATCCCCTCCGACGCACCGGTTTCAGCATTTTATGCTTCCTGGCTCTGTGCTGCCTGCCCGCGCACACGGTCCGGGCCGCGCTGTCACAACCCATCATCCAGCAGTTCTTCGTGCCCATGCCGGAGGCCGATCTCCAGACTTCGTTGAACACGATTGACTCCACCGGCACGAAAGTGGGGAATACGATGAAAGTGACCATCGCCATCATCGTGGGCCAGACCAACACCGTCATTGTCTATGACCAATGGGAAGACGGCTACGAGAACGACCTCAATAATCCCACCCAGCCCACCACCCTGATTTGGGGTGACGGCAATACCAAGACGCCGGCACCCGGTTACCCCAGCAACATCCTTCCCGCCGGCGCGGTGATTCTCCTCACCAACATCGTCACGCTGCCGCGCAATCCGTCGGTGACGAACTTCGACGGACGCGACCGCATCGGCGCGTCCAAGCCGGTGGTGGTGACGCGCGCCGCCTGGGGGGTCACTCCCGGCACCGTGCTGACCAGCGCCTCGTCCGTCTATGACATCACGCGCTGGGGCACGAATTTCATGCTGCCCATCGGAACCAATGTCAACGCCGCCATTCAGAATTTCTCCTACAGCGCCGCCTACATCATGGCCTGCCAGAACGGAACCGTGGTGAAGATTGATTACAATGGCGATGGTGTCTTTGAACTGACGAACACGTTGAGCATGGGCCAGAACGTGGTCGTCCCCAATCTCAAATCTGGCGCCCAAGTCGTCTCGTCCGCGCCGGTCCAGGTGCATGAAGTGACCGGCCGCATCGGCTCCACCTACCAGTCACGCTCGTTCTCCATCCGACCCATGGTTCAGTGGGGCAGCAGCTATCACGCTGCCGCCGGCACGACGCTCGCCTCGGAGGTTCACAACATTTTCGTTTATAATCCCTACCCGACGAATATCACCGTGCAGTATCAGACCGCCGCCGGCTCCGGCTCGTTTGTGGTCACCAATAAGACGAACGGCAATGACTACAAGTTTCCCATGCCGCTCAACTCGGGCGCCAATTTCTTCACCACCAACGGCACGATCTTTTACGCCGTCGGCGCCAATGACAGCGGCGCCGCCGCCAGCGCCAATCAGACCCACGATTGGGGTTACGCCCTCCAGCCTGATGCGGCGCTCACCACCGTGGCCCTCTGCGGATGGTCGCCCGGGTCGGACGACACGATCGCTCCGCCCGCGCCCGATGCCAACGGCAGCCCGGTCTGGGTGACGCCCATGAAGAGCACCACCATCTACGTCAACTATACCGGCAATCCGACCATTGGCGCTAACACCGCGCCCAATGGCCAGAAGTATGACACCAGCTACACGGTCTCCGCGTTGAGTTACGCCCGCGTCTATAATCCCACGACGAAGACCATGACGGGCGCCCGCGTTTTTACCGCGGACGGCACGCTGTTCACCACCGTCTGGGGCGAGGATTCTGCCGCCGCCGGACCGGGCAATCCCTATCTGGATTGCGGCCTCGCGGTTTTGCCTTTCCCGTCCCCCACCATTTCGAAGTCATCCATTCTTTACACGGACAATGACCACGACGGCGTGGTCAGCGTTGGCGACACGCTGCAATATACCATCACCGTCGCCAACCAAAACACGCTCCCCATCTCCGACGTGTTGGTGGTGGACAACCTGCCGACGAACCTGACCTACGTGGCGGGTTCCACCACGATGGCCGGATCCGCCTTGGGCGACAACTCCGTCCCGCCCGCGCTCACCAAGTTTCCGCTCGATGAGGGCGGCATCATGGTGCCTGCCATTCCGGCCGGCGGCGCGGTTCAAATCCAGTTTCTCGCCGTCATCAACGCCGCCGGCATCATCAGCAACTCCGTCAACGGGTCCACCGCCGACGGCCTCTGGAATGCCGTTGCTCAAACCTCCAATCCGGTGATTGCGTCCAATTCGCCCGCGCCCGCGTGCAGCCTGGCCTTTTCCGACAGCGCCGGAAACGCGGTTGGCAGCTATGCGGCCAACGCCGGCATTTATGTCACGGTCGGCAACAATGTGTTCAACCTGTCGTCCGGAACCGCGGATACCGTCCAGGTGCTGGTGAAGAACGATTCCAACGGCGACCTGGAATATCTCACGCTGACCGAAACGGGCACGAACACCAGTGTCTTCCGCAACACCAGCCCGCTGCCATCCTCCACAACGACCGGCGTTAATCAGCAGGACGGCACGCTCTACGCGCAGGGCGGACAAACGTTGGAAGTGGACGTGCCCAACAGCACTTCATGCTCATCCGCTTATGCCACGGTGGCCACGTCGGCGGCGGTCAAGAAACTTTATCTGGACAGTCCGAACCAGATTTTGGATCGCATAGACCCGGTGGCGACTGGCGACATTACCACGATGAACACCGCTCTGCTGGGTTCGTCCTCGTGGAAATACCGCAAAATGATTACGATTGACCACACCAAGGTTGGCAGTGGCACCACTGACGAGGCGAACTTCCCCGTCCTCATCAGTCTGTCTTCCGACACCGACTTGTCCTCTCACGCTCAACCCAGTGGCAACGACATTTTCTTCACCGCCAGTGATGGAACCACCGTTCTGTCTTACGAAAGGGAATCATACTCCAGCGGAACGCTTGTCGCCTGGGTCAATGTTCCGATCTTAAGCCACACCGCCGACACCGTGCTCTATATGTATTACGGCAACAGTTCAGCTTCGGACCAGCAGAACAAGACTGCCGTCTGGGATGCCAACTATCAGGGAGTCTGGCACCTCAACCAGACACCGAGTGCAACTAAACCGGATATACTGGATTCCACGGCTGGCGCCAACAACGGCACGAGCCAGGGGACGACACTTCCTGCGCAAGCCTCTGGCCAAATTGATGGCAGCCTCACCTTGAACAGCAATAACTTAAACTATATTTCCACGGCTAATTCGTTCACACCCGCTACCAACAGCAGCGAGACAGTGCAAGCTTGGATCAAAACCATTACCGCTTACAGCAACAAGGTTGTCGGCCTTGAAGACGTGCAAACCGGCACCGCTGCGGTTCAAGCTGACCGGCAAATCTATCTCGACGCAAAAGGCAAGGCGCGGTTCGGCACTTGGAACACCGCCGGCACTGCCCACGCCGACATGGCAATTTCAACGAGCGTAGTTAATAATGGGACTTGGCATTCCTTGGTCGGTGTTCGGGACAACACGGCCAGCAAATTGTATCTGTATGTGGATGGTGTGCTTCAGGCAACCACCAACAGCACCATGGGGCAGGCTTATACTGCCGGCTATTGGAGGATTGGCTCCTATCACATATCCGCCACCCAATGGTTTGGCAATGATGGATACTTCAATGGCAGTGTGGACGAGGTTCGCGTGTCGCAGATCGCGCGCAGCGCCGACTGGATTTCAACCGAATACAATAATGAATATTCGCCCCTCTCGTTTTACACTCTTGGCTCGGAGACGCCGGTCAGTTTGGGCAACAACACCCAGTTCACCCAGTCTCCCGCTTTTGCCGAGTCGTTCACCATGCCTTCGGGCGGGGCGGTTTCGGTGCTCGGTTACGCGAGCGTTCCCAGCGGCACCTTGTCGGCCAATCCAGCCATCACTGCAAATTTGAGCTACGGGACCACGACTTTTGCCACCCTCACCAGTCCCACTGCCACCTTGCATGGGGGCGGATCGGAAACCATCAGTGTGGTGGGGGCTGCCGCCTCTGCAAATAGCACCCAGACAGCCATCAGCTTGACTTTTAGTTACAATTCAGGCACAATAGGTGCGAACCGGATTCTGATGGTGGGCATTTCCTACCGGAACGTGAACAGTGAAACCGTGAGTTCGGTGACCTATGGCGGACAGACGATGACGCAGGTGGGAGGCGCCGCAACTACTACAAGCGGCCAGATCTACATTTATTCTCTACTTAACCCGCCAACAGGTGCCAACAACCTTGTGGTCAATTGGAGTAGCGCTTTAAACGATTATGCGGTCGTGGGCGCGGTGACCTACGCTGGGGTGAGTCAAACGACGCCCACCGGCTTTGTTTCGGCAACCGGCTCGACAACGACTCCAGCAACGCCAGCGATCACATCGGCTACCGGCCAATTGGTGTTCGGAATTGTGTCAGGGTTGTCAACCAGCGCCTATACGCCAAGTGGATTGTGGAGTGCTCGGCCCACTGGGACTGGTTACACCGCTGGTGCCGGTCAATCCCAGGCGGGGGCATCCAGCGTGACGTTTAATTGGACCGGAACGAGCGCAGCTTGGGTTGCCGGCGGGGTTTCCCTCCAGCCAGCTTACGATCCGCTGGTTTATCAACTCGACTGGAGCGGCACGCTGGGCAGCAGTCCGGTTACAGTGCCTTCCGGCCAGGCAATCAGTCTTGCCGTCACGAATGTGAGCACCTCGGCCTTCTCCATCCTTTACGACAGCACCACTTATCCAGCCGCGATTTCGCTGCCGGCCACCAGCACCAATATTATCTCTGTGGATTCGCTGGGCTTATACACGACTTCGTATCCGGGCACCACCGTTGCGGGCGGCAGCACCTTGAGCGGCCAGACGGTTTACCTCCGCGCCACGGTCAGCGATCCCTTTGGCGCGTATGACGTGAATCACTTGGTATTGACCATTACCGATCCATCGGCCAACGCCACGAGCGTCACGCTCAACGACGCGCAGGTGGTCGCCACCAACAGCGCCTCGAAGACCTACGAATACGCGTGGTTCGCCCCCGCGACGACCGGCAGCTATTCCTTCCGGGCGGACGCCTTTGAAGGCACCGAAGGCATCACCAATTCGGGACTGACCTCCATTTATGTCGCCCATCAGGATCTCGGAGTGCCGAGCACGACTATTTTCACCTACGGGCCCGGCGGCTACCAGACCAACAGTTACTGGGCCGGCTCGAACATCTGGGTTCAGGTCACTGATCTGAATGGGAACACCAACACCAATGCCATTGATACCATCCCCGCTGTCGTCACCGACAGCCTCGGCGACAGTGTAAACATCACCCTCACCGAGACGGGTCCCAATACCGGCATCTTCACCAACAGCGCTCCGCTGCCATCGAGCACGGGTGCCGTCAATGTTAACGATAGCACCTTGGAAGTCCAACCAGGCACGTTGCTCACCGTCACCTTCACCGATCCAATTTATCCCAGCGACGTGAGCAGCGACAACGCCGTCATCAAACCGACTAATCCCGGAAACCCGTCAGTCAGCGTGTTCAAGACGCTGGTGAGTCCGGCCGGCGGCCTCGTGCAAACCAATGGAACGGTTCAGTTCAATATTCAGGTGGTCAACTCCGGCGGCACCACACTGTCAAGCGTCATCCTGACGGACACCAATAACAACACACAGTTGGCCTTTACCGGTGCCAGCGCGACGCCGACCAGCACCAGTGTTGTTGGAAATACCGTCAGCCTCGCCTGGAACAACCTCGGGCCGCTGGCGGTTGGTGCCTCCACGAATATCAGCGTCAATTTCACAGTGCTCGCCACCGGCACTTTCAGCAACAGCGCCATTGTCACCGGCGACGCCACCGCCGGGCCGTCACGCGCTTTTGTGACGGGCATTAACACCAGCCTGGCCATCGCCAAGAGCATCGTTTCACCGGTGCCCGGCCCGGCTTACATCAGCAACATGGTGGTCTTCTTCATCGGGCTGACGAACACCGGCACCACGACCATCACCAACCTGCCGCTGGAGGACGATTACAGCGCCGGCGAATTGCAATTCGTCTCCGCGTCGGTGCCGCCCGCCGGCGCGGGTGGCGGCATTATTCTCTGGACGAATCTCGGCCCGCTGGCGGCAGCAGGCGGAGCAGGCGCATACACAAATATCCAGGTGACGTTCATCGCGGTGGGCGCGGCCAGCCCGACGGTCAATTCCGCCGCCGTCAACTACGCCCTGGATGCCAATGGCAATCCGGTTCCGCCGGTTCAGACCTCGACGAACCTGAACATTGTGGGCGCCAGCTTGAGCGGCAACATCTGGTTCGACGCCAATGCCAATGCCATCAATGATGCCGGCGACAGCCCGCTTTCGGGCGTGATCGTCTATCTCGATCTCAATGGCAACGGCGTGCGCGATTCGTCGGAGCCGTTTGTCACCACTGACGCGAGCGGGAATTACAGTTTCAACAGCCTTGCCGCCGGAACTTATTCGGTGAGGGTGGACACCAATTC
>Ga0224534_1001569_pt1 | contig 11890 bp, 8 predicted proteins | sample 714E12024metaG_FD_172012 | JGI IMG/M metagenome (GOLD analysis project Ga0224534, IMG submission 172012) | Peat soil microbial communities from Stordalen Mire, Sweden - 717 E1 20-24 | ecosystem: Environmental > Terrestrial > Soil > Wetlands > Peat | place: Sweden: Norrbotten County, Stordalen... | reverse complement strand
TCTCAACGGAATTGGACCTCTGAATGAAATCTTGCCTTCCCGTTGAGTTTAGAGCAAGAGGCGGGTGGGTAGAGATTCGTGGTTTCCCACCCTTTCCGCAAAAAGAACAACCGCAGGTCCTTCGACTCCGCTCCGCTTCGCTCAGGATGACAATTTCTTTCGACGGTGAGGAGGGTTTCGGGGTGCCTCCACCGCGGCAGATTGCGATGAGGTCTGCGCCGAAGCGGTCTACCTTGGTTGGTCCCATGCCGGAGACTGCGTGGAGGCTGGTGAGATTTTGCGGAGCGGAGTTGGCGATGGCGCGGAGGACGGTGTCGCTGAGGATCAGGAACGCGGGCGTGCGGGTGGGCCTGGCTTGTTCCGTGCGCCAGTTGCGAAGCTGCTCGAAGAGCTGTTCGGCTGCGGGATTGAGGGGCTGGTCGGCCGGAGTCGACGTGCGCGTAGTCGAGGTGCCGCCGTGAGATTTGCTGCTGGACTTCTTCTTTGCTGAGGAGCCAGCGACGATGCTGCTGCGAAGCCACACGGTGGCGAGGGTGGCGTCGTCGGGGGTGCGGCCTTCGTGGGTGATGCAGGCTTTCTTGTAGGTGATGTCGCGGCCTTCGGGGTTGCGGAAGGTATCGTTGGCGAGGGTAAGCAGGCCGGCGCGGGCGAGGCCGTCGAGGAGGGTGTCGAAGTCCTTGCGGTCCTTCATGAGATGCAGATCGGTGAAGAGCTTACCGGTGGAGGTGCTGCGGTTCTCCAGTGCGGATAGGATCTCGCGGAGCCAGTCGCGCTCCTGCGCGGTGGGCTGATGGGCTGCCTGCGCCGCGTCACTGCCGCCGGGGTTGCAGATGTCGCAGAGGCCGCAGGTGGTGGCCTTGTCGCTGGTGTCGCCGAAGTGCTGGACGAGGGCGGCCATGCGGCAGGTGGTGGATTCGGCGAAGGCGACCATGCGGTCGATCTGTGCTCGGCGGACGGCGACTTGAGACTCGTACGCACTCTTCCACTGCGTTTCGCCGGTGGCATGGTCGTCGGAGAGGCGGACGTCGCCGGCCATGTCCATGAGGGCGACGCCGGCGACGAGAAGCTTTTCGATGGTGCGGTCGAGGGTTTCGCGGTCAATCATGTCACGCTTTTTGCGCAGCGTGTTGTGGAGTACGTCGACGGGCGTGAAGTCGGCTGGAAGACAGAGGACGACGCGTTCCAGATCGGTGGTGGGTGGGTAGTTCTTTTCGAGGAAGAACTCCTGCAGGCGGCGGTCGGCGAAGCCGTGGAGGAGGACGGTACGGGAGGGAAGGCCATCGCGGCCGGCGCGGCCGATCTCCTGGTAGAAGGCCTCGACCGATCCGGGTAAAGCAACGTGGATGACGGTGCGGACGTCGGCCTTGTCGACGCCCATGCCGAAGGCGACGGTGGCTACTACTACGTCCAGCTTTCCTGAGAGGAACGCTCGCTGGACGCGGTCGCGGGTAGCGGGGTCGAGGCCAGCGTGGTAGGCGGCGGTGGGGAAGTGCTTGTGCAGCTTGGAGGCGAACTCTTCCGCATCCTTGCGTGACTGCGCATAGATGATTGCGGGGCGGGCAGAGGCGTCCTTGAGGAGCTTGAGGGCGAAGTCGGGGCGCTGGGGCTTGGAGAGCTCAATGGCCTGGATGGCGAGGTTGTCGCGGCGAAAGCCAGTGATGAAGATGGCAGGATCGCGGAGGTCGAGCTGGACGGCGATGTCGCGCTGGACGGTGGGTGTCGCGGTGGCTGTAAGAGCGATGATGGGAGCCGGCCGCAGCGCAGGCAGATACTGGCCAAGCGTGCGGTAGTCTGGGCGAAAGTCGTGTCCCCAGGCGGAGATGCAGTGGGCTTCATCGATCGCAATGAGCACCGGCTTGCGCTTGGCGAGCATCTCGGGAAAGCCGGGGACGCGCATGCGCTCGGGTGCAATGAAGAGGAAGTCGAGGTCGCCGGCGAGATAGTCGCGGCAGGCCTGTCTCGCGTCATCGCGCGATAGGCCGGAGTGGACGCGGGCCACCCGCAGACCGAGCGCAGAGAGCTTCGAGGCCTGATCGTCCATGAGGGCGATGAGCGGGGATATGACCAGCGCTGTGCCGCCGCGGGCCAGCGCAGGAAGTTGGTAGCAGAGGCTCTTACCGGCGCCCGTGGGCATTACAAGGAGGACATCGCGGCCTGCGGCGGCAGCCTCGCAGACCTTTTGCTGATGGGCGCGGAAGGTGCGGTGACCGAAGACGCGATGCAGAAGCTCGGAGAGGGTCTCGGTTTGCTGAAGGGCAGGCATCGACTTCGCTTATCTTCGCATAATCTTTGCCTGCCGAGGTTGCTGGGCTTGGGACCTGCGCGTGTACTTCGTTGTCGCGCGCGACTTGATTCGGCGGTGCGCTCGTCGCAACCGCTGCCGATTCCGCTGTGACTTGCGTAGCGCTTCGGAACGTTAGACTGAAATGGTGATGAGTGATGGACATGAGAAGAGTGGCGTGGCATTGAACTCCTTGAGCCGGGCAGCATCGGCGTATCTGCGGTCGGCGCAGCATCAGCCGATCCAATGGAATGAGTGGGGCGCCGAAGCCTTTGCTAAGGCACGGCGCGAGAACAAGCCGGTGCTGCTGGATATCGGAGCAGTGTGGTGTCACTGGTGCCATGTGATGGACCGCGAAAGCTATGAGAATCCCGCCACGGCGGAGATCATCAACGAACGATTTGTAGCGGTGAAGGTCGACCGTGACGAGCGGCCGGATGTTGACACGCGATATCAGTCGGCGGTGTCTGCTATCAGCGGGCAGGGGGGATGGCCGCTGACGGCGTTTCTGACGCCGGAGGGCAAGCCCTTCTTCGGCGGGACATACTTTCCGCCGGATGAGCGGTATGGGCGGCCGAGCTTCCAGCGCGTTCTGCTCGCGATGTCCGACGCGTTTGCGAACAAGCGCGATGAGGTTGAGGAGTCGGCCGGCAGCGTGATGCAGGCGATTGAGCACAACGAGAGCTTCTCAGGCAGGGCGGGAAATCCTGGTGCGCCGCTGCTCGGGCAGCTGATTGACTCCGTCGTGAAGCAGTTCGATGAACGGAATGGCGGGTTTGGATCGCAGCCGAAGTTTCCGCACCCGGGCGCGCTGGATTTGCTGATCGATGCTGCCGCGCGAACCGGTGAGAATGCTGCGCGGGCGAGGCAGGTGGCGACGGTGACGCTGGAGAAGATGGCTGCGGGCGGCATCTATGACCAGCTTGCGGGTGGGTTTCATCGGTACTCGGTCGATGAGCGGTGGATTGTGCCGCACTTCGAGAAGATGGCGTACGACAACAGCGAACTGCTGAAGAACTATGCGCATGCGTTTCAGAGCTTCGGAGAGCCGCGGTTTGCGCACGTGGCGAAGGATATTCTGCGCTGGATGGATGAGTGGCTGAGCGATCGCGAGCTCGGCGGATTCTATGCGTCGCAGGATGCGGACGATTCGCTGGATGATGATGGCGATTACTTCACGTGGACGCGCGATGAGGCTGCAGCGGTGCTGTCGGCTGAGGAGTTTGAGGTTGTGGCGGCGTACTACGATCTTCGCGCGGTCGGCGACATGCACCACAATCCGCAGAAGAATGTGCTGCATCGCGTGGCGACTCCTGCGCGGAGTGCGGGCGGGGATGTTGCGCCCGTGAGCCCGCTGTTGGATGTGGCCAGGAAGAAGATGTATGCGGCGCGATTGCTGCGGAAGACACCGTACGTCGACAAGACGGTTTACACGGGTTGGAATGGAATGTGCATTGCGGCGTATCTGGCTGCAGGGTGTGCATTGGGGTTGAATGCGCCGGTGGCGTTTGCCGTGAAGTCGCTGGATCGCGTGCTGGCGTCGGCGTGGGATGCGCAGGCTGGGCTTGCGCATGTGGTTGCGTACGGTGAGGGTGTGTCGGCAACACGGATTGCGGGCGTGCTTGAGGATTATGCGTTTGTTGCGAATGCTGCGCTGGATGCGTGGGAGGCGACGGGCGAACTGCGTTACTTTACGGTGGCGAAGGAGATCGCCGATGCGATGCTCGTGCGGTTCTATGATGCGACGGGGTGCGGGTTCTTCGACACGGAACTTGATCCGGCAGCGATCGGAGCGCTGAGTGCGCGGCGCAAGCCGCTGCAGGACTCGCCCACACCGGCTGGCAATGCAGTTGCGGCGACGGTGCTGCTGCGTTTAAGCGCGCTGACGGATGATCCGAACTACGAGACGCGTGCGCAGGAGACGCTTGAGACGTTTGCAGGTATCGTCGAGCACTTTGGGCTGTACGCGGCGAGCTATGGTCTTGCGCTGCGGCGAGCGGTCGAGGCGCCGGTGCAGGTTTGCGTGATCGGTGACGATGCGCTGGCCGAGGAGCTGGCCGCGATTGCTATGGCTCGGTATGCGGTGAACAAGAGCGTGATTCGGCTGCGTAAGGATCAGCTAAGAGCGCTGCCACCAGCGCTTGCGGAGACGCTGCCGCACCTGCCGTCGACGGAGGGTAGCGTGGCAGTGGTCTGCAAGGGAAATGCATGCTTGCCACCGGTCAACAGCGTCGAGGAGTTGCTCATCGCGCTAAGAGACGCTATTTAGTCGCCGTTGCGGTTGGCGGTGTTTCAGGTTCGGGCGGTTTGGGGCGATTTGCCAGGCTGGGATTCTGCACAATCAGGGTGCTGTTGGAGGAGCCGAAGGCGATCTTCTCCTTACTGAAGGCAAGCAGGATGCGGCGGCGGAGTTCTCGCATGACGCCGTCGCGCTGGTTGACCATGACGCGCACATTGATTGGATAGATGACCTCGTACCCGCTGATCTTGTCGACGCCAAGGATGGTGGGATCGTCGATGACAATGTCCTTGAATGCCTCGTCCTTGCGAACCAATGTGGCAAGGTCCTTGAGGACCTTCATGACGCGGTCGGGATCTTCGCGGGCATCGACGGAGACATTCAGGACGCCAACGGCGAAGTCACGCGAGAGGTTGGAAACCGTTGTGATCTGGCTATTGGGCACGATGTAGACCGTGCCGTCGGCGTCGCGGAGCTTGGTGACGCGGAGGCTGAGGTCTTCGACGATGCCGGTGAGACCAGCGATCCTGATCGTGTCGCCGACGGAATACTGGTTTTCGATAAGGATGAAGATTCCGGTAAGCATGTCCTTGAAGATGGACTGCGCGCCGAAGCTGATGCCCAGTCCGATGACGCCTGCTGAGGCGATGAACGGTCCAAGCGAGACGCCGATGGCGCCGAGTATCTGGGTGAGCAGGTAAAAGCCAATAACCGCGTAGGAGGTCGCGCGCAGGGTGGCAGCCATGGTGCGGAGTTGCGCAGAGCGCTGGGCGTTGCCAACCAGATGGTCGGCGCGCTTGTGCAGGCGCTTGACGAAGAACGCGACGATGGTCTCAAAGAGGAAGGCGAGCAGGAAGGCGAAGACTAGCTTGGGGACACCGTACTGCACGAAGTTGGTGAGGTCGGTCTGCCAGCCCTTCTCGATGTGCTCCAAGAAGTGTTCGTCGTGCGGGATTGAGTCGGTGAGGTGTGGCGATGGGGCAAAAAGCAGCATGATGAACTCGTCCTTAGGATACGTCCCGAAGAAGAGAATACCGGAGTTGCCCGGGATGAGATGCATGGCAGCGCGGCAGGGTCATGCTTCTACGGGAGGCTAAGGGATGCGGGAGTGCGTCGAGTGGCTGCGAATCATTGGCGTTAGTTTGCGCTCGCTTGCTTGATCTTTGGGCTACAGGTATACATTGTCGCCAAAGCCAATGGAGATACGTGAGGCAGTCCGCGCAGCAGTATAGACGACAGCTTAGGCAAAAAACAGTGACCGCCAGCAGAAGCATGTTGAGTAGCGTAGCAATGCGGTACCTGGTGAGCTCGCCAAGCTGGAATGCGCAACAAACACGCCATCGGCGCTGTGGATAGGTGGTGCAGGTTCAGTGAACTGGGGGCAGTATTCATGTGGAAGAAGAGGCCTACTCTGATGGCTGCGAAATGAGTAGAATCTGGAAGGTTGATGGAAGGAAGAACAACGTCATGGGGCACAAGAATTTGTCTAACGGTAAGGTCGCCGTGCGCTCGCCTGAAGTCCCCGCGGCGGAAGCGTCGACAGCGGGCCTAAGCAAGACCCGCATGAGCCGTGCGCAGTTGATCGAGTTCTACCGCCTGATGTACTTGTCGCGGCGCACAGATGACCGCGAGATTCAGCTCAAGAAGCAGCAGAAGATCTTCTTCCAGATCTCGTGTGCAGGGCATGAGGCTTTGCTGGTCGCTGCGGGAATGGCGCTCAGGCCGGCTTACGACTGGTTTTTCCCGTACTATCGCGATCGCGCGATCTGCCTGACGCTGGGGAATACGGTTGAGGAGCAGTTGCTGCAGGCAGTCGGTGCGGCGGATGATCCGGCCAGCGGGGGGCGGCAGATGCCGTCGCACTGGACGAGCAAACGACTGAATATCGTGTCGCCGTCGTCATCGACAGCGACGCAGTGTCTGCATGCGATTGGGTGCGCGGAGGCGGGCCGGTACTTTACCCATCATCCTGAGGCTGCGAAGAAGGTTCCCGGAGATTATCGCGAGTTTAAAGACGTGAGCTTTCATGCCGATGAGGTGACCTATGTTTCGATCGGCGAGGGCTCGACCAGCCAGGGCGAGTTTTGGGAGTCGCTGAATACGGCTTCGAATGGCAAGTTGCCGGTGCTGTATGTCGTCGAGGACAACGGGTATGCGATCTCGACGCCCGTGGAGGTAAATACGCCAGGCGGGAATATCTCGCGGCTGATTGCGAATTTTCCGAACTTCCACTTTGCGGAAATCGATGGGACTGACGCGATTGCCAGCTATGAGGCGATGGTGGAGGCCGTGGCCTACTGCCGGGGTGGTCACGGGCCGGCACTGGTGCATGGGCATGTCGTACGGCCGTATTCGCACTCTCAGTCGGACGATGAGACGAACTATCGCAGTGCTGAAGAGTTGCAGGCTGATGCGTTGCGCGATCCGATCTCGCGGATGCAGATGTGGCTGCTGCGCGAGGGAATTCTGGACGCGGAGGGGATCAACGATCTTGAGCGCAAGGTGGATGAAGAGGTGCAGCGGGCGACCGACCGAGCTCTCGCCGCAGTTCTGGCGCAGCCAGCGTCGATTCTGAAGCACGTTTATTCTGAGGACCTTCGGCCGACAGACGCGATTTTTGAGGCAAAGGTACAGCCGACAGCAAATTCGACTGAGCACACCATGCTCGATCTCATCAACAAATGCCTGCGCGATGAGATGCGCCGCGATGAGCGGGTGGTGGTCTTCGGCGAAGATGTGGCCGATATGACGCGCGACACAGATCCGAGCGCGAGGAAGTTGAAGGGCAAGGGCGGCGTCTTTAAGGTGACGCATGGACTGCAGAGGGAGTTCGGCAAAGAGCGTGTATGGAATTCGCCGCTGGCTGAAGCGAACATTACGGGCCGGGCTATCGGGATGGCTGTGCGCGGTCTGAAGCCGGTTATGGAGATTCAATTCTTTGATTACATTTGGCCGGCTATGCACCAGATGCGCAATGAGTTATCCCTGATGCGCTGGCGCTCAAATGGACAGTTCAGCTGCCCACTTGTGATGCGGGTTCCGACGGGTGGATATCTAACCGGAGGCTCGATTTATCACTCGCAGTCGGGTGAGAGCATCTTCACGCATACGCCGGGGGTGCGTGTGGTGATGCCCTCTAATGCGCTGGATGCAATAGGGTTATTGCGGACGGCGATACGGTGTGATGATCCGGTGCTGTTTCTGGAGCATAAGAATCTGTACCGGTCGGTTTTTGGGCGAGCTCCGTACCCGGGACCGGATTATACGATTCCTTTCGGTAAGGCCGCTATTGTCAAGCCTGGTAAGGACTTAACCGTGATTACATATGGCGCGGTGGTGCCGAGGGCGTTGCAGGCCGCGCAGCGGATGGAGCGGGAGTTGGGTGTCGATGTGGAGTTGATCGATCTTCGGAGTTTGAGCCCGTACGACTGGGACGCGATTGCTACGTCGGTGCGGAAGACGAGCAAGGTCCTTGTGGCTCATGAAGATATGAAGAGTTGGGGATATGGCGCGGAGATCGCGGCGCGGATCGGCGATGAACTGTTCCAGGATCTCGACGCACCGGTGCGGAGGGTGGGGGCGATGGATACGTTTGTTGCCTATCAGCCGCTGCTGGAGAACGAGATTCTGCCCCAGGCAGAGCATCTTTTCCGAGCAATGAGCGATTTAGCGGCGTTCTAAGCCTGGTTTCGTGTTGCACTGCGGCAGGTTCAGCCTGGTTTCGGGTTGCGCGTTTTAGAAAAGAGACTTTTGGGGTCGTCTGGACCGCGATGAATTGCGTGCGAAGCTGGGCATTTGCCTAGTGTGCTGCGCGACGTTTGAAGAGCGTTTCAAGTTTCATCCTGGGCACGATTTCCGCTACAAAACTTTTGCACAAAGTGTCGTCAGAAAACATCGGGACACACCAAAACTAAAACGGATGTCTGACGTCAAAGAAGGTGTAACACGCAACAGTCGGGCCAGCAGTCCCCACGGTTTCCGGCATCCCCTATCTGCACAGCCCTCCCCCACCTATTTGTAGGCCCCCGGAACACTGGGGGTCTCACGTCTTTAAGGTGCGGATAGCAGTTGTGTTCCTGCGATGTGCTGCGCCGCTACTAGCAGGGGTCTCTTCAAACCCAGAATCAGTGCGTGGACTTGAGGCCCGGGATGGGCTGGAGGTGGGCGCTGAGGAAGTGGGTGAGGGCTTGGTGGAGGGCGGTGGTGTCGTTGGGTTGGAGTTCGACGGTGGTCCTGGGGTAGGCGGCGCGTTGGAACTCGACGGGGGCGGGGCCGTTAGTGGTTGAGATCAGGAGCTTGGGGGTGGTGAGGGTGTGGAGTGGGCGGGCGAGGGGGAAGTTCTGGTCGAAGAGCAGAGAGACGGGGACGAGACGGGAGCGGGGATCCTGTCGGACGCGGGCTTCGAAGTCGCCGTCGGGGGATTGGAGGATGAGGGCGGGGAGCGCGTGGTGCTCGGCGCAGAGGCGGACGGCGAGCGCCCCACCGACGCCATTGCCGTAGACGACGATGGACGAGGCTGGGATGGAGCGTGTTGTGGTGAGATAGGCGAGGGCGGTTTCGGCGTCGGCCTCCATGGAGGCTTCGGTGGGGTGCTGGCCGCTGCTGTGGCCGTAGCCGCGGTAGTCGAAGAGAAGGACGTTGAGATGGGCGTCGTGGAGGGTGCGCGCGATGGGGAGTGCGTCGCTGATGGAGTCGTCGCCGTTATGCAGCAGGAGGGCGGTCGGGGCTGTGGGGCCGGTGGCGGGATTGCCGGCGGTGGTGTCGCGGGGGTCGTTGGCGGGGATGAACCAGCCGTCGAGCTGGGGTTGGCCGCTGGCATCGACGCCAAAGTGGACTTCCGTGAAGTTGAGACCAAGGGCTGAGGGCATGGTGGCGACGGCGCGTCTGGGGTGCAGGACGAGCTGCCACTGGCTGCGCGAGAAGAGAACGCAGAGGGTGGTGAAGGCGCAGAGGAGGGCGACGGCGAGGACTCCGCCGAGTGCTTTGAGAATCCAGCTGGCTTCGACGAGGTCTATCATCTCGGGTGGGCTGGAGCCACGCTGGGGATCGAACCGGGCTTGTTGTTTGGGATTGGTTGGCATGGTTCTTTGGCGACTTGTCCAGCATCTCATGCGGAGCAATGGCTGAAGGAGAACGATGTTGGCGCAGTGGGTGAGGTTGTGTGGAGCGCAGGAAGCACCGAAGCCGGGTGAGGTGATGGAGGCTGAGACACAGGGCGTTGCGGTTTGCCTGGCGAATGTGGATGGACGGCTGGCGGCGCTGGACAACTGGTGCCCGCACCGGAAGGGACCGCTGGGTGGGGGATGGCTGGAGGACGAGGCGGTGGTGTGTCCGTGGCATTCGTGGGCTTTTAGCACGACGACGGGGATTGCGGAGCCGCCGGACCGGGCGAAGGTCAGTGTATTTCCGGTGAAGATTGAGGGCGAGGACGTGCTGGTGGACCTGGCTTGATTGCCCTTTCCCCTGGGATGTTTCCCCAGGGAGGAAACTAATATCGAGGCTGTCGCTGCTAACGAACAGCGTGCCGTTGGGAATGCATCGCAGTATTGCATGTGTATCGACCCCAAAGGCTAACCGCAATTGGAGATGTCACGTTGAAGAAGTTTCTGCTGTCGTTTGTTTTTCTCGCTACTCTCGCCGTTATGGTAGCGCCCGCACATGCGGATCGCCACTGCACCGTAGTCCATCATCGTCGTCATTGCCGCTAGATTGCGGTGCAATGCAGTGAAACCGCGCAGCCCGGCTTCGGCCGGGCTGTTTTGCGTGCGGGTGAGGCTGGTTTTAGATAGCTGGGGCTGATAGAATCAAGTGATCCTCTCGCTACCAAGTAGCATTCAGGCGAATGATCAACTTCACTGCAAGGAGAGGTAATGCAAGCAATTCTGGCCCTCGAAGACGGGCGCCTTTTTCGCGGCAAGGCCTTCGGTGCAATCGCCGAGCGTGTCGGCGAAGTGGTCTTCAATACATCGCTGACTGGCTATCAAGAGATCTTTACTGACCCGTCGTATGCGGGGCAGATCGTCGTTCTGACAAATCCTCACATTGGGAACTATGGGACTTCGCCTTCGGATGCGGAGTCGGCGCGGCCGTATATCGAGGGGCTGGTCGTGCGGGAGTTTTCGCCGGTGAGCTCGAACTGGCGGTCGACAGAAGTCGCGGATGAATATCTGGAAAGAAATGGCGTGCCGGTGATCGCGGAGATCGATACGCGAGCCGTGGTGCGGCATCTGCGGGCGAATGGCGTGATGCGGGGCGTGATTTCGACTGCGGTGGAGGACACGGATGCGCTGGTGGCCAAGGCGCGGGCGCATAAGAAGATGAACGGTACGGACCTCGCGAGCGTGGTGTCGACGAATGGGATGCGAACGAGCCGCTGAATGAGACGGACGACAAGTTTCTGCCGGCGGCGAGCACGGCTGCGGGCCAGATGCATGTGGTGGCGTACGACTTTGGGATCAAGCAGAATATTCTGCGGATGCTGACGCGCGAGAACTGCCGCGTGACGGTCGTTCCGGCGAAGACGCCCGCGGCGGATGTGCTGGCGATGAACCCGGATGGGGTCCTCTTCTCGAATGGGCCGGGGGATCCGGAGCCGCTGGAGTATGCGGTCGCGAATGTGCGGGCGTTGCAGGGCAAGACACCGCTGTTCGGGATCTGCATGGGACACCAGATCTTTGGGCTGGCGCTGGGCGGCAAGACCTACAAGCTGAAGTTTGGGCATCATGGCGGAAACCACCCGATTATGAACCTGGAGACGGGCAAGGTCGAGATTACGGCGCAGAATCACAACTTCAATGTGGATCCGAAGTCGCTGCCGGAGGATGTCGCGGTGACGCACGTGAATCTGAACGACCAGACGCTGGCGGGGTTGAAGCATAAGACGGACCCGATGTTCAGCGTGCAATATCACCCGGAAGCAAGCCCGGGACCGCATGATTCGCATTATTTGTTCCGGCAGTTTCGCACGATGATGGAAGAGTGGAAGAAGTAGAGCATCTCTGCGAGATGGCTGAGATCAGAGATGGCCCGCTCGATCAACACCAACATGGATGGATGTGAGGGAAGCATCTCGCGAAGCGGTTACGAGGTTGCACGGCGCGGTGCGGGCTGCGGCCATGGAAACTGGCAAGAGGGCGCAAGGATAAAGCGGCAGGGATAGAGATCGACTGGCACCACGACAGGGATGGTTCTTATGGGCAGCGCGAACTACAAACGCCTTTACAACATAGCCGCGGCGGTGTTGCTTGCCCAAGTGGCGGGGTGGCTGCTCCAGGATCTTTGGGTGGGGTGGCGTACGTCGCCGCGTTTCGACGATGCGTATATGTTTGCGCGCTATGCGATGAATATCCGGCATCGGTTGGGTGTTTCGT
>Ga0224534_1001567_pt1 | contig 11900 bp, 10 predicted proteins | sample 714E12024metaG_FD_172012 | JGI IMG/M metagenome (GOLD analysis project Ga0224534, IMG submission 172012) | Peat soil microbial communities from Stordalen Mire, Sweden - 717 E1 20-24 | ecosystem: Environmental > Terrestrial > Soil > Wetlands > Peat | place: Sweden: Norrbotten County, Stordalen... | reverse complement strand
ATTCTGATTCCCTTCGAGGTGCCGCTGCCCGCGTTTGGCGCTGAAACAGCGGTGGTCGTTTCCTCGGGCGGCGTGCCGAGCAATTCGTACGGCATCCCGTTGAATCGCGACGCGCCCGCGATCTTCACCTTGAATGCGCAAGGAACGGGATCAGCCATCGTGCTCAACCCGAGTTTCCAACTGGTGAATCGGGTAGCTCCGGCCGACTACATCATCCTTTATGCGGCGGGCCTCGGCCCCACAGATCCGCCGGTAGCCAGCGCATCGGGCGCTTCCTCAGGCGGGCCGCTGAGCTACGTTGTAGACCAATTGGAGGTCTACGTCGGCGAGCAGCAGCTCTCTCCGAGCGCCATCCTCTTCGCCGGCCTCGCGCCGGGGTTTCCCGGCGTCTATCAGTTGAACCTCCAGGTGCCTGCCGGCCTCGCCACGGACCGCATCTCTATCCGCGAGGGAGGGTGGCAAAGCAACGTAGTTCAGGCCGGAATTGCGGCGGGACAAAACGTCGCGAATGTCACCGGCTCCATCCTGGGACTCTATCCGTACTCTCCCCCGCCGGCTGGGTTCCAGCCACTTTTCGCGCTCACAGCGTCGGTCACGCTGCAGGCCGCGGCGTTCAAGGTCAGCTTCCAGATCCTGCCGTCGGCGCAGCCGTTTACGGTAGCCGCAGTGGGCGAAGCCGGCTCCGCGATTATCTCCATCGATCCGGCGAAAGGGACCTTCACCGGGCTGAGCACCGTCCCAACAGCCGCAACTCGCACGGGAGACTTCTACCAGACTGAGTTTTCGACTATCTTCGATTGGAATAGCTGTGATCCCGTCACCGCTCTTTGTACGCCTTTTCCCGCGAATATCATCCCCGCTTCCCTGCTCGATCCGAGCCAGGTAGAGGTCGAGTACTCGCTACCGCTGCCCAACACTGCGGTACCGGGTAGTTCCACGGGGCTGTTTCAATCGAGCGGCAGCGCCATCCCCGGCTCTACCGTCACGATCGATGGGACAGACGCGTCCAGCAGCAACTATTCTGCCGGGGCCTTCGGCGCGTGGTTGGAACTTCCCTACGGACCATTTGCAACCCACGATTCCACGCTGACGTTGTTTGTAGACGGCCAGTCGATCGCGTCGACCACCGTCACGTACCCGTTATTGCACCGCTGAGGGTGCTCTGCAGTCCGGGATGAGGCGGCGTTCCGGCGTTCCGCCTGGCGCACCAGCCGTGGCGCCTGTGAGAACCCGCGCGGAGTCCTGCCCCACGTCAGCAGATTCGGGGGAGCTGATCGCCCGCCAGCATGTCCACGATGCGGGTGGTTCCCAGCGCGGTCCGCATGGTGACCAGGCCGGGGTTGCGATCGATGACCGCGCCTACGATGCGCGCCTCTGCGCCTAGCGGATGGGCACGCATGGCGGCCAGCACGACATCCGCGGCGGCCGCGTCGACGATGGCCACCACCTTGCCTTCATTCGCCACATAGAGCGGGTCCAGCCCAAGCATCTCGCAGGCGCCGCGCACTTCCTCTCGAATCGGAATCGAGCTTTCCTGAAGAGCGATGCCTACCGCAGATTGCGCGGCGATCTCATTCAGCGTGCTCGACAGGCCGCCGCGCGTCGGATCGCGCATGCAACGGATGGCGCCCGCCGGCGACGCCGCCAGCATCGCGCCGATCAGCCCGTGCAAAGCGGCCGAGTCGCTCTGGATGCGCGTTTCAAACTCCAGCCCTTCGCGCTGCGCCAGGATGGCGATGCCGTGGTCGCCGATGTAGCCGCTAAGCAGCACGCAATCGCCCGGCCGGGCTTGGTTCGCGGAGAGGCTCACGCCGGGCCGCACGATTCCGATCCCGGTGGTATTGATGAACAGGCCATCGCCGCTGCCCTTGTCCACCACCTTGGTATCGCCGGTCACGATCGGAATGCCCGCGCGCTCGGCCGCCGCGCCCATGGATTGCGCGACCGAGCGCAGTGTCTCCATCGGCAGGCCTTCCTCCAGGATGAAAGCGGCGCTCAGACACAACGGATCTGCGCCGCCTACCGCGAGATCGTTGATGGTGCCATGCACGGCCAGCGATCCGATGTCACCGCCGGGGAAGAAGAGCGGCTTCACCACGTAGGAATCGGTGGTGAATGCCAAGCGCGCGCCGGCGGCTTCCACGATGGCCTGATCGTCCATGCGGCACAGCGCGGGGTTTGAGAATGCGGGCAGGAAGACATCGCGCAGCAACTCGGCGCTTAGCTTCCCGCCGCTGCCGTGGCCGAGCAGGACCTTATCGCGCTTGGTAACCGGCAGGGGACAGATGAACATCTTAGACTTTCACGAGCGGGTTCCGGCGATAGCGGTAATACGCCGCGCACGCGCCTTCGCTGGAGACCATGGGCGCGCCGAGCGGCCGTTCCGGCGTGCAGGATTCGCCGAACGCCGAACAATCGTGCGGCTTCTTCAGCCCTTGCAGCACGGCGGCCGCGATGCATTCGGGCGGCTCTTCAGCGGTTACGGTGGCGACGTCGAACACGCGTTCCGCATCGTACTGGGCGAACTCCTCGCGGATGCGATAGCCGCTCATGGGAATGGGTCCGATGCCGCGCCACTTGCGGTCGCATGGCTCGAACACTTCGAACATGATCTTGCGCGCGGCCGGGTTACCTTCCCTGGTCACGCTGCGCGAGTACTGATTTTCGGCCTCCGCGCGCCCTTCTTCGAGTTGCTCGACGAGCATCGCGATGGCCTCCAGCAGATCCACCGGCTCGAACCCGCCCACCACGAAAGGCACGCGAAATTCGGCGGCCAGATCTTCGTACTCGCGATATCCCATTACAGTGCAAACATGCCCCGGCGCGATGAAGCCCTGCACGCGGTTGGAGGGCTGCCGCAACAGCAGGCGGATGGCCGGCGGAACCAGCACGTGTGACGCCAGCAGCGAAAAGTTGGTCAGCCCCTCGCGCCGCGCCTGCCATACCGGCATGGCGTTGGCCGGAGCGGTGGTCTCGAACCCCACCCCGAAGAACACCACCTGGCGGTCCGGATTGGCGCGCGCGATCTTGATCGCCTCCATCGGCGAATAAGCGATGCGCACGTCGCCGCCCGACGCCTTCACTTCGAACAGATCCGAGCGCGAGCCCGGTACCCGCAGCATATCGCCGTACGATACGAAGATCACGCCCGGCATGGCGGCGATGGCAATGGCCTTATCGATCACCTCGATGGGCGTCACGCAAACCGGACATCCGGGACCGTGGACCAGTTCGACCTCGGGCGGCAGCAACTCGTCCAGCCCATAGCGCATGATGGTGTGGGTCTGGCCGCCGCAGATCTCCATGAGCACCCACGGGCGGGTCGCCCGGGACGCAATGCGGCGCGCCAGGCCCAACGCGACCTTCGCGTCGCGGTACTCGTCGATGTACCTCAAGGCGCGAACTCCTCTTCGTCGAGCAGTCCCGCCTGTGCCAGGTATGCGTAGGTCTGGCGGGCTTCTTCCTCATCCACCTTGGAGATGGCGAAGCCCACGTGCACGATGACGTAATCGCCGGGTTGCGCTTCGGGCACGAAGTCCAGAAAGGCCTGCCGTGTGATTCCGCCGAAACGGACGCGGCCCACGCGGTTGCCGTCGATCGTTTCGGCGTCGACAATCTGTCCCGGAATCGCTAGGCACATAATAGGAACCCGTCGAGAATCGATTTGGCGCGCGTAACCGCGAGCGGCAACGCCGCGCGCACCACTTCCGACAATCCGATACCGGTACGCAGCACCGCCGGCTCGGTGCCAAGCACCGACAACTGGATTGCGCCGGTTTCGTGGGCCGTCCCACCGCTCGGAAGGTTCATTAACTCCTCGCGGCGAAGAACGTGAATAGTCCCCGGTGGCGAACCCATTTGAACAGCATCCAGAATGAGGAGAGCCCTCCGCGCTTCTACAATACCAAGCAGCGCCAACCCCAGTGTACCGCCATCTGCCCACTTCGATGGCGCCGCTCCACTCGCCGGCCGCGCGCAGGCGCTCCAGGACCTCCAGCCCGGCGCCGTCGTCGCCAAGCAGCGAATTCCCGATGCCGAGCACGACTACGGGCGCGAAAGGGCCACTTGCATTAATCGTGGGGCGGGACTCCAGGCAGCCCTGCGTGACTCTGCGCATCCTTTGGACCACGCCGCGCTTTCGCATCCAGTGCCGAGACCGGGTAACTTGGCAGGGCGAGGAAACGATCAAAGCCCAAGCGATTGGATCTAAAGCGGGTGTTGGGTTTTGGGTGCTGGGTGCCGATTTTCGATCCGGGCTTGCGGGCAGGCGGGCGAGGATCGCGGGTGGGAAGCAGACTAGTGGTCAGAGAGTGGTCGCGTATCGTTTGCGTGGCTATCAAAGATCAGGTGGGCAGCTTGCTATAATAGCGGGTATCCGGTAGTGGTGCTTTAGCGTGGATATGAAGCCATCGCGTTCTGCCGTGGTCGGGAGAGGTAGCAGGCGACCTTTCCGTAAATTGGGCCGTTGAGCGCATCAACTGGCGCGTGCGAGATATCCTCGAGATCCCCAAGTTTGCTAGTCCACTGGCCCGATTCCAGTTGTAATGCGGCGTGCGTTGGAACTGGCGGCTTATCTGGCTGTATTGTGCGCCCAAAGATCGCCAACTTTTCAACTCCAGGCTCCAGAGAACCGTCGAAGCAAAGACGAAACCCTAATGTCCCATATGCTTCTACGAATGCTCCCATGGTTTCAGCCCGCTGCACACCTCGCGGCCACCAGCCGATATTTCGTCGATCCGGCCACCATTTTCTAGTTGTCTCGCCTGCGGCCCATGCGATGCAGTTATAGTGCCGATCAGCCACGCTGGTTATCGTATGATTGTCTTGCGTCAATTCCGGGAAGTCACTAGGGTTCCAGCTACCAGACATAGCCTTCGTTTTCTCCCCATGTCGACCACGCGCGACTCATCTTAACGAAATCGCCACGGTCCTCTTCCGCTACGGGATCGACGCCAGTAAGAATCTGGAGCGCCCAAAACCACTGGTCGGGCTGATCGCCCTCGCTTCGGAGTTGCGCCAGAATAAGCGGTACAGCAGTTGCACGTCCCATGGCTATAATTTGCAAGTAGGCATCACACATCGCCGTTTCAGTGATGGATGAGGTTGCGCCTTTCTCTCGTTGCCACTTGGTCACCAGATCGCCAAATTCCAGTTCTGGGTCCCTGATTACCGTTACCATAGAAGGCGGCACGACCTTCACTGGCCTGTATGGAACCAGGAACCTAGTGTCATAAATCCATGGACAAAACTCAATTTGAGTCCCTGAGTACGCCACCGCTGTGATTGATTCTGGGACATGTTTTTTGTGCCGGGGCGTCTTTCGCAGTGAAAGGCCCTTAAGCGTTTGGCCCAATGCCACGTGGTGATCTAAGGGCAGAACGTCGTCGGGCCGGATGCCCAAAAACCACCCATACATTACTTGGTTAATAACCAAAGCGTTGGCAGCGGCGACGACCGCGATATCGGCGGTTTCGGTCACGTAACTTAACATTGGTTAATTGGCCTTTCTCTGGGTGGCTGGCGTAGCTGGCTTTTTCAGCCGATCTGGTACGGATACGATCGTCATCACATTTTGGCCGCCCCTGATCGCATAGAGTGGATTGTTTTCTTGGTCCCATTGGTTATCCAGCCGAACAACACCGAGAACCATCGGCTTGATGCGAATGACGGCACCATCCTCAAGGGTTAATTCGGTCCAACGCTCAACGGACTCCAGAATGGGGACCTCAAATCCATCAACGAGTTGGCCTCCTGGCTGCGCAGGGATCTTAATTTTTCTTTCCAATTTGGTGTCCTCCTTTCGTTATGGCCATTAGCAAAGCATACCACCGGTCGTCTATCGGCTGGCTGGCGCTTGCTCTTTAGCTTTTTTCCAGCGCGCTGTAACAGCGTTTCGGGCGCTCTCGCTGCGCTGTTCCTGCGTTCTGTTCGCAGCCGTTGCACGTCCACCCTTTTTGCCGCCTTTTCGCCCGATCCTGGCAAAGTACTCGCGCAACTCTGGCGGGATAGATTTCTTCAGCATGCCTCATTCTATGCGCAACCGGCTTCCGAATGCAAGAGGAAAGTTGTTAAGTTCTCCGTCACCCGCCTGCATCAGCGGAACGGATTTCCCCTCCCCCAACTCCCCACTATCAGCTTCGCACAGCGGCATAAGGATTCCGCAGCCTTTTGGGTCGAAATTCCATGGATACCCATGAAAACACGGGGCAATGTTTTTCCGCCAAACTTGTCACCGAAAACCGGCCGGCCGAAGCGGCTCAGGCAAAGCTCCGGTCCGGCAGGCGCGGCCGCCGGAACCACAGAGCAGCATAGGCGTAACCAAGAGGGGCGGGCTAGAGGGTGCCCCCACAGGGTGCCCCCACAGGGTGCCCCCCTCGGGCCTGCCCCGCATTGCGGCAGGCCGCAACCAAAGGAGGTGGCCTGAGAGGCCGCCGCAGGCTGAGAGCCTGCCCCACGAAAAAATCTGTTGCAATAGTTGAACTAGCTGGTTCCCAGATACATCACGTGGGCGTAGGTGCCGAGCCGCGAGTTATAGGCCAGGTACCAGCCGTCGTGGTCCGGGTCGTCGTAGATCACGATCTCGTCGCTATCCCAGAGCCAGCCATTGCAGAAGGCGACGTCGAAGGGCGCCACGCTAAAGAAGAATCCACCGAACCAGAAGCGTCCCGGACCGCCGCCTGCCAGGTGCCAACGGTGGCCTATGCCAATGCCGCCGGTGAAGCGCCCATGTTCCCATGGATGATCGAGATGGTAATTCGCGTCATTCTTGCCGGTATCGTGTCCGACCCACTTGCCGTTGGTGTGGACATGGGGAGCCTCCGGATGTCCGGACTTGTCGGCGGGGCGCCCGGCCGCGGGCGCGGCGTGCGGCGCCGCCTTGGCGGGAGCAGGTCCACGCTTGGGAGCGTATCCACCACCCACCTCCTGCTTGCCGCCGCCATGTTTCTCGCCGCCCCGCTCCTGCGCGAACACGGGGAGAACCAGCGTCATCGACACTGCGCACAAACCGATCAGTAGCCTCATCAAATCCTCCGAAAACATCTTGGCAGCCGGGAATAAACGTTGGCTAATCCTGTGGGTGAGAATTACTACAACCCGTCCGGCAGTGGAATGGACACGCCGCCGGTAGCCGCCCATTCGGCGCCGCGCGTGAGTGTCGCCGCGAATCCGGCGCTTTTCATGGCATCCGGATCGTGGCCCAGTGCGGTCACGAATACGCGCCCCGTGCCGTAATTCACCGTCCACAACATGGGTTGGTCCAGCCCGGGTCCCGGAAGCGGTTGCTTTTCGCCAGCCTTGTACCGCACATGGTCGTCCCAGGCTGTGGCGAGCACATGGTAAGCGCCTTCCGGTTGCCACTGCAGATTGGCGTACAACTCATCGTTCGACTCTGGAAAGGAAGCCTGCATGCCGCGGGTGACCGGGTGTTCCTTGTCTATGATTTTCACCGTGAAATCGTGACGCGCGGAGTGATGCCCGTGCTGCGGGCGCCAATTGCCGCCGCAGAGCCTTTCGTACTCGGGCCAGCCGTTGAAAGCCGCAGTCGAAAAGTGGTAGACGACTACGCCCTTGCCGGAGCGCACGAAGTCAAGCAGCGCGGCATCGGCGCGCTCGCCCCAGCGCAGTTCCGGACGGTTGCTGTCGTAGTAATTCAGGATCACTACGCCGTAGGGGGCCAGGGTCTCGGGTCCCGCGCCGCGGAACTCTTCGGTGACGCGAACCTCGAAGCGGCCGGTGTCCTCGAGCAATTTGCGCAGGACCGGTGTGGTGGCACGCCAATCGTGGCCGTTCTGCCCGGTGATAATGAGCGCCTGGATTTTCGGCGCCGGCGGCTGGCCGAAGGTAGCTGCGGCGGCCAGCAGGATGAGTAATGCGGATCTGGGGAACACGCGGTTATTATATCGGGTATTCGGGGATGAAAGTCGGATAGCGGGGGCGGCCTGAGAGGCCGCCGCAGGCACGGGCCTGCCCCACATTCAAAGCCGAAAGGTGCGGAGGGATTCTTCGAGGCCGCGTTCGTAGGACTCGATCAGGGTGTCCCAGAGGGCGTTGGCCTGGTCGTCGATTTGCCGCCGCGAAGGGTCGGCGTCGAACCAGGCCATGGTCCGGCGGATCCCCTCGGTGAACGGCACCGTGGCGCAGTAGCCCGGAACGAAGCGCTTGATCTTGGTATTATCGAAGACCACGCTGACGGCTTTGTCTCCCAGGAGGCCGCCGCGCGCCTCGGGGACACACGCCGCGATGTAGTCGCTGGGTACATGCACCAGGCGCGGTTCAACGCCGGCGGCCTCGGCGGTCAGTCGATACCACTGGTCCCAGCACATTACCTCGTCGCTGGTGATGTGGAAGGCGTGGCCGATGGCTTGCTCGCGCGCCAGCAGTCCCACCAGTCCCTTGGCGAAATCGGTGTTATGGGTGATGACCCAGAGCGACGAGCCATCCCCGGGCACGATCACTTTCTCGCCGCGGCGCATGCGATCCACAGCGGTATAGGACTTGGCCCAACTGTTGATTGCCAGGGCGATCTGGGTGTCGCCATAGGTCAGCGACGGGCGCACGATGGTTACCGGAAATCCCTCTTCGCGGTACGCGCGCATGAGGCGCTCTTCGCAGGCGATTTTCTGCCGCGAGTATTCCCAGTACGGGTTGGAGAGCGGGGTGGACTCGGTGATCAGATAGTCGGTCGCGGGTTTCTGGTAGGCGCTGGCGGAACTGATGAAGATGTAATGGCGGGTCCGGCCGCGGAACAGCGCGATGTCGCGCTCCACGTGCGCGGGTTCAAAGGCGATCCAATCGACTACTGCGTCGAAGGAGGCGCCCGCGAGTGCGTGCGATACGGCGGCTGCGTCTTCGATGTCCACGGCCAGCGTGTTGACTCCGGTTGGCGAACTGGCTGTGTGACGGCCGCGGTTCAGGAGCGTCACTTCTATGCCGCGCTCTACCGCCAGGCGCGTGCAGGCTGTGCTGATGATGCCGGTTCCGCCGATGAAGAGGACTTTCATGAGTTAGTTGTAGCAGATCCCGCATAGAATGGTTACTCGGTCATGCGTATATCGATTCCTCTTTTGTCCCTTCTAACCGCGGCCGCCGCGCTTGCCGCGTCCACGGTGAGCATCGTGCACCAGAAAGACGGCTACTCACTTCTGCGTGACGGCCAACCGTATTTCGTCAAAGGCGCGGTCGGCGGGGTGCATCTCGAAGAGCTGGCCGCGGCCGGCGGCAACTCGATCCGCGCCGGCGTTACGGCGCTCGATGGCGCGCAGGCGCTGGGCTTGAGCGTACTCATCGACCTGCCTTTCGGCAAGCAGCGCTGGGGCTTCAACTACGGAGATACGGCCGCCGTGAACCGGCAGCGCGAAGAGTTGCGGGACATTGTGGAGCGGTACAAGAACCACCCGGCCGTCCTGGCTTGGGCGCTGGGCAACGAACTGGAGATTGGCACTACGGCGGAGCAGCGGGCGGCGCTGTGGCGGGAGATCGACGCGGTGGCTCGCATGATTCACGGCATCGATCCCAATCACCCGGTCATTACCGTGGTGGGCGGCCAGTACAAGGAGATACTGCACGAGCTGAACCAATACTGCCCCAGTCTGGACGCCGCCGGTTTGAACTCATATGCCGACATGCTCACTTTGCCGGAGGACATCCGGCGCGAGGGTTGGACGCGTCCCTACTGGGTGACGGAGTTCGGTCCACGCGGCCACTGGCAGGTGGCGCGCACCGCGTGGAAGCTGCCCATGGAGGACTCCAGCACGGAGAAGGCCGAGTTCTACCGCAAGGCCTACGAGCATGCTGTCCAAAGTCGGCCGCAGTGCCTGGGCTCCTATGTCTTCCATTGGGCGCAGCACCACGAGAAGACCCACACCTGGTACGGGATGTTTCTGGAAGACGGCAGCCGGACTGAAGCGGTGGACACGATGACCTATCTCTGGAGCGGGCGTTGGCCGGCTAACCGCAGCCCGCGCCTGGGCCCTGCGCCGATCCATCTCAGCTCGGAGAACGGCGCGGCCGGAGGTCCCGCGATTCTGCCGCCTGGGGCACAGATCGATTGCCAGTTGGACGCCTCCGACCCGGATGGAGACGCGCTCCAGTACAGTTGGGACTTGCGGCTGGACGTCAGCGGCGATCCCAAAGTGGGCGGCGACCGCGAGGAACCCACGCCGCCGATCGAAGGACTGGTGCTGGCCGCCACGGGGAATCGGGCTACGTTCCGCCTGCCGGAGAGGGAGGGCGATTACCGGCTGTTCGCCTACGTACGGGACGGACACGGCAATGCCGCGACCGCCAACCTGCCGCTCCGCGTGGAGAAACCCGCGTTCCCCGCGGTGGCCCCGGATGCGAACGCTTCCCAGTTCGGCGCAGGCATCCAGCGCACCATGACGCTGCTCGCGACCAGCACGCCGGAGCGGCGCAACGCCGTGCGTATACTGTTCTACGGCCAGTCGCTGACCAAGCAGGAGTGGACGCGAACGATCGCCGGAGACCTGCGCGCGCGGTTTCCGTACGCCGATATCACATTCGCCAACCGCGCCATCGGGGGCTATGCTGCTCCGCTCCTGAAGCGCACGCTGCCGCACGACGTGTTTGCGTTCTATCCCGACCTGATCATCTTTCACGATTTCGGCGGGGAGCCCGACTACGAGCACATCATCGGCGAGATCCGGCGCCATACCACGGCTGAGATTCTGATTCAGAACGACCGGCCGGACGCGCTCACTGTGGGGCCCGAGCCCACCGATCCGAAGAAACTAGGCGGCTACCGGTGGATGAATCGGCACAACGCCGAGTGGCTACCCGCGCTGGCGGCCCGTTATGACTGCGAGATCGCCGACGTGCGCGGACCTTTTCTGGAGTACATGAAGGCCCACGGCCTGAAGCCGGCCGATGTCCTCTATGACGGCACACACTTCAACTTTCAGGGCGACTATGTGATTGCGGAACTGACCGGGCGGCATCTGCGCTACGATCCCGCGCTGCCGCGCAAGCCCTGGGAGAAGCTGGTCCGCACTTACGAAATCGGGCGCGACGTGGAATGGGTGAACGGCAAGCTGGCGCTGGAATTCGAAGGCAATCGCGTGGACGCCATCGCGGGCTGGGGCGACCCGTACCATGGCGGCGAGGCGGAAGTCCGCATCGACGGCCAGCGTCCTTCGGAACGGCCCGAACTGTATCACATCACGCGGCCCACCGATACGTTCAGCGTGGACTGGCCGGGCGTGAACCGGATCTGCGCGGAGAAGCCGCTGCTGATTGAAGACTGGACTCTGAGAATTCTGGAAGTGAACGCGGACGAGTCGCGGCTGCGGTTCGAGGTGGCTGGCTCGCGTACCGGCCCGGATGGCGGCGGCGTGAGCACGGAACGCTTCGTGTCGAAGTCCGGCCGGGTGGCGATCGAGCCCGAGGACTGGACTTTCGCGCGGTCATTCGCGCTGGTGCACCGTCCCACGCCGGCGGGCTTCGAGGTGACCTGGAGTGTGGTGCCCATGTTCGTGGATGTGTATCGCGCGCCACCGCTCGAGGACCGCACCCGGGAGCAGGCTACCACGCTGGCGCTGGGGCTGGCCGGGATGAAACACAGGCTGGAACTGATTGCGCGCGGGGCGAATCCACCGGCGATCCGCGCGATCCGGGTTTACCGGCCGCCCATGGCGAGCGTGGAGGAGGTCAAGTAGAGCCGGGATTGCCGCCCCGCTTCGAGGCTATGCGACGGCCGGACTCCGAAGGCGGCAGTCGCCCGATCGCGTACCATTTGTCGAGTACATCCTGGTAGACATGCAGCGCTGTCTCACAAAGGGTCCTCTTCACTAGTGTCCGGTAAAGTGCTTTGCCAGATCTGAAAGGCCATTATGCTTCAGCGGGTTGCGGCGATTTTTGCCTTGCCGCGATTTGAACCGCGGCGG
>Ga0224534_1001566_pt1 | contig 11904 bp, 9 predicted proteins | sample 714E12024metaG_FD_172012 | JGI IMG/M metagenome (GOLD analysis project Ga0224534, IMG submission 172012) | Peat soil microbial communities from Stordalen Mire, Sweden - 717 E1 20-24 | ecosystem: Environmental > Terrestrial > Soil > Wetlands > Peat | place: Sweden: Norrbotten County, Stordalen... | reverse complement strand
GGGTTTCTTCACAGGACATGGCTTGAACCCTCCTGCAAAAATCGCACCTCGCCCCCTCATGCAGGAAGTGTCATCAATGGTTCCATGAAATTCCAAATGCAATTCCCCTGGGTGGTGGAGCGGGCGAGGTGGTCGGACGGCTTTCTTCATGTACATTTGTTCGGAAGTCACAATTCTGCAAATGTGAAAGAGATTCGAATGAAGGCTAATCGGATTGCTATAGCCGTGTGCTTTGCCGCCATTGCTTCGACCTGTTGCTACGCCGCTTCCGGACCGGCTCCGGAGGCTGCTGCATCGTCATCCCAACCGGCACCGTCGGCTCCGGGGGCGATGTCGTCCAGCGCGGCAGCCTCGACGGAGGCACCCGCAGCAGCCCTGAGTGTGGCTGCGCAACCGCTGGCTGGCCCGGTGCCGATGTACAACACGCGGCCTTTCTCGGCGGTTGCCGTGGGGGTGAAGGTGGGAATCGACGGCATCGGGTTCGATGTGGCCACACCGCTGGCGCGCAAGTGGAATCTTCGGGGAGGCGCGAGCTTCTTCAACTACAACGCGAACGTGACGGAAAATGGCATCGGCGTGAGTGGCAATATCTACTTTCGCTCGGTGAACACCAGCGTGGACTGGTTTCCGTTCGGCGGTTTGTTCCGTATCAGCCCGGGCGCGATTTTGTACAACGGCAATCGCGTGTCGGCAACCGCCAGCGTTCCCGGTGGTGATAACTTCACCCTGGGCAGCGTACAGTACACCAGTAGCAGCACCAGCCCCGTTAGCGGAACCTTCGATGTGGCCTTCGGCAATAAGGTGGCGCCGAGCCTGACGATCGGTCTGGGAAACTTGCTTCCGCGCAAGGGTGGGCATTTCAGCATGTCCAGCGAGATCGGCGTTGAGTACATCAATACGCCGGTCCTGACCATGAACCTCACCGGAGCGGTCTGCTTGACCGCCAGTACTGTCGATGGTGCTTGCCCTCCAGGCACGCCGATGCCTATCAACTCCACCCCTGCGATACTGGCCAACGAGCAGGCCGAGCAGGCAAAACTGAACAAAGATATCTCCGTCCTCCGCGTGTTTCCGATCGCATCGATTGAGCTGGGTTACAGGTTCTGAGCACAGGCAGTGCGCTTGGAAATCGCGCATAGCCGCATAGCCGCATAGCAAAGGGGGAAGCCGTCGGCTCCCCCCTTTTGTTGTCGATAGTGGTAAGTGGTCGTTAAGAACTACAGGTCTTTGACGCCGTCGACGAAGGCCTTGAGCTTGCGCGAGCGGCTGGGGTGGCGCAGCTTGCGGAGAGCCTTGGCTTCGATCTGGCGAATGCGCTCGCGGGTGACCTGGAAGCTCTGGCCGACCTCTTCGAGCGTGTGCTCGGAGCCGTCTTCGAGGCCGAAGCGCATCTTGATCACACGCTCTTCGCGTGGGGTCAGCGTGCGCAGGACCTGCGACGTGTACTCCTTCAGGTTGACCGCGATGACGGCGTCGGAGGGGCTGACGGCCATGCGGTCTTCGATGAAGTCGCCCAGATGCGAATCTTCCTCCTCGCCGATCGGGGTCTCGAGCGAGATGGGCTCCTGCGCGATCTTGAGGACCTTGCGGACCTTCGCGACGGGGATGTCCATGCGCTTGGCGATCTCTTCGGATGAGGCTTCGCGACCGAGCTCCTGCACCAGCTGGCGGCTGGTGCGGATGAGCTTGTTGATGGTCTCGATCATGTGCACCGGGATGCGGATGGTGCGGGCCTGATCCGCGATGGCGCGGGTAATGGCCTGACGGATCCACCAGGTGGCGTAGGTCGAGAACTTGTAGCCGCGGCGGTACTCGAACTTGTCGACGGCCTTCATGAGGCCGATATTGCCCTCCTGAATGAGGTCGAGGAACTGGAGGCCGCGGTTGGTGTACTTCTTGGCGATGGAGACGACGAGGCGAAGGTTGGCTTCGATGAGCTCGCGCTTGGCCTTCTCGGCGTCCATGTCGCCCTGGATGATCTCGCGCTGGGTGCGCTTGAGGTTCTCGTGGGAGATGCCGGCGTCGGCTTCGACGCGCTCGAGATCGACGCAGCAGTTCTTCTGCTGGCGCTTGTACTCCTTCTTGAGCTCCTCGGAGCGCGAGGCGTCGAACTTGGTCTCGAGCGAGCGGATCTGGCGCTCGAGGGTGCGCATGGCGTCGACGGTCTTGTTGACCTTGTCGAGTAGGCGCTTCTTCTCGTTGTTGGTGTACTTGAACTCGCGGATGATGCGGGAGACGAAGGCGTTCTCGCGGCCCATGAGCCAGAGGTTCTTGCGCGCGAAACGGGCCTTGGCCTTGGCGTCCTTGCCCTGCGGGTCTTCGGTCTTGGCGAAGAAGTCGGTGGCCTTCTTCTGATGCTTGACGAGTTCGTCGATGCGGGCGACGGTGGCCTTGACGCGCGCGGCGAGGATCTCTTCGGTGAGCTCCTCTTCGTCGAAGGTCACGACCTCCTTGATGTTGCGGACGCCGCGCTTGAGGTCTTCGCCGAGGCCGACGATCTCGCGGATGACGATCGAAGAACGCGAGATGGCCTTCATCACGCGGAGCTGGCCGCGCTCGATGCGCTTGGCGATTTCGACTTCGCCCTCGCGGGTGAGCAGGGGCACGGTGCCCATCTCGCGGAGGTACATGCGGACGGGGTCGTTGGTCTTCTCGAGGGTGCCGGGCGAGAGGTCGAGCTCGACGTCGTCGGAGTCTTCGCCGGACTCGTTGTCGGAGTCGCGGTCGTCGTCGACCTTGGAGCCGCGGCGGCCCTCGGCGAGGACATCGATGCCCTGCGTGTTGATGGTGGTCATCAGGTCATCGAGCTCGTCGGGCGAGGTGATGTCGCCGGGGAGCAGGTCGTTGACTTCGCCGTAGGTGAGGTAGCCTTTCTCCTTGCCGGTGTCGATGATGTGGTCTACGTCTTCTTCGTACTTATCAAGTTCTTCAGCCACGGGTGACACTCCTGGAGGAGACTCGCGCGGGTCGCGAAGCCTCGTAAAATAAATTTGCGGAAATTCTTCGCGCGCGATGCATTCGAGCGATCTGGACGAAGAACTCCCTTGGTTTTGACGGGGTCGTTGGGACGGGGGATGCGGTCAAGGCCGCGGGCGCGGGCGGAAGACACTTGCTAATTTAATCAGCGATGCTTCGGCAACTCGGAGGCGCACGTCTCCAGCGAATTAAGTCTACCACTAGATTAGACGCAAGCGGGACGGAAAAGGTTCGTCGTGCGCCACGGCCCGCACGGGCTGGGGGCCGTGGTGCGGGGATGCGGAGGGTTTCGATGGGGGCGTCTGAAACCGATGCAGATTGCCATCGCATAGATCCAGAGGTCTCTCCCGGCGGATCCTCACCATGGGAATCCTGGAAGCGACCCCCCAGGTGGCCGGCCAGCAGCAACAACATCTCAGCCATGGAAGCGAGAATCAGAAGCATCTGGATCGGGAATTTTGGGCGTCGTTAAGGGGAAACAGTAGATGACAATAGACACGGAAACAGTAGATGACAACAGACACATAGAGGCTAAGGATGGCCGCACCAAGGGCGAAGAGCAGGCAGTACATAGGGACGAAGGAGCGGAGCAAGGCCATGGGCACCTTTCAAGCAGAGAGTTGTGCGCGGAGACCTGGAGGAGCAGGACACCTGCACGCTGCCCGGGGAGGGAACATGCAGAACCAGCCCCGCGTTGTGCGGGGCCAACGGCCATACTGTCCGGCGAGTCTGCCGCGGGATGTCTCTTCTATCGGCGGGCCTGGGGAAAAGGTGAGGCGGGATTTAGTCGAAGAGACTTGGAGAGGGATCGCGGAGGGGTTCGCCGGGTGCGCCGGATTGGCAACTGGGGCAGAGGCGCGCCTTGATGTCGAGGCCGTTGCAGCCGTAGTCGTGGCCGCAGGCACCGCAGCGCAGGTGGTAGATCGTCTGGTTGTCGCGCGATGTGGAGCGTGCTCCGGTGGCGGCGATGACGCGCTGCTGGTTGGGGTTGGCGTAGCCGGGTGCGGTGGTGGGGGAGTTGCCGTGCGGAGAGGCGGAGTTGCGGGAGCGGATGGGTGGTGCGGAGAGCTTCACTGCTGAATCCTTGAGCGGCGGGTCGGGGGTGGCTTGGCTTGGATTAGAGAGGGCGGGCGAAGATGAGGTCGGAACAGACCTGGTTGCCCACCTGAAAGGTGCGGGTTCCGGCCTCGGTGAAGCCGTTGCGGCGGTAGAAGGCGATGGCGCGGAGATTGTCGGCGTGGGTTCCGAGGAGCAGGCGGGTGCGGTGGAGGGTGCGGGCATCGGCGATGACGGCGTCCAGGAGGGCCTGGGCGGGGCGAAGGTTGGGGATCGGCGAGCCGGCTTGCCCGGATTGAGGCGGGCTGAGGACCGGCGCGCTGCGGAAGCGGGAGAAGAGATAGATGCGCTTGAGCTCGATGTCGGTGGGGAGGACGTTGAAGGTGGGGAGCTCGGGCGTGCAGAGCATGGCATAGCCGACGGGGACGTCGTCGCCGGTGACGGCGAGGGTGATGCGCGTTTCGGGGTCTGCTAAGTACTTTGCATAGGCGGAAGCGGAGTGGTGCCTGGCGGTGTGGGCGACGATGTCGGCGCCGGGGAGCATCCAGGTGAAGGCCTCGAGGAAGGTGGCGGCGCCGACGAGGGCGAGCGCGGTGGCGTCGGGGGCGGTGGCGCGGCGGAGGGTGATGGTCTCGATGGTGTCGGGTTTGATGTCGTCAAGGGGCATGGGATTTCTCGTAGAGATGATGGTAGTCGAAGGCGGGGATTCAGGTAGCGCGGAGGGTGCGATGGCGAAGAGTACAGAGCTGCCGCTGCACACGTCTGGAACAGCGTCGCCGCAGGCGCCTGATGCTCAAGTTGAGCACGACCCGGTTAATTAATCCATGACAATGGGGCAGTTGTGATACTGTCTCAGCCTCAATGAGTTAGAGCCTTATTTTGTGCGCAAAGTTTATTTCTTGAGCGCCCTGCACGCGCCCGCAACCGTTTTCTGACAGGCCACGCTGAATCCAGAAAGCAGGATTCAGGAAGCAGAATCCAGAAATTGGGCATCGGCAGTGAGGCGCTGCAGAGTGTGGTTTGGGGGGATGGCTTGAGGTAGGCAAGATGAAGAAGTTCCGGTTCATCTGGATTCTTTCGCTGGTTCCGGCAATCGCTCTTGCCCAGCAGGATGCGTCGCTGCCGGATGCGCCCAGCTTTGTATTGGCAAAGGCTGCTGCCGCAGCGGAATCGACCGCTGCGGTTAACCCAAACGCACCGGCTGCCGGTGCTGCCGAGAGCAAGGCCGAGACCAGGGACAGAACCGAAGCCGAAGCTCAGAACGAAGCTCAGAACGAAGCCCGGCTGCACCACGACCCGCTCGCGCAGGCGAACGGCGCTGCTTCCATGCCCTGGTTGGCTTCAGGAGCGGAGAGCTATCCACGGGACAGGGAGTATGCCGGGCAGGGTGCGCGGATTGACCTGGACGCGCTGCTGGGCAGGATGAACCGGCCCAGCAACGGGTACACGATAGCGGTTGGCCCGGACGGCGTTCCAGAGCCGATGCAGGAAAGCTACCACTGGAAGGGCCTGCTGTGGGAGTCGTTCGCCTTCTTTGGCGTTGAGAACTCGCAGCGCCTGCTGGCCGACTCCTACTTCCGAGATCTGACGGCGGACAGGCCTTTCTGGCACGACTACATTGCGTCGGCGGGGCAGTGGAACTGGCGGCGCTGGGATGATGGCGACGATTTTCTGGTGGCGTATGTCGCCCATCCGCTGCAGGGTTCGGTGACGGAGTTCATCGAGATCCAGAACAGTCCGCGCACCCGCGACTATCGCATCAACGACGGAGAGGTTTACTGGAAGAGCAGGCTGCTATCCTCGCTGTGGGCCACGATCTACAGCTTTGACCAGAAGCTGGGGCCGCTGGGCGAAACGGCGCTGGGCAACGAGGGCGGCTACAACTATGTGGTCGGCTGCGCATATCCCTGTCCGGCCTACAACGCCAATCCGAGTCAGTTCAAGGTTACGAATAACACGGGCTGGGTGAAGCTGATGAGCACGCCGGTGGTGGGCACGGTTTGGACGGTGATGGAGGATGCGATCGATCATCTGATCAGCGATCGCGTGCAGGGCGACAGACTTCACGCAATCTTTCCCAAGCTCCTGCGCGGCTCACTGAACCCATCGCGGACCATGGCGAATTTCTTGCGGTGGCGCGTTCCGTGGTATCGGGACTGGCAACATGGGTCGTACACCGTGTACTTAACGCCAACGACGCACTTCCTGCCCGGGGACGACGAGGTGATTCTGGCCGCGCCGAAGTATGAGTTCTTCCCGCACTTCAACTGGATTTCACTGCCGGTGAACACGGCAAGCTGCTCACCCTGCCGCCAGAAGACCGGCGGCTACGGATTCGGCTTCTCGCGGCGGATTGCGACCTATGCCGACCTCGATTCAGACTTGAACTACCAGCCCGCTGCCAGCCCGCTGCCGTCTGACCGAGCGGGCGGCAACATCCTGACGGCAACCTTTGGGCTGCGCTCCGGCTACACGGGCAAGTACTACGCCTTGAAGGCGTTTCTGCGGCCAGGTTTCCTGAGCTACGATCGCGCCTACGAGACCAGCCCGTCCACCACCAGCCCCACGCCGCCCATCGGACGGATCACGCACTTCAGCGTCGCGCTCGGTGTGGAGGGCGATGTCTACATCAACCGCTATCTGGGATTCCGGGCAGTGGTGGGCAACCAGCCGGTGCGCTACCGCGAGGCCTACACGGATCCGCCCGGCATAGGCACCTATCCGTATCTGAACTGGCTGTCGAAGCAGTACTTCCTGACCAACGAGAACTGGACCTACCAGGCGGGAACGGTGCTGCGGTTCTAGAGGCTGCAAACACTGCGTGGCCGTGGCGAAGGCGCGGTGCGTTAGTCGACGCGGCAGATGAGGCACTTGAGGTAGCGGGTCTCGGGGAGGGTGAGGACCTCGGGGTGGTCGGGAGCGGCGGCGCGGGTTTCGAGCAGCTGGACGCGGCGGCCGGTGTCGGCTGCGGCGGAGGCGACGACTTCAGTGAAGTCCTGCAGCGAGACGTGGTGCGAGCAGGAGTTGGTGATCAGCGTTCCGCCCGGCGCGAGCAGGCGGAGGGCGCGGAGGTTGAGCTCCTTGTAGCCGCGCAGAGCGCCCTCGGTGGCGCGCTTGGACTTGGCGAAGGCGGGCGGGTCGAGCACGATGGCGTCGAAGAGGGCGGATGGTGAAGAGGACTTCTTCGCGGTGTCGTCGAGGTGGCGGAGGTACTCGAAGGCGTCGGCCTCCATCCAGTCGACTTCGCAACGTGCGGCCAGCTCGGGGTTGAGGGCGAGGTTGCGGTCGGCGGCTTCGAGCGCAGCGCGGCTGGCGTCGACGCCGGTAACCTGCGAGCAAACCTGGGCGAGATGCAGGGCAAAGCCGCCCTGGTAGGTGCAGATGTCGAGCGCCCGGCCAGTGCGGCCTGAGGCTTCGACGGCGCGGGCGGCGGCGGCGTAGTTGAGGCGCTGGTCGAGGAAGGCGCCGGTCTTCTGGCCGCTGGCCGCGTCGTAGTGGAAGCGCAGGCCGTTGAGCGCGAAGGTGGTGGTGGTGGGCGCGGCGAGCGATGCGCTCTTGTCGGCGGCGCTGCGGAAGGAGAGGCCGTCGGGGGCGATGGAGTCGACCGTGGTGGTGAAGAGCGCGCCGGTGGGCGACGGGGGAAGCTGCTCGAGCTCGCGGATGCGCGGGTCGGGGCGTTCCCAGATCGTGAGCCCGGCCGTGAGTCCACCGTTGACTTCCCCGTTGAGTGCCTGGACTTCGGCGGCGAAGGCCTGGCGGAGTGCGGCGACGAGGACGGCGCGGACGTCGTCCTGCGCTGTGCCCTGGATGAGGAGCTGCAGGAGGACGAGGTCGTTGTAGCGGTCGGCGATGATGCCCGGGAGGTTGTCGGCCTCGGAGAAGATGAGGCGATGCGCGTTGTTGGCGATGGTGGCGGGTGCGAGCTGGCGGCGGAGTTCGAGCGCGGCGTCGATGCGCGTGCGGAGATCGGCGAGGTACTGCTCGCGGGAGAGCGCGGGTGTGCGCGAGATGAGGCGCGCGGCGATCTGCGAGGCGCTGGAGTAGAGCGCGGTGCCGAGCGGGATCTCGCGCGAGTCGGTGATCGTGACCAGCGAGCCGGGTTCGGATTGGATTGCGTCGTGGGGCTGCGGTTCGAGGTCGGTGCGGTAAACCCAGAGGTGGCCCGAACGGAGACGGTCGGCGGCGCGGCGTGTAATGCGGAGAGTGGACATCTGGACTAAGTGTAGTCGGACAGGTTTGCGCCCCATCGCATGCACGGTAGAGCTGCGCATGAATGGTCGCCCGATGTTGGGTCAGGCGAGGTGCGGGATGGCGATGCCGAGGTGCTCGGCGATGGTGGTGACGACGAGGTTGTGGTCATCGCGCTGGGGAAGGCCGGAGACGATGATGCTGCCGACGCAGCCGGTGTCGACGATCCAGAGGGGGAAGCCTCCGCCGTGGGCGGCGTAGTCGGTGAGGGTGAGGCCGTGGCGGGATACGAGGGTGTCGCCGTCGCGCTCGAGCGTGCGGCCGATGGCGTAGCTGCTGCGTGCGAAGCGGCGCACGATGTTGCGCTTGCGGCGAACCCAGTCGGCCTGGCCGGGCGTTGCTCCGGGCGTTGCGCAGGCGAAGAGGAGATGGCCGGCGAGTTCGATCTCGACGGTTGCTCCGGGGGCTTCGCCGGGGCCGCCGGCGTTGTGGGCCCGGAGCGCGGCGCGCAGGCGGTTGCCGAGCTGCCATGCGGTGTCGGGGTTGAAGGCGGTGAAACGCAGGAGGGCTTCTTGCTGGGTGAGGATGTCGAGGTCTTCGGCGGGGTTCATGATGCGTTGCTCTCCCTGGGCTCTATGGTAGCGGTGCGGGTCGCGGATTGCCGACGATCCGGAATGGGGGGTCGATCAGTCAGGCTCTCGCGTGATGGTCAATCTGGAAGTGGTCGCGCGATGAGGATGACCATTTTGGGATTGTCGTCTATATATACGGAACAAAACTGAATACGGAACAAAATTGACGCTAATCGGATAGCGAGGCTTTGGTAGCGATGATGCGGCTTGGATAGAATAGTCACATGGCAACGCCACGCGCAACGCCGCAGTTTTTAGAGACTTCGCTGACTGGGCTCGGGCTGTTGAATACACCGATGTTCAACAAGGGAACTGCGTTTCCGGAGTCGGAGCGCGATGAGTTCTCGCTGCATGGGCTGCTGCCGCCGCATGTGGGTACGCTGGATGAGCAGGTGGAGCGGCGATTGAAGGTGTTCCGCTCGCTGCCGGACGATTTCGCGAAGTATACGTTCATGCGCGATCTGCAGGATGTGAACGAGACGCTGTTTTATGCGCTGATCACACGCAATATCGAGGAGACGCTGCCGGTGGTGTACACCCCGGCCGTGGGCGAGGGCTGCCAGCGGTTCTCGGAGATTTGGCGCAGGCCGCGGGGCGTGTTCCTGAGCTATCCGAACCGCGCGCGCATCGAGACGATCCTGGGGCATCCGCGGTATGAAGGCGTGCGCTGCATCGTGGTGTCGGATGGAGAGCGGATCCTGGGTTTAGGGGATCAGGGTGCGGGCGGGATGGGCATTCCGATCGGCAAGCTGTCGCTGTATACGGCGCTGGCCGGGATTCATCCGATGAAGTGCCTGCCGGTGTTTCTGGATGTGGGCACGGACAACGCGGCCAGGATTGCCGATCCGCTGTACATCGGGTGGAGGCACGAACGCGTGCGCGGTGCGGAGTACGACAAGTTCGTCGACAGCTTTGTGCGCGTGGTGAAGAAGCGCTGGCCGCATGTGCTGCTGCAGTGGGAGGACTTCGCCGGACACAACGCGGCGCGGCTGCTGGAGCGGTATCGCGATGTGCTGCCGAGCTTCAACGACGACATCCAGGGAACGGCGGCGGTGGCCGTGGCAACCTTGCTGGCCGCGGTGAATATTACGGGCATTCCGTTTACCGAGCAGCGGATTGTGGTCTTCGGGTTTGGGTCTGCGGGGCTGGGGATTACGGAGCTGCTGCGCAAGGCGCTGGTGAGCGCTGGGTTGAGCGATCAAGAGGCGCGGGAGGGGTTCTACGCGGTCGATAAAGACGGGCTGCTGATCGAGGGCATGGACGGTCTGACGAAAGAGCAGGCCGGATTCGCGCGGGCGAAGAGTGCGGCCGCCGGGTGGGCTCGTGGAGAGCACGGGATTGGCTTGTTGGAGGTTGTCGAGCGCGTGAAGCCGACGGTGCTGATTGGGGTTTCGGGGCAGGCCGGTGCGTTCAGCGAGGACGTGGTGCGGGCGATGGTACGGGGTATTGAGTCAAGACCCGTGATTCTGCCGCTGTCGAATCCGACCAGCCGCTGCGAGGCTACGCCCGCGGACGTGATCCGGTGGACGGATGGCCGCGCGATTGTGGGAACCGGCAGCCCGTTTGGGCCGGTAGAGTTTGGCGGTAAGGTGATCGACGTCGCGCAGACGAACAACTCGTACATCTTCCCGGGGATGGCGCTGGGGATTGTGAGCTCGCGGGCGAAGCGGGTGAGCGAGGGAATGATTATGGCCGCGGCGAAGGCGCTGGCGGCGCTGTCGCCCACGCACCAGGACCCGAACGGCGCGCTGCTGCCGCCGCTGGACACGCTGCGCGCGGTGTCGCTGAGCGTAGCCGTGGCGTTGGGCCGGCAGGCAGAATCCGAGGGACTCGCGGAGGTCAAGGGCGACGCGTTCGTCGAGGCAGTGCACGCGAATGTGTGGGAGCCGGTGTATCTGCCGTATAGGCGGAGATAGAGCCCGCAGGCGATAGAACCCATAGAATTGGGTTTGTGACGACCGAAATGCAGTATGACGTGGTGGTGCTGGGCGCGGGCGCGGCCGGGATGATGTGTGCGTTCGAGGCCGGCAAGCGCGGACGGCGCGTGCTGCTGCTCGACCATGGCGAGCGCGTGGGGCGGAAGATTCTGATCTCCGGCGGCGGGCGTTGCAACTTCACGAATATCCATGCGAAACCGGAGAGCTTTCTGAGCGAGAATCCGCACTTTGCGAAGTCGGCGCTGGCTCGGTTTACTCCGGCGAACTTTGTGGCGCTGGTGGAGAAGCACGGGATCAAGTATCACGAGAAGACGCTGGGGCAGTTGTTCTGCGATGACTCGGCGCGGCAGATTGTGGCGCTGCTGGAGAGCGAGTGCGCGGAGGCTCGCGTGGAGACGCGCTGTGGCGTGACGGTGAGCGCAGTGCGGCGCGCTGCCGATGGCGCGGGATTTGTGGTGGAGACGAGTGCTGGGAGTTTTGCCTGCGCGTCGGTGGTGGTGGCGACGGGTGGGTTGTCGATTCCGGCGCTGGGCGCGACGGGCTTTGGGTATGAGCTCGCGCGGGAGTTCGGGCATGCGGTGATTGAGCCGCGCGCAGGGCTGGTTCCGCTGGTGTTCTCGGTGGGTGATCGGGAGCGGTGGTGCGACCTGGCGGGGCTGTCGACGGAGGTTGTCGGGAGCGCGGTCGCCGATGCGAACGAACGGCAGAAGCGGATTCCGCGCTCTGCGAAGGAGGACAAATCAAAGATCAGATTTCGCGAGAAACTGTTGATTACGCATCGTGGTTTGAGCGGGCCGGCGGTGTTGCAGGTGTCGTCGTACTGGAGCCCAGGGGGTGAGGTGCAGTTCGATCTGGCGCCGGGGCACGAGGTGTTTCGTCCCTTGCTGGCGCAGACGGCGGGGCGTGACTGGAATAGCGCGTATGCGGCGTTGCGGTCGGTGCTGCCCACTCGGATGGCGGAGCGATGGGTGAGGCTGCGGGCCAATGCGGATGCGGGTGACTGGACGAATGCGGGAATCGCGAAGCTGGAGGCCGAGCTGCACGCATGGACGCTGCGGCCGGACGGCAGCGAGGGCTTTGCCAAGGCCGAGGTGACCGTCGGCGGTGTCGACACG
>Ga0224534_1001565_pt1 | contig 11907 bp, 8 predicted proteins | sample 714E12024metaG_FD_172012 | JGI IMG/M metagenome (GOLD analysis project Ga0224534, IMG submission 172012) | Peat soil microbial communities from Stordalen Mire, Sweden - 717 E1 20-24 | ecosystem: Environmental > Terrestrial > Soil > Wetlands > Peat | place: Sweden: Norrbotten County, Stordalen... | reverse complement strand
CCCGCGACAAGATGTGCTATGCCGAGTACCTGGCCGGAATGGCGTTCAACAACGCCAGCCTGGGCTATGTGCACGCTATGGCTCACCAGCTGGGCGGCTTCTACAACCTGCCGCACGGCGTTTGCAACGCCATCCTGCTGCCCGAAGTCAGCGCCTTCAACAAGATCGCCTGCCCGCAGCGTTTTGCGGACATCGCCGTTGCGATGGGCGAGTCCGTCACTGGCCTGGCTGCTGTTGACGCTGCCGACGTGGCCATCCTCGCCATCCGCAAGCTCTCCAAGGACGTGGGCATTCCCGAGGGCCTGGCTGGTCTGGGCGTGAAGGAAGCCGACTTCGAAGTGATGGGAACCAACGCCAAGAAGGATGCTTGCCAGTTCACCAATCCTCGTACGGCCACGCTGGAGCAGGTCAAGGGCATCTTCAAGGCTGCCCTTGGGAAGTAGTCTGTGTAATTTGAACGGAGACGCACTCTCCGCGGGCCAGGCAATTGCCTGGCCCGCGGGACCGTTGCCATTGCGAAGCGTGAGGACGTCTAGACGTCCTCACGCCCGCGAATTCTGGTCAGCCTGACGGGGTTCTGGCGCGGCGCTTTGGTGCGTTACAACCCGGCTTTCCTCACGGTGGCCTGAAACCGCTGCGAGGGCGCTGTCCAAAGCGGAATTTTTCGCCAGGAATCGCCTTCTTCCGGAAGACGCTTGGAGAAGGATTTTGAGAGTGTTATTTTGACGGCCCGTCCGGCCAGCAGACCGGCGGAGGGTTTTGTGTTTCTAGCTGAAGTAATTCCGTATACTGCACAATCCATTGAAGATAAGCCATAAACTATTGCGCAATCCCTGGGAATCTTCTCTCCCTCGCCTGGCCGTTCCAGCCGGCCATTCCGCAGCCTGATTCCGGCCCGAAGATCCGCTTCTGAAGCTCTTTCCTGCCTCGGCCGTTTCCGCGGCCGAAGAAACCGCGTTCGGAAGGAGCAATTTTTACGCGTAGGCAAAGGAAAGATGGGCGGCTTTGCACTGGAACTTTACGGGAGAGCATTTCAAAGCCGCCGGCTTTCATGGTCTTGTCTTTTAAAAACGACATCATTTTGGGATGAAGGCGGGTTTTTGCCACTTTGACAGGCAGGTTTTTGCCTTTTTTGCGTTTTCCGAGATTTCCACAGGATGAAAGACTTGCTGTTACTTGAAAAGAGAACTTGTAGAAACTTGTATTACTTGTTCTATACGCGTACTCGGCACCCCACTTTTTTGTACTCGGCACCCCACTTTTTTGTACTCGGCACCCCACTTTTTGTACTCGGCACCCCACTTTTTGTACTCGGCACCCCACTTTTGGCGGGGGAGGCGCACAGGCTTGCCGTGGAAGAGCTAAGTCCTGCAAGATTAGTAAGTTGTCCTCGTTTTGTACTCGGCACCCCACTTATTTTTTCCACAGGCCGCGAGGAGGAATTTGCTAAGTCGCTCTATACAAACGACTTAGCAGGAAAGGGCGGTTTTCGCCCCCTGGCGCGGCGAGGAACGGGCGGTTTCCTGCGCTATTGAGTTTATTTATTTTCAGCAATTTACGACGAATTTGTACTCGGCACCCCACTTTCGGCGAGAGGCGGCGCCGGATGGCGCTGTTACGCGACAAATCCCCGCAAACGGGCCTCCTAGAGCCGGTTTGATGGGCCCAGGGGCCGATCCGGACGGCGGCTTCTGTACACAAAACCCCACTTTTGCCCTTCCGGCCTTCTGGGAGGGGGGCGGCTTGCCGCCGGCTCCGGCGGAAGGACTCGCAAATTCTGGTTGAACAATGCGGGAGCACGGAAGTACACTGCGGCAGGGCACCGGGAATTCAGGGATTCGGAAGGAACAGACAGCCTGCGGAAGAAACGCCAAAGCGAAACGGTTGAGCGCGAGACGGCTGCCCGGCCAACCAAGACCACGGCAAGCCTGCCCGCGGAGCTCTACGGCCAGATGTGGCAGCTGATTGCGCGCGAGCGGGGCGCCGGCCGGAGGCTCACCGCGCAGACCGTCATGGTGGAGGCGCTGCGGGAGTACCTCAAGGCCAGGAAGAAGGGCGGGGCGGCATGAACGAAGCCTTCGCGTTGACCAGTCCCGAGACGCCGGAGACGCGGCGCAACTACCGCACGGAGATCCGGAACAGCCGAACCGAGCTGGCGACCAAGATGGTCATGCTGCGCGAGGCGCGCCTGGGGCCTTCGCCGGAAGTGATTGTAACCGCTCAGTTTTTGATCTTCATGGGCCTGCCGAACCGCCCCACAAGCGAGCGCGTCATCCGCAAATCCACCCGCATGGGCGACGGATCGCAGATCGTCGTGACCTTCACGGCGATGAACGAGGGGGTGGATCTTCCCTACGGCTCCGACGTCAACATGCTGCACTGGATGATCAACCGGGCGGTTCAACTGGACTCCCCCTTCGTGAGCTGGGAGACGGCCCAGGAGTACCTGACCTGGATGAACCTGAGCAAGGGGGGCAGAACGCTCAAGGAGCTGCGGGCGCGCTTCGAGCGGATCGCCGGACTGGCCATCACCGTTCAGCGGACTGACTCGACCGACGTCGAAACCTTCGTAATGCCGGTCGTACGGGCCTCGCGGCTGCCGCGGAGCGTGAAACCACAGGAGGGCGCCCTGGGGGCGCCTGTAGGGGCCTCTGAGGGCCAGCAAAGGCCATCCAGGCCGCGGGGCTTGATGTTCGATGAGTCTTTCTACAAGGATTTCATCGCCCACAACGTGCCCATGCTGAAGGCTCTGCTCTTCCTGGTCTCGGAGCGGCCGCAGTTGCAGCAGTACATCGGCTTCCTGGGCTGGCGCTCCTGGGCGGCCTCCTCGGCCACGCTCATTCCGTGGGCCAGCCTGCGGGAGCAGATCTGGCACGGCGACTCGAACGAGCGCCGCATCAAGCAGCGCTTCAAGGAGACCATCCAGGCGCTGAAGATCGCCTGGCCCGAGCTGCAGGCCGAGGTGCGGCCCAAGGGATTGTGGCTTGCGCCCCCGCTGAAGGGCATTCAGTTCATTCCCAGCCTGCCGGGACCGGTCCGCAAGGCGCTGCCCGCCTCCGCGGCGCCCTCCAGGCTGACCCACGCGGCCGCGGGCCTGTTCGGCGCGGCCGAGATGGCGGGCGCCGAATAGGCTCTGCCCTAGCGTCGTGACCGCGTGAACGGCTCCTCTCCCAGGTCCCAAAAGCGGGACCTGGGGCACCCGGCCCCCGGCGGTCAGAGACCTAGACCTTCCGGCCGCTTGGGCTCCTCAGCCGCTCCGCTCTAGCTTCTCAGCCACTCACTGAGAAGCTGCTGCACCAATCCGCTGAAATCCTGCTTTTCCCCCGTGATCTGCGCATTTTGCAGCAGCCGGATCTTGACTTCCAGGTAGATGGCCGACTCGATGTAGGCCGTAACCTGCACGGTGGTCGCGCGGCTCCGCTTGCCGGCCGGACGGCCCCGCCGCTTGCCAGCCAGGCGCGCCGGGGCAACCGGGCGCGGCGTCAGCCCGATGGCCGCCTCCGGCGTTTCGGCGGCGGCTGAGATCACAACATGGCGGTCTTTGACGGCATTCATGGCGGCGGTGAATTTGCTCATGGAAGTATCTGCTCTCCAATCCGCTCGTATTCATCCCAGGCGGAGCGGGCGCGCGGATCGTCGGCCCGGTCGACGGTAACGCCCCGGAGGGCGGCCTTTTGAAAGGCGATGAAGCGGTGAATGCCACCCTGGAAAGTGGGAATATTCAGCTCCCTGAGGGTGGCGCCGGCCTCTTCCCCGTCGCGGTTGGGCTTGGGGTGCATGATGGTCAGCAGGACGCGGTAGGAGATCGGCCCCAGATCCTTGAGGGCCTGCACGGTGAGCATCAGGGCGTCGAGCGCCAGCACGTCCGGAGTGGTCGGGAGGATCAGCAGATCGCAGCCCTCGGCCAGGGCCTTCAGATCCTCCCGGCTGGGCCGGGCCTGGGTGTCGATGACCAGGTGCTCGAACTGGCGGCCGAGCTTGGCCGCCTGGCGTTCGTCGGCCACGCGAAAGGGCAGCCCGCCGCGCTCGGCCCAGGCGGTGGCGCTGCGGTTTTCGTCGCCGTCGAGCAGCAGCGTGGGCGCCTTGGCGGCCAGGTAGGCGGCCAGGTGAACCGCCGTGGTGGTCTTCCCCACTCCGCCCTTGAAGCTGGCAACGGTGATGATCATGGGGCCATCTTCGCCGCTGGCAACCTGAATCGTCAACATTTTGCGTACGCGAATTGTTGACGATTCAGGTACGTGAACTTTTGGCAATTAAGCTATTTTGGCTGTCAGCAACGCGCGTACGCGGAATTCTAGATTTTTGCGTACGTTGAATTTTGGAATTATGCGTACGCGAGTTGCTGAACTTTTGCGTACGCATAATTCACCCCGAGGGCTTTATAAACGTCGCGAAAGTTGTAAGTTTTGCGACCCACGCCGGCCCGCTCAAAACCGGCCCCGCGCGCCTCGCAAATCTTTCTCGCATAAGCCGATCCGGCTGCTATATATTTTGCGAAGAAACCGAGGCCCGCGGATGAAAATAGGCTACGCTCGCGTCTCCACCGGCGATCAGAAGCTGAGCTTTCAGCTTGAAGCGCTCAAAAAAGCCGGCTGCGCGCGCATCTTCCGCGAAAAGGCCAGCGGGAGTTACCGCGACCGGCCGGAACTGAACCGGATGCTGGACCAGCTCCGCGAGGGCGACGTGGTCGCCGTCTGGAGGCTCGACCGGCTGGCCCGCTCGACGCGCAACCTGCTGGAGATCGTCGAGGCGATCGGCGCCGCCGGAGCCCGCTTCCAATCCCTCTCCGAGCCCTGGGCCGACACCACCACCCACGCCGGCCGGATGATCATGACCATCTTCGCCGGCATCGCCGAATTCGAGCGCGACCTGATTCGCGAGCGCACCGGAGCCGGCCGCCGCGACGCGCAAAGGCGCGGCGTGCGCTTCGGACGCCCCAGGAAGATGAATGCCGAGCAGCGGGAGCTGGCCAAGCGCCTCCTCAAGGAAGGCAAATCCGTCCGCGAAGTCGCCCACACCTTCAGCGTTCACCCCGCCACGCTCTACCGGATTCTCGCGCCCGGCTCTTGATTCTGGACCTGTCCCGAGCCTGGCTCCTGGACCCGGTTCCAGCTCAAATGCTTTTCCGCTCCGGCGCGCCTGGCGTGACACGCCTCACATTAGTAAACACTTCCGCTCAGCTTGTGATGATGGTCACATCCCGTGTTCTATCGCGTGTGATTCCTTAGCTTGAAGAAAGACTGACTGAAATTGTTACCAACCAACTTGAGAGGCCTCAATGACGAAAGCTTTGCTTGTTCCTCGCACTAGGATCGGAGTTTGTCCAGCCCGGAGCTGGTTCGGCGGATTTTGCGCCCTGACTCTGCTGACTCTTCTCTGCCTTGCTTCCCCCCGGGCTTTCTGCCAGGCACCTCCGCCCGCGCAGAATCCGGCACCGGTGAGCGCCAACGCCGACCTGTTGGACATTCTTCTGGCCAACGGCACCATCACGCAGCAGCAGTACGACACCTTGAAGCAGCGTTACGCGGCAAAACAGGAAGCTCATGCGGCTGCCCAGGCCGAGCAGGCCGCGCAGCCGGTCGTGCTGCCCGCCAATGTCGTTACCGCCATGGACAACGGCGTTGGGATGCACATCGGGCGTTTTGATCTGAGCTTCTCCGGCGACATCAACGGCTTCTACGTCCACGACCGTCCTGACAGAAGCCCCAATTCCGCCGCCGGCTGCGTTCTGTGCCTGGCAAGCAACAGCGCCCGGGACAACTCGTCCATCCGCAACGGCCTGCTGCCCGGCGACCTGACCATCAAGGTCGCGACCAGGGAACACGGCTATGACGTGGCGTTTGTCTTCGGCATCTGGCCGGGAATTGAAAGCCTCATGACGAGCGGCGCGGGCGGTCTTAACCTGAACCCTGGCAACCCGACAGGCTTCGGCACCCCGGGCATCGACTTCCGTCAGCAGTACTTGACGTTCGGCAAGCCCTCGATCGGAACCTTCAAATTTGGCCGCGACCTTGGCTTCTTCGCCCAGGAGGCCATTCTGAATGACATGACCCTTCTCGGCGCCGGCACGACCAACGGCAATGCCGGGCCGGGCAGCGTCACGCTGGGCCGCATTGGTCTGGGCTATATCTACACCGACTGGCTCCCCCAGATCAGCTGGGCCTCGCCCTCCACTCACGGACTGCATGGTGCTATCGGGGTCTTCTCGCCTATGAGCGACGTGGTTCCCACAACACTCGGACTCCCACAGTACTCTGCCCCGCTTACCGGTCATGGGCAACCCCAATACCAGGTCAAGCTGGCGTACGCGGCGCCTAAGATAGGGGGCGCAAGGACCAACTTCTGGGTAAACGGTCTCACCCAGAGCATGGAAGCCAGCGACGCCGACTATGGCAACTCCTATTGCTTTACATATGGCGGCACCACTTGCAGCGGGACGCATGCGCTGAATATTCACCAGGGAGACAGCGTTCGAGCCAATGGCATCGACTACGGCATGAATCTCTCGTTTGGCGGGGCTAGCTTCGTGGCCTACGGCTACAACGGTTCGGGTATCGGAACTGAAGGCTTATTCTTCCTCGCTACCAGCCCATCGGGGGCAAAGCGCGATTCCCAGGGCTACTACCTCCAGGGGACGTACACCGTGGCCAAGAAGTTGACCCTTGGCGCGAGCTACGGCCAGAGCAATCTGAGTCTGGCTGGCAGGCCTGGCTGGCCTAACAGGCCCGGATCCAACGGAGAACTCCTGTGGTATTCGCCGGGCATCGTGAGAAACAACTCCTCGTATGTCGGCCAGGTGCGCTACGCGCTGACGAAGAGTGTCGATCTGCTCGGCGAATATACCCACACCCGTTCCGAGTCGCAGGCGCGGGCAATCTCCACCTCGGACTCGTTCGCATTGGGCAGCATTGCGTTCTTTTAAACTCCCCTCCAGTCAGGGGTGTTGCGCAATCACAAATCCGCGGAAGGGAAGCCGAAACGGCTTCCCTTCCGCGGCTATCTTCCAACGCGCCGTGTGCGGCGAGCCGGGAAGCTGTTTCCCGGCGCTCCGCGCGCGGCGCGTTGCTCTTTGCTGTTGAATCTTGTCTCTTGATTGGCTGGAAGCGGCTACGACTGAAAGCGGCTACAGTGGCGCTCCCGACAGCCGTCTATAGAGCGTGCTGCGATGCAGGCCGAGCTGGCGCGCCGCGGCGCTCATGTTCCCGCCGTGCTCGCGAATGGCCTGGCGCAGCAGCTCGTCGGTTACATCCGACAGCTTTTGCGGCCGCGCCGGCTCCGGCTCCGGTTCCGCTTCCCTGCTCGTCATAATGTCCTGCGGGAGGCTGTCGGCGTCGATCCAGCTGCCGTCCTCGGCGAAGGCGAGCAGCGCCGACAGCAGGTTGGACAGCTCGCGCAGATTCCCCGGCCAACTGTGCTCCAGCAGCCTCTTGCGCGCCGCCGTGGTCAGCCGCACGCCGCGCGCCTCGCCGCCCAGGCTGGCCAGCATGGCGTCCAGAATCCCCGCCAGGTTGGGGCGCTTGCGCAGGGGAGGAAGATAGAAGACCATGTGCCGCAGGCGGTAGTAGAGGTCGGCCCGGAAGCTGCCCTCGGCCACCGCGGCCTGCAGGTCGTGATGCGTGGCCGCCACCAACCGGAAGTCCACGCGCACCGAGCGCCGCGCACCGAGCGGCGTCACCTCGCCGTCCTGCAAGACGCGCAGCAGTTGCGCCTGCAAGGCCAGCGGCATGTCGCCAATCTCGTCCAGAAACAGCACCCCGCCTTCGGCCCGCCGGATGTAGCCAGGACTGCCCTTGCGCCGCGCCCCGGTAAACGCACCCTCTTCGTAGCCGAAGATCTCGGCCTCCTGCAGGCCCTCGGGGATGGCCGCGCAGTTGACCGGCACAAAAGGCTCCGAGGCGCGCGAGGAGAGCCGCTGCAGGGCGCGCACGAAGACTTCCTTGCCCGTGCCCGTCTCCCCCTGCAGAAGAAGGGGAATGCCCGCCTCAAAGGCGCGCTTCGCCCTGGTCAGCATCTGAATCGACTCGGAGTCCCAGATCGCCTCGTCACGAATCAAAATCTCCGTGGAACGGCCCTCCACCCCGCTGCTGCAAGGCGCCGCCACGGCCGGCATCGCCACCGAGGTTAATGTTTTTTGCACGTTGCCATAAAACACTCCAGGGTGGCTCCGCGGATAAATCTCTCCCCTGCCGTAGAAGGACTGGTTGCGAAAGAGCTCGCCCCACCTGACCCGATTGATGTCCTCCGGGATCAGCCTCAACAGGCGCAAAGCGGCGGGATTGGCCGCTACTAAAAGCTCGTCGCGGAAGGCCAGCAGGCCCTCGTGCGGAGTTCCCAGCCAGCTGGGGTGTGGATGGAAGGCGGCCAGCAGATCGTGGGCGCCGTGCAGGCTCACCCAGGAGTGTTCAATTCTCGCCGTGGCCAGTTGCAGCAGCATCGAGGCGTGCGTCGGCGGATTCCTCACATCCCCGGAGATGTCCAGTATTCCGGCAATCTCTCCGGTCGGACTCATCACGGGGATCGCGGTGCAAACCAGAAAGCGGTTCTCGGCCAAAAAATGCTGGTCGCCGGCGATCTGCACAAGCTGCTGCTCCACCAATGCCGTTCCGATCGCGTTGGTGCCTTCCAGGACCTCGCTCCAGGTGGCTCCAGGGCGAAGCGAGATTCTTTTGGCCTTGCCGACAAAACCGCTGTCGCCGCGCCCATCCAGAATGGTGCCCTGGGGGTCGGCCAGCAGAACCATGCCGGCGGTTCCCGCGATGGCGCGGCGCAGAACATTCAGTTCATTCGCCGCCAGGTGAACAAAAAATATATGTTGCTCCTTGCGCCTTTCCAGCTCTCCCGGCTCCAGCAGCTCCAGGCGGGCCGGCTGCGCGCTAAAAAGGCCTAACTCCCGGCAGCGCTCCCAGGAGCGCACGATCGGCGAAAAACACTGCGGCGGCGCGCTCCGGTCTCCCTGGAGCAGCATGATCGCGGTTTCTTCGTTCTCATTTTCCCATTTGCTGCGAAAGGAACATGCTCCGGGTTGCGGCATAAAGGGCTGATTCTAGCACCCGGCTGCGACAGTTGTCGCAGAATTTCCGGCCCTTGGAGCAAAAAAGTGTTGCACGCGAGCCGCAATTCTGTCGCATCACGCGACAGGTTGCCACGCCTCGCCGCCGCTTGCGCGCCGTAGCGGCTCCTCCCGCATAAATGGTAAACCAGGCTAAATAATAGAGCGAAGGCAAGTTAAAACCGAATGAATGCGGCACCCTCCGGAGGCTTTGCGGAATGGCCCTGGAATTGCACACTGAAACCATGCTGATACAGCTTCAGCATCTCTCGATCCAAGGCGTCTTTCGACCCGGAGGAACGTTACCGATGGCCATATGTCGTCCCGAAGCAGCGATGCGCATGGCCATATGTACAACACTTTCCTCTCCGCAATCGAGCCGCAATCGAGTCATTTCCTCCCGCCTTTCCCGCAAAAATCACACAAACAATTCCTGGGCGTCGTCCAGCGCGAATATTTATTTTGACAACGCCGCATTCATCGCCGACAATTCGTTCTGCGAAATTCCTCATTCCAGCACAGCGCATATAATGCCATCAGTTGCTGAAATACGGAACCACGGCAAGCAGGTTCGGGAAACGATATTGGCAGAGACTTTCTTTTTTTCGCCTATGCGGTATTTGGCGGCAGCCCGGAAGGTTGGGGCTTTTTCAGAAACTGGTCGATTGCGCGCCCCGCAAATGGCCGGCAGAGGATTTGCACGTGCAGTAGCTGGCTGGGTCTGGAGAGGAGGAATTCCAGCTCCGCCAGAAAAGTAATCGAGTTTAGCAAGTTCTGGAGCGCGTATACCCCCACTCGGTATTTTGGTCTTTTCCCTTGAACGATTGTGAGTGGGCCCCTTTGCGGGGCTGGCAATCGTAAAACCTCCGGCAAGCCGGAGAACACTTACTAGGAGAACATCATCATGGCACTTGCAGATCAGACCTATGGATTCTTCATCCCCGCCGTTACCTTGCTAGGTGTTGGCTGTTCTAAGGAAGCTGGCGAACAGGCCAAGGCAATCGGCGCCAAGAACATGCTGATCGTCACCGATGCCGGCCTCCACAAGCTCGGCGTTTCCGAGAAGATCAAGGGCTACATCACCGCCGCTGGCCTGCAGGCCACCATCTACTCCGGTGCCGAGCCGAACCCCACCGACAAGAACGTCCGTGACGGCGTGAAGGTCTATAAGGACAGCAAATGTGACAGCATCCTCTCTCTGGGCGGCGGCAGCTCGCATGACTGCGGCAAGGGTATTGCCCTGATGATCGCCAACGGCGGCGACATTCGCGATTACGAAGGTGTCAACAAGTCCACCAAGACAATGCCTCCGTTCCTGGCCATCAACACCACCGCCGGCACGGCCTCTGAGATGACCCGCTTCTGCATCATCACCAACTCTGACACCCATGTGAAGATGGCTATTGTTGACTGGCGCGTCACCCCGAATATCGCCATCGACGATCCCCTGCTCATGGTTGGCATGCCGCCAGCTCTGACGGCCGCCACCGGCATGGACGCCCTGACCCACGCGGTCGAGGCCTATGTTTCGACGATCGCCAACCCGATCACCGATGCCTGCGCTCTGATGGCCATCAAGCTGATTGCCGACTATCTGCGTCCGGCCGTTGCCAATGGCACGGATCTTGTCGCCCGCGACAAGATGTGCTATGCCGAGTACCTGGCCGGAATGGCGTTCAACAACGCCAGCCTGGGCTATGTGCACGCTATGGCTCACCAGCTGGGCGGCTTCTACAACCTGCCGCACGGCGTTTGCAATGCCATCCTGCTGCCCGAAGTCAGCGCCTTCAACAAGATCGCCTGCCCGCAGCGTTTTGCGGACATCGCCGTTGCGATGGGCGAGAGCGTTGCTAACCTGGCTGCGGTTGACGCTGCTGATGTGGCCATCGCCGCCATCCGCAAGCTCTCCAAGGATGTGGGCATTCCCCAGGGCCTGGCTGGTCTGGGCGTGAAGGAAGGCGACTTCGAAGTGATGGGCACCAACGCCAAGAAGGATGCTTGCCAGTTCACGAATCCTCGTACGGCCACGCTGGAGCAGGTCAAGGGTATCTTCAAGGCTGCTCTGTAGTCTGTGTAATTTGAACGGAAAAGCACTCTCCGCGGGCCAGGCAATTGCCTGGCCCGCGGGACCGTTGCCACTGTGAGGAGAGAAGACGACATGGACGTCTTCACACCTCATAAATTCTGGTCAGCCTGACAGAATTCTGGCGCGGCGCTTTGGTGTGTAACAGCTCGACTTATCTCACAGTGGCCAGAAACCACAGCGAGGGTATTGCTCAGCGCATAATCTTGCGCCGGAAATTGCCTTCTTCCGGAAGACGTTGGAATAAGTATTTTGAGAGTGCTTTTTGACGGCCCCATCCGGTTAGCAGACCGGTGCGGGGTTTATATTTTTAGTTGAAGTTATCTCGTATACTACACAATCCACTGAAGATAGTCTATAAGTCACCGCATAAACCCGAAAAGCGTTTTCTCCTTCGTCGAGCAGCTCCAGCCAACCAATCCGCGCCGGGCTGGCCAGCACCGTGCAACGAACCGGCTCAACCGACGTGGAAACCTTCGTAATGCCGGCCGTAAGGGCCTCGCGGCTGCCATAGAGTACCCAACCCTAGGAGGAAACCCAGGAGGCGCTTGTAGGGGCCTCTGCGGGCCAGCAAAGGCTATTCCAGCCGCGGGATTTGATGCTCGATGAGTCCTTTTCCCCGCCCCGGCCATTCCCGCGGCCGAGTAAACCGCGTTTTGAAGGAATAATTTCTACGTGTGGGCAAGGGAAAGCGGGACGGCATTGCGCCGGAACTTTACGGGAGAGCATTTCAAAGCAGGCTGCTCTCGCAGTTTTGTCCTTTAAAAACGACATT